>Ga0209985_10000167_pt1 | contig 75282 bp, 70 predicted proteins | sample NOAtaG_FD_187305 | JGI IMG/M metagenome (GOLD analysis project Ga0209985, IMG submission 187305) | Freshwater lake microbial communities from Lake Erie, under a cyanobacterial bloom - NOAA_Erie_Diel6S_1000h metaG (SPAdes) (version 2) | ecosystem: Environmental > Aquatic > Freshwater > Lake ... | reverse complement strand
TTGGTATCGAGCAGGTACACCGTCAGAGACGGAAGGGTCGGGGCGCAGATCTCGACGCCGGAGGCAGGCGCTCGTGTTCGCCAAGCGGAGCCTCGGTCGCCCAGATCTCCAGCAAGCTCTTCAGCTCGCCCCCCCGCCGTGCGGGTTCGATGATCAACCGCTCGCCGTCCCGCCGCACCACGGCGGCCTCGGGCGCGGTCACGTCGGCCGGAAGGTGAACCACCTGATGGTCCCCATCACGCGTCACCCGAACCGGCTTGGATGCGTCCATGACCAGAAATGTACTGCCGATCCACGTAATGGACAATCAGTGGATGGTCGCGGAGTCCCAAATCTCTGCCGACTTGATTTGGCGGTCCAATGCGTCGCGCTCAGCTTTCAGCTGATTGAATGCACCCAGGAACAGCTTCGGGTCAAAGTCGTCGTCTCGCTTCAACTCCTCAAGCGCGCGGCTCAAAGCTAGTTGCCTGACGAGAAATTCGACCGCCTTTGTCAGGTCGGCGCGCGCCTGATCCGGCAGCGCGTCTTGTGATGAGAAAGGCGCATGAGCCAAGGGCGCGGTTCGATCGACGCGCCGGAGCGTCGCCTCGTGGCCAAGGGCGATCAGACGCGAACGAAGCAGACCCGACCCGAATGCTGCTCTGTCATAAGTCAAGCTCACCAGGTCATTGATCATGCGGCTCAGATCAGCATCGCCAATAGCACGTGTTGTTAACAGCTCAGCATGGGCCTGAACAACATCTGGATAAGCTATCAGCCCATTGACGACTGCTGACACGAGCGGCGGCGGAGCAGTCGACAAAAGAACCGCTGCGGCTTTTGCTTCTGGTGTTGCATCGAGGACGTTTAGCGTCTGGCGCGCTTTACGGTCCCTGTAGCTGGTTTTGTTAGCTTGACTTCGCTCCACTTCCGATGGACGAACGAGCTGGAAAAACGCACCGACCAAGTAGTCCTTGTACGTCCGGGAAAGATCTGGATCGCCTATTGAGGCCGCGCTTTTCCGAAGACTCGCCAGAAGACCTGCTTCGCGCTCCGGCCGGTCCAGCGGCCCAGCCGCCGCGACCTCCTTTTCGAATAGTACACGAGCGAATGGCTTGGTCGCGGCCATCGCATCCCGCAGCGCACTGGCTCCCTTTTCGCGCAACAGATCATCCGGATCCATGCCTCCCGACAGCATGGCAAAGCTAAATGTTCGATCCGGCTTCAGCAGCGGCAGGGCCCGCTCCACGGCGCGATAGGCGGCGCGCAGGCCGGCGGCGTCGCCATCGAAGCACAGCACCGGCTCGGACGACACGCGCCACAGCACCGCCATCTGCTCCTCGGTCAGGGCCGTGCCCATGGGCGCGACCGCGGGCAGCCCCGCCCGCTGGCAGGCGATGACGTCCATATAGCCCTCCACCACAATCAGGGCCTGGTCGCTGTTCGAGGCGGCCCCGAGAATACGCCGCGCCTCGGGCAGGCCGTAGAGGGTCGCGCCCTTGTGGAAGAGCGGACTCTCCGGCCCGTTCAGATACTTGGCCCGGTCGTCGGGGTTCATCGCCCGGCCGCCGAAGCTGACGATGCGGCCCCGGGCGTCGAGGATCGGGAACATCAGCCGGTCGCGGAACCGATCGTAGGGCGCGCCGCCGCCCTCCGGCGCGATCAGCAAGCCCGCCTCGACCAGGTCCCCGGGGCGCGCGCCGCGCTGGACGAGCGCGCTCTTCAGTCCCTCGCGGTCATTCGGGGCGTAACCGAGGCCGAAGCGCTCCCACTGGTCCTCTGGCAGGCCGCGGCGGGCCAGATAGTCCCGGGTCGCCACCCCGGCCGAGCGGCGGAGGTTGGCAGCGAACCACTTCTGGGCCAGGCCCAGCCAGTCAGCCAGGCCCTGGCGCTTCTGCTCGCGCTCGGCGGCCTCGGGGTCCTCGGCTGGCAGGGCCATGCCGGCCTCCCCGGCCAACCGGCTGACTGCCTCGACGAAGCTTAGCCGCTCGGTCTCCTGCAAGAAGCTGATGATGTCGCCGTGCTTGCCCGACGAGAAGTCGTGGAAGAAGCCCTTGTCGTCATTTACGAAGAAGCTGGGCGACTTCTCCTTGGTGAAGGGGCTGAGGCCGACCCATTCGCGTCCCTGCCGCTTCAGCTTGACGGTCCGCCCGATCACTTCGGACGGCCGTAGCCGGCCCTTCAACTCCTCTATGTATCGCTCGTCGAACCGCACGGGTCTATGTAGCGCAAATCGCGTCTCAGCGCTCGCGGCGGACGCGCAGCGAGCGAGCGCCGTCGACGCTGAGCAGGTAGCTGCCGATCGTCCCGCGCCGGATGGTCACTGGCTGGCCGGCGCGGGGGGTCACCCGCAGCGGCTCGTCGTCGATCTGGCGCCAGACCGAGCCGTCCTGGAGCGTAAAGCGCCAGCCGTCGCGTCCCTGGCCGGCTGAGTCCAGCCGCGTCTCGAGGGTCGCGTCCTTCGCCTCGTCCCCGCCCCGCCCGCGGAAGATGTTGAGGTCGCCTCCCTCGATGCCGAACAGACTGCGGCGGGCGGCGCGGACCTGCTCGCGGTCGACCACCGTCACTTCGCCGCTGCGCTCGGCCGCGTCCAGCGCCGCTGCGGCCGCGTCGAGACAGACCAGCCGGGCAGAGTCGACCACCTCGGCGCTGCAGGCGACCAGCCGCTGCAGGAGCTCGGAGCGCGCCGCGGCCTCCTGGGGAGCGCCCTGGAGCACGGCCACGGCGAACAGGGACAAAAGCATCGACATCGAACCTCTCCGGAACAGCTAGCGCCAGATATCGCCCCTCAGGGCACCCTGCCGACCCGCCTCATACACCCGCCGCATGCTTTCGGTACGGAAACTCAGCGAGTCAGCATCCAGGTCGTCGGGGATCGCGGCATAGCGGAACTGGATCCCGTTACGCTGGGCGAAGGCGCGGTTGCCAGCCAGCGCTGATATCAACGCGCCGCGCAGCAATGCATCCACCGACCGCTCAAGCACATCCTGGGGCGTGTCGAGGGTGACGTTGAACACGGGCGACAGCTTGCCGTTGACGATCACGTGCAGCCGGGCACCCCGGAGATGCCCGGACGGATCCTCAAGCGACCACATGGCCTCCGGAAGGCCGAGGAACGGCGTCGTGACCCCGCCATCGACATGCATTTCCTCGAACTCGACAGCCCCGTTGCCGGAGGGGATCATGACCGGCGGAAACACGCCCGGCACGCTGGCCGAGGCGACCAGCACCTCGCGGAACAGCTTGATCGCCTCGGGACCGCCGTGGGCGGCGATGATCCCCATGTCCCAACTGACGCCGCGCAGGGCGTCGAGATCGGTGGTGACCACCAGCAGGGTGCGACCCTTGCGATGCTCCGCGGCGATAGCGGCGAGCATGGCTTCGTCCACATAGCGCTCGACGAGCCGTCGCAGCGGGGCGTCACGGAACACACCGGAGCCGAAGAACACGCCGAACCCGCGCGGCCGAAGCAGGCCATCCGCCGCGCCACCGATATAGGCCTCGGCCAGCGCGTCGTCCCAGTCCGGGCCAAGGAACACGAACGGGGCCGCCAGGGCTCCGGTGGACACGCCCGTCACGACCTCGAAGTCGGGTCGCGTGCCAGCTTCGGTCCAGCCGTTGACCACGCCGGCGGCGAAGGCCCCGTTGGCCCCGCCGCCCGACAGGGCGAGGACGTCGAACCGGCCGTCAGGGCCCACCTCGAGCCCCTGCGCCAGTTCGGCCTCGAAGAAGGCGACCCGGTCGAGGTCGTCGTTGAAGAATCGCAGGGGCTCGGCCTGATCAAGGACGAAGCCGCGCGGGACAGCCCCCGTCCGCGCCTCCGGTGCATAGGGATTCCGGCTCATGCCGACACAGCCGCCAAGGCCCATGGCAACCGCAGCCAGGGCTGCCATCAGGATCACGCCGGGTCTGCACATGCCGGGTCTCCGCTCAGACGCCTGCCCCTTAGCAGATCGACCCGACCTTACCCACAGATGATCTCGCCCCCTGGCGTCGGCGATGACCACCTCGCCGAGCGCCTGGCCGACAGTGCCCGCGCCGACGCCAGTAGGGTCCAGCGGGAACTGAGCTTCCGGCCCACATGCTCTGACCTGCAAACCGTTATCGAAAGCGCGTGGCGCTGGCACCAGTTCGCTCACCCCGCGCGCGCCTGAAACCTCAGCGAGGCTCGGGCGTCCGCCTGGCCAGTGAGTGCACCAACTTGCTCCAGGCGCGACGCGCCCCCTGCTCGCCCGTCTTGACCCGATCCGGCGATTCATGGCTCCAGCGGCTGCGAACCAGAGCCATAAGTTCTGGGTGCCGGTCATATTGGTGCACCACAGGACTGACCGTGCCATCAGCGTTGACGATGAGACCATTTTCGACGCGGATGCCGTCCAGCTGACGCCCAAGGGTGGCCACACGGCGATAGTTGTCCTCGACCTGCGCGTCGACCAGGCCATAGCGGACCGCTACCGCCAAGGATGCCTGGTCGACGCCGAAGCCGCCACCGACAGCAGAACGTGGAATTGCACCCAGCCACAATACAAGTCGGCATAGCCTCAACAAATCGACCGCCGGCCCGGCGATGGTCCCCGCACAGATGCAACGCCGGTCTTCAAGGTGCTGCGCCAAGGGTCGTCCCACGAGCGCCCGCAGGTGCTTTATCTGGAAAGCATGGTCAACCATCGCGACCGTCTCGCTTTCGACGAAGACCTCGAGACGTGAGACCGGCGTCTCGAACGGCGAAGCCTGGAACATGACGTCGCGCACGTCGGTCAAGAAAACCGCGCCAAGTCCGGGTCGCCCGGCCAGAATGTCCGCATAGGCCGCGAAACGCCGCACCACTGGCTCCGGGGTCCAGCCGCCAGCGTCCTGCGGAAAGATGGCCTCGATCCGCTGCTCGGCCAGAAAGGCCAAAACGGCCGGGACCGGGTCCACAACCAGTGCTGCCGGGCCGTCGTAACAGGCCCTCAGGGAACGCACGAACGCCTCAATATGCTCGACGCCGTATCCGGTGGCGTAACCGAGGACGAGATCGCCCCGCGATGTCGTCTTGCGATCTCCAAGGTTTGCAGTCGGCCGCACCACCCGCGACAGCCAGTCCAGATAGGGCGACCGGGTCATCTTTCGACCTTTGCCCCGTTCATCGAATCGGCGAAGCGCTGGAACAGATAGAGGCTGTCCGTCGGCCCCGGTGAGGCCTCGGGGTGATGCTGGACGCTGAACACCGGCCGGTCTTTCAGGGCGATCCCGCAGTTGGTGCCGTCAAACAGGCTGACGTGGGTCTCGATCACCGCTTCCGGCAGACTTTCGCGGTCCACGGTGAAGCCGTGGTTCATCGACACGATTTCGACCTTGCCTGTGGTCAGGTCCTTGACCGGGTGGTTGGCCCCGTGATGGCCTTGGGCCATCTTCACGGTCCTTGCGCCCAGCGCGATGGCCAGCATCTGGTGGCCAAGGCAGATGCCGAACACTGGCTTGCCGCTGTCGACCAGCTTGCGGATCTCGGGCACGGCGTAGGTGCCCGTCGCTGCCGGATCACCCGGACCGTTGGACAGGACCACGCCATCCGGTTTGCGGCCGAGGATCTCCTCGGCTGTCGTCGTGGCCGGCACGACGGCGATCTTCACCCCGGTCGAGGCCAGGGCGCGCAGGATGTTGCGCTTGACGCCATAGTCCACGACCACGATCGACTTGCCCGTGGCGTCGACGCGAGGATAGCCCGCCGGCCAGTCCCATAGCCCCTCGTCCCACTCGAAACTCTGCAGGGTCGAGGCCAGCTTGGCCAGGTCCAGCCCGACCAGACCCGCCCAGCCCCGCGCGTCGGCCACGAGGGCGTCGAGGTCGAAGCGACCCTCGGGGTCGTGGGCGATGACCGCGTGCGGCGCGCCCCTGTCGCGGATGGCCTGGGTCAGGGCGCGAGTATCGATGCCGGCCACGGCGACCACGCCGCGGCGCGTCATCCAGGCATCAAAGCTGTCGTCGGCGCGCCAGTTGGCCGGGGCGGTCGGCAGATCCCGGAAGACAGCTCCGCGAGCCGAGGTCTCTGCCCCGCCGCCGATCTGCTCCAGATCCTCGAGATTGACCCCGACATTGCCGACGTGGGGAAAGGTGAAGGCCAGGATCTGGCTCATGTAGCTGGGGTCGGTCAGGATCTCCTGGTAGCCGGTCATGGCTGTATTGAAGACCACCTCGCCGAGCGCCTGGCCGACAGCGCCCGCGCCGCGGCCCTGGAACACGGTCCCGTCCGCCAGCACCAGCACCCCGGTCGCCCCCTCAATCAGTCTGGCTGTCATGGACGGACTCCTTGTGGCGGCGCGGGGGCGGGCAAACGGTCGCTCCGCTACAGGGGCCGGTCGACCGGGTCAACGCATGAGACGGCCTTTGCGGCTATTCCGGGACGCGCGCACCGTCCCAGGCGAAGACGCCACCGGAATCCGCCGGCTGCAGGCCGTCAAGCACCGCCAGCAGATGGGTCGCCGACTGCTCCGGGGTAAACAGCGTTTCCGGTGTCACGCCACGCTGGAATGGCTTCGACAGGTCGGTGTCGACGGTGCCGGGGTGCAGGCCGGCCACGACCGCCTGCGGATGGGTGCGGGCCAGCTCGACCGCGAGCGTCTTCAGGATCATGTTCAGAGCGGCCTTGGAGGCGCGGTAGCTGTGCCAGCCGCCCAGGCGGTTGTCCCCGATCGAGCCCACCCGGGCCGACAGAGCCACGAACAGCGCGCGGCGGTCGCGCGGCAACAGCGGGATCAGATGACGCGCCAGCAGCGCCGGCCCCAGGGCGTTGACCTCGAAATCCCGGCGCAGATGCGCCGCCTCCAGCGCCTTGAAGCTGCGCTCGGGCTCGAAGCCGTCATGCAGCACGCCGGTCGCCACGAAAACCAGCTCGAGCGGCGGCCCGTCCGACAGCCGCGCTGCAAGTGCGGCCACGGAGGCTTCGTCGGTGATGTCGAGACCGTCGACGGCCCGGGATACCCCGTGCACCCTGCCGAAACGTGCGGCCGCGCGCAGCTGATCAAGGACCGCCGCCCCGACACCGCCGGACGCTCCCACCACCAACGCCAACCCTGAGCCCATGGTCCTGCCTCCTCAAGCCTGCTCCCGCCTAGCTCTCCGGGATGGCCGGGAACAACGCGGCTGATCGCCCCGCCTTGACCGCATGCGGGGGGCGCGTCATGCCGCCGCTCCCCGCCCCGGAGCCGCCTATGCCGATCACCACTGTCGGCCTCGATGCCGATGACACCCTCTGGCACAACGAGACCATCTTCCGCATGACCCATGCCCGCTTCGCCGAGCTGCTGGCCGAGGCGGCCGACCCGGCGCTGATCGAGGCGCGTCTGGCCGAGGTCGAGCGGCGCAACCTCCGTCTCTATGGATACGGGGTGAAGGGGTTCACCCTGTCGATGATCGAGACGGCCATGGAGCTGACCGACGGGCGGGTCGATCCCGCCGTGATCCGCGACATCCTCGCCGCCGGACGCGACATGCTGGCCCATCCGGTAGAGCCCCTGTCCGGGGTCGAGGCTGCCCTCGCCGCCCTGTCCGAACGCTACCGGCTGGTGTTGATCACCAAGGGCGACCTGCTGGACCAGGAGCGCAAGCTGGCAGCCTCCGGGCTCGGTGACCTCTTCGCCGCGGTGGAGATCGTCTCGGAGAAGACGTGCTACACCTACGGCCGGGTGTTCGCCCGCCACGGCAGCGGCGCCGGGGAGGCGGCGATGATCGGCAACTCCATGCGGTCGGACGTGCTGCCGGCGCTGGAGGCGGGTGCCTGGGCCGCCCACGTCCCCTATGTGGTCACCTGGGCCCACGAGCTTGCCGACGCGCCGGAGGGGCATCCGCGCTATGCTGCGCTCGGGACCCTCGCCGACGCCCCGGCCTGGCTGGACGGGGTCGCGCCCGGTTGACGTGTCTGCTCGATGGCCAAACTGTGTCAAATGCGCCGCAGCACACACCCGATTTGCGCTGAATAACAGCCGCGCTCTTGCTATCGCATGACGCTCACCGGACGATCTCGATTATATCGAAACAACCGTTTGGGGGGTCAATAATGTCTGCCAACAAACCGTGCCTGGGCCTGCGCCGCAAGAAACTCCTCACGGGAGCCGCGGTCGCCACCTTGGCTGCCTTTTCGGCAGGCGCTGCACTGGCCCAGGAGGCGACCGAGGTCGAGGAGATCGTCATCACCGGGTCGCGCCTCAGCACGGGTACGGCGCTTGAAGCCGCCCAGCCGGTCCAGGTGGTGAGCAGCGAAGTGATCGCGGCCCAGGGCACTGTCGCGATCGCCGACCTTCTGGACACCCTTCCCGCTCTGCTTAGCTCGACCAGCTCCGCCCAGGCCAACGGCAACCAGGCAACCCTCAGTCTTCGTGGCCTCGGAAACAACCGGACCCTCGTGCTGGTCAACGGCCGCCGCCATGTGGCGGGGGTCCCCGGCTCGGCGGCGGTCGATATCGGTTCGATTCCGTCGGGTCTGATCGAGCGGGTCGATGTGCTGACCGGCGGGGCCTCGGCCATCTACGGCTCGGATGCCGTGTCAGGCGTCGTCAACTTCATCCTGAAGAATGATTTCGAAGGCCACGAATACACCTTCCAGGCCGGCATGTCCGGCGAGGGCGACGGCGAAGAGCTGTTCGGCTCCGCCCTGTTCGGCCGCAACTTCGCCGGCGGTCGCGGCAATGTGACCCTGGCGCTGGAGGGTTACGACCGCCGGGCAGTCTTCTATGGCGACCGCGACATCACCCGCGACAACTTCCTCGCCGACGACTACCCGAACCCGGAGCTGTTCTTCCAGCAGGGCGACCCGCTGCCGCCGGGCGCGCGTGCGCTGGGCCGGACGATTCTCGTGGGCACGAACCCGCGCTTCGCCAACACCGATCCGGCGCTGGTGGCGCGGGCGCGAGCGGCGAAGGCTCGCGCCTTCATCAATCGTCCGACCTTCGACGTCTCCAGCACCAGCGGCCTGATCGGCTTCGACACCGACGGCAGCGGTTTCTCGGCTCCGGCCCGATTCCTCTCGACCTTCCAGGACCTCGACCGTAACGGGGTTAACGACTGTAACCAGAGCCGCGCCGGCCGCGAAGGCTACGGCTGCTATGTCATCGATCCGGTGACCGGCCAGGTGCGTCCCTTCATCGACGGCGTCTATGCCGGCAGCATCAACCAGTCGGGCGGCGACGGCGCGCCCCAGACCTTCAACGGCCAGTCGCTGGTGCCGGACGAGCGCCAGTTCTCGGCCAACCTGTTCCTCAATTACGAGGTGTCCGAGGCCTTCCAGCCCTACGCCGAGCTGAAGGTCGTGCTGACCGACGCCACCAGCTACAACCCCTACAATACCTTCGACGACTCGATCCCGATCTCGCTGGACAACCCGTTCATCCCGACGGAAATCCGCCAGATCATCAACGCGGAGATCGCGGCCGATCCCTCGATCGCCAGCGTCGCCAAGGTCCTGCTTGGCCGCGACCACACGGATCTGTTCGACCCCGCGATCCACGACGAGCGCCAGACCTACCGTGCGGTGTTCGGCGCGCGCGGCGACCTCGGCTGGAACCTGTCCTACGACCTGTCGCTGAACTACGGCCGCACGGAAGGCGAATCCTCCGGCAAGACCCGCCTCGAGGATCGCTTCTTCGCGGCGATCGACGCCGTGAGGGCCCCGAATGGCGAGATCGTCTGCCGCTCGACCCTCAATCCGTCTGCCCTGCCCCGCAAGGGCCAGCTCGGCCCGAACCCGGGCGGGACCATCCCGTTCAACACCTTCACCCCGGGTGCCGGCTCGGCGTGCCGCCCGCTGAACCTGTTCGGCCTGAACCGCGCCAGCCCGGAAGCCCTCGCCTTCCTCGACTACTCGGCCGTCGATGTCTTCACGATCGAGCAGACGGTCCTGACCGGCGTCCTCACCGGCGATTCCTCGGGGCTGTTCGAACTGCCCGGCGGGCCGGTCAGCTTCGCCGTGGGCGGCGAGTACCGCGAGGAGAAGAGCGACTTCGACGCGGATGACTTCGTCAACCGGGGCTTCAACTTCGAAAGCCGCACCGTGGCCGACGTCAGCGGCGAATTCGACGTCACCGAAGTCTTCGCCGAAGTGCGCGTGCCGCTGCTGGCGAACCTGCCATTCGCCCATGAGCTGACCCTGACGGCCGCCGCACGAGCCGGCGAGTACTCGACCATCGATTCGACCAGCACCTGGAAGTACGATCTCGTCTGGTCGCCGATCCCGGACATCCGCTTCCGCGGCGGTCAGGCCCAGACCGTCCGGGCCCCCAACATCTCCGAGCTTTTCTCGCCGATCACGACCTTCAACGCGCGGCCGATCGATCCCTGCGACGAGAACAACATCCGTCTCGGGCCGAACCCGGCCAACCGTCTGGCCAACTGCCGCGCCGACGGCATCCCGGCCGGGTACACTGACCCCCTGACCAGCCAGTTCGCCGGCCGCACCGGGGGTAACCCGAACCTGCAGGAGGAAGAGTCCACGAGCTTGACCTACGGCGTGGTGCTGCAGCCGCGCTTCATTCCGGGCCTGTCGGTGACCGTCGACTACTGGAACATCGAGATCGACGATGCGATCTCGGCCGTGTCGGCGCAGGACATCGTCGACAGCTGTTATGACGGACCCAATCTGCAGAGCGTGTTCTGCAGCCAGTTCACCCGGAACCGCAACGCCACGTCGCCGACCTTCCTCGGCTTCAACTCGATCACCACCTCGCAGCTGAACTTCGCCGGTCTCGAGGCCTCGGGCATCGACTTCAACGTCAGCTACGGTTTCGACTTCGCTGACTTCGGACGGCCGTCCTGGGGCGATGTCGGCCTGTCGGTCGGCGGCACCCACGTGGAAGATCGCAACAACTTCCCGTTCGCCACCGATCCGAACCGGCCGAACCCGCAGAAACTCGAGCTCAACAACCCGGAGCTGGCCCTCAACGCCAGCCTCCGCTGGAGCATCGGCGACTTCACCTTCAACACCGGCCACCAGTACATGAGCAAACAGGCCCTGCCGGCGGTGGAGATCGAAAACGCCCAGAACTTCACCATCGCCTTCGCGGACAGGATCTGGATCCACGACGCGTCGGTGCGCTGGGACGTGACCGAGCAGCAGACCCTGACTTTCGGGGTCAGCAACCTGACCAACGAGGAGCCGTTCATCGCCTCGGTCGCGACCCCGGTCTCGGCGGTCGGCCGCAGCTTCTTCGTCCGCCTGGTCAGCCGCTACTGACCGGACACCGCTGTCGGAGACGGAAGGGGCGGCCCACGGGCCGCCCCTTTTCGTTAAGGCTCGGGCGTCGCCGATCTCCACAAAGCTACCGGCCACGCAAGGCCGCCTCCGCAGAGCCCGGCAGGCGTAAGGCTGACGCCCGGCCCTGCGGCAACTGCGGGTGTCCCCGGGGGCCGGCGAGCCGCCGGTCGCCCCGCATTCGGCCCGGGGCGCGGGCGGCGCTTGTGGCCGGGTCCGGTTCCCTCTAAACGGGCCGCTTAGCCGACAAACCCATCCGCCCCCGGATCGCGCCTCCCCCTCGACGCGCGCCGGGGTCGCGCGCGCGAGAAAGATCAGGACCCATGCCGAGGCGGACCGACATTTCCTCCATCCTGATCATCGGCGCCGGCCCCATCGTCATCGGCCAGGCGTGCGAGTTCGACTATTCGGGGGTCCAGGCCTGCAAGGCGCTGAAAGCTGAGGGGTACCGGGTGATCCTGGTCAACTCGAACCCGGCCACGATCATGACCGATCCGGAGATCGCCGACGCGACCTACATTGAGCCGATCACGCCGGAGATCGTCGAGAAGATCATCGCCAGGGAGAAGCCCGACGCCCTGCTGCCCACCATGGGCGGCCAGACGGCGCTGAACACCGCGCTGGCGCTGGAGGCCTCCGGTGCCCTCGCGCGGCACGGGGTCGAGATGATCGGGGCGAAGGCCGAGGTCATCGACAAGGCGGAGGACCGCCAGAAGTTCCGCGACGCCATGGACCGGCTCGGGCTTGAAAGCCCGCGCTCGCGCGCCTGCCATACGCTTGAGGAAGGCATGGAGGCGCTGGAGATGGTCAGCCTGCCGGCCATCATCCGCCCGTCCTTCACTCTCGCCGGCACCGGCGGCGGCATCGCCTACAATGTCGAGGAGTTCCGCGAGATCGTGGAGCGCGGCCTCGACCTGTCGCCCACCACCGAGGTGCTGGTCGAGGAGTCCGTGCTCGGCTGGAAGGAGTACGAGATGGAGGTGGTCCGCGACAGGGCGGACAACTGCATCATCGTCTGCTCGATCGAGAACGTGGACCCGATGGGGGTGCACACCGGCGACTCGATCACCGTCGCCCCGGCCCTGACCCTGACCGACAAGGAGTACCAGCGCATGCGGTCGGGCTCGATCGCCGTGCTGCGCGAGATCGGCGTCGAGACCGGCGGCTCCAACGTCCAGTGGGCGATCAATCCGAAGGACGGCCGCATGGTCGTCATCGAGATGAACCCGCGGGTGTCGCGTTCCTCAGCCCTGGCGTCCAAGGCCACCGGCTTCCCGATCGCCAAGGTCGCCGCCCGTCTGGCCGTGGGCTACACCCTCGACGAGCTGCAGAACGACATCACCCAGGTGACACCGGCCAGCTTCGAGCCGTCGATCGACTATGTCGTCACCAAGATCCCGCGCTTCGCCTTCGAGAAGTATCCGGGGTCGGAGCCCTATCTGACCACCTCGATGAAGTCGGTCGGCGAGGTCATGGCCATCGGCCGGACCTTCCAGGAGTCGATGCAGAAGGCCCTGCGCGGGCTGGAGACCGGCCTGACCGGCTTCGACGAGATCGAGATCGACGGCGTCGCCGGGGCCGAGGACGACGCCTCCGCCCGCGCCGCGGTGATCCGGGCGCTGGGCCAGCCGACGCCGGACCGCATCCGCGTCATCGCCCAGGCCTTCCGCCACGGCCTGACCGTCGAGGAGGTCGAGGCCGCCTGCGCCTACGAGCCCTGGTTCCTGCGCCAGATCGCGGACCTGGTGCGCGAGGAGGGCCACCTGCGGGTCAAGGGTCTGCCGGGGCTCAAGCCCTTCCCCCTTGATGGGGGAAGGGTTGGGATAGAGGTGGCCCCGTCGGCGGAAGCTGTCGCTGCTGCGGACAAATCCTCCACCTGTGTCACCCCCAACCCCGGCCCTTCCCCCATCAAGGGGGAAGGGAGCGATGTGACGACGGCCATGGAGTTACGGCGTCTGAAGTCCAAGGGGTTCTCGGACGCCCGCATCGCGAAGTTGACCGGCGTCACGGAAGAGCAGGTCCGGAATGCGCGGCGCGCCCTCGGCGTCCGGCCGGTGTTCAAGCGCATCGATACCTGCGCCGCCGAGTTCGCCTCGGCCACGGCCTACATGTACTCGACCTACGAGACCGGGGCGCTGGGCCAGGTCCCCGCCTGCGAGGCGGCGCCGTCGATGCGCCGCAAGGCCATCATCCTCGGCGGCGGCCCCAACCGAATCGGTCAGGGCATCGAGTTCGACTACTGCTGCTGCCACGCGGCCTTCGCCTTCGCCGACATCGGCGTCGAATCGATCATGGTCAACTGCAACCCCGAGACCGTCTCGACCGACTACGATACCTCCGACCGCCTCTATTTCGAGCCGCTGACGGCCGAGGACGTGCTGGAGCTGATCGACGTCGAGCGCTCGACCGGGGACCTGATCGGCGTGGTGGTGCAGTTCGGCGGCCAGACGCCGCTGAAGCTGGCCCATGCGCTGGAGGCGGACGGCGTGCCGATCCTCGGCACCAGCGTCGACTCCATCGACCTGGCCGAGGACCGCGAGCGCTTCCAGCAGATGCTCCAGGCCATCGGCCTGAAGCAGCCGCCGAACGCCCTGGCCCGCTCGGCGGAAGAGGCCGCGGAGAAGGCCGAACAGGTCGGCTATCCGGTCGTGCTGCGCCCCTCCTATGTGCTGGGCGGCCGCGGCATGATGATCGTCCACGACCGCGAGCAGCTGGACCGCTATGTCCACGAGGCCATGCAAGTCTCCGGCGACGACCCGGTGCTGATCGACCACTATCTGAACCGCGCCACCGAGGTCGACGTCGACGCCCTGTGCGACGACGACACGGTCTTCGTGGCCGGGGTACTGGAGCACATTGAGGAGGCCGGGGTGCACTCGGGCGACAGCGCCTGTTCCATGCCGCCGCATTCGCTGCGCCCGGAGATCGTCGCTGAGCTCAAGCGCCAGACCGAGGCCATGGCCCGCGCCCTGAAGGTGCGCGGCCTGATGAACGTGCAGTTCGCCATCGAGGAGCCGCACTCGGACGCTCCGCGCATCTTCGTGCTGGAGGTCAATCCGCGCGCCAGCCGCACGGTGCCCTTCGTCGCCAAGACCATGGGCGCGCCGGTCGCCGCCATCGCCGCCAAGGTCATGGCCGGCGAGCCGCTGGCGTCCTTCGGCCTCACGGACCGCTCGCTGGACCACATCGCCGTCAAGGAGGCGGTCTTCCCCTTCGCCCGCTTCGCCAATGTCGACACGGTGCTGGGCCCAGAGATGCGCTCGACCGGCGAGGTCATGGGGCTGGACTTCCGTCGCGAGGGCGAGGCCGATCTCGGGCCCGCCTTCGCCCGCGCCTTCGCCAAGAGCCAGATCGGCGGGGGCACGAAACTGCCGACGTCCGGCTGCGCCTTCATCTCGGTCAAGGACGACGACAAGCCGTTCATCCTCGACGCCGCCCGGACCCTGCTGGCCCAGGGCTTCAGCCTGATCGCCACCGCCGGCACCCACGCCTGGCTGACGGCGCAAGGGCTTGAGGTCGGGCTGGTCAAGAAGGTGCTGGAAGGCCGCCCGCACATCGTCGACGCCATGAAGAACGGCGAGGTGCAGCTAGTCTTCAACACCACCGAGGGCAGGCAGTCCCTGTCGGACAGCTTCTCCATCCGGCGCTCGGCCCTGATGATGAAGATCCCCTACTACACCACCGCCTCGGGGGCCGACGCTGCGGCGCGCGCCATCGCCGCCATCAAGGCCGGCGAGCTGGATGTGAAGCCGGTGCAGGCCTACGCCTGATGAACCGGAGCCGCCGCGTCATCCTGGCGACCGGCGGCTCCCTCGGGGACATCCACCCGGTCATTGCGGTCGGTATGGCCCTGCAGGCGCGCGGCCTGACGGCGGTGGTCGCCACCTCGGTGGACTACCGGGCCAAGATCGAGGCCGAAGGGCTGACGTTCCGCGAGGTTGGCCCCAGCATCGCGCGGCTGGAGGCCGACACCGGCCTCGACCTCGCGCAGCTGACCGCGCGCATCGCCCGCTCGGACCGGTTCCTGTTCGAGAACATCATGCTGGCCTACGCCGGCAAGAGCACGCGGCAATTGATCGAGGCCAGCCGCGACGCCGACATCGTCGCGGGCCTGTCCTTCGCTGTGGGCGCCCGCATCGCGGCGGAGGTTCTGGGCAAGCCGTTCGTCTCCATCGCCCTGCAGCCGACCACGGTGTTCTCGGTGTTCGACCCGCCGAAGCTGCCGGCCGCCCCCTGGCTGGCCCCGGCGCGGGGTGGGCTGCAGCTGGCGATCAACCGCCTGACCCTTGCGATCGCCCGCCAGACGACAGCGGCGTGGACCCGCCGCATCGACCGGGTCCGGGCCGAGCTGGGCGCCCCGCCGTCCCCTGGCGACATCTTCTTCGACGCCCTGCGCCACGCCGATCTGGCGCTCGGCCTGTACTCGCCCCTGCTTTCCCCGCGTCAGCCGGGCGCGCCGGCGACGTTCGAGGTCGTCGGCTACGCCGCCTACGACAGCGACGACGGGGGCCCGTCGGTGCTGCCGGAAGCGCTTGACGCATTTCTGGAAAGCGGTCCGGAGCCGCTCGTCTTCACCCTCGGCAGCGCCGCCGTGAACACCCCCGGAGACTTCTACGAGCGGGGACTGGCGGCGGCCCGCGCCCTGGGTCGGCGCAGCATCCTGCTGGTCGGGCCGCAGGGCGACTGCGCGATCGCCGACGGTCCGGACGCGCTCGCCCTGCCTTACGCCCCCTATTCCCTGCTGTTCCCGCGCGCCGCCGCCATCGTGCACCAGGGCGGGGTCGGCACCACCCAGCAGGCCCTGCGCGCCGGACGGCCGCAGCTGGTGGTGCCGCATCTCGGCGACCAGTACGACAACGCAGCGCGCGTGGTGCGGCTCGGTGCCGGCCTGACCCTGAGCCGGACGGCGTTCGCGCGTCGGGGCGAGGCTACCCTGGCGCGGTTGCTGGAGGACGCGCCCGCAAGGACCGCAGCCGCCCGCCTCGGCGATCTGGCGCGGCAGGAGGACGGGGCCGCCGCCGCCGCCGCCCGGATCGCCGGCGTCGCCGGAAGGCGCTGAGCAGGGCGACCCCCGCACCGGAGCCGGCGCGGGCCTAGGCTTGGCCCAGCAGCGTGGAGACGCGGTCAGCCGCGGCGTCGAGATCGTCCGGACCGAGCGCGCCGGTCGACACCCGCGCCAGAGGGGCCTGGCGCCCGGCGCCGGCGCGGGCGTAGGCGGGATCGTAGTGCGCCTCGATCAGGGCCGCGGCGAGGGCCTCGAAAGCGCCGCGGCGCGCCAGCTCGCGCCAGGCGCCGACAGCCGCCTTCGCATGGTGTCGCGGCAGGCGGGTCAGGGCGTCGTCCAACGCCGGGGCGTCGGCGCTGATTTCGGCATAGGTGCCCGCCGTGTAGCGGGCCCGGGCCTCCACCGGCGCCGACAGCTCGATCACCCGTGCCGCCTGCATCGCCGCCCAGAGCGACGGCGGCACGACGCGCTCGCCGATGCGACTGCTCTCGGCCTCGACCACAACAGGCCGCGACGGGTCGAGACGGCAGAGGGCGTCGTAGAGCCGGCTCTCGAACAGCTTCTGGGCCGGCTGGCCGCCAGGCAGACCGCCGAACAGCGACCCACGGTGGCGGGCCAGGGCTTCGAGGTCGAGGGTCTGCAGCCCCCGCGCCTGCAACCGGGCCAGCAACTCCGTCTTGCCGCTGCCGGTCGGCCCGTCGAGCAGGACGACCCGCAAGGGCGCCGGCGTATCGTACAGGGCGGCCCTCACCTGACGCCGCCAGGTCTGGTAGCCGCCCTCCAGCACCGTCACCGGCCAGCCGACCTGGTCCATCACCGTGACCATGGCCCCGCTGCGCTGGCCGCCGCGCCAGCAATAGACCAGCGGCCGGAACGACCCGTCGCGATCCCCCAGCGCCCCCTCCAGATGCGCGGCGATGCTGCGGGCGACCAGCGCCGCGCCACGCCGTCGGGCGAGGAACTTGGAGCCCTGCACATACTCGGTCCCGACCTCGGCCCGCTGGGCGTCGTCGAGCACCGGCAGGTTGATGGCCCCGGGCAGATGGTCCCCGACGAACTCCGAAGGGCTGCGCACGTCGATGAGGGCGTCGTAGGCGTCGCGCGCCGCCGGCCCCAGGTCCGTGGTGCGCCGGATCAAGCGACCCGCACCCGCGCCGGCCCGGCCTCGACGCGGCCGACCAGGGCGGCGGCGAAGCCGGCGTCCCGGGCCTGCTGCAGCACCGCCCCGGCGGCGTCCTCGGCTACCGAGATCAGCAACCCGCCGGACGTCTGGGGGTCAGTGAGCACGTCGCGCCGCCAGGGCTCGAAGCCCGCCGGCAGGTCAACGGCCTCGCCATAAGCCGCCCAGTTGCGGCTCGAGGCGCCGGTGCGCAGGCCGGCCCGGGCCAACGCCTCAGCCCCTTCCAGCAGCGGCGTCGTCGCCGCCGCAATCTCGATGGTCACCCCGGCGCCGCGCGCCATCTCCAGCGCATGCCCCAGCAGGCCGAAGCCGGTGACGTCGGTCATGGCGTGCACCTCGGGCGTCGCGCCGAGCCCGGCTCCGAAGGTGTTGAGCCGGGTGGTCGAGGCGATCAGCGCCGCCTGGCCGGTCGCGTCCAGCCGGTCCTGCCGCAAGGCGGCGCCAAGGATCCCCACGCCCAGCGGCTTGGTCAGGATCACGAGGTCGCCCGGCTGCGCCCCGCGGTTGGTCAGCACCTGATCCGGATCCACCAGCCCGAGCGCCACGAGGCCGTAGATGGGCTCGACGCTGTCGATGGAGTGGCCGCCCGCCACGGGGACGCCCGCGGCGGCGCAGACGTCGGCCCCGCCCTGCAGGATGCGGCCGATGGTGGCCGGCGACAGCACCTTCACGGGCATGCCGACCAGCGCCAGGGCGAGAATCGGCGTGCCGCCCATGGCGTAGACGTCGGACAGGGCGTTGGCGGCGGCGATGCGGCCGAAGTCGTAGGGATCATCGACGACCGGCATGAAGAAGTCGGTGGTGGCGATCAGCGCCTGCCGGTCGTTCAGGCGCCACACTGCCGCGTCGTCCGAGGTCTCGGTCCCGACCATCAGGCTGGCGAATCCGGAGGTGGCGGGCAGGCCGGCGAGCATGTCGCGCAGCACCCCGGGGGCGATCTTGCAGCCGCAGCCGCCCCCCTGGGCGAGCGAGGTCAGGCGGGGCTCGGGCGTGTCCATGCCCCGCATGTGCGCGAAAGCCGCGGCGAACTCAATCGGGCCGCGGACGGGGGGAGCTGCCCTACGCCATCCCGGGCAGCCGGGTCAGGAAGTCGACATCCGACCAGGCGGGGCCGCGGCCGCGCAGGGCCTGAAGGATGCCGTCGGCCTGGCGGACAACCACCAGCTCGCGGTCGGGGATCAGGTAAAGCCGCTGGTTGCCAGCCCCCGCGGCCATGCGCACCTCGAGGCCGCCGAGGCGGGCGAAGGCGTCCGCATCGATCCCGGCGCGCGGCCCCGGCGGGACCAGACCCGGGCGGAGCAGCCACCAGGTCAGGCCATAGCCCGGGTTGGCCGGCGAGGGCGCGAAACAGGCCGCCAGCGCGGTCGGATCGACCAGCCCGCGGCCACCGTCCTGCACCATCTGGCCGAAGCGGGCCCAGGCGGTGGCCGTCAGGCGCGCGCCGGACGGCCGCGTTCCAGCACCAGCAAGGACACGCCCCCCGCAGCGGCCGAGTAGTCGGCGGCCGCCGCGAACCGGTCCTGCGCCCGGGATCGGGCCGGCGCGACGACGCCGGCGGCGGCGATGCCTGCGAGCAGGCGGCGGCGTGTGGGCGTGGGCATGGCGGAGCTCCCTTGCCCGGTTGAACGCGGCAGGGGCCTCTGTTCCGGCGCGCCGCCGCCCACGCTCAGGGCGTGAAGCGGCAGCCCCCGCCGATGAGTGTCGCGGCCTCGCAGGGGATGATGTCGGGCGCACCGCCCTCGCGCGGCAGGCGGGCGACCACGTGTTCTCCGGCGCGGCAGCGAACCTCGTAGTGCTGAATGCCAGCGGAGGCACCCATGAACAGCGCCTCGACCGGCGCGCAGGTCTCGACAGCACTGCCCCGCAGCAGCTGCGCCGCCGTGGCCAGACGCTCGGTCGCACGGGTCAGGGTGCAGGTCCCGCCCTCGACCTCGACGATCAGGCACGACTTGAAAATGGCCTCGCCCGGGCTCCAGAGCACCCAACCGCCCGCCAGCCCGTCACAGCCGATCTCATAGATCTCCGCGCCGCCAAGCGTGTGGCCGATGTAGCGACCACGGTCCGCCTCGCAGGTGACGCCGGCGGCAGCGGCCGCCCGTCGATACTGGACGAGGGGGTTGCGATTGGCGGGAAGGCGGCAGAACGGCGCCCTCGGATCGGTCCGGGCCGCCAGCGCCATGCAGCTGATCGCTGTCACCGCCGGCCAGGTGACGATGTAGAGGCCGGGGCCGTCCGCGCAGGCCAGTTCATAATGAGGATTGCCCCCCCGTCCTGGCCTCTGCGTCGGGCATCGGTGGCGTCGCAGGTGCTGGACGTTTGCGCCAGAAGGTCGAGGGCCGTGCTGATCGCATCGCCGCCACCGACAAGCCCGCGGGACGACGTCCCGTAGTCCCGCACCTCCTGAGCGGCGGCCGGCGCGACCCCGATGAGCACGCCCGCAAGCGCCGTCAGAAAGAGCGTTGGCCACAGCCGCGCCCCACCCATGACCCGATCTCCCTCGGCAAGCAGTCATCGCTCACACGCCAAGAGTGTAGCCTGGACGCGAAGGAAGACAACCGGACCGCCGGACGCCTCAGATCCCCGCCCCGGCTTCCTTCTCCGCTTCATGGTCGCCGCCCTCGACGATGCGGGCGGCGGCGAGGTCGGCGGTGACATTGCCGATGGTGCGGAAGATGTCCGGGATCACCTCGACCGCCAGCAGCAGGGGCAGCAGCTCGACCGGCACGCCCATGGCGATGCAGATCGGGGCGATGGAGGCGAAGAAGCTGACCTGGCCCGGCAGGCCGACCGAGGCCACGCTGACGGCGAAGGCGACGACGCCGCCGATCAGGATCTGCTCGAGGCCGATCGGCACGCCGAACAGCTGGGCGCAGTAGAGCACCACCGCCAGGTTGGCGACCGGACTGGTGATGCGGAACACGGCCACGGCCAGCGGCAGCACCAGACCGGCGGTGGCCGAGGAGACGCCGAGATGGCCGCGGGCGCGGTCGACCATGGCGGGCAGGCTGGCCAGCGAACTCTGGGTCGAGAAGGCCACCGCCTGGACCGGCGCGGCGGCCACGGCGAAGCGTCCCAGCGACACCCGGCCGAAGGTGATGGCGACGGCATAGACCAGCAGGATCAGCCCCAGCTGGCACAACACCACGATCGAGATGTAGTGGCCCAGCGTCCCCGCAGCGCTCAGGCCGGTGCGCAAGCCCACCCCGAACGACAGGGCGAACACGCCGATGGGAGCGGCCAGCAGCACCCAGTGGACGATGACGATCATCGTCTCCGACACCGCCTCGAAGAAGGTGGTCATCGGCTGGCGCAGGCGGGCGTTCAGCCGTGTCGCGGCGAAGCCGAAGGCGATGGCGAAGACCACGACCCCGAGGATGGCGTCCTCGGCCGCGGCGCGGATCGGGTTGGAGGGGGCGAGGGTCTGCAGGAAGGCGGTCAGACCGTCGCCCTCCACGCTGCGCAGCACCTCCTCGGCCCGGCCAGCCGTCGCGCCCGCCAGCGCCTGGCCGCCGGCCGGATCGATCGGCCAGACGCTCAGCCAGCCGAGGCCGGCGGCGAAGGCGTAGATGATGGCCCCGACCAGAAGGATGAAGAACACGGTCAGCGCCTTCATCGCCATCCGGCCAGAAGCCGCAGCGTCAGCGATCGAGACGATGCCGACCACGAGCAGGGAGAAGACCAGCGGCACGATGGTCATGCGCAGGGCGTTGAGCCACAGGCTGCCAAGGGCCTCGATGGCCCGCGCCGTGTCCGCCCCACCCGGCAGGCCGTTGACCTGGGCGGCCGCTCCGGCCCCGAGACCGAGGGCCAGCGCCAGAAGGACGAGGAAGCTCAGGGAGGTGAACAGCCCGCGGCGGCGGGGAGAGGTGCTCTGCATGTGGCTCCGCTTAGCATGCCCGGCGACCCGCGCCGCCACGCCGAAAAACTGAAACGGGGTTTACGTATCCTTCGCGGGGATTGACCATAGGCCGGACCACGGAGGCTTGCCCATGATCATCGTCCACCACCTCGCCGACAGCCGTTCCCAGCGCGTGCTCTGGCTGCTGGAGGAGCTGGGTTTACCCTATGAGGTGAAGCGCTATGAGCGCGACCCGGTCACGCGCCTGGCCCCGGCCGAGCTGGAGGCCATCCATCCGCTGGGCAAGTCGCCGGTGCTGGAGGATGGCCCGGTGAAGGTCGCCGAGACCGGGGCCATCGTCGAATACCTGCTCGACACCCACGGCCACGGCCGGCTGCGCCCGGCCCAGGGGACGGAGGCGCGTCGGCGCTTCACCTACTGGCTGCATTACGCCGAGGGGTCGGCCATGACGCCGCTGCTGCTGGCCCTGGTGTTCAATATGCTGCCGACCCGGACGCCCGGTCTGCTGCGGCCGCTGGTGCGCCAGATCTCGGCCAAGGCCATGGCCGGCTTCATCACCCCCCAGCTGAAGCTGCACAGCGGCTACTGGAACGACGAGCTGGCGGCGACCGAATGGTTCGCCGGCGACCAGTTCACCGCCGCCGACATCATGATGAGCTTCCCGCTGGAGGCCGCCGCGACGCGCACCATCGACGTCAACGCCCTGCCCCATGTGAAGGCCTTCCTCGAGCGCATCCACGCCCGCCCCGCCTACCGGCGCGCCCTCGAGGCCGGCGGCGAATACGCCTACGCGTGACGGCGCGGCGCGGGCCCTTCTCCTCCCCCGTGAAACGGGGGAGGGGGACCGCCGAAGGCGGTGGTGGGGGCGTCCATAAGCGCTGCGCTTCGTCCCTCGCCCCCTCCACCGTCCTTCGCCCTGCAGGCTCCGGACGGTCCCCCTCCCCCATACGCTGCGCTAAGCGGGAGGAGAGAGAGCCCCTCAGCTCGCCAGGGTCTCCTGGAAGCGGACCGGACGGCCGGCGGCGGGCCCGATCAGCTCATCATCGCGCATGACGGTGCAGCCGCGGACGATGGTCATGACCGGCCAGCCCGTGACCTCCATGCCGTCGAACGGGGTCCAGCCGCAGCGGGTGGCCATGTCGGCGTGGCGCAGGGTGCGGCGCGCCTTCAGGTCGACGATGGTAAGATCGCCGTCATAGCCCTCGGCCATGCGGCCCTTGCCGGCGATGCCGAATACGCGCTGGGCCCCGTGGCTGGTCAGGTCGACGAACCGCTCCAGCGTCATCCGGCCTTCGGCGACGTGGTTGAGCATGACCGGCACCAGGGTCTGCACCCCCGGCATGCCCGAGGGCGAGGCCGGATAGGGCCGCGCCTTCTCCTCCAGCGTATGCGGGGCGTGGTCCGAGCCCAGCACGTCGGCGACCCCATGGGTGATGGCGCGCCACAGGCCGGCGACATGGCCGGCGTCGCGGATCGGCGGGTTCATCTGGGCCAGGCCCTTCAGCCGCGCATAGGCCTCAGGAGCAACGAGGGTCAGGTGCTGCGGGGTCACCTCGACGGTGGCTACGTCCTTGTTGTCGGCGAGGAAGTCGATCTCCTCGGCGGTGGTCACGTGCAGCACGTGGATGCGGGCTCCGGTCTCGCGCGCCAGCCGCACCAGCCGGTGGGTAGACTGGATGGCGCTCTGGGCGTCACGGACCTCCGGGTGGCTGGTCCAGTCGCCGGCACGCGCCAGCGGCCGGCGCTCGACCAGACGGTACTCGTCCTCGGAGTGGAAGGTGGCCCGGCGCTTCACATGGCGCAGTACCTCGCGCACCCCGTCGTCGTCGGCGACCAGAAGGGTGCCGGTCGAGGCCCCCATGAACACCTTGACGCCGCAGCAGCCCGGCAGGCGCTCCAGCTCGCCGAGCAGGCGGGCGTTCTCGTGGGTGCCGCCGACGTAGAAGGCGTGGTCCGTCCACATCCGGTCGCGCGCGCGAGCCAGCTTGTCGGCGAGCGCCTCGGGGTTGGTCGTGGCCGGCTCGGTGTTGGGCATTTCGAACACGGCGGTGACGCCACCGAGCGCCGCGGCGCGGCTGCCCGTCTCAAGGTCTTCCTTCCACTCCAGGCCAGGTTCACGAAAGTGCACCTGGGTGTCGATGACGCCGGGCAGGACCGTCAGCCCCGTGGCGTCGATCACCTCGCCGGCCGAGGCCTGGCCGAGGTCGCCGACCTTGACCACGCGCCCATCGGTGATGCCGACGTCGGCGAGGCCGCGCCCGGCGTGATTCACCACCTCACCGCCCCGGACGATGAGATCGAAGGTCGTGGTCATTGCCGGCTCCGGACGAAAAGACTTCTGGAGAGAAGGTTGCGCGCGACCTGCAGCACCCTCTCGGCCGGCAGATCCATCATATGCTGAATGGCTTGATTGAGACCGGGGTCAAGGGCGCGGAACTCCTCGAGGCTGCGCGGCCCGCGCACCGCCTCACCGCCCCACGGACCGGTTCGGGTCTCGTCCGACGGCCCATAGACTGCCACGCTGGGCGCGCCGGCGGCCACCGCCAGCTGGGTCCAGATCGAGTCCGCCCCGATGTAGAGCGTCGCGCGGGACAGGGCCGCCGCCGTCTCCAGCCGCGTCAACTTGCCCTGCGCCTCGATCGTGCGATCGCGCGAGGTGGCCAGCCGGATGCTATGGGCGGCGTCGCGATCGGCCTCCTCGCCGACGATCAGCAGACGGCCGCCGGCCATCAGGCCATCATCGGCGAGCAGGTTGGCGGCCACCTTGGCGAAGCGCTCGGCCGGCCAGCGGCACCCGATCCACTCGACCCCGGGGCCGATGGCCAGGATAGGCCGGTGATCCGGTCGCACGAGGGCGTCTGCCGCCGCAAGGGTCGCCTTGCCGAAGAACAGATGCGGGGCCGGAGTCACCTCCAGCTGCAGCACCCGGGCCGCCGAGACGACGGCGTGCAGCGGTTCCGGATCCGGGGTGCGCACCGCCCGCTTGCGCCGGCGCAGCTTGTCCGACACAGGCCCGCCGCGCAGGTCGACGATCAGCCCCCAGCGCGTGCCGCGCACCTGGGTCCAGAGTTTCAGCCAGTCGAAGGCCTTCTCCCCGTCGAGCACGATGAGCCGATCCAGCCGCGGGGTGTCCGCGAACAGGGGCGCGCTCGTCGCCGATCCGACAACGGTGAAGGTCGCGCGGGGCATCTGCTCGACCAGACAGGCCAGCACGCCCGACGACAGGACCGCCGCCTCCCCGTCGGCCTCGGCAATGTACAGGATGGGAAAGGGCCCGCTCATCGGTTTATCCTTACGCGGATTCTGTCGCCAGAATGAGGCCCCACTGCTAGGGTGGCCAATGCTTCCTCTTGTCCCGGATCGCACCTGCGGCGGCTGCACCGAGTGCTGCCGGGCTATTCCGCTAAGCCTTCCGGAACTGTCGAAGCCGACGGGCCGGCTGTGCGCCTACGCCGTCGAGGATGGCGGCTGTTCTGTCCATGCCATCCGGCCCGAGGCCTGCCGCACCTGGTTCTGCCTGTGGCGCGTCGTCGAGCTGCCGGAGTCCTGGCGGCCTGACCGCTCCGGCGTCATCCTGCGTCCGGATGGCCTGATCGAGGGGCGCATCACCCTCCACATCGAGCGGCCGAGCGAGTTCCTCGGCGGCGACGGTTTTTTTCTGGCGGTGTCCCAGTGGATGGCGGACGGCCTGCACATCGCCATCAGCGTCCCGGGCCCGGTCGGGACCTTCCCCGCCATCGCCGATGCGACCGACTATCTGCGTCGAGCGGTCGAGGCCGGCGACCCGGCCGGGTTCCTCGCCCTGCTCCTGCGCCTGCTCGACAGCCTGTCCCGCCACGACTTCGAGCCGGACGGGGTTGTGGAGCACTACGCCGTGAAGTGAGCGACATCTGTCCTTCTCCCCGTGCGGGAGAAGGTGGGCCGCGAAGCGGCTCGGATGAGGGGTGTCAGCGTTGACGTCGCCGGTTCATCACGGAGCGCACCAAGGGGTCACAAAGGGCACACTGGCGGCGTGCAGCGGAGCGCGCAGCGCTTTCCCTTCGGAGATCGACAGGGAGGGCGCCTCCGGCGCAGCGCCGCGATGTCTCCGTGCCCTCTGTGGCCTTCTCCGTGATCTCCGTGATGAACCTTCGACGGTCGCGAGACCAGCAGGGGCGACGCCGACACCCCTCATCCGTCATGCTCCGCATGACACCTTCTCCCGCAAGGGGAGAAGGAAAGACGGGCATGCCCGCCCCCTTCTGCCCGTCCCGGTGCCGCCCTATCTTCCCGCCATGCACGTCGCCCGCCTGAGCTCCCGCGCCGTCGTCCGGGTCTCCGGACCCGACGCCCGCGCCTTCCTGCACGGCCTCGTGACCCAGGATGTGGAGAGTCTCGCGCCGGGCGCGCTGCGCTTCGGGGCCCTCCTGACGCCGCAGGGGCGGATGCTGTTCGACCTGTTCCTGTGGGGCGAGGCGAAGGGGGTGGTGCTGGACGTCGCCGCCGACCGGCGCGCAGCCCTGATGCAGCGGCTGGGCCTGTACCGCCTGCGCGCGCAGGTGGAGATCGCCGCCGACGACCGGCCGGTGCTCGCGGCCTGGCCCGAAGCGCCCGCGGGCTTCGTCGCCGACCCCCGGCTGGCGGCGCTGGGCGGGCGGGCCCTCGGCGAGGTCGCCGTGCCCGATACTGACGAGGCCGCGTACCAGGCCCACCGCCTGTCCCTCGGCGTACCGGACCCGGCCCTCGACCTGGACGAGACCAGCTATCCGATCGATGGCGGGCTCGACCGGCTGAACGGCATCGACTTCGGCAAGGGCTGCTTCATCGGCCAGGAGACCACCAGCCGGATGAAGCGCCGCGGCGAGATCAAGAAGCGCATGCTGCCGATCACCTTCGACGGCCCGCCGCCGGCGCCGGGGACCGAGGTGCTGAACGGCGAGCTGCGGGCGGGCGAGGTGCGCACCGGCCTCGACGGCACCGCCATCGCCCTGCTGCGGCTCGACCGGCTGGAGGGCGACCTGACGGTGGACGGGCGGCCGGTGCGGGTGCGGACGCCGGCGTGGCTGGAGGGATAGGTTCCGCTACCCTCCCCATCATGACCGACTCACGCTGCGCCTGGTGCGGGACCGACCCGCTGTATGTCGCCTATCACGACACCGAATGGGGCGTGCCCGAGTACGACGCCCGCGCCCTGTGGGAGAAGCTGGTGCTGGACGGGTTCCAGGCCGGGCTGGCGTGGATCACCATTCTCAAGAAGCGCGAGGCGTTCCGGGCCGCCTTCGACGGGTTCGATCCGGAAAAGGTCGCCCGCTACGGCGAGGCGGACCGGGCGCGGCTGCTGGCCGATCCGGGCATCGTGCGCTCGGCGGCCAAGATCGACGCCACGATCCGCGGCGCGCGGATCTGGTGCGACATGCGCGAACGGGGCGAGGACTTCAGCGCTGTCCTGTGGGACTTCGTCGACGGGCGGCCGGTGCAGACCGGCGCGGCGACGATGGCCGAGGTGCCGGCGCAGACGCCGACCTCCGTGGCCATGGCGAAGGCGCTGAAGGCGCGCGGCTTCAGCTTCTGCGGGCCGGTCATCACCTACGCCTTCATGCAGGCCACCGGCATGGTCAACGACCACGTCCACGCCTGCTTCCGCCATGCCGAGGTGCGGGCCATGGGCGATCGATGAGCAAGGCCCGGCGGACGCCGACCCTGACCCTCGAGAGCCTGCTGGCGGAGCGGGTCGGCGGCCCCGTCTGCGGCGTGGACGAGGCGGGCCGCGGGCCCTGGGCCGGGCCGGTGACGGCGGCGGCGGTGATCCTGTCACCCGACCGGCTGCCGGCGGGGATCAACGACTCCAAGGCCCTGACCGCGAAGCGACGCGACGCCCTCGAGGCGGAGATCAAGGCCTGCGCCATCGCCTGGGGCGTCGGTTTCGCCTCGGTCGAGGAGATCGAAAGGCTCAACATCCTGCAGGCCACGGGCCTGGCCATGCGCCGGGCCATCGCGGCGCTGGCGGTGACGCCGGCAGGGGCGCTGGTGGACGGCAACTACCGGTTCGATCTGCCGTGCCCGGTCGAGACGGCGGTCGGCGGGGACGGTCTCAGCCTGTCGATCGCCGCCGCCTCGATCCTCGCCAAGACGGCGCGGGACCGGGTGATGATGGAGATGGACGCCTCCTATCCGGGCTATGGCTTCGCCGGTCACAAGGGCTACAGCGCCCCGGCGCACCTCGCGGCGCTGAAAGCGCGGGGGCCCTGCCCCATCCACCGCCGCAGCTGGGCACCGATCCGGGCCCTGCTGGCCGGGGAAGACGCCGCCTAAAGGGCGAGGGCGGACCCCACAAGCGCCCCGAGAAGGGCCGCCAGGACCCCGCCGCCGCTGACGATCATCCAGCGGGGCGTCGGCTGCCGGGCGTGCCCGGGGTCGTCATTTGCGGGCGCCAGCGGCACGCGCGGGTAGCTCGGCGACCGCCAGGCCACCGGGTCGAAGGCGTCCGCTGCGCGGCGCAGCCTCATCGTCGCGCCGGCGACGCCGAAGGTCGGTCGGGAATCCGAAGAGGAGGCCAAGTCGTTAAGATCCAAGCTCGCCAAACGCCAAAAAACCCGTCCCGTTAAGGCACGGTAAAGCGGACGGAGCGGGAAAACCTCCCCGCCCCGCCGCCTGCGGATCAGCGCAGCTCGACCTCGAGGGTGTAGGCTCCGGTGTCGCGCGTCAGGCTGCTGGCGCGCACCGAATAGATGCCGTCCTCGTCGAAGGTGTACTGGATCCGGCTGTTCAGGCTGCCGGCACCGTCATCATCGCGAGCCAGCTCCGCCCCGTCACAACTGACGCCGGCGAAGAGCTTCAGATAGGAATCGAAGTCGGTCGACGAGTGCGTGATGGTCACCGCCTGCCCGTTCAGCGCGCCGAAGGTGAAGCAGTCGAAGTAGGCACCGCCGCCGGCTTCGGCCCGGTCGCCGGCCTCCAGGTTGCCGTACTCTGTGCCGCGCAGCAGCACCCGCGTTGGCAGGGCCGTGGAGCCGCCGCCGCGCGAGCGCACACCGAGGATGGTGTAGCGGCCGGTGTCGCCGTCGCCGAGCGAGGTGACCCGCACCAGATAGCGGCCGGAATAGTCGAACGAGTAGGACAGGCGCGAGTTCAGGCCGATGCCGTCGCCGTCATCGTTGGTGCCGAACACGCTCATGCTGCCGCCGCAGCTGGAGCCGCTGCCGATCGCCAGATAGCTGTCGAAGTCCTCGGACTGCAGGGTGATGGTCCAGGCGTCACCCGCCTGGGCGTCGATGGCGTAGCAGTCATAGAAGGCCCCATCGACCTGCGGGTCGCTGGTCTGGAGCCGGCCGTTCTGGACGATCTGATCCTGCAGCGCCGACTGAGCCAGGGCGGTGCCCGCGGCGAGCGCGAGCAGGCTGGCGGCGGCCGCGGCGGCCGCCATGCGCATAATCATTTGGAATTCCCCTCTGGTCGCTGCCCCCAAGTGACCCGATCTTGGCCACCGCCGCCCGGCATTGCAACCTCGGTTATGCGGCATCCGGCTGCAGCGGTGCCTGCCGGAGCGCCGCCAGATCAGCCGATCCGGTACAGAAGCAGACGGTGCGCAGCTGTCGCGCGACCCGCTCAAAATGGGTCACCACCGCCTCGGTTGACGCCGTTGCGGCAGCCAACACCCCAGCCGCCTGGCCGACCAGATCGGCACCGAGGCGGACCGCCCGGGCGACATCAAGGCCGTCGCGGATCCCGCCTGAACCGATCACCAGCGTGTCCGGACAGGCGGCGCGCACCACGCGCAGCGAGTCCGCCGTGGCCAGGCCCCAGCCGGCGAAGGCCAGGGCGTGGGCCTTGTCGGCCGGATCGGTCGCGCGCTCGCCCTCGATCAGGCCCCAGTTGGCGCCGCCGGCTCCCGCCACATCCAGCGCGGCCACACCCATGTCCACGAGCCGCCGGGCGGTCACCGCCGACAGGCCGGCCCCGGTTTCCTTGACCACCACGGGTGCGTCCAACCCTGCGATCAGCGCGGCGAGCGCCGCCGAAACCCCGCGCCAGTCGCGGTCGCCCTCTGGCTGACAGGCCTCCTGCAGCGGGTTCAGGTGCACGATCAAGGCGTCTGCCCCGATCATGTCGAGTGCCCGCCGCGCCGCGTCGAGGCCGAAGCCCCGGGTCAGCTGGGCCGCGCCGATGTTGGCGAGGATCGGCACGTCCGGGGCCCGGTCGCGCAGGCCACGGTTCAGGCCGCCGGCCCCGCCGTTCTCCAGCGCCGAGCGCTGGGACCCGACGGCGAGGGCGATGCCGAGGTGCTGGGCGGCCTCGGCCAGCCGGGCGTTGATCGCCTCCGCGCGCGACGGCCCGCCGGTCATGGAGCTGATCAGCAGAGGTGCCTTCAGGCGTCGCCCAAGGAAGTCCGTGCCGAGGTTGATGGCGGCGTGGTCGAGGTCCGGCAGCGCCTCGTGCATGAAGCGCACCCGCTCCAGCCCGGTGGTCAGGGCGTGCCGCCCGCCGCCGGACAGGACGACATCCAGATGCTGGTCCTTGCGATCGACAGTCGGGCTCATGGGTCCATCCGCGCCTTCGGGTCGCGCTGGCGGTCGATAGCCCGAAAGGCTAGGTACTGGCTATGCCCTGGCTCGCCTTCACCGTTCTGACCTTGGCGGTCTTCTTCCTGATGGAGGGCGTCGCCTGGTGGTCACACAAGTATATCATGCACGGCTGGGGCTGGGCGTGGCACCGGGACCATCACCAGCCGCACGACAAGCCGCTGGAGGTTAATGACCTCTTCGCCGTGGTCGGTTCGGTCGTGGCCATTACCCTGTTCGTCATCGGCTGGGCCACCGACCTGTGGTGGGTCTACGCTATCGCCACCGGTGTGACCCTGTATGGCGCGGTCTACGCCTTCGTCCACGACGGGCTGGTGCACCAGCGCTGGCCCTTCCACTTCATGCCGCGGAACGGCTACGCCCGCCGGCTCGTCCAGGCGCACAAGCTGCACCATGCGGTACAGACGAAGGAGGGAGCCGTCTCGTTCGGCTTCGTCTTCGCGCCGGATCCCCACAAGCTGCGGGCGAAGCTGAAGGCCATGCGCGCGGCGCGCAAGACGGACGCGTGAACCCCTTTCCCTCCCCTTCATGGGGAGGGTGGCTGAGGCCGCAGGCCGAAGCCGGGTGGGGGCGGCGCGGCTGACCGGGCGCCAATGCCGACGCCGGCCGCTGATGGCCCCGTGTTGCGGGTTCGTTCAACGCACACCGCGAGGTCACGGAGGACATAACGACGTCGAAGAGGCTTCGCCGCTCTCATTCCTTTCCCACAGGGGGAGGTGGCTCGGCGCGGAGCGACGAGACGGAGGGGGGATGAGCGCCAGCGTCGGGGATCGGCCCCCTCCACCACGCTGCGCGTGGTCCCCCTCCCCCTGCGGGGGAGGACCTGGCGCGACGGTCGCCAGAACAACGCGGCGTCGTCGCCCCTAAACCCGCGTCCACATGTCCGGCCGCTCAGGCGCGGGCCGGTCACGGTCCAGAAGGCGGGTCCAGAAGGCAATCAGTAGGCCGCGGCTGAACAGCCACAGCTTCATGCCCTTGCCGACCACCGCGCGCCGGTCCCAGGCACCAGGGCCGTCGCGTACCACCTTGCGGCCGATCTCGCGATAGACGCCGCGGGCGGCGGCGATGGCGAGGGACGAGCGGAAGGGCAGCGACCGCAGCCCGGCGCGGGCGCTGTCGTAAAAAGGCTCGGCCACGTCCAGAAGGCGCCGGGCTACCCCATGCACCGCGGCGCGATTGGCCGGGTCGGCGACCGCCTCCGGCGTCGGTGCCAGACCGGCTTCTGCCAGCCAGTGGGACGGGAGGTAAACGCGGCCGTTGCGGGCGTCCTCGATCACGTCGCGGCTGATGTTGGTCAGCTGAAAGGCCAGCCCGAGGTCCTGGGCGCGGCGCAGCACGAGGGGGTCAGACGCACCCATCACCCGAGCCATCATCACCCCGACCACCCCGGCCACATGCCAACAGTAGGCCAGAACGTCCTCCAGCGTGCGATAGGGGGTCCGGGCCACGTCCATGGCGAAGCCGTCGATCAGGTCCAGCGGCCAGCGCTCGGGCAGCCGGTGGCGCAGCGCGACGCGCTGGAAGGCGGCGAAGGTCGGGTCATCCATGGCCTCGCCGGCCAGGGCCCGGCGCGTCAGGTCGTACAGCCGGGCCAGTCGCCGTTCCTGCTCCTCGCGGCTCAGGGCCTCCTGGTCATGGCCGTGGTCCTGCCCGTCGATCTCGTCGTCGCAGCGCCGGCACCAGGCATAGAGCAGCCAGGCGTCCTCGCGCACCCGGGGGTCGAACAGCCGCGAGGCCGCGCGAAAGCTCTTCGACCCTTTGGTGATCGCCTCCCTCGAGGCGGCCAGGACGGCGTCGGTCATGGCAGGGTCTTCAGATCATCGAGCATCAGGCCGGCAGTGGCCTTGGCCGAACCCACCACGCCGGGAATGCCGGCCCCGGGATGGGTGCCGGCACCGACAACATACAGGTTCGGCACCCGGTCGTCGCGGTTATGGGTGCGGAACCACGCGCTCTGGGTCAGAATCGGCTCCAGCGAGAAGGCCGAGCCGAGGTGGGCGTTCAGCGTGTCCTCAAAGTCGTCCGGAGTCCACAGCCGGTGGGTGACGAGGTCCCGCTTGAGGTTCGGAAGGTACCGCTCCTCAAGGTAATCCATGATCTTGCCGGCATAGCGCGGCCCCTCGACCGACCAGTCGATGTCGGCCGCCCCGAGGTGCGGCACGGGGCTCAGCACATAGAAGGTCGAGCAGCCCTCCGGTGCCATACCGGGATCGGTGGCGCAGGGGCTGTGCAGATAGAGCGAGAAGTCGTCGGGCAGCGTTGGGCCCTTGAAGATCTCGCTGATCAGTTCGCGGTAGCGTGGCCCGAAACAGATGGTGTGGTGGGCCAGCTGCGGATGCTTCGCCTTCAGGCCGAAGTGCAGCACGAACAGCGACATGGAGAAGCGCTTGGCCTTGAGGTCGCGGGCCTTGGCCTGGCCACGGGCGGTGTGGCCCAGCAGCCTGTCGTAGGTGTGCACCACGTCGGCGTTGGAGGCGACCATATCGGCCGCGATCCTCTCGCCGCTGTCCAGCGTCACGCCGGTGGCGCGGCCATCGGCCATCTCGATGCGGGCCACCGGTGCGTTGAGCTGGACCACCCCCCCCATGTCCTCGAAGGCCCGGACGAGGCCGGCGATCAGGGCCCCGGTGCCGCCGCGGGCGAACCAGACGCCGCCACGCCGCTCCAGCGCATGGATCAGGGCGTAGACCGAGCTGGTCTTGAACGGGTCTCCGCCAACCAGTAGCGTGTGGAAGCTGAAGGCCTGCCGCAGGTGCGGGTCCCGGATGTAGCGCGCCACCATGGCGTGGACGCTGTTCCAGCTCTCCAGCCGCGCCAGTTCCGGTGCCGCCCTGATCATTGACCAGAAGCTCTGGAACGGCACCGCCCCAAGCTTGATGTAGCCCTCCTGGTAGAGCTCCTCGGAGTAGGCGTGGAAGCGGTTGTAGCCATCGACATCGGCCGGGTTGAAGGCCCCGATCTGGCGCTCCATCGCCGCCTGGTCGTCGTTGTAGTCGAAGCTTCTCCCGTCCTCCCAGCATAGGCGATAAAATGGATCTACCGGCATCAGCTCGACATAGTCCGACAGCTGTCTGCCCGTGCCGTCGAACAGCTGGGTCAGGCAGTCCGGATCGGTGATGACCGTTGGGCCGGCGTCGAACTTGAAGCCCTGGTCGTTCCAGACGTACGCGCGGCCGCCCGGCTTGTCGCGCTTTTCCACGAGGGTGGTCTGCACCCCCGCGCGCTGCAGGCGAAGGGCCAGGGCGATGCCGCCGAAGCCGGCACCGATGACCACCGCGCGGCGGGCCGTGACGTCTCTCATGGGGTCTGCCTTTCGCCTGTCTCGCGCAGTTCGCGCAGAGCTCTCCGGATAGGTACGGGGGGTTTTCCCGTCAGGATGCGGGCCTTGTCCAGCAAGGTGGAGCGGCCTGCGTAGAACCGCCGCACTAGGCCTTCGGACAGCCCGTAGAAGCGCTCCAGGACCCGCCACCGGGCCTCGGGCTCGGCGGCCCGGAACAGCATCCGGTCCAGCAGGCGATAGAAGCCGCGGCGGCGCCAGAGGCCGCGCGAGCGTGTCTCCAGCAGATGGCGGAGCGACGCGCCGTCAAGCGAGGGCGCTGCGGCGACGAGCCCGGCAGTCTCGACCGCGTCAGGCAAGGAGTAGCCGGTGGTCGGATGGAACATGGCGGCCGCGAGTCCGGCCCGGGCGACCCCGGGTGCGCCGGCGCTCCAGAAGGCGTCCATGTCGCCATCCAGGGCGATCGGCAGGACCCCCTCCTCCTCCTCGACCACGGTCGCGACCCGCCAGCCGCGCGACAGGGCGTAGTCGGCGATACACCGGCGTATGGCCAAGCGATCCAGCGACGGACCGTCGGCATAGTAGGTGTCCTCGACCAACACCGTGTGCGCGTCGAACGGCAGCAGATAGACGAAGCGGTAGGCCCCGTGCTGGGCCACGGTGGCGTCCATGATGGTCGGCCGGGTCAGGCCGTGCGGGGCCTCCAGCCTCAGCACCTGACCAAGGAACACCTGCCAGCCCAGCTGCAGTTCCGGGGACGGGCCGGGCCCGCGCGCGTCGATCACGCCGCGCGCGGTCAGGGTGCGCTGGTCCGCCAGTCGCACCGAGACCGGCGACAGGTCGACCGCTTCCGCAGCGATCAGCCGGTCGCCCAGCAGGGGCCTGACCGCGGCATCAAGCCGCTCCGCCGTCAGGCTGTTGTAGGGCGTGCGCAGGATCCGCGACCGATTGGGGAAGTGGACCTCATAGCCCCCGGCCCAACGGTGGGCGATGGCGGGTGCCAGCCAGGCCCGCTCCGCGTCAGACACGTCGCCGTCGAAGAAAGACCAGGTGTGGCGGCCGCCCAGCTGTCCCTCGCGTTCGACCACCGCCACGCGGAGTTCCGGCCGGGTCAGGGCCAGCCGCCAGGCGATCAGGCTGTTGGCCAGCCCGCCGCCGACCAGGATAAGGTCGAACTCTGTATCGGCGGGCATGGACGCGATCCTCAGGGCTTGGGCTCGACCCTGAGGATGTAGGGGCCCAGCTGTGTAGCGTCGAACCCCTGCGCCCGGATGAGGTAGACGCCATCCTCGGGTGCCGTCCAGTCAAGACGGGCCTGGGTGTCGGACAGGCCGTCATCGTCGCTGGCGGCGGCCATGAAGGGCTCATCGTCTGGCCCGATGGCGACCAACACATCGAAGTCGTTGGAGACCATGGTCAAGCGGATCGCCTCGTCAGCCTTCAGCCGTATCCGGTAGGCATCGAAGTAGACGCCGTCAGCGAGGCCATCGTCCTCGGTCAGCTCGCCGCGCGCCACGCCTCCGACAAGAATGCTACCCGGCGCGGGCACGGGCCCACGATCGAGGGTCTCAAGGGCGAAAAGGCCCGTGGTGTTCGGCCCCAGCGGCGAGACCCTCAGCAGATAGGCTCCGTCTGCCTCCGGCACGAAGTTCAGCCGCGAATTGAAGCCCTCGCCGAGCCCATCATCGTCCTCGGCCAGCGGCAGGAACTCGCCCTCTGCGGCACCGATGCGCAGATAGCTGTCGAAGTCACCCGACCGCAGGATGGCCTGGAACCGGCGCCCGGCCTGCAGCTGAACGCGGAAGTCCTGGTAGGCGCGGCCGTCGGCATCCTCGGGACTGTCGTTGGTCAGGGCACCGCTGTGGTTTCGGCCAGCGACCAGGTCGATCGGCGGCAGCGGCGGCGCCAAGCCCTCCAGCGCCAGCTCGTAACGTCCCTCGCCATTGTCGGCGAAGGCCCGCACCTCGACCAGATACTCGCCGGCCACTGCCAGGGTTTGGGTCAGGCGCGAATTGGTGCCGATCTGCCCGCCATCATCATCCTCGGCGACCACGCCCCCATCCGGGCCGACGAGGCTCAGGTAGGTGTCGAAATCGTCCGAGGCGACCGAGATCTGTACCCGGTCGCCAGCGGCGCCGGAGAAGGCGTAGACGTCGGCGCGGTAGCCCTCGGCGCTTGTAGCGGCATCGGCCGTGAGGGTGCCCGTGCGAGTGTCTCCGACCACGATCGCCGTGCGCGGCGGCGGCGGGGGCGGCGTGGTCCGGGTCAGGGTGTAGGCTCCCAGATTGCTGCCGCCGAGGGAACGGGCCTGCACGACATAGGTCCCGGCCTCGGGCGCGGTGAACACGAGCCGCGAGTTCAGGCCGATCCCGGGGCCATCATCATTGCGCGCCAGTTCTACGAATTCGCCGCCATTGTCCCGCCCGATCACGAGCAGGGCGTCGAAGTCCTCGGACTCAAGCGTGAACTGGTCGCGCTGGCCCGCGCTCGCCGTGAACGCGAAGGCGTCGTGGATCGCGTCGGCGTCATCGACAGGGTCGCCGTCCGCCAATTCGCCCGCGACCGGATCGTCAAGCCGCAGCGGCTTGGGTGCCGGAGCCGGCGGCGGCGGCGCGCGCTCGGCGAGGGAGAGCTGGTAGGGGCCGCCGTCGAGACCTGCCAGGGTCCGCGCGCGCAGCACGAAGCGGCCGCTGTAGGGCACGGTGAAGCGCAGGCGCGAATGGAAGCCCTCGCCCAGCCCGTCATCGTCCCAGCCGAGCGGTTCGCCCGCAGTCTCGCCCTCGCCGTACACCTCGAGGAAGGCGTCGAAGTCGTCGGCTCGCAGGATCGCCTCCAGCCGCTGGCCGACCGAAGCCTCGAACACATGGTCGTCGTAGCGATAACCGTCCTGCTGGGCGTCCGCTCGGGTCAGGATGCCTTCGAGGTCGTCGCCGATCGCGAGGCGCGCGGGCGACTGGGCCGCGACACTCCCGGCCGTGGCCAGGGTCAGGGCCGCAGCGGTGGCGGCCATCAGGGTGCGGCGCATGCGAGTCTCTCTCCGAACAGTCGCCAGATCATAGACGCTGAACCCCGGCCTCTGTAAACGCGCCGCGTGCCTTTCAGGTCAGACTTTCGGAGCCCGTTCATGGCCGACGCCCCTGCCCCTGCGTGCCGCATCGACGGCAAGGCCTTCGCCGAAGGGCTGCGCGGACGTGTGGCCGCCGCGGCGGCGCGGCTGCGATCAGATCATGGCGTCCAGCCCGGGCTGGCCGTCGTGATCGTCGGCGAGGACCCGGCCAGCCAGATCTACGTCCGCAACAAGGGCGAGCAGACAGCCGCCGCCGGCATGCGGTCGGACACTCACCGCCTCGCGGAAACCACCAGCCAGGCCGAACTGCTGGACCTGATCGGCCGCCTCAACGCCGATCCCGGCATTCACGGCATTCTGGTGCAGATGCCCCTGCCCGGCCACATCGACTCCGCCACCGTTCTCGACGCTATCGACCCGGCCAAGGATGTCGACGGCTTTCACGTGCTCAACGTCGGCCGCCTTGCGGTCGGGCTGCCCGCGCTGACCCCCTGCACGCCGCAGGGTGCCATCCTGCTGCTGCGCCACACGCTCGGCGACCTGTCGGGGCTGGAGGCGCTGGTTGTGGGCCGCTCGAACATTGTCGGCAAGCCGATGGCCCAGCTGCTGCTGGCGGAGAACTGCACCGTCACAATCGCCCATTCGCGCAGCCGCGACCTGCCGACGATCTGCCGTCGCGCCGACATCCTCGTCGCTGCCGTGGGCAAGCCAGAGATGATCCGCGGCGACTGGATCAAGCCGGGTGCTACTGTTATCGACGTCGGCATCAACCGCGTGCCCTCGGCCGATCCGGTGAAGGCGGCGGCGGGCGGAACCCGCGTGGTCGGCGACGTGGCCTTTGCGGAGACTGCCGCCGTCGCAGGGGCGATCACCCCGGTGCCGGGCGGTGTCGGCCCGATGACGATCGCCTGCCTGCTGGCCAATACCTATTTGGCCGCCTGCCGCGCCGCGGGCGTGGAGCCCGACGTCCTGGGCTGAGCCGGCGTTCTGTTGCAAACCCGCGCTTGAACCGGGCCGACGAGCACTGGTACTTGTTGCTCAACGGCAAGGGGAGCGTTGGACATGGTCGGTGCACACAAGCGTCTCACGGTGATCGTCGCGATCGCGGCCCTCGCGCCGCTGACGGCCGCCTGCGGCGTCAACACCATTCCGGAGCAGCAGGAGCGGGCGGAGGCGGCTTGGGCCGACGTCCAGAGCCAGTACCAGCGGCGGGCCGACCTGGTGCCCAACCTCGTGGCCACGGTGCAGGCCTCGGCCATCCAGGAGCGCGCCACCCTGACCGAGGTGACCGAGGCCCGGGCCCGCGCCACCTCGATCAACCTGGACGCCTCGGATCTCAGCAACCCGCAGGCGTTCCAGCAGTACCAGGCGGCCCAGGGCCAGCTATCCAGCGCCCTGTCGCGCCTGCTGGTGACGGTCGAGGCCTATCCGCAACTGCAGGCCAACCAGAACTTCCTGGCGCTGCAGTCGCAGCTGGAGGGCACCGAGAACCGCATCCAGATCGCCCGGCGCGACTACAATGAGGCGGTGCGCCAGTACAACACCACGCTGCGCGTGTTCCCGACAGTGATCTGGGCCAACACCCTCCACAGCGGGTCCGAGCCGATGCAGCTGTTCACGGCCACCGCCGAGGCCCAGACGGCCCCGACGGTGAGCTTCAACCTTGAGGCCCCACCGGCCGCCGCCGGGACACCGGGCGGCGGCCAGCCCCCGGTCACGCCGGGTGCGGCACCGGGGGCCTGATGACCCGACTCTTGCGGCTCGCCACCTTTCTTCTGGCGCTGACGTTGGCCGCCGCGCCGGCGGCGCTGGCGCAGGGCTCGCCGACATTCCCGGCCCTTGCAGGCCGGGTCGTCGATGAGGCCGGCCTGCTGTCACCGGAGACCGAGGCGGCGCTTGAGACACGGCTGGCGCAGCTGGAGACCGACACCTCTGACCAGTTGGTGGTCGTCACCGTCCGGTCATTGCAGGACCTGGAGATCGAGGACTACGGCTACCGCCTTGGTCGGGCCTGGGGCATCGGGCAGTCGGAGACCGACAATGGCGTGCTCCTTATCGTCGCCCCGGTCGAGCGGCGCGTGCGCATCGAGGTCGGCTACGGGCTGGAGCCGATCCTGACCGACGCCTGGTCGGCCCTGACTATCCACCACGATATCCTCCCGCGCTTCCGGGAAGGGGCCTACGAGGCTGGCATTCTCGCGGGTGTCGAGGCCGTCGAGGGTCAACTGCGCGCTGATCCGGCCGAAGCCCAGGCCCGCGCCGCAGCGGCCGAAGCCCCCCGGCCCTCGACGCCGGTCGGCCCCGCCATCCTGGTGGCTCTGGTGTTCCTGTTCCTCTTCCTCGGCCTGATCGGCGGAGGCCTGCGTGGTCGTCGGCGACAGCCGGACGGACTGGGGCCCATCATCGCCTGGGCGGCACTGGACGCTCTGAGCCGTGGCGGCGGCCGCGGCGGCGGGTTCGGGGGCGGGAGTTTCGGCGGCGGCGGCGGCAGCTTCGGCGGCGGTGGTGCCTCGGGAGGCTGGTGATGCGGGTCAGCGAACAGGACCAGGCGCGGATTTCCGCAGCGATCGCCGAGGCCGAACGGACCACATCCGGGGAAATCTTCTGCGTGCTGGCCGGCCGCGCGGCCGGCTGGCAGGACGTGGCCCTTGCCTGGGCCGCCGCGGCCGCCCTCGTGCTGCCGCTGGGCTTGATCCCGCTGGGTTTCGAGGCGGCCTGGTTCCCCGGGATGGGCGAGAACTGGGAGGCGTCCCACACTGCAGCCCGCGACGTCATCCTCGGCAGCACCCTGGCCGCCTACGCGGTGGCCCAAGCGGCGGTGTTCATCATCACCCTGCTGGTGCTGCAGCTGCCGGGTCTGCGCCGGATCATGGTCCCGGCCCCGCTGCGCCGCGCCCGGGTGCATCGCGCCGCCATGGAGCAGTTCCTGACGCACGGCATCCATGTCACCGAGCGGCGCACGGGTATCATGATCTATGCGGCGCTGGAGGAGCACGTGGTCGAGGTGATCGCTGACCGCGGCATCTACAGTCGCGTGGACCCGTCTGTCTGGAGCGAGGTGATCGAGGACCTCGCCCGGGCCCTCAAGCGCAGGCGGGCCGGTGACGGCTTCGTCGCGGCGGTGGAGCGCTGCGGCAGCATCCTCGCGGGGCACTTTCCGCCCGGGCCGCGCAACCCCGACGAACTGCCCAACCACCTGATCCAGCTGTGAGTGGCCTGCTGGCCGACCGGCGCCGGCCGCCCCGATAGGGCCCCGCATGCCGCGGCTGATGACCTGGAACGTCCACCGCTGCGTCGGCGGCGACCGCCGGCTCGATATGGACCGCGTGGCGGCGGTCATCGCCGAACATGCGCCGGACATCGTCTGCCTGCAGGAGCTGGACGTCGGGCGGGCGCGCACCGGCCATGTCGATCAGGCGGCGGCGATCGCCGACAGGCTGGGCATGGGCCTGCACTTCCACCCGGCCATGACCATCGAGGCCGAGCTCTATGGAGACGCCATCCTGACGCCTCACCCCGAAAGACTGGTCAAGGCCGGGCCCCTGCCGACGCTCGCCGGCATTCCCGGTCTGGAGCCGCGGGGCGCGCTGTGGGTACGGATCGAGGTCGACGGCCAGCCGCTGAACGTCATCAATACCCATCTCGGGCTGGTGCCGCGCGAGCAGCGATTGCAGGCCGCGGCCCTGGCGGGTCGGGCTTGGCTGGACCACCCGGAAATGACCGGCCCCGTCATTCTGGCCGGCGACTTCAACGCCACCTCAATCACCCGTCCATATCGGCTGCTGACCGCCCGGCTGGCGGACGCCCAGCGACGGCTGGGGCAGTCTCCGACGGTCAAGACTTTTCCGTCCGGCTTCCCGGCCATCCGCATCGACCATGCCTTCATAAGTCCGGAGATCCGGCCGACGGCCGTCATGGCCGCATTCTCGCCGCTGGCGCGGATGGCGTCGGACCACCTGCCGCTGGTGCTGGATTTCGAAATCAGGACGTCTGAGCCTGTCTAGGTCCGGGTGACGCGCGGCCGCTGCGAGCGGAGGCGACGCCGCCACGGCCGGAAGGCGTCACGCGGCGAATGGGGGTCGCCCAGCTGCCATTCGGCTACCATCTGCTCGAACGGGGTCGGCCGGTCTTCGCCGAGCAGGCGCATGCGCCCGTCCGCCAGCTTGAGGATGGCCCGGCCGGTCGAGCCCTCGAGCGCCTCCATCGCCGCGAACGCCTCGGCGGACTGGCCCAGGAAGTGGGCGATGGTGTTGTGCCGGAAGGCCCTGAGCACGGCGCGCCCCGCCTCATCCGGCGGCTCGACGGCCACGTCGCACTCGGTGTCGAAGCCCATCGACCGGTTATTCAGATTGGTGGAGCCGATGCGCAGCAGGGCGTCGTCAACGATCGTCACCTTGGCATGGACGATCAGGCGGTCGCGGCCCTCGGTCATGGGGCTGAAGGCGAACAGGCGGTGATGATGGTCCACCTGTTCCAGTCTGTACAGAATCTCGGCGCGGGCCGTGTCCATGGTCATGGCGTCGAACCAGCTGGGACTGCGCCCGGTGGTGACCAGCACGATCTCGGGACCGTCCGGCTCGGCCAGCCGCGCGGCTAGCGCCTCGGCGATCACTGTCGAGGTGAAGTACTGGTTCTCGAAATAGATGAGGCTTCGCGCCGCCGCGATGGCCGCCAGATGCAGCGCCTCGTTCTCGCGCACCTCGGGACGGCCGCGCCAGCCGGGCTCGGTCCGGGCGATGCCGACGCGCACGTCAGTCAGGTGCGGCGTCACCCCGACCGGCCAGGGGTCGCTGCGAACCGTGACCGGCGCGGTGCGCTCCCAGGTAGCGTGATGCCAGCGCTCCCGCACCAGGTCGGCCACGGCGCGGGCGGCGTCGCCGTCGAGCACGCACATGGTCTCGTGCCGAGGCGGCGCAATACGCCCGCCGGGCATGGCGCGACGCGCATCGCCGTCGAGGTGCTCCGGCGTATCCCACCGGTCCGTCGCGATATCGCCGCCGCCGACGAAAGCCACCGCCTCATCGATCAGTACCACCTTCTGGTGATGACAGGCACCGATCGGTCCTGGGGAATCGAGGTGCAGCTCGACCAGGCGCTTGCGGAACCAGGCCTGGGCGCGGTGCGGATAGAACCCCTGCGAGGCGGCGATCAGGATCGGTGAGCGCCAGATCAGCAGCCGAACGTCTAGGTCCGGATTCTGCCGCACCATGCGGCGCAGGCGCCGCCCGATCTCGGCGTCCCGTCCCTCGGCGTGAGGGTCGAGGCGAGTGCGCGGATCGAACTGCCAGCCCAGCACGATCACCGAACGACGCGCCGCCGCCAGGGCCTGGTCCAGGGCCTCGAAATAGGCCGCCGTGTCCAGCAGGATGGCGAACCGGTCGGCCTTCGCGACCTGCCAGCAGGTGCGACCTGGGTCGAGCAACGGCGGCGACGTTCCGGGCCCGCGCTCCATGTCCGCTTTCGCTCCTCCTGACCTTCGCCGAAAAGCCTTAACCGTCCCGGCGTTCCTGCCTAGTCGGGGGCGGTGACGATTTGTTCATGGGCGCGGCGCTTGTTTGACGCGCGTGCTGCGCGCATAAAGAGGTGATCATGTCGTCAGGGAAGGGAAGATGCAGGCGCTGATTGACCTGATCGCAGGCTTTCTGGTGCTGCTGGCCGCTTCCGCGCTCGCCCAGTTCGGCGTCGAGATTCGTCGCCCGGCCGACGATCAGCCCGAAGTTCGCCGCGTGTCTGACTGCGTCGCGTCCGGAACCGGCCCGGCCGCTCTCGTCACCGTCGAGCCCAAGTGCTGACGCAGGGGCCACGCGCCCTTCCCGCCGCGATCACGACCGGCTAGGGTCTTCGCCTGCGCGAGCCCGCCCTGCCTGCAGGCTGAGTCGCCACTCGAGACCGGATGACGATGACCCGCCGCCCACGGCAGCCTCTCACCCTTCATGACCCCGCAGAGGACGCCGCTGCGCCCCCGACCAGTGCGGAAGGGACCGCGGAAGAGACGACCGCTGCAGCGCCCGGGACGCCCCACGACCTGCCGCCACCGGATAACTGGCTGGAGCTGGAGCCACTTCCCGAACCCCGACCGGAACCGCGCGCCGAGGCGCGCCCCGGTCCGCACCGTCCGGTGCTGTCCGAGCGCCGCCGCCGCCGGCTGGCCGAGGAAGGTGCCCTCCGTCTGTCCCCGGCCCCGGAAGCTACCCCGCCGCTGCGCGAGATGGCGGATCCGACCGTCGGGGCACCGCCCGCTCGCCGCCAGGAGCCGACGCTGCCCGAGCCGGTCCAGACCGCCAACCCGCCGGCGCGCGACGCTACGGCCCTGACGCCATTGCGCAGTCCACCGGCCGAAGGGCGGGGCCCCGGACTGGCCGCCACGACGGCGGCGCTCGTCTGGACCGGCGGCGTGGCCAGCTGGCTGGCTTTCGAGATCGCCTCGGGCGCTGTCGAGTTCGAGCCCCTGCGGGTCGCCGTGTACGCCCTGCTGGCCGTCGCGCCGGCCGGGCTGATCCTGCTGATCGCCCAGGCGCTGCGGCAAAGCCGACGCCTCGCCTATGAGGTGCGCCGCGCCCGAGAGCTGGCCGAGAGCCTGACGGCCCCCACCACCCTGGCCGCGCGTGAGGCTGGCCAGGTCATGCAGAGCCTGCGCGCGGACATCGACCAGGTCACTCTCGCCACCGAACGGGCCCGTCAGGACCTGAACCTGTTGCGTGAGACGCTCGGCGAGGAAACCCGCCGACTCAACGATACCGCCGAGACGGCTGCGCGCCTTGCGCACCGCCTATCGGACAAGCTGTCCGCGGAACGCGAGGCGATGACCGGGCTGACCGCCAACCTCGACCGTCAGGCCGCCGCGGTCGTCGATGCCGTCGAGCGGCAGTCGCGCATGATCGGCGACGCATCCGATCTGGCCCAGGCCCAGCTGCGCGAGGCCGAGGCGACGCTGGCCGCCCGCGCCGCCGACCTGGCCGCCGCCGCCCAGGAGGCCCAGGACGCCGCCCGGCTCGCCTCGGACGATCTCGCCCGCCAGACCCTGCGGCTCGAGAACGCCGGCGCTGGCGTGGCCGAACAGATCCAGTCGGTCGAGGAAGGGCTCGGCCAGCAGCGCGCCGCCCTCGTGCAGGCGGCCTATGCCTTGCGCACAGACCAGGAAGACTTCTCGGCCCTGGTCGAAAGCCAGCGGGCACAGCTGATCGAACAGCTGGGCCAGACCAGGACCGCCGCCGCCGACCTTGGCGACGTGTCGCAGCGAGCCGGCGAGACCCTGCGCGACCTCGTCGAGGCGGCCGCCGAGCAATTCCGCGGCCTGATGGAGATGGCCGCCCGCGAGTCGGACGAGTTCGACGCCGCCACCAAGATGGCGCTGGACAAGTTCGACGCCCTCGCCGCCGACGCCCGCGACACGCTGGTCGAGGAAACCCGCCGCGCGCTCGAGGCGCTCAAGGCCACCGCCGACGATGCTCGTCTGGCGGCGGACGCCGCCGCAGAGCAGGCGCAGATCCGGGCCGACCGTCTGGGCGAGGCCCTGTTCGAGTCGGCGCAGAAGGCCGACGCCGCAGCCGACGCCCGGCTGGAGGAGGCTCGGCGTCTAGCGGCCGGGGCCGCGGACATGGTGGAACGTACCGGCGAAGAGACCGTAGCCCGGCTCGAGAGCATGCTGGAGCGGCTGGGTCAGTCGCTGGAAATCGTCCGCACCTCCGTGGCCGAGGTCGAGGCCCGCTCGCGCAGCCTCCCGCAGGACACCCAGGCCCAGATGCGGGCCCTCGAGCAGACGGTGGACGCCGGACTGAACGCCTTGGCCGAAGCTGCCCGCCGCGCCCAGACCGAAACTGATGCGCTGGAGGCTGGCTTCCAGGAGCGGGTGCGCCGCAACTACGACATGCTCAGTGAAACGGTGCGGCTGATGGGCGTGGTGTCGGGCGAGACGCCGGGCGGGCGGCGCACGCCACCGCGGCCGCCGGAGAGCCTGCCCCCCCTGCCGTTCAGCGGGCCGCCGCCCCGTCGCCCGGCCCGTCCCGAGCCGGAGCCCTCGCGCGCCTTCGGCCTGCGCGGCCGGCTGTCGCCGGACGGCCTTGTCCCGCCCCCGGCGGCGGTTGGCGGGTCGCTGGACTGGAGCGACCTAGAGGGGCCGTCCGAGGCCTCACTGCAACTCGACACGCCCGTGCCGACACCGCCGGTGAGCGAAGCCGATCTGGAAGCTACCCAGGCCCGGGTCGGCCAGGCGATCCGCCGCATGGGCGTCGATCCGAACGCGCTCCTTCCCCGGGCCCGCGTCGAGGACGCCGCTGCCGCCCTTGCCCGGGACGATGCGGATGGTGCGCGGCAAGTGGTGCGCCGCGTGGCCCCGGCGGCGGTCCGCAGTGTATCGCGCAAGGTGCTGGCCGATCCGGAGCTGCGCGCCGACGTCGAGCGATATGTGCGGCTGTTGGCGCGCCAGCTCGCCGACGCTGCACGCCGGGGCGACGCAGACGCGGTGATCGACCGGCTGCACAGCGACGCCGGCCGAGCCTTCCTGCTGCTGGACGCGGCGGTCGGCGACCTGGCCTGAGAGCTGGGCCTCAGAGCTGGGCCTGAGAGCTGGGCCTGAGAGCTGGGCCTCAGAGCTGGGCCTGAGAGCTGGGCCTGAGAGTCGGGACTGCGCCCCCGGAGCCACGCAACGCGGGCCTCCGCGTTGCAGGAGCGCTTTCGGGGGTTGACCTCCGGCCGACCTCCGCCGCAGGGTCGCGCCGTCGTCATGACACCGTCACGGACGCCGGGGGCCCATGCTGGATCCGATCTTCGAGGCCGAGGTCGCCCGACGTCCCCACGTGGGTCTCTGCGTAGTAGGCCTGCCGGGTGTCGCGCTGCCGCCGTCCGGCCCGGGCGTGGCCGCAGGCTATCGCAGCGTGGGCGGCACGACCGAAGCCCTGCTGGGTGCGCTGGATGCCGGCGAAATCCAGGGCCTGCTGCTCATTGCGCCGGGTCGTTCCGAGGGTGCCTTCCAGCTGCAGCTGCGCGCCGAGAACCGCACGCCCGACGGTGCCCGGCTGCATCCGATCGCTCCCTGTGTGGCCCGGGCGACCGCGCCGATGACCGAACTGATCCGGGCCCTTGCCGAACACGGCGAGGCGGTCGAGGTGGTCTCCAGCGTACCGGCCGACGCCGCAGGCGTCCTCTTCTATGATGTCCTCGCCGGCCTCAGCGACCAGCGTGACACGCCACCGGTCGGCCTGCTTCGCGCCCCCCAGGATGCGGCGGTCGAGCGGCTGCAGACAGCGGCGGCAGCCTGCGCCGAGGCCATCGGTCGGCGTCTGGGGCCCCTGCCCCGTCAGGCCTGAGCCGGACCCCCGAGCCGACCCCCCAGCCGCAGGGCCGCGAGCCCCCCGGCTGCCGCCATCAGCGCCATGGCGACGTAGCCGGTAGCCCCATAGGTGTCATACAGGGGGCCGGACACCACAGTCGCCAGTCCGATCAGCACGCCGGACGACAGGGCGGAGGACAGGGTCTGGGCCGCGGTCTGGTGCTGCGGTGCGCTGAGCCGCTCGACCAGCTCGAGCCCCGCCAGGAACACCGCGGCGAAGGTGAAGGCATGGAGAGCCTGAAGCGGCCAGAGCGCCCAGGCCGGGGGCGCAAGGGCCAGCACCGACCAGCGGATGACGGCAAAGGCCGCGCCCCAGCCGAGCAGGGTCACCGGCCCGATGCCAGCACGGCGTCTCCACGGCTCCACCACCCACATCCACAGCACCTCGGCCATCACGCTGAAGCCCCACAGCAGACCGATCGTGCCCTCGGAGATGCCGCGCGCCTTCCATTCCACGGCCGAGAAGGCATAGTAGAAGGCGTGGCTGGCCTGGATCGCCCCGACCGCGACGATGGCCGTCATGAAGACCGGGTCGGCGACAAGACGACCGAGGCCGGCGAAGCGCTCGCGTCCCGGCGGCGGGACCGGTCCTTCGACGACCGGCTCCGGCGGGGCCAGAAGAGCGACCGCCCCCGTCAGCAGGCTGGCGACGGCGACCCACAGGATGATGATATCCGCCGGCGCGCGCAGCAGCAGCCCGCCCATGGCCACATTGGCGATGACAAAGGCGATCGAGCCGGCGCTGCGGGTCGGGGCGAAGGCGAAGCCGCGGCTTCGGCCCAGTCGCAGCGTCAGCACATCGGTGAGCGGGATGATCGCCGCGGCGGCCGAGGCGCCGATGAACCAGAGCGGCAGCCACAGGGCGAAGCCTTCGACCAGACCCGCGGCACCATAGCCCAGCGCGGCCACCACGCCGAGCATGGCGATTGGTGTGCGTCGCAGGCGGAAGCCGTCGGCCCAGACGGCCAGCAGCGGTCCGACCACCAGCCGGGCCAGAGTGGGAGCGGCCAGAAGCGCCCCGATCTCGGTGCCACTCAGCCCCTGCTCGCGGAACCACAAGCCAGCAAAGGGCAAGCTGACGCCGGTGGCGCCGAAGAGCAACACATAGAGCAGACCCATCCGGACAGCGGCGTTCATGGGCCGCGCGATAGCAGACTTTCGGAATCCCGTCGGTTAGGTTCACAGAAATGACTCACGCTCTCCGCCTCGCCGTGTTCGCGGCCCTCAGCGGCGCCCTTTCGGTGGCTCTCGGGGCGTTCGCCGCGCATGGCGTAGAGCCGAAGGCCGAGGCTCTGTTGCGGACCGGTGCCCAGTACCAGGGGGTGCACGCGGTCCTCGGGTTCATCTGCGCGCTCGCGGCACCGCCGGGACTGATGCGGTTGGGGGGCTGGCTCGCGGCAAGCGGCGGGCTATTGTTCTCCCTGGCCCTCGCGGGGATCGCCCTGCTCGACATCGGCGTGATGGGGGCCGTCGCGCCTCTGGGCGGCAGCCTGATGATCCTCGGCTGGCTCGGCCTCGCCGCCGGAGCCCTGCGCCCCCTGCCCTCGCACCCGGCCTCGCCGGCATCGTCCACTTGATCGTCGACCGCAGCGCGCCTCTTCCGGAGCACCGAGTTCCCCATGCTGTTTCCCACGACCCCGACCGGCCGCCGCGACCTGTTCCCGGAGCTCGAACCCTTCGCCAGCGGCTTCCTTCCGACCGCCGGGGTGCACGAGATCTATTACGAGGAGTGCGGGAACCCGAACGGCCGACCTGTGGTCGTGCTACACGGCGGTCCCGGCGGCGCGGTCAACCCGGGCATGCGGCGCTATTTCGACCCTCAGACCTACCGCATCATCCTGTTCGACCAGCGCGGCTGCGGGAAGTCGACGCCGAACGCCTCGCTTGCCGACAACACCACCTGGACCTTGATTGAGGATATCGAGCGGCTGCGCGAGCGCTGCGGCATCGAGGCCTGGACGGTGTTCGGCGGCTCCTGGGGCTCGACCCTCGCCATGGCCTACGCCATCACCCATCCGGAGCGGGTCCAGGCGCTGATCCTGCGCGGCATCTTCCTGCTGACGAAGATGGAGCTGCACTGGTTCTACCAGCACGGTGCCTCGATGCTGTTCCCGGACGCCTGGGAGCGCTTCCTCGCCCCCATTCCCGAGGCGGAGCGCCACGATCTGATGGGTGCCTATCACCGCCGTCTTACCGGCAAGGACCTCGAGGCGCAGCGTGCCTGCGCCGTGGCCTGGTCCAGCTGGGAGGGCGAGACGGTGTCGGTGGAGGGACCAGCGGCTCGCCCCGACAAGTTCGCCGACCCGGACTTCGCCCTCGCCTTCGCTCGGATCGAGTGCTGGTACTTCACCAACGGCGGCTTCTTCCCAGAGGACGGCTGGCTACTGAAGAACATCGGCCGGATCAGGCACATCCCGGCCTGGATCGCCCAGGGCCGCTTCGACGTGGTGACGCCGATGTGGGGTGCCTGGGCGCTGCACCGGGCCTGGCCGGAGGCGAAGCTCGACGTGGTGCCGGACGCCGGCCACGCTTCGTCCGAGCCCGGCATCATCGATAGTCTGGTGCGGGCCACGGACTGGGCGGCGCGCCTCTAGGCTCCGGGGTCGGTACGGTCGATCAGCTCGTCGAGGCGAAAGCCGATCCGGCGCGCCTCGCGGGCCGCCTTCGGCCGCGCTATCGCGTTCAGCACCACGCTGACCTGGGTGTAGTGCTGGACCAGTCGCACCGGCCGCCCCTCCGCGGTGCGGCCGAAGAAGAGGATCAGATCCGGGCCCCAGAAGCCGAGGTCCTCGATCTGCATCATCTGGTCGCCGGGAAGTCCGACGAGCCGGGCCCCGACCTCCTCGTCGGGGTCGAGGCCCGCCTCGAATTCCTTGATCAGCCGCGACAGGCGCACAAAGGCCCACTCGGCGGGATTGTCACGCATGTGAACGCCCCGGGCGAGGCCCTCGGTGTTGGCGGCGTCGCCGGCCATGGGCTGGGGGCACGGGGCGAACATGGCCGGGTCGGCCTTGGGCGGGGGGGCGTCGGTCATGGGCCGACCCTCGCATGCCCGTCGTGCCGGAACACCCCCTGAAACAGCCGGATCAGATCAGACCCGAGCCCTTGGGCAGTTCAGTGTAGCGGTGCACCCGCACCGCCTGGATCAGTCCGAAGCCGACCATCAGCATGAGCATCATCGAGCCGCCGTACGACATCAGCGGCATCGGCACCCCGACAACCGGGGCCAGTCCCATCACCATGGCACCGTTGATCAGCAGATAGACGGCGAAGGTAGCGGTCACGCCGAGGGCCGCCAGCCGAGCGAAATGGCTGTGCGACAGCGAGGCGATGCGCAGACACGTCAGGACGATGGCCAGGTAGCAGAGAAGGATGGCCACCGACCCGACAAAGCCGAACTCCTCGGCCACGGTGGCGAAGATGAAGTCGGTGTGCCGCTCGGGCAGGAACTCCAGCTGGCTCTGGCTGCCAAGGCCATAACCCTTGCCTAGCAGTCCGCCGGAGCCGAGGGCGATCTTGGACTGGATGATGTTGTAGCCATCGCCGGACGGATCGGCAGAGGGATCAAGGAAGGTCAGCACTCGTTTGCGCTGATACTCGTGCATGCCGAACACGACATAGGGCGGGATGGCCACGACCGCAGCGATGACGATCGGGGCGATGATTTTCCAGCTGAGGCCGGCGACGAACATGATCGCCGCCCCGGTCAGGGCCAGGGACATGGCGGTGCCGAGGTCTGGCTGGTGCGCCACAAGCAGGAACGGCAGCCCGACCATGGCGGCGGGGAACACCAGCTTCCAGTGCAGCCGCGCCTCCTGGGCCGTCGCACCATGATACCAGCGGGCCAGGGCCAGCACGACCGCCAGCTTCATGAACTCCGCCGGCTGCACCCGGGTCACGCCGAGGTCGATCCAGCTCTGGGCACCGTTGACGGTGACCCCGACCACCTCCACCGCCAGCAGCATCAACAGGGTGACGCCGTAGAAGGGATAGGCCAAGGCGAACCAGATCCGCAGGTCCAGCAGCGCGAGGCCGATCATCAACAGCACGGCGAAGCTGAAACGCATCAGGTGATTGGCAGCCCACGGCTCCCAGGAGGCACCGGCCACGGAGTACAGCATGGCCGTCGAGGCCCCGCCGATGACGCACAGCAGGGCCGTCAGACGCCAGTCGATCTGGCTCAGCTTGACCGGCAGGCGGTCGCGCTCACCTGGACGGGTCAGGGCCGAGGCGGTCATTGCGGAGGCTCCGCCAGATAGGGTCGGGGTCCGGCGGCGGCCCGCGCAGGAGCCGCCGGTCGCGGCGAAAGCACCGGCTCAGGCGTCTCCTCGGGGGCGGGCGGCGCGGCACCCTCGTCAACCGCGTCGAGGGGCGCTTCCGGAGCCGGCGGCAGCGGCCGCTCGATACGCGCACGCATGTCCGGATCCTTCAGCAGCGCCACCTTCAAGATCTCTCGGGCACGCGGCGCGGCGTCAGCCGAGCCGCCGACGGGCGCGTGCTGGATAATCAGGGCGATGGCGTACCGCGGCGCGTCATGCGGGGCGAAGGCGACGAACAGGGCGTGGTCGCGCCGGCTCCATACAGCATTGCGCGGACCCCGATCCTCTCCCGGTCGGTAGTCGCGCGACTGCGCCGTGCCGGTCTTGCCGGCCATCAGGATGTCGCCCAGCCCCAGCTGGGACGCCCGGTAGGCGGTGCCCCGCACGTCGTTGGCCACGGCGGCCATGCCCTCACGGACGATGTCCAGATGCTCGTCCGCGAACGGCAGGTCGGGGAACGGTGTCTGCGGCCGTGGCTGGCCGCCGACGGACTTGATCAGCCGGGGCTGCACCGATTTGCGGCCATTGGCCAGGCGCGCGGTCATCACCGCCAGCTGCAGGGCGTTGGCCTGCAACGCCCCCTGGCCGATCGACACGGACAGGGTCTCGCCAGGGTACCATGTGGGGTCGCCCCGCCCGACGGCCTCGACGAACTCTCGCTTCCAGCGCGTCGAGGGCACCGTGCCGTCCGACTGCCCGCCGATGCCGATCCCATAGGCCTTGCCGAAGCCAAGATCCTCGGCGACTCTTGCAATCCGGTCGACGCCCGCGCGGTTGCACAGGTGGTAGAAGTAAGTGTCGCACGAGTTCTTGATCGCCTCGTGCATGTTGACCGAGCCATGCCCGCCGGCCTTCCAGCAGCGGAAGGTGCGCCCGCCAAACCGGTAGCCGCCGGTGCAGACCACGCGCTCCTCGGGATCGATTCCCGCGTCGAGGTAAGCCAGCGCCGTGGTCATCTTGAAGGTCGAGCCCGGCGGGAAGGTACCGTAGATCGCCTTGTCCAGCAGCGGACGGCGCTCGTAGTCAGCCCACGCGCGGTAGATGTCGTTAGGCACGCCGGCGACGAACAGGTTCGGGTCGAACGACGGTGCCGAGACCATGCACAGGATATCGCCGTTGCGGATGTCCATCACGACGCAGCCGCCGGACTCCTCGCCGAACACCTCAAGGGCCCGGGTCTGCACGTCCGCGTCGAGAGACAGCACTACCTCCGCACCCGGCTCGGCCGGGCGGCTGCCGCGCACGTCCTCGGCTACCACGTGGCCGCGGGCGTCGACCTCGACCCGGTTGCCGCCGGGTTCGCCCCGAAGCGCCTCATCGAGCGCCTTTTCGACGCCCTGGCGGCCGACCCGGAAACCAGGATTGAAAAATAGCGGCGGCGGCTGCTCGCCCCGTTCCGTATAGGCCTCGCGGTCGCGGACGTTGGGCTTGGCCACATAGCCGAGCACATGGGCGAAGGCCCCGCCAAACGGGTAGAAGCGCTGCTCGTGCATGTCCGCCATCACGCCAGGCAACTCGTTGGCGTAGAGGTTGACCTTGGCGAATTCCTCCCACGACAGATCACTCTTGACCGGTACGGGGGAGAAGCGCGGCGCGGCGTTGACGTCGCGGATGATGGCCCGCCGGCGATCGACCGTATCCGGCAGCAGCTGACCGAGCAGGTTAAGCGTCTGGTCCAGGTCTTTGGTCTCGTCGCGAACCACCAGCACGCGGAAGCTGGGCCGGTTGCCGGCGATGACCACGCCGTTGCGGTCCTTGATCACGCCGCGCGGCGGCGGGATCAGGCGGTAGTTGAACTGGTTCTGGTTGGCGAGGGTCGCATATTCGCCGGCCTGCACCACCTGCAGCTGGCCCAGACGGAAGGTCAGGGCCGTGACGCCGAGACCGGTGATCCCGCCCAGCACCATCGTGCGCCGCAGGAACGAGCCCTGGCGCTCGTTCACATCGGGAAAGAAGATCGACGGTTCACCGCTCATGCCAAACGCCTCCGGGCGGAGCGCTCACGCGAGGGCCGAAGGGTCGGGAGGGCAGGGCGCAGAAGGGTCATCGGAACCGCACGTCCGTATCGTCGAAGCGGTCGATCAGCCACGCCGCACCGATGAACGCCAGCAGCGTCGGCAGCATCTGGCCAAGCAGCGCCAGGATACTCGGCGCGTTTCCGGCGCGCAGGGTGACGATCAGATAGGCCAGCAGGAAGGCTCCGAAGGTCGCGAGGGCGTACCAGCCAAACAGCACCCTGAGCTCCTGGCCGACCAACAGGTTGCGGGCGGCCAGCACGCCCCCGTAGACGACCAGCAGGCAGAGGGGCCACAGCCCGACCGGCCCGCCCCAGAACAGGTCGAGAAACAGGCCGATCACCAGCAGCGTCGCCGGCGCCGCCATAGACGGGCGGATCAGGGGCCAGGCGAAAGCCAGAACCATCGGCAGCACGGGCTCGGGCAGCTTCAGCCCGAACACCTCGATCGGCGTTCCGAGCAGCAAGGTCGCCGCCAGCACGGCCAGAGCAGGATAGATGATCCACTGTGTGGGCCCGACCACCCTGACCGCGCCGCCGCGTCTCACCGGGGCTGCGCTCCCGGCGCCGGCTGGGTTTGGCCGCCTTCGCGGCGCGCGTCAGCCTGCGCGGCCGCGGCCTCGGCGGCCCGGCGCACGGTTTCGTCGCTGATCGTCGCTGCGGTGGCGGCGTCCACGGGGGGGGCCGCCGTCAGGCCGGCCAAGGGCGGGGCATTGAGCGCTTCCCTGTGGGCCAGCTGGGCGAAATCCTCGAATAACAGGATGCGGACGTAGTCGATGGCACCGCGGTCGCTGAACAACTTGACGCGCCAGGAGCCGTCGATGCCGCGCGCCGCCACGCCGATCGGGACGCCACGGGGCACGCCGCCGCCGTCACCCGAGGACAGAATGCGGTCGCCGGACTGGATCGCGTCCGCGCCGCGCATGTATTCCAGCCGGGGATTGCCGCTGCCGTCGCCGGTCATGATGGCGCGGGCGTCGGTCCGATCGATCAGCACCGGCGTGCGGCTGGCCACGTCGGTGAGCAGCACCATGCGGCTGACCCCGGGGGTCACGCCCACGATGCGACCCACGAGCCCGTGCTCGTTGACCACCGGATTACCGACCCGGACCCCCTTCGACGACCCTGCGTCGAGCAGCCGGGCGTTCGCGAAGGGGCCGCGGGATTCGGACACGGAGCGGGCGGTCGCCATGGCCACCGGCGGCTCGACGCGCAGGCCCAGCATGGCTTCATAGCGGGCGTTGACGTTCTTCAGGGCAATGGCCTGGTCGCGCCAGGGCTCCAGCTCGGCCAGCTGCCGCTTCAGGCGCCGGTTCTCCTCCACCGCATTGAAGTAGCCGGCCACATGGTCGGACGCGGCCCCGATCCAGCGCACGGGGGCCGCGAACAGACCACTGACCGGGCCGGCTGTCCGGGCCACACCGCCGCGCAGGGCCCCGTAGGCCTGGTCATCACCGGACGCGCGGCCGCCCAGCAACAGGGCAAACGCCAGCACGCCGGCGGCCACGGTCGCAGCCGCCGCGGTCCAGGCCAGCGGCACCTTCAGGGTCTCGAACGGTCCGTCGCGAAACGCCACGGCGCGCCTTCCTCAGCAGGGGGGCGGAGACGGCGGGACCACCCCCGCCTGATGAGCAGCCTATTGCAGAATCAGGCCGATTTGGAAACGGCCCTCACACGGGAATGACCGCGACCACGTCACAGGGTGGCGTCGAGTACGCCCTTCATCCAGCGCGGGTGCTCGAGCACTCGGCCGCAACCGACGGCGACACAGGAGAGCGGGTCGTCGGCCACGGTAACCGGCAGGCCGGTGTGGTCGCGCAGCTCGGCGTCGAGGCCACGGAGCAGGGCTCCGCCGCCGGTCAGCATGATGCCCTTGTCGGCGATGTCGGCGGCCAGTTCCGGCGGGGTGGCTTCCAGCGCCACCTTCACCGCCTCGATGATCTGGGTCACCGGCTCGGCCAGGGCCTCGGCGGCCTGGCGCTCCGAGATCCGCACCTCGCGCGGCACGCCCTGCATCAGGTCGCGACCCTTGACCTCGATCGACAGGCCCTCGCCGTCAGGCGGGATGCGAGCGGTGCCAATATCCTTCTTGATGCGCTCGGCGGTGGTCTCGCCGATCAACAGGTTATGGTTGCGACGCATGTAGCTGATGATCGCCTCGTCCATCTTGTCGCCGCCGACGCGCACGGAGCGCGAGTAGACGATGCCTGACAAGGATAGCACGGCCACCTCGGTGGTGCCGCCGCCGATGTCGACGACCATCGAGCCGGTCGGCTCATGAATCGGCAGGCCGGCACCGATCGCCGCCGCCATCGGCTCGTCGATCAGGCCCACGCGGCGGGCCGAGGCATTGAGGCACGAATCGTTGATGGCGCGCCGCTCGACCGCGGTGGCACCCGAGGGGACGCAAACGATGATCTTGGGGTTCACGAAACCCTTTCGGTTGTGAACCTTGCGGATGAAGTGCTTGATCATCTCCTCGGCGACCTCGAAGTCGGCGATGACCCCGTCCCGCATGGGGCGGATCGCCTCCATATGACCCGGGGTGCGACCCAGCATCTGCTTGGCCTCAATGCCGACGGCGTGGACAATCTTGCGACCGCCCACATTTCTCAGCGCCACCACCGACGGCTCGTTCAGCACGATGCCCTTACCCTTCATGTAGATGAGGGTGTTGGCAGTGCCGAGGTCCATCGCGATGTCGTTCGAGATCGCGCCGAAGAGGGAAAAGCTCATGGGGGTGGGTTACCGTCTCGGTTGGGCCTCAGCCGGGCGTCTGTCAGAATGAACGCGCCGGCGATCCCCCCCCTCGCGCACGTCCCCAGCGCGCGATTAACAAGTCGTTTCCGCCAGCACGACCAATGGGCCCGTTTGCCCTTGAACTTCCGGGATTACAAGCCCTCTTCGCGCGCGCGCGGTCGCGCCTCAGACCGGCTCGAGCCCCTCGGCGGCGAGCGCCCGCCGGACCGGCTCCCGGGCCTGTTCCCGGGTGAGGTGGGCATTCAGCCTCGGGTACCTCGCACCGTCCAGCAGCCCCGCCTGCCGCGCCCAACGGGTGAACACCGAAAGATAGCCGTCGGCGGCCGTATGGCTGGCTCCGAAGACGAACGGTCCCTCGAGCAGATGCTGTTCCACGACGTCGAGTTTCGCCAGCACGAGGTCTGCGGCAGCCGTGCGCGACTCGCCCTCCAGCGGGGGGCGGCTGAACAGAAGCCGCCCGAGCGCGGGATGCAGCCCCGAGGCGAGGAAGCCGGTGAAGGCATTGAACCGGGCCCGGGCGAACGGCGCGGCGGGCGCGAGGCCGGCGTCAGGGTACAAATCGGCGAGATAGGCGAGGATCGCCGCGTTCTGGGTAATCACGCCCTCGGCGGTCTGCAGCGCCGGCGTCGCGCCCGCGGGGTTGATGGCCAGATACTCCGGCGTGCGCTGCTCGCCCTTGCGCAGGTCGATCGCCTGCAGCTCGTAAGGCGCGCCGGCCTCCTCCAGCGCGAAGTGCGAGGCCATGGCGCAGGCGCCGGCGGAATAGAAGAGTTTCAGCATGGTCGACCCTCTCCATTGTGTGGTGTGCTGTCGAAGTGGGGTCCCGGCGCGACTGCAACAAGAGCGGTGGCGGTCAGGTGCCCCCGATTTCGCGGCGGCGGACCCGCTCCCGCACCAGCAGCATAAGTCCCAGCCACACCACCGCCACCGCCGCAAGGATCAGGGAGGTCCACACCCCGTCACCGCTGACCGCCGTCACCACGGCCCCGCCGAAGAAAGCTACCAGCGCCGTCTTGGGCAGCACCCCGAGGGCGCAGCCCAGCAGGAAGGCAGGATACGACGCCCGCGTCGCGCCGAACGCCATGTTGACGACGATGAACGGGGCGGACGGGACGTTGCGGATCATGAAGCTGGCGTAGAAGGCGTTGCGGCCGACAAACCGCTTGAGCCGCTCAAGGGTGCGGCTGTCGAGCCGGTCGACCAGCCGGGCCGTTGGCCCCCGGCCCATCCAGTAGGTAACACCGGCCGAGATCACCGTCGCGATCCAGCTGTAGAAGAAACCGAGGCCCGGACCGAACGCGACCACGCAGGCGGCGATCAGGATGAACTGCGGCGCGCCGATGAAGGCGGCGACGACGAACAGGATCACCGTGGCGACGAAGGCCCAGGGGCTGCCCGCGTAGCCCTGCAGCCAGGCCTCGAGCCGGTGCTCGGCCTGCAGCCCCAGCTGGGTCTTTCCGAGCCAGAGCAGGCCAACCGTCGCCGCCAGCAGCAGAGTCGCCGCCAGCGCCGTGCGCCAGCGGCGGGCTTCCATGTTCAGGAGGAAATCGAGCAGCCGGCGCATGGCCGCGCCTTAGCATCGGGGGGAGCAATCCAAAACCCGGACCCCGACTTGCGGCCCCCGCTACCGTGTTTGATCCAGCCTTCGCTTCTGCGTAGAGACATGATCTCCCCGAACGAGCCTCCCCCATGTCCCAGCTGCAATCCTCCGCCCTCGCCCGCGTCAAGCCGTCGGCCACCCTCGCCGTCACCGCCAAGGCCCGCGAGCTCAAGCGCGCCGGCCGGGACGTGATCGGCCTGGGTGCCGGAGAGCCGGACTTCGACACCCCGGACCACGTGAAGGCCGCCGCTGTCGCGGCCATCCAGCGCGGCGAGACCAAGTACACCGACGTCGACGGCCTACCCGAACTGAAGGCCGCCGTGGCCGCCAAGTTCGCGCGCGAGAACGGCCTGACCTACGGGACCGACCAGATCCACGTCGCCCCGGGCGGCAAGGCGGTGATCTACAACGCCCTGGTGGCCACCCTGTCGCCGGGCGACGAGGTCATCGTGCCGGCTCCCTACTGGGTCAGCTATCCGGACATGGTGCTGCTGGCGGGCGGCGAGCCGGTGGTTGTGATCGGCCACGAGGCGGACGGCTTCAAGCTGAAGCCCGAGGCGCTGGAAGCGGCCATAACGCCGAAGACGAAGTGGCTGATCCTCAACAGCCCCTCGAACCCGACCGGTGCCGCCTACACCCGCGAGGAGCTGCGGGCCCTGGCCCTGGCGCTGGCGCGGCATCCCCACGTTTGGGTGATGACCGACGACATGTACGAGCACCTGATCTACGGGGACTTTGAGTACACGACGATCGCCCAGGTGGCACCGGCGCTGTACGAGCGGACCCTGACCGTGAACGGCGTATCCAAGGCCTACGCCATGACCGGCTGGCGCATCGGCTACGCCGGCGGGCCGAAGCCGCTGATCGACCTGATGCGCAAGGTGGCCGGCCAGACCACCTCCAATCCCTCGTCGATCAGCCAGTGGGCCGCCGTCGAGGCTCTGAACGGACCGCAGGACTTCATCGGCGAGCGCCGTGACGCCTTCGAGCGCCGCCGCGACCTGGTGGTGTCGATGCTCAACCAGGCGACAGGCATCCGCTGCCCCAAGCCCGAGGGCGCCTTCTATGTCTACCCGTCGGTCGAGGGCCTGATCGGCAAGGCGACCGCGGACGGCAAGGTGATCGACAGCGACGAAGTCTTCGCCACCGCCCTGCTGGAAGCCGAGGGCGTGGCCGTGGTGCACGGGGCGGCCTTCGGCCTAAGCCCCTACTTCCGAATCAGCTACGCCACCTCGGACGCGGTGCTGGAGGATGCCTGCCGCCGCATCCAGCGCTTTGCGGCGAGCCTGAGCTGAGGCCTACGCCGCCCGGCTGACGGCGAAGTCGGCGAGGCTTTCCAGCGCGGTGCGCCATGGGCCGGGGGCTACGGTGCACAGGGCGGCCTTGGCGGCCCCGGCGTAGTCGTGGGCCATGTCGAGCGTCACCGACAGGGCGCTGGTGCCGAGGATCAGCTCGCGGGCGCGGCGGAACTCCTCGTCGCCGCGCTGGCCGCCGTCGATGGCGGCGCGCCAGAAGGCGTCCTCGCGCCCGGCGGTGCGGGCCATGGCCACCAGCAACGGCAGGGTGACCTTGCCCTCGCGGAAGTCGTCGCCGGCGTTCTTGCCCAGCACCTCGGAGGCCCCGCCGTAGTCGAGGGCGTCGTCGGCCAACTGGAAGGCCAGGCCGAGGTTCAGCCCAAAGCTGCGCAGGGCCGCCACCGCCGCATCGGGGGCCTCTACCGCCAGGGCACCAGCCTCGGCCGCCGCGGCGAACAGCTCGGCGGTCTTGGCCGCGATGATGCGCAGATAGGTATCCTGGTCCAGCTTCAGATCATGGGCCCGGGTCAGCTGCAGCACCTCGCCCTGGGCGATGACGCTGGAGGCGTTGGCCAACACCCCGAGGGCCCGCATCTGGCCGGTGTCGACCATCAGCTCGAAGGCCCTGGCGAAGAGGAAGTCGCCGACCAGCACGCTGGAGGGCGCGCCCCAGATCAGGTGCGCCGCGACCTTGCCGCGGCGCAGCTCGGAGCTGTCGACCACATCGTCGTGCAGCAGGGTGGCGGTGTGGATGAACTCGACCGCGGCGGCGAAGCGATGGGCGTTGGCCAGGTCCCGGCCGCCGACGGCGCGCGCCGCGGCCAGGGCGATCAGTGGGCGCAGGCGCTTGCCGCCCGCCGAGACGATATGCTCGGCCATCAGCGGGATGACCGGCACAGTCGACTGCATGCGCTCGAGGATCAGGCGGTCGACCTCGGCCATGTCGGGGCCCGCGAGGCGCGCCAGGGCCTCGGCGTCGCCCTTCGGGCGGTCGGTCCGGGCGCGGGCTGCGACGAGGGCGGCGTCCAAGGGCGGTCTCGTTTCTTCGTTTTGGCGCAGGGAAGTGCGCGGATTTCGCGTCGACGACTTGCCCCGACGCCGCTGCGGCGACAATGGTGAGCCGGCTATGAGGGGTCAAGCCGCGTGACCGTCGCATCTGACGCCGCCGCGCCCGGGTCAACCCCCGTGCGGGAGGACCTGTTCCTCGGGGGACGGGTGAAACTGCGCCAACCGGTGCGCGGCTACCGTGCGGGCATGGACGCCGGTCTGCTTGCCGCCGCCTGCGCCGCCGCGCCCGGCCAGAGTGTGTTCGAGGCCGGCTGCGGGGCCGGGGCCGTGCTCTGCCAGATCGGCGCGCGCTGCCCGGAGGCGCAGCTGCAGGGGTTGGAGCGCGACCCCGCCATGGCCGCCCTCGCCGACGAGAACCTGACTCTCAACGGGTTCGGCGACCGTGGCACCGTGCAGACCGGCGACGTAGCCGACCGGCCGTCGCCGGAGGAGCGCGGCCGGTCCGACTGGGCCATCAGCAATCCGCCCTTCTTCGACGACCCGGGTGCCCTACGGACCCCCGGGCCGGGCAAGCGCGACGCCTGGCTGGCCGACGACGGCCTCCAGGCCTGGCTGGACCGGCTGTCCCTGACGGCGCGCGAAGGCGGGCAGGTGTTGCTGATCCACCGCGCCGACCGGCTGGCCGACATCCTCGAGGGCCTGAAGCGCCGCTGCGGCTCCTTCGCGGTCCGGCCGGTGCACCCCTTCGCCGACGCCCCGGCCAAGCGGGTGCTGGTGCGCGCGATCCGGGGCGGCCGGGCCCCGCTGGTCCTGCACCCGCCGCTGGTGCTGCATGAGCGGAGCGGCGGCCATACTGCGGCAGCCGAGACGATCCTGCAGGGCGAGGCCAGCGTGATCCTGTAGGCTCAATGGGCCGCCACGGCCCCATCAGGGCCACAGTTGCGCCCAGACTGCCCGCCGATTCCAGCGGAGGCGCATCATGCGAACCCTGACCCTCGGCCTCGCCGCCTTCGTTTGCCTGATGGCCGGAGCCTGTTCCGACGCCGGGGCCTCGGCCCACCCGGCAGTGGCTGTGCCCGCACAGTCGGCCGGCGCGGGGACCGGGCAGCGCGGCGGCGGCGCGCCCTATGAGGTCCTCGGCTCCGAGGTCTGGGACGTCCCGGATCCGGCATCCGGCCGCGAGTACCAGGTCTTTGTGCAGCTGCCGCCGTCGTATGCGGCCGAACCCGACCGGCGCTATCCGGTGCTGTTCGTGACCGACGCCGACTATGCCTTTCCCATCATTCGCCAGCTGGGACGCCGCCTGAACCTCGACGGGCCGGCGATCGAGGAGTTCATCCTCGTCGGGCTGTCCTATGCGAAGGGTGACAGCGGCATGGTCAGCCGCAATCGTGACTATACGCCAACAGCCAACGGCCCGCGCCGCGCGTCCTCCACCGTGCACGGGGGCGGTCCGGCCTACCAAGCCTATCTGAAGACGCAGGTGCTGCCGTTCGTGGACACGCGCTTCCGCACCGACCCGTCGCGGCGGATCCTCCTCGGCCACTCCTATGGCGCGCTGCTGGCCCTGCAGATCCTGTTCACGGAGTCGGAGCTGTTCAGCGGCTACGCCCTCGGAAGTCCCTCGATCTGGTTCGACCAGCGACATGTGCTCAAGATGGAGGCCGACTACGCCGCCCGACGGACCGATCTGGAGGCCGACGTTTTCGTCTATATCGGCGAGTTCGAGGGACTCGGCCCGACCCCGCTGCACACCACTGGTCCGGACATGGTGGCCGATGTCGCCGCACTGGAAACTGCCCTGCGGTCGCGCGCCTACCCCGGACTGACGCTGCGGTCAGAGGTGCTGAACGGCGAGGATCACCTCAGCGTCGCACCCCGCGGCTTCACCCGCGCTCTTTTCGCGCTGTTGCCGGCGCGCTGAACCCCTGAACCAGGGCCTGGTGCAGGGCTGTCGGACGGCCGGCGTCGTCGAAGGCCAGGGGGCTGTCGCCGCCGCCCTGACGGTTCACGAAACTGTCCCCGTCGCGCAGGCCCCAAAGGGTGAAGGCATAGCGCTGCCGCTCGGGCAAGGCGGCAAAGGCCTCGGCGTACTCCATCACCCGGGCGGTCTGCAACGCCCGGCGGGCGTCGCGCCGGGCCCGGTCCAGCAGGCCGGCACCCATCGGGGCATCCAGCTCGGACACATGGATCGGCAGGCCGAAGGCGGCGGCGTCGCGCATGAAGGCGGTGATCTGGCCGGCCGGGATGTCGATATCGAGGTGGGCCTGGGTGCCGATGCCGGTGATCGGCGCCCCGGCGGCGAGCAGCCGCTCGACCAGCCGCAGGAAGGTCGCGCCCTTCCGCGGCAGGTTCTCCAGATTGTAATCGTTGAGGAACCGCACCGCGTCCGGGTCGGCGGCGCGGGTCTGGGCGAAGGCTCGGGCGATGTAGCCATCCTGACCGAACTGCGCGCTCCAGTGGCAGCTGCGCAGGCCGTCGCCATCCTCGGCCACCGCCTCGTTGACCACATCCCAGCCGGCCAACTGCCCGCGATAACGCCCCGCCACGACGGCGATATAGTCGTCGAAGGCCGCGGCGCGACGCGCCGGCTTGATCGCCTCGAACCAGTCCTGGCCCTGCGAGTACCAGATCAGCGCATGGCCGTGCAGGCGCATGCCGCTGGCGCGGGCGAAGGTGGCGATACGGTCGGGGGCGTCGAAGCGCCAGCCGCCATCCTGGGCCAGGATGTACTCCATCTTCATCTCCCACTCAGGCGTGAGCTGGGAGATCTCGCGGCGGGCGAGGGTGGTCCAGGCCGTGTCTTCGAGCTGGCCCCTCATCACGGCGACGCCGACCGGAGCGGGCACCAGGGCCTTCAGCGGCGCGGCCGCCGGCGCGGCCTGGACCGACGCCCGACCACAGGCGGCGAGGGCGAGGCCCGAGAGCAGGACGGCGCGGCGCGGTGTTCCCTTCTGCCCTTGTGGGAGAAGGTGGGCCGCGGAGCGGCTCGGATGAGGGGTGTGGGCGGGCGGCTTCAAGGCTCAGCTCTCCTGAGACCGTAACCGGGTGAGGCAGCAAGACCCCTCATCCGTCAGGCTTCGCCTGCCAACTTCTCCCACAAGGGGAGAAGGATGCCTTAAGCCGACCGGCGGCGCAGGCCCAGTTCGTCGAGCGCGGCACCGTCGCGCTTGCCCTGGGCGGCGAGCCGTTCGAGCCGGGCCACCTCGGCCACATGCTCGAACTTCTTGAGCTCCTCGAAGGCCTCGCCGAGGGCGTCGCGGGCCCCGCTCTCCTCGGCCTCGATCGTCGCCAGATCGCCCTCGGCCAAGTTGCGGCGCAGCTTCCAGCCGTCGAGATAGGCGGAGAGCATCATGTTGGCGTCGGTGTCCTGGCGGGCGCGCTCGCGCTCGACCTCGGCCTCCGCCTCCAGCACCGCCAGCCGCATCTCGGCCGAGGCGCGACGCCCGGTGATCTCGGCGAGGCGCTTCTGCAGCGTCTCCACCTGATGGTTGGAAATCCGGATCAGGGATTGGGCCCAGGCGGTCATGGCAGGTCCTCCGTCCGCAACCCATGATCCAGAATCGTTTCCAGACGGCTAAAGCTCTCGGCCATCGGCGTCGCCTCGTCGGGCGACTGGCTGAGGAAGGCCTCCAGACCGGGGTTCAGGGCGATGGCCCTGTCAACGATCGGATCGGCGCCGGCGCGGTAGGCACCGATGCGGATCAGCTCCTCCATGTTGGTGTAGGCGCTCAGGCTCTGGCGCGCTCGGCGCGTCAGGTCCCATTCCGCAGCGCTCTGGCAGCCCGGGAGGGTGCGGCTGACCGACTTGAGGACGTCGATGGCCGGGAAGCGGCCGCGCTCGGCGATCTTGCGATCCATAACGATGTGGCCGTCGAGGATCCCGCGCACGGCGTCGGCGATCGGCTCGTCATGGTCGCCGCCGTCCACCAGCACCGTGAACAGGGCGGTGATCGGTCCCGCCGTGGTGCCGTCCGGGCGGCGCGGCCCCGGCCCGGCCCGCTCCAGCAGCTTGGGCAGTTCGGTGAAAACGGTCGGCGTATAGCCCTTGGTGGTCGGCGGCTCGCCGGCGGCCAGGCCGATCTCGCGCTGGGCCATGGCGAAACGGGTCACCGAATCCATCAGGCATAGGACCTCAAGGTCCTGGTCGCGCAGGAACTCGGCCAGGGCGAGGGTCATGTAGGCGGCCTGACGGCGCTTGAGGGCAGGCTCATCCGAGGTGGCGACCACGACGATGGCGCGGGCGAGGCCCGCCTCCCCCAGCGTCTCCTCAATGAACTCGCGCACCTCGCGGCCCCGCTCGCCGATCAGGCCGACGACGACGGCGTCACAGGTCGCCTGGCGCGCCAGCATCGACAGCAGCACCGACTTGCCGACGCCCGAGCCGGCGAAGATGCCCAGCCGCTGGCCGCGGCAGGTGGTGGTGAAGACGTCCATGGCGCGGACGCCGAGGTCGAGCCGCTCGCCGACCCGCCCCCGCGCGTGGGCCGGGGGCGGCGGTGCCCGCAGCGGATAGGAGACCGGCCCGGTCGGCAGCGGCCCCTTGCCGTCGATCGGCTGGCCGAAGGCGTCGATGATCCGCCCCAGCCAGGCCGCCGTCGGCCGGACGGCGGCGGCGGAGTCGATGATGCGGATGTCGGCCCCGGGGGCCACCCCCTCCACCGGGCCGAACGGCATCAGCAGCGCCTTGGCGTCGCGGAAGCCGACCACCTCGGCCGGCAGGGGCGGCTGGTGCAGGCGCTCGATCTCGGCGCGGGCCCCGACCGCCAGCCGGCTGAGGCCCCCGCGGCTCTCGATCAGCAGACCGTTGACCCCCGCCACCTTGCCGGTGACGCTGAGGGGATCGATCGCGTCGACGGCGGCGATGAGATTGCGCAACGGGCGACGGCCTCGGGAACGGGGAGCGTCTGAATCGTGGGCTGACGTGGTTAACGGGGCGTGAAGCCCCGTCTCCGCACCGGTCTTCAGCGCGCCGTGAGGGTGCGCGTGAAAAAGGCCGCGACCTCCACGTTGAAGGCCTGCTGGAAGGCGGCGCGGTCGAAGCCCGGGGTGGGTGCGCAGACGACCGGCGCGGCGGCGGCCAGCTCGGGCGAGCAGGGCGGCATCATGTCGAAGTGATCCGCCCCCTCGACCACATGGTACTCCGGCGGGGTCGGCAGGGCGTCGTGCACGGCCTGGGCGTAGAAGGGATGCGGCAGCACCCGGTCGCGCGACGGCCGCCACAGCTGCACCGGCGCATCGACGTCCGCCAGCCCCTCACGGCCGAAGGTGTAGCCCAGAGCCGGCGCCGCAGCGACCACGGCCCGGATGCGGTGGTCGTGGGTCCATTCGGGATCGTAGGCCGTCGCAGAGGCCCCCTGGGCGGCGACCAGTCGGCTGTCGTGGAAGCCCGGGTTGGCGCGGCAGTGGTCGATCACCCGGGTCAGGTCCGGCCGGCCGCCCGCGGCGGCCAGCACGGTGAAGCCGCCCGAGGAGAAGCCGAAGGCGCCGATTCGCTCCGGGTCAACCTGGAGCCCGCCGGCGCCGGCCTCCAACATGTAGTCGATCAGGCGCTTCAGCTGGCGCGGCCGCTCGGCCACCTCGGTGGCCCGGCTCTGGTCGCGGTAATTGTCGCCGGTGTGGCTGATCGCGGCGACCATGAAGCCAGCGCGGGCCAGGGCTTCGGCAGTCGCGGCATGGCCGGTCCAGCTGCCGCCGTTGCCGTGAGAGATGACCACCAGCGGGACCCGGGCCCCGGGGACCGCGCCGACCGGCAGCCAGACTCCGCCCTCGATCGCGGGGCCGTCCCCGTCCGGGATGGTCAGCCGCAGGCGGGTGACAGTCGCGGACGCCTGGGCGGGTGCCGGGGCGACGGCCGGAGCGAGGGCGTGGCCGGGGGCCGGAAGGGCGGCCGTGAGGGCGGCGGCGACAGCGGCGAGGAGGGCGAGGCGGGACGTCATGGGAAGCGATCCGGTGTGGGTTGCGATGACCTTCCGATGCCGCCGCCCGGCCGGCCCCGCCAGCGCCGCTTCGCCAACGGGCGAACGAGTTCGCCGGCGGGCCGACGGGGCTGCATCCGGCGGCCGGCTCGGCTATGGCGAGAGCCATGCTGCGCCGTCCTGCCCGCCCCTCCCCGGCCCTCGTTCGCCTCGGGATCGCCGTCGCCCTGTCGACGGCCGCGGGCGTGTTCCTCGGCCTGCTCGGCCCCTTCGGCAGCTACCGCAACGGGGCCGCGCCGGAGCGGATCGCCTATTTCGTCGGGACCTTCTGGGTCGCCAGCCTGCTCTACGCCGTCATCGTCCCGGCCGCAGCCCAGGCGGCGGCGGGCGCCCGCCTGCCCCTGTGGCTGTGGGCCCCGCCGGTGATGGCCGCCACCGCCGTGCCCGTCGCCGCCGTCAGCCGCGTCGGGGCCCAGTCCCTGTGGCCGTGGATCGGCGAGCAGGTCGGGCTGCTGGAATGGTATGGCCAGAGCCTGACCCTCAGCGTCGCCGCCGTCGGCGCCGCCCTGCTGGTGCGTCGCAGCTGGTCAGCCTCAGGGACCGGGCCGTCAGCCTGGGTCGCGTCCGCTGACGAGCCGCCCGCCGAAGCGTCGGCCCGACCCCTGGCCCGTGGCGAGGTGCTGTGCCTACAGATGGAGGACCACTACGTCCGCATCCACACCCCGACCGGCTCGCGGCTGGAGCTGATGTCGATGAGCCAGGCCATCGCCGCCCTCGGCGACGTCGAGGGCCGGCGGGTGCACCGGTCGTGGTGGGTGGCGCGCGCGGCGGTGGAGGCGGCCGAACCGGACGGTCGCAACTGGCGGCTCAGGCTGCGCGGCGGCCTGCGCGCCCCGGTGTCGCGCGCCAATGTCGCCCCGCTGCGGGCGGCCGGCTGGCTGCCGCCCGCAGCGGGCTGAGCTGACTTACTGCCCCTGACCCAGGCTGTAGCCCGGCTGGCCGTCGAAGTCGCACAGGTGCTCGGTCTTGATGAACGCGATCCCGGCCTCGGCGGCGCGCAGCTGCAGGGCGGCGATCTCCTGCACCGTGACCGGGCCGCCGCCGTTCATGAAGCGGCAGCGCCAATGGTCGGTCAACAGGGTCTCGGGGGCCCCGTCCGGCCACACCTTGACGCCGCGGTTGGTGACCATCTTCAGCTTCAGCCGGTTGTCCTCGACCGACTGCAGGCGGGCGGCGAGGGTATCCGGCGAGCCGTCGCGGAACTCGACGAAAAGGTCGACGCCGACGGTGGTCTTGCTGGCGGCCGGGCGACGCGCGGCCTCGGCCGGCTCCAGCCGGAGCGGTGCCGCACCGGCGTAGCTGACCGGGGTCAGCCGCTCGGGACGACGCCCGAGGCGCGCGATCACCGCCAGCGCGAAGCCGTCGGTGCCGACCCTCTCGCGCGAGATCGCCGGGTCGTAGACGTCGGGCGTGTGGATGCCGTCCTCCAGCGTGGCCAGCCAGGCGTTGTGGATCCGCTCGGCCACCTCGCCGCGGCCCAGATGGTTCAGCATCATCACCGCCGACAGCAGCAGGCCCGAGGGGTTGGCCACGCCCTTGCCGGCGAGGTCCGGCGCAGAGCCGTGCACCGCCTCGAACATGGCGATCGTGCCGCCGATGTTGGCGCTGCCGCCCATGCCGACCGAGCCGGCGATCTGGGCTGCGATGTCCGAGATGATGTCGCCATACAGGTTCGGGGTGACGATGACGTCGAACATCTCCGGCGTGTCGGCCAGCCGGGCCGCGCCGATGTCGATGATCCAGTGATCCTTCTCGATGTCCGGATACTCGGTGCCGATCTCGTTGAAGACCTGGTGGAACAGGCCGTCGGTCAGCTTCATGATGTTGTCCTTGGTGAAGCAGCTGACCTTGCGGCGGCCATTGGCGCGCGCGTACTCGAAGGCGTAGCGGACGATGCGTTCGCAGCCCGGGCGGCTGACGAGCTTGAGGCACTGATAGACCTCGGTGGTCTGGCGGTGCTCGATCCCGGCGTAGAGGTCCTCCTCGTTCTCACGCACGATCACGACGTCCATGCCCGGATGCCGCGTGCGCACGAACGGCGCGTACGCCGTGCACGGCCGGACGTTGGCATAGAGGCCCACGGTCTTGCGGATCGTGACGTTCAGCGACTTGAAGCCGCCCCCCTGCGGCGTGGTGATCGGCGCCTTCAGGAACACGCCGTTGCGGCGCAGGCTATCCCAGGACTCCGGCGCGATGCCCGAAGTGTGACCGGCATTGTAGACTCTCTCTCCGATATCGGTGACGTCGTACCGCAGATCCGCCCCCGCGGCGTCGAGCACCGAGAGGGCGGCGGTCATGATTTCCGGGCCGATGCCGTCGCCGAAAGCGACCGTGACGCGCTGGGTCATGGGGAACTCCTGTGAATGTTGCGCGCCGTCTAGACTCCGCCGATTCCTTTCAATAGCTCATGGAAACAATGTCAGAGATAAGATCTGCATATGCCTCGGCCTTCGGCACCTTCAGCGGGGCTCAGCTCGCCTTGAGAGACCCTGCGGCACCGGCTGTTGTGGCCGTCCGCCAGGACACATAGATCAGGGACTCCAGACTGGAGACCCCCCGATGTCCGACCTGCCCGCCTATGACGCCGCCCGCCATCGCAAGGCCGGTCGCGGCAAGGTCTACGCCTCGATCCTCGAGACCATCGGCGACACGCCCCTCGTCGCGCTGCCGCGCCTGTCGGCCGAGCTGGCCCCGAAGGCGACCGTGTTGGCCAAGCTGGAGTTCTTCAACCCGATCGCCTCCGTCAAGGACCGGATCGGCGTGGCCATGATCGAGGCGCTGGAGCAGGCCGGCCGAATCGGACCCGACAGCGTGCTGATCGAGCCGACCAGCGGCAACACCGGCATCGCCCTGGCCTTCGTCGCCGCCGCCAAGGGCTACCGCCTGATCCTCGTCATGCCCGAGAGCATGTCGATCGAGCGTCGCAAGATGCTGGCCCTGCTGGGGGCCGAGCTGGTGCTGACGCCCGCCGAAAAGGGCATGAAGGGGGCCATCGCCATGGCCCAGGATCTGCTGGAGCATACCCCGGGGGCCGTGTCTCCGGCCCAGTTCGACAACCCGGCCAACCCGGCCATCCATCGGGTCTCCACCGCCGAGGAAATCTGGGCCGACACCGCCGGCGCGGTTGACATCGTGGTGGCCGGCGTCGGCACCGGCGGCACCATCACGGGCGTCGGCCAGGTGCTGAAGGCCCGCAAGCCCGGCCTGCAGATGGTCGCGGTCGAGCCTGCCGCCAGTCCGGTGCTGTCCGGCGGCGAGCCGGGGCCGCACAAGATCCAGGGCATTGGTGCTGGCTTCGTGCCCTCGGTGGTGGACCGGACGATGATCGATACGATCGAGCAGGTCTCCAACGAGGACGCCTTCGACATGGCCCGGTGCGCGGCGCGCACCGAGGGCCTGCCGGTCGGTATCAGCTCGGGGGCCGCCCTGACCGCCGCCTTCCGCCTCGCCGCCCGCGACGAGAACGCGGGCAGGACGATCGTCGCCATCATCCCCAGCTTCGCCGAACGCTACCTGTCCACGGCCCTGTTCGAGGGGCTGTGACGGACCGGACGGGGCCCGTCATCGCGGATTAACCCTCTCCGCCCTAGCCTCGGCGCGCCATGAACGACGCTGCGGCCCCTGCCGCCCCGGGCCCCGCGCCCGAGGGCCATCGCGCCCGCCAGGCGCTCCTGAAGCGCCTGGCGGACGTGGTGTCCCTGCCTGCCAGCCGCATCAATGCGTTCGAACGGTCGGTGGTCGGCGACCTGCTGGTCGAGATGCTGCGTCTCGCCGAGCCGAAGGAGCGGCTGCGGGTGGCCGCCCGGCTCGCGCCGCTGAACGAACTGCCAAACGCCCTCTCGCGGCTCCTGCTGCGGGACACGCCGGACATCGCCGGACAGCTGATCGAGCGGTGCGCCGCCCTGACCGACGCCGACCTGTGCAGCGCAGCCCAGGACACCGGGATCGAACACCGGTTGCTGATCGCCCGGCGCCGAGGCCTGTCGGAAGTGCTGACCGAAACCCTGATGGTGCCGGGCGAACCCGAGGTGGCGGCAGTCCTGCTGCGCAACGCCACGGCCCGCCTCTCGCCGCCTGGCGTGGAGATGATGGTCGGCCTCAGCCGCGATCATCCGGCCCTTTGTGAGCGGCTGCTGCACCGGCCCGAGATCCGGCCATCCGGGGCCTACGCCATGTTCTGGTGGTGCGGCCCGGACGAGCGACGCCTGATCCTGCAACGCTTCGCCGTGTCCCGCGAGGTGATGCAGGAGGTGGCCGAGGACGTCCTCGCCATGGCGGCGACCGAGAACTGGTCGGATCCGGTGGCACGCAAGGCCCTGCAGTTCATCGAGCTCCGGCAGCGCAATCGCGGCGCGATCGAGAAAAGCCCGTTCGCCGATCTGGAAGCCGCCATAGCCCACGCCGCCCGGAATGGGTTGAGCCGCGAGACCGCGACCGAGATCGCCTATCTGTCCGGGCTCAAGCCGCTGACGGGTGCCAAGATCCTCGGCGATCCCGGCGGCGAGCCAGTTGCGATCCTGTGCAAGGCGACCGGGCTGGACCGCCAAGGTCTGGCCGCCCTCTGGCGCGCCCTGCGCCGTCCCGAGACCGACGACCGCGGGGCGGTCCACCCGACTTGGGAGCGCGTGCAGCAGACCTGGGAGATGCTGGCCGCGGACCGGGCCCAGACCGTACTGCGCTACTGGAACTGGGCGCTGTCCTCGGCGCTGTCGCCGCGCCTGCTTCAGGCGATTCGCGAGGGCGATGAAGAGGCAGCCGATCCCTTTGCGACGCCGGAAAGACTTGCCATCCTGACCTTGTCTCGGGACTTCAGACGGCCCGGGTGAACTGGACAGGGCTGCACCAGCTCTTGTGAGACGATGTTGATCGTGCCGGGGAATACGTGTATCGGCGAAACCGTAAACGGGCTCCGCCTGCACGATTTCATCAACACTGATCTGGAAAACTTTCGTATGGAACAAAAGTCTGAGCTTCTGGAGATGACCGCCGACATCGTGTCGGCCTACGTGGGCAACAATTCGGTTGAGGCGGCGACGCTGCCGCAACTGATCCAGAACATTCACACAGCGCTGTCGCAGATTTCCAGCGGCCCGGTCGAGCCGGAGCCCACCCCGCAGGAACCGGCCGTGCCGGTGCGGAAGTCGATCACGCCGGATTACCTGATCTGTCTCGAGGACGGCCGCAAGTTCAAGTCGCTGAAGCGCCACCTGCGCACCAAGTACGACATGAGCCCGGAAGAGTATCGCGCCAAGTGGGGCCTGCCCAAGGACTACCCGATGGTCGCCCCGAACTACGCCCGCGCCCGCTCGGAGCTGGCCAAGCAGATGGGCCTCGGCCAGGGTGGCCGGAAGCCGGCCCGCGCCGGTCGCGCCAAGAAGTAATCAGGCACCGCGCGCCACAAACGCGCCGTTGAGGAAGCCCGGCTTGCCGTAGCGCAGCCGGGCTTTTTCGTGGTCGGTCACCGCCCCGCCGGCGGCCTCCAGCACCGCCTGCCCCGCCGCCGTATCCCACTCCGACGTCGGACCGGTGCGGGGATAGAGGTCGGCCTCGCCGGCCGCAATCAGACAGAACTTCAGCGAGGAATCGACGCAGCGCCAGCGCGCGGTCCCATGCGCGGCCGAAAGCGCCTCGGCCTCTGCCGGCCCGACCGCATGGCTCAGCAACATGTCCGGCACCGCAGGTCGCGGGCGAGCCGCGAGCGGTAGCCAGGTACCGCCGCGCGCGCGCGTCCGTGCGCCCCGCCCCGTCCCGCGGTGATCCGAGGCCCAGCTGCGGCCGAGCGCCGGCCCCGTCACCGCCCCGGCCGCGGGATAGTCCTCGTGCATCAGGGCGATGTTGACAGTGAAGGCGTCCTTCCCGGCGACGAAGCCGCGTGTGCCGTCCAGAGGGTCGATCAGCCACCACCAGGCCCCGGTTCGCAACTCGGCACCCGCCGCGGCAGCCTCCTCCGCCACAGCCGGCACGGTGGGCCAGAGCGTGGCGAGACGTGTCAGGATCATGGCCTCGGCCCGCTCGTCCGCTTCCGTCACCGGACTGTCGTCGGCCTTGCGCCCGGCCACGATCCCCGTACGCCAGTAGGCAAGGATCAGCGCGCCGGCCGCCTCGGCCAGGTCGGCGATCTCGGCCTCGAGGGCGCCGGAGGCAAGGTCGGCGGCGGGATCACCGGTCGTGGCTGGGCTCATGGCCTCGTAGTACGCCGCCCGGGCGATTGGACGAAGGGGCAAATCAGGCCAGTTTGCGTCCGCCTTCATCTCCCCGGGGTCTCCATGTCCGATCCGACCGCCGCCGTCCGCGCCGTCGACCTTGCCGCTCTCGTCGCCGGCAAGCTGTGCCACGACTTCATCAGCCCGGCGGGGGCGATCTCGTCGGGCCTCGACCTGCTCAGCGATCCCTCGGCCCAGGATATGCGCGATGATGCCCTGGCCCTGATCAGCCAGAGCGCCGGAAAGATGGTGGCGCTGGTGCACTTCGCCAGGGTCGCGTTTGGGGCCTCGACGACGGCGGAGCGGTTCAATGCGGAAGCCCTGAAAGGCCTGGTCGACGATCTGCTGTCCGGCGGCCGCGCGCAAATCGCCTGGGCGCTCGGCGTGAGCGAGTTCGGCAAGCCGGAGAGCCGGGCCCTGCTCAACCTCGCCTATGTGGCCGTCGGGGCCCTGCCATCCGGCGGGGTCGCGGCCATCTCGGCCCGCCAGGACGAGCGCGGCCTCATCCTGCAGGGCGTGGCCGAGGGTGCCCGCGCCCGGCTCAAACCCGAAGCCGTGACCGGCCTGTCCGGCCACACCCTCATCGAGGGGCTGCAGGGCCAGTGGATCCAGCCCTACTGGCTGTGGCTGACGGTGACCGAGGCCGGCGGTCAGCTCAGCGTGGATGCCACCGAGGGGCGGGTTGTCCTGACGGCCCTGATGCCGACTTAAGCCGGCTTCCAAACGGGTCGTTAACCGCCGCAGCGCGATCATGGAAGACGAAGCGCGGCGTCGGGCCGGCTGGAAGGATCGGGCCTTGGACGTCAGGACCTGTCTCATTGTCGATGATAGCCGGATCATCCGCAAGGTGGCCCGGCGGATCATCGAGGATCTCGGCTTCGAGGTCGACGAAGCCGGCGATGGTGCCGAGGCCCTCGCCTACTGCGCCGCGACCCATCCGGACGTCATCCTTCTCGACTGGTACATGCCGGTTATGGACGGGCTGACCTTCATCCGCCGCCTGCGCGCCCAGTGGCGTGACAAGACGGCCAAGGTCCTGTTCTGCACCATAGAGACCGACCCGGATCGCATCGCCGAGGCCCTGGAGGCCGGAGCCGACGACTATGTGATGAAGCCGTTCGACGGCGACATCCTGCACGCCAAGCTGGCCGAGGTGGGAGCCGCCCCGTCGCCATGAAGCCCGATCACTTCGAGCGTCTGCAGGCCCTCGTCGCGTCCCGCACCGGGATGCGGCTCACCCGCACGCGGATGCATCTGGCCGATCATCGGCTGGGGCCGGTCGCGCGACGCGAGGGGTTCGCCTCGGTCGATGATCTGCTCGCGGCCCTCTGGACCCGCCCGGTCGCCTCGCTAGGCTGGGCTGTGATCGAGGCCATGCTGAACCTCGAAACCTGGTTCCTGCGCGAGCGCGCCGCCTTCGAGGTGCTCCAGCGTGAGCTGCTGCCGGCCCTCGGCTGCGCCCGCAAAGGGGCCCGGCTCAAGCTGCTGTCGGCCGGTTGCGCCACCGGCCAGGAAGCGTTCTCGATGGCGATCGTCTGCGCCGAGGCCGGGGTCGATGTCGAAATCACCGGCCTCGACCTGTCGCACGCCGGCCTGGAGCGCGCGCGCAGCGGCGTCTACACGGCGTTCGAGATCCAGCGCGGCCTCAGCGCCGCCCGCATGCTGGCGCACTTCGACAAGTCCGGTGACACCTGGCGCGCCCGGCCGGAGCTGCGCAGCCGCATCAGCTTCGTCCGCGAGAACCTGCTCGATCCGCCGGAGACGCGGCAGAGCTTCGACGTGGTATTCTGTTGCCATGTCCTGAGCGAGGTTGAGCCAGCCCGGCGCACCGCCGTCCTGGAGGGCCTCGAAGCCCGACTGGTTGGCGACGGCTGTCTTTTTCTCGACGCCGAGGAACGTATCGAGGGCGACACCCTCGCCTTCCGGCCGGTCGCCGGCCGGCGCGGCCTGTACGTCAAGGCTCCGTCCTCGGCCCGCCGCGCAGCCTGAAGCGCGGCCAGACGCGCGGCTCATCGACGGGGACGATCTGTCCCGGCTATGCTGGCCCCCGGATCTTCCCGGAGCCGCCCATGTCCCGCCTCGCCCTGCTCGCCGGCGCGCTGTTCGCGGGCCTCACGCTGGCCGTGCTGGCCCTGCAGGTTCCCGCCGCCCGCCCGGTGGATGCACCGCCGACCGTGTTTGCCGCCGGCCGGGCTATGGTCGACATCCGCCGCATCGCCGACGAGCCGCACCCGGTCGGCACGCCGGCGCACGCCGAGGTACGCGCGTGGCTGTTCGGTCGCATGACCGAGCTGGACCTCGCCCCCGAGGTGCAGGTCGGCGTGCTGTCGCCCGAGGCGTCGCAGCGGCTGGAGCGATGGAGCGATGGGGCCATCGCCGGCTACAGCCGCATCTTCAACCTCGTGGGAGTCATGCCCGGCAGAGATCGCAACGCTCCGGCGGTCCTGCTGATGGCGCACTATGACACTTCGTGGAACTCGCCGGGCGCCGCGGACGACTCGGCCGGCGTCGCCGCCATCCTCGAAGCGGTGCGCGTGCTGCAGGCCGAAGGGCCGTTCGAGCGCGACCTGGTGGTGCTGCTGACTGACGCGGAGGAGCTCAACCTCGACGGGGCCCGCGCCTTCTTCAGCGAACACCCGCTGCGGGACCGCATCGGCCTGGTCATCAATCTGGAGGCGCGCGGCGGCGGCGGCCGCGCCATGATGTTCGAGACCGGGCCGGGCAATGCCGAGACCGTCGCCCTGTTCGCCCGCGCCGCCGGCCAGGTCGAGGGCGGCGTCACTGGCAACGCCCTGGCCACGCTGGTCTATGAGAACATGCCCAACGGCACCGACTACACCATCCCCAAGGCGCGCGGGATCGCCGGGCTGAACATCGCCTTCATCGGCCGGCCGGACCAGTATCACTCGCCGGCCTCGACGCCCGAGGCGCTGGACCCGGGCGCGCTGCAGCACCTCGGCGACCAGGCCCTGACCCTGGCCCGTCTCGCCCTGACCGCCGAGGCCCTGCCGCAGGCGACCCGGAATGTGGTGTTCGCCGACCTGCTCGGGCGCGTCGTGCTGGTGCATCCGGCGGGCCTCGGCTGGGGGCTGCTGGCCGTGACGCTCGCGGCGTTCGGCCTCGCCGTCTGGCGCTGGCGCGACGAGGCCTCGCCCGCCGCCATCGGTCGCGGTGCCATCGAGGCCCTGTTCGCCACCGTCGTCGCGGTCATCGCCGCCTGGGCCGCCCGCGGCCTCGCCGGCCCCATGGGCGAGCGCTACGGCGCTGGCGGGGCCGACCTCTATTACACCCTGCTGCGACGTCTGCCGTGGATCGAGGCGGGCATCGGCCTGGCCCTCGCCGGGGTGCTGCTGGCGGTGCTGCTCGGCCGCGCCCGGCTGCGGCCGCGCTGGCAGGCTGCCGGGGTCGCCGCCCTCGCCGTGCCAGGCGTGCTGGCCGCCGGACCGGACGTCCCCCTGCTGGTCTGCGTCGCCGCCGCTCTCGGCCTCGCCTTCGCCCCGGCGTTGCCGGCGGAGGAGCGTCGCGCCGGCGCAGTCGGCTGGATGGTGGTGCTCGTGCTGATCGGTGCCGTCGCGCAGCTCATCGCCCCGACCGCGGCCTTCCTCTTCCTGTGGCCGGCGCTCGTCTTCGCCGTGGGGCTCGCCGCAGCGGCACTGCTGGCTCCCCGGATCGGCGAGCTCCAGGCGCTCACGCCCCTGACCCTGGGGCTGGCGCTGGTCTCCGCGTGGCTATTCTACCAGGCCCACCCGGTGATCCTCGGCATCGGCATGGACCTGCCGGGCGTGGCTGCCGTCTTCTTGCTGCTGATCGGAGCCGGGGCCCGGCTGCTGGCCCCCGAGCCGCGACTCGCCCGGCCGCTGACGCTGGTCGCCGTCGTCCTCGTGCTCGCGGGCGGGGCGCTCGGCCTCGGCGGCCGGTTCGCCGAGCCCCTGCCCCCGCCCGCGGCCGGCGGCCCGACCTAGATGGCACTAGGGTTGTTGCACCTCTCGCCAACTAGAAAGCCCGCCAGGTACTAGCTCGCCGCTCCGGAAGGACTCAACATTATCGCCCCCGTGCTGTGTCTTGACACTCATGTGAGCGGACACGTTCTGTCGTCTGCCGAAAACGTCTGTCCATCCCAACGTGATATCCACGCAGTGGAGTCCGTCACTCCCCGCCATGAGCTCACGATACGTCACGCCCGGCATTTCGGGAGGCTTGTTGGCAGTTCCGCCAATAACCCTCCATGAGGGATTGTCCGAATTGTTTATGGCAGCGAATATGCTTGCCTCTTGAGAAACGCCTATAGCCCCCACTCCACCCCCGCAGTAATGCATGGAGTTTGGCCTACCCGTGAACCAAATACTGACACGCATCGACACCTTCATTGCAGGCGTCATGCCAACATTTTTCACGACGACATTATAGTAGATTCCCATACCATCAAATCTGAAGCTACCGCCCGTAACCGTAAGGTAGGAACGCACTTGCGCCTGCCCGATTTCGCGCGCTGTTGCGTTCGCGTTTAGGGTCAGGACTCAATTGAGCCACCATGTGACGGTTGCGGCGAGGAAGACGGCTGAGAGGTAGGTGTCGGCGCGCTTGTCGTAGCGTGTGGCGACGCGTCGGAAGTCCTTCAGGCGGCAGAACAT
>Ga0209985_10000165_pt1 | contig 75626 bp, 78 predicted proteins | sample NOAtaG_FD_187305 | JGI IMG/M metagenome (GOLD analysis project Ga0209985, IMG submission 187305) | Freshwater lake microbial communities from Lake Erie, under a cyanobacterial bloom - NOAA_Erie_Diel6S_1000h metaG (SPAdes) (version 2) | ecosystem: Environmental > Aquatic > Freshwater > Lake ... | reverse complement strand
CAGGGGCCTGATCACCCTGGCGGACAAGACCACGGGAAAGTGGATTGACAGCGACTTGCGCTACAGCCAGCAGTACCACGGCTGGAGGCGGGTGAACGAAGATCCCGACTACGTGCGCGGTTCCTGTACAAAGTGCAAGTACTCATTTCCAACCCCAAAGGGCGATATGGAGCTCTTTGTGGACAACGTCAACACGTGCAAGCGATAAGCCGAGGAGACCGCCATGCCCACCGAAACCGAATACATCCTCTTCGCGGCCAATGCCTACTCCGCGTCCCGTGCCGTGGTGAATGAAAAGAACGACATTCCGATTCCCAGCGGGTGGGAACTCATCAAGTTGACGAGCAACTCCGGCGTCAACAACGCCACCGGCTTCCTCGCGCGGGCCTACCGGCAGGGCAATGAGGTAGTCGTTTCCTACGCAGGCACGACTTTCGAAGACGGCTTGAAGGGGTTGGAGTTGGACTTCCGGAACGGGAATCTCCCGGCCGCCTCCGGTCTGACGCTGGCCGCGCAGGTCGTGGACGCGGCGCGGTTCTATCTGGATGTGCGCAAGACCTACCCTGGGGCCGACGTCAGCTTCACCGGCCATTCCCTGGGCGGGGGCCTGGCGTCGCTGATGGCGGTGTTTTTCGATAAACCGGCGCACGTCTTTGACCAGGCGCCCTTCGAAGCCACCGCCAAGTCGGCCAGCGTGGTGGCAGAACTCAAGACGGCGTTGAGCAAAGACTACGCGCTGCAGGCGCTGGCCCCGGAGTTCTTGTCGTATCAGGCGGGCAGCACCCACAAGGCGCGGGAATACCGCGTGCAGCTCACTTACCTTGATGGGGAGATCCTGCGTGATTTTCCCGCTTACCTCGCCATTGCTGGAGCGGCGTTGCTGCTGTCCCCGCCGCTGCTCGGCGTCACCCAGGCCAATGCGGATTTTCTGCAGGAAGTATTCAAGCCGCCGGTGCGCGAGCAAGGCAGCCGCAAGGCCGCTGCCTGCCGCTGCGGCGGTGCCAGGATGGACCACTGGCAACACGCGGCCTAGGGTCAAACCGCGCCACCTTGCCCCAGCCACGCAACGCGACTCTCACCCCTCACGCATCGCAGGAGCCCCCCATGAAACCTCTGTACAAGACCCTGATCGCCCTGTGTGCCAGCCTGAGTCTGACGGGCTGCGTGAGCATCTTGGGCGATCACGTGCGCTACACCGAAGAGGTGAAGCTCTCCGATGGCAAGGTGGTTGTGATTCAGCGACACGCGGAACTGACAGCGTCTGGATTTCCGTCGCAGCGACGGGGCTTCGTCAAGTATTTCGAGATTTGCTACCCGCCCATGAACATCCACTGGAAGTCCAAGGGCGGCTACGAGCCGGACATCTTCGACATCGTGGATGGCAAGGCGTACATGCACGTGCCCATATCGGGCTGTCGGATATGCGCCTTCTACAACAACCCGCCCACCAGCGCGCTGTATTTCGTATGGGAGAACGGCGCCTGGAAGCGCATTCCCCACGAGGAGTTTCCTGCGCAGTCGGAGTGGAACTTGTTGATGCAGACCACAGGCGGGGTTTCCCGCTCCGATGACCCCAGGGGCCTGATCACCCTGGCGGACAAGACCACGGGAAAGTGGATTGACAGCGACTTGCGCTACAGCCAGCAGTACCACGGCTGGAGGCGGGTGAACGAAGATCCCGACTACGTGCGCAACTCCTGCAAGGAGTGGAATTGCAACTACACGTATCCAGACGCGACCGGCGAGCTGGATCTGTTTGTCGACAACGTCAACACGTGCAAGCGATAAGCTGAGGAGACCGCCATGCCCACCGAAACCGAATACGTCCTCTTCGCGGCCAATGCCTACTCCGCCTCTCGTGCAGTGGTGGACAAGAGGAACGACATTCCGATTCCCAGCGGGTGGAAGGCTCTCGACCGGGAGCTCAACGAGTTGACGGGCAACTCCGGCGTCAACAACGCCACCGGCTTCCTCGCGCGGGCCTACCGGCAGGGCAATGAGGTAGTCGTTTCCTACGGCTGCACGACCTTCGAGCCCGGAATGGCGTCGCTGGATTGGACCAATGGCAATATCCCGGCCGCCTCTTAAATTGCCGGTCCATCGCCGCATGGGGCAGTCTGGCGGCCCCGTAGGCGAAAACCGGCCCCGCCCTCAATCGAACGACGGTTTCCCCAGCGCGACGCCGCGGCGCGCGGCGCGGTCGTTCTCGGCGAGGCGCTCGAACAGGCCTGCCATCCAGGCCATCTTCTCGTCAAAGGAACGGCGTGGCAGGCGCGCCTTCACCCCCGCGGGCAGGCTGGCATCCAGGCGTTCCACGGCCTCCACGAGGAAGCTCAGTTCCGGTAGCGGCGCGCCGGGGCCGGCGCCGAAGGCGGGCACCAGCACCGAGGCCGACAGGGCGCGCGCCATGAGCGCGGCCTTGCGGCGCCGTGCCACCACCGCGCGGCGCGTGACCGAATCGTGGCCGTGGCGCTCCACCTCGCGGCCGATCTCGGCGTACACCAGCCGGGCTGCGCGGATCGCCGGGCGGCAGTCGCGCGGCAGCGCGGCGATGCCGTGCTCGGCGCGGCGATACAGTTCGTCGGCGGCCCGCAGAAGCCGCGCCACCACCGCGGCGATGCCGGGTCCGAACTCGGGTGCGCGCAGCCACGCATCGGGGTCGATGCCCGCCTCCCGCAGCCACGACAGCGGCAGATACACCCGCCCCATGGAGGCGTCCTCGCCCACGTCGCGGGCGATGTTGGTGAGCTGCATGGCGGCGCCCAGTTCGCAGGCGCGGGCGATGGCGCGCGGGCTGCGCGTTTCCATCACCAGCGACATCATGGCCCCCACGGTACCCGCCACCCGGGCGCAGTAGCCCAGCAGGTCGGACAGGGTCTCGTAGCGGCGCCCCTCCAGGTCCCAGCGAAAACCTTCCAGCAGTGCCGTCGGCAGATCGAAGGGAACGTGAAAGCGCCGCACCACCGAGGCTAGCGCCCGGTCGGCCGCCACGGCGTCGGGCTGGCCGCGGTACAGGGCTTCGAGGCGGCGCGTCAGGTCGTGCACGGCGCCCGGCTCGTGGCCGTGGAGGTCGGTGATGTCGTCGGCGAGCCGGCAGAAGGCGTACAGGGCGATGGCGGGCGCCCGCACGCGCCGCGGCAGCAGCCGGGAGGCGGCGTGGAACGACTTCGACCCGCCGCGCATCAGTTCTTCGCAGGCGTCCAGATCGTCGCCGCCGCGCACCGCGGGCAGCACGTGCTCAGTGGAGAAGCGAGGCATGGGGAATCACCGAGTCGAGCGCCTTGGCCGAGGAAAGCACGCCGGGCATGCCGGCGCCGGGGTGGGTGCCTGCCCCCACCACGTACAGTCCAGCGATGTCCTTGGCGCGGTTGTGGGGACGGAACCAGGCGCTTTGCAGCAGCCGCGGCTCGAAGCCGAAGGCGGCGCCTTTGTACGACAGCAGCCGGTCGTGGAAGTCCTGGGGCGTGGTGCAGAAGGAAGTCACCAGATGCTCGCGGAAGCCGGGCAGCACCGTGTCGTGCAGCGACTGGGCGATAGCCTCGCGGTAGGGCTCGGCGGCTTGCGACCAGTCGGTACCGCTGTCGAGGTGGGGAACGGGCGAGAGCACGTAGAAGGCATCGCATCCCGGCGGCGCCAGGGCGGGGTCGGAGGCTGTGGGCCGGTGCAGATACAGGCTGAAGTCCTCCGCCAGCACCTTGCGGCGGAAAATGTCCGAAAGAAGCTCGCGGTAGCGCGGCCCCATCAGGATCATGTGGTGGGGCACGCCCGGGTACTGGCGGTTGGTGCCGAAATACCACACGAACAGGCTCATGGAGTAGGCGGCGCGGTCCACCTTGCGGTCGGTCCACACCCGGCGGTGCTCGGGGGCGATGAGCTTGCGGTAGGTCCAGGCGGCGTCGGCGTTGGACACCACCAGTTGCGCCGGCAGGGTTTCGCCGCTTGTCAGGGTCACGCCGCGGGCGCGCCCCGCCGAGACGTCGATGCGCGCCACTTCGGCATTGCAGCGCAGCTCGCCGCCCGTGGCCCGCACCAAGCCCGCCAGGCCGCCCACCAGCGCGCCGGTGCCGCCCATGGCCCAGTGCACGCCGAACTGGCGCTCCAGAGATGCGATCAGGCTGTACACGCCCGTCACCGCGAAGGGGTTGCCGCCGATCAGCAGCGGGTGAAAGCTCATCACCATGCGCAGACGCGGGTCGCGGATGTGGCGCGCCACCACTTGGTAGATGGTGCGCCACGCGCGCATGCGCACCAGCGACGGCATGGCCGCCACCAGGTCGCCCACTGACTCGAAGGGCTTGTCGCCCAGTTCCAAGAAGCCCAGCCGGTAGCAGTGGTGGGCGAACTCCATGAAGCGCTCGAACCCCGCCACGTCGCCGGGGCTGAACTTCGCCACCTCGGCGCGCATGTGGGCCGGGTCGCCGTTGTAGTCGAACCAGGCGCCATCCTGGAAGCGGATGCGATAGAAGGGATCGAGCGGCTTGAGCTGCACATCCTCGGCCATGGAGCGGCCGCACAACGTCCACAGCTCCTCGAACAGGAAGGGCGCGGTGACGATGGTGGGGCCGGCGTCGAAGGTGAAGCCATCGCGCCGATGCACGCAGGCGCGGCCGCCGGGCTGATCGAGCTTCTCGAGCACCGTCACCCGGTAGCCTTTCACCCCCAGCCGGATGGCCGCGGCCAGGCCACCGAAGCCGCTGCCGATGACCACGGCGTGGGGACGCGGGCTGCTTTGCCCGGTGGAGGCGGGCGAGTCGGTTTGCGGAGCTTGCATGACGTCTGGAGTGTAAACCTCAATTGACGCCGCGATCCACTACCACGTCCGCGCGGGTATTGGAATCCGCCGGGCCCCACAGCCCCTCGATCAGGGCCTCCACGCTGCCGGGGTCTTCCTCATGGGCCAGGTGACCCAGGCCGGGCAGCAGGTGCCGGCGTGCCCCGGGCACCCGCGCCACCACCTGGTCGCCCAGGGAAGGCGGTACCGTGCGATCACCCGTGGCGCTCACCACCACCAGGCGGCTGCCCAGCGCCGGCAGCGCGCGCGCCAGCGGTTCGAGGTCCCAGCGGGCCATCATGCCCAGGGCGCCGGCCACGTGTCCGCTGCAGCGCGCCAGCCGCCGGTAGAGTTCGATGCCCTCGGCGTCGAGCCGCGAGCCCGTGTCGCGCAGCAACTGCTCCACCATGCGCGGGTCCAGGGTGGCGCGCCAGGCGAATAGCCGCGGAAACACATCCGTGAGGGCCAGCAGCTTGGCCGCCGGTGAGAACACCATGCCGGCCAGTCCGTGCAGCGGCAGCAGCGCGCCATTCAGGCTCACCAGCGGGGCGGCGCCGATCCGGCGGTCCAGGGCCAGCCGCGCCATTACCGCCGCCCCGGCCGAATGGCCCACGGCCACGCCTGGCGCCACGCCCAGGGCGTCCAGGAGCGCCGCCACGGCGCGCGCCATGCCCGGCAAGGACAAGCCGTCGCCCTCGGGCGTGCTGGTGAACCCATGGCCCGGCAGATCCGGGGCCACCACATGGAAGCGTCGCGCCAGCAGCGGCAGCAGCCCGCGCCATGAATGGGTCGCAGCCCCCGTGCCGTGCAGCAGCAGCAGCGCCGGGCCGTGGCCGGCGCGCTGCACGTGCCAGCGCAGGCCGCCGGCTTGCACGAAGGCGCTGGCGGCGCGGTTGGGCCAGTCGCGCCCCTCCACCTCCCAGCGCGGCTTGCCGCTCAAAGGGCCTGCGCGGCCTTCACCGCGCTGCTCACGGCGGCCGCATCGGCATGGGGCAGCGCCAGGTAGCGCGCGCCCATGGCCTCGGCCAGTTCGCGTGCCGCCGCCTGGGGCTGGGGCGAGGTGTCCAGCAGCAGCGCCGCGAAGCCCGCGGCACGCACCTGCCGCGCTGCCGCCAGGGCATCGCTGCGCGCCTGCTCGCGCCCCGGGGCGCCGTCGGCGGCCACGTTGGCCTTGCCGTCGGTCAGCAACACGAGCACGGGTGTGCTGCCGCGCCGCTGCAACTGCGTGGCGAGCTGGCCTGCCGCGTCAATGCCCGCCGCCAGCGGTGTGCCGCCGCCGCCCGGCAAGCCCGCCAGGCTGCGCCGCGCCCGCACCAGCGAGCGCGTGGGCGGCAGCAGCAGCTCGGCCGAGCGGCCGCGGAAGGCCACCAGCGCCACCTGATCGCGGCGCACGTAACAATCGGCCAGCAGGAGTTCCACGGCGCCCTTGGCTTCGGCCAGGCGGTGCAGCGCCGAGGAGCCCGAGGCGTCCACCACGAACACCGTGGCGGTTTCGCGGCGATCCTGGAAGCGGGTAACGCGAAAGTCCTCCGGGCGCACTTGCACGCGGCCGGGGCGGGCCGCCATCGCACCTTGCCAGCGCAGCCGCTGCCACGGTGCGGCTGCCCGCAGGGTTTCCACCACGTTCAGGCGCGCGCCCCCGCCCGGTGCGGCGGCGCGGGTTCCGGCCGGCCGGCCGTGCCGGGGCGAGGCCTGGCGGGCGCCGGCCCTGCCGCGCTCACCCCGCGGCCCGCGCCGCGCAGCGGGTTGCAGCAGCGCGAGCAGGCCATCGGGGATGGCGGCACGGGCCGCGGCGATCATGCGCTCGGCCATGGCTTCATCCTCGCGAGGGACACCCTCTTCCCGTGGCTGGTCGGGCGGGGTCTGCGGGGGCGAATCATCGGGCTCCGGCTGGGCTGGGGCCTCGTCGGTCTCGGGCACCGGCAGGCGCGTGGCGCGGGGCACCAGCACCAGCCGCACCGCTGTGGCCACGTCTTCGTCGGCGGCGGCATCGCGCCCCGCCAGGGCGGCGGCGGCGCGGGCCACGCGCGCCGCCAGCAGCGAGGCGCGCACTGGCATCACCCCCAGCTCCAGGGCCACGGCGCACAGGGCTTGCAGACCCGCCGCCGGCAACGCGGTGTGGGGCAGGCGCGTGCGGGCCGCCGCCACGGCCGCCGCGTCCCAGGGCAGGGGGTGAATGTCGCGCATACCGAGGGCGGTGAGATCGAGGACGAAGGCCAGGCGGTCCGACAGGGCGGCCGCCACCGCCTCTTCGGGGGTGGCGCCCTCGTCGAGCGCCACCACGCCCAGCCGCGCCGGCAGACGGCGGGCAAGGCCGTCGCGCTCCAGAACCACCTCGTGGCGATCCAGCGCCGCCGCCAGGCAGCCGATGGTGGTGGCGCCGTGGCGCTCGGCCATGGCGAGCACGGCGATGCCGCCGTGGGATTCGGCCAGAAGGCCCGCCTCGGCCACCGGGCGTCCGGCCCGCAGGGTGGCCGCCAGGTCGAGCCCGCCGATCAGGCGTGCCTCGGTGGCATGCACGGGGACACGGCGCCAGGGGCTGCCCTCGGGCAGGAGGCCGCGCAGCAGCGCCAGCCAGTGGTCGCGCACCGGGCCGTGGGGCGCGCGCAGCACCGCGCCGCCGGTGCCGGGAGGGTCGATGGCCAGCAGCGCCGCGGCGAGACCCGCCTCGGCCCAGGGGCCGGAGGGCGCCGGGCTCTGGCTCACTCGCCCAGCACCTCCGCCACGGCGCGTTCCACCCGCGTGGTGGAGCCGGTGTCGTCCAGGGGGTTGCGGCGCAGGCGGTGGCGCAGCGAGGCGGCGGCCATGCGCCGCAGGTGCCCGGTTTCCACCGCGCCGGCTCCTTCGAGGGCCGCCAGCGCCCGGGAGGTGCGCATAAGCGTGAGTTCGCCACGCAGCCCGTCGGTGCCCAGCGCCATGCACAGGCGCGCGGCCTGCTCGAGCATGGCATCGCTCACGGTGACCGCGGCGAGGCGCTCGCGGCCCGCCACGATCTGGCGACGCAGGCGCTCGTCCTGCCGGCGCCACGCGGCCACGAAGGCTTCGGGGTCGTGTTCGTAGGCATCGCGTCGCTTCACCACTTCGATGCGCACCGCCAGCTCGGTGGGCGTGCGGATCTCGAGGCACAGGCCAAAGCGGTCGAGCAGTTGGGGCCGCAACTCGCCCTCTTCGGGGTTGCCGCTGCCCACCAGCACGAAGCGCGCGGGATGGCGCACCGACAGTCCCTCGCGCTCCACCACGTTCTCGCCCGAGGCGGCCACGTCCAGCAGCAGGTCAACCAGGTGGTCCTCGAGCAGGTTCACCTCGTCGATGTACAGGAAGCCGCGATGGGCCTGGGCCAGCAGCCCGGGGTCGAAGGCCTTCACGCCCTGGGAGAGCGCGCGCTCAAGATCAAGGGCGCCCACCACCCGGTCTTCCGTGGCGCCCAGGGGCAGGTCCACCACCGGCACATCCACCAGCGCGCTGCGCGGCGCGGCATCGGGTGCGCAGGCTTCGCACAGGCCGGCGGTGCGCGCCGGGTCGCAGCGGTAGGGGCAGCCGGTCACGGCGCGCATGCGGGGCAGCAGCGCCGCCAGGGCCCGCACCGCCGTGGACTTGCCGGTGCCGCGGTCGCCCAAAACGAGCACGCCGCCCACGGTGGGGTCCACGGCCGCGATGAGCAGCGCCAGCTTGAGCTCGTCCTGGCCGACGATGGCGGAGAAGGGGAAGGGAGCCGGGCGGCTGGCCGCCGGGCGGCGCGTTGGCGTGGATCGGGCAGTCACGGCGCCGTGGTCAGGGCAGGGAGGTTCGAAGGGCAAATCGAGTATACATGCCGGGTTCCGGCGGGCCGCCGCCTACTGCGCCGCCACCACGCGGATCTCCACCTTATAGCGCGGGTGGGCGAGGCGGGCCTCCACGCAGGCGCGCGCCGGCGCGTGGCCCGCAGCCACCCACGGGTCCCAGATGGTGTTCATGGCGTCGTAGAAGCGGATGTCCGACAGCCAGATGGTGGCCATGAGGATCTTCTCCTTGCTGCTGCCCGCCTCGGCCAGATGCCGATCGATCTGGGCCAGGATATCGCGGGTCTGCTCGGCGGGATCTTCCGGCACCGGGTCGTTGGCCACCATGCCGGCCAGGTAGATGGTGCCGTTGTGGATCACCACGTCGGACAGGCGCTTGCCCACATGCTTGCGTTCAATGCTCATCAGGGTCTCCCGGTTGCATGGCCCCGCCGCGTGCTTGCCCGCGGGGCAAAAAACGAAGGTTCGTGCTTCACCGGCCCGTCGCCGCGGCCGGCCTCGTGGCGAAACTTAGGCTTTCCTGGGGCGTTTGCCTATGGCGGCAGGAGGCACGGCCTGGGAGGAAGGCGCGGCACGCGGGAGCGGCGCCGCACCTCAGGCCCGACGGGCGGAGGTTCAGGCCACCCGCCGCTGCGCCGGGGGTTCCGCGTCAAGGGCGCCGCGCACATGCGCCAGGGCCTCCAGCAGCAGCGCGGGGGTGGCGCCCGGCTGGTGCACGCGCTCGCTCAGGGTGCGCCGCCACTGGCGCGCGCCAGGCACCCCCTGCACCAGGCCCAGCACGTGGCGCGTTACAGCCGACAGCGGCACGCCCGCAGCGAACTGGGTTTCGAGGTAGGGCAACAGTTGATCCACGGCCCCGGAGATCGAGGCAACGGGGGCGGATTCGCCGAACAGCACCGGGTCCACCGATTGCAGAAGCCAAGGGTTGTAGTAGGCCTCGCGCCCGAGCATCACGCCATCCACAAGGGCGAGTTGCGCGCGGCACTGCTCCAGCGTTGTGATGCCGCCGTTCACCACCACGGTGCAGCCGGGGAAGGCGGCCTTGAGGGCATGCACCACCTCGTAGCGCAGCGGCGGGACTTCGCGGTTTTCCTTGGGGCTCAGGCCGTCCAGCCACGCTTTGCGGGCGTGGATCACCAGCACCCGCACGCCGGCCGCGTGCGTTGCCTCCACCAACCGCCAGAGGCGCTCGGTGGATTCATCGCGGTCGATGCCGATGCGGGTCTTGAGGGTGACGGGCACGCGTACCGCCGCGATCATGGCGGCCATGCAGTCGGCCACCAGGGCGGGCTCGGCCATGAGGCAGGCGCCGAAGCGGCCCGACTGAACCCGGTCGCTGGGGCAGCCCACGTTGAGATTCACCTCGTCGTAGCCGGCGTCCTCGGCCATGCGGGCGCACAACGCCAGTTCGCGGGGCTCGGAGCCGCCCAGTTGAATGGCCACCGGGTGCTCGGCCGGGTCGAAGCGCAGGAAGCGCGGCGCATCGCCGTGAAGGAGCGCGCCGGTGGTGATCATTTCCGTGTACAGCCGCGCCCGGCGGCTGAGCAGCCGCAGGAAAAAACGCGCATGACGGTCCGTGAGGTCCATCATGGGGGCAACGCAGAAACGGTGGTCGGACGCGGGCACGGCGGGCTCGGCGAGAAGGCGCCGGATTATGCCACCGAGGGGTGTGCGCACCCGCGTGGAACCCGGCGCCGCGTGGTTCAGTCCAAACGGCGCTTTCTTTTCGCGGAGCGCAGATCATGAAAAAAGTTGCCTTGGCGGCCGCGCTGGCGGCGGCCTTTGCGGGCGGTGTTGCCCTGACCGAATGGCGTGAGGATGCACGCATCGCCCGCCCCGTGAACGCGGCAGCGCAGGCGCCGGCCGCTGCGGCCCCGGCAGCGGCGGCTGATACCGCGCCGGTGGCCGGCCTGCCCGACTTCAGCGCCCTGGTGGAGCGTGTGGGTCCGGCGGTGGTGAACATCGCCGTGGCCGGCAAAGCCGCGCCGCCGGTGCAGGGGCCGCCCGGCGGCCTTCCGCAGGATCCCTTCGAATTCTTTCGCCGCTTCCAGCCCCAGCCCGGCCCGGGCCCCGGTGACGAGGCGCCCCAGCGCCAGGGTGTGGGTTCGGGCTTCATCGTCTCGCCCGATGGCTACGTGCTCACCAACACCCACGTGGTGAAGGGCGCCGAGACGGTGACCGTGCGCCTGACCGACAAGCGCGAGTTCGAGGCCAGGGTGATCGGCGCAGACGACCGCACCGACGTGGCGCTGCTGAAGATCGACGGGCGCGACCTGCCCTCGGTGCGCATGGGCGATCCGTCGCGTCTGAAGGTGGGCAACTGGGTGGCCGCCATCGGCTCGCCCTTCGGCTTCGACAACACCGTGACCGCCGGCATCGTCTCGGCCAAGTCGCGCACCCTGCCCAGCGATGCCTACGTGCCCTTCATCCAGACGGACGTGGCTGTGAACCCCGGCAACTCGGGCGGCCCGCTGTTCAACTTGGCCGGCGAGGTGGTGGGCATCAACGCGCAGATCTTCAGCCGCACCGGCGGCTACATGGGCGTGTCCTTCGCCATCCCCATCGACGTGGCCATGAAGGTGCGCGAAGACCTGCTGGCCTTTGGCAAGGTGCAGCGCGGCCGTATCGCCGTGACGATCCAGCAGGTGAGCAAGGAACTGGCGGGCAGCTTCGGCCTCGACCGGCCGCGCGGCGCGCTGGTGGCGGGCGTGGAAAAGGGCGGACCCGGCGAAGCCGCCGGCCTGAGGCCCGGCGATGTGATCCTGTCCGTGGACGGCCAGGCGGTGGAGCAGTCCATGGATCTGCCGCGCATGATCGGCGAGCGCCGGCCCGGCGCGAGCGTGGCGCTGGAAGTGTGGCGCGACGGCAAGGCGCGGCGCATGGATGTGAAGCTCGGCGACACCCCGGGCGAGAAGGTGGCTGCCGCGGAGGCGCCGGCCGTATCGAAGGCCGCGCAACTGGGCCTGGCGGTGCGGCCCCTCAGCCCGGCCGAACGCAGCCGCGCCGGCGGCGTGCCGGGCCTGGTGGTGGAGCGCGCCGAGGGCGCCGCCGCCAGGGCGGGCATTCGCCGCGGCGACGTGATCCTGGCGGTGAACAGCGAAGCTGTGGACACTGTCGAGGCGCTCAAGCGCCTGGTGGACGGCGCCAGGGATCGCGTGGCCGTGCTGGTGCAGCGTGCCGACGCGCGCTTCTTCGTACCTGTGCCGTTGAGCTGAGCTCAGGCGGGACCGCCTCGCGCGCGGGGGCGAGGCGGTCTGATGGACCGGCAGGTGGGCGGCGTCGGCGGCGGGATTCGTTTTCCGCTCCTTGAGCCCAACGCTCTTGGTCGGCAGGGTGCCTGCCAAGGGCCGTGCAAGATTTCACGACCAGAGCATTGACGGTACCCTGCCAGCACCCGCTTCTGCGCAAGCTCGTAGAAGGGGATGCTCGGGCGCAAGCGTCGTCTGCTGATTGCGGTGGCAATGCCTGACGGGGTAGCAGCGCTACCACAAAGCGCTCACCAACCATCGCGAGGATCTACGCGCCAGCTTGGTGAACAGCTGATGCCATCGCGGTCTCGGAGCTTCGACCGACTCCACGGCCGCGATGAGAAACCCCGACTCAGCAATGGCTCCCTGTCGAACCCTGAGCAGGGAGTGCTCGCCTGTAGAGGTCAGGCCACCATCACTGCCCCTGCGCCTTGGCGATCGGAATCACGAAGCTTGCAGGATACTCGCGGTGCTTGTCGGTAATGGAGTCGGTGATGCCCAAGTCAAGAAAAACGGCACTCGCAATAAGCTTTCCGCCTATCGTGCTGGGTATACTGCCCACGGCCTTTCTGCCATCCTTTGTTTCGCAGTCGTACTTCAGGACGTCATCTGATCTTCTGATGGAGACTGTGGTAGGTAGCTGAGCCGTCCATACGCCGCGCTTGTTTTGAAGCGTACACCTCCCATCGCTCCCGTCGCTGAAGGACATCGCCACCGGAGTCATGGCGTCGTTGGTGAGGGTGGCGCATCCAGCGGTGGCCATGGCAAGCAACAGCGCAGCCTCTTTTCTCATCATGTGTGCCTTTCATCATTAGAATAAACGCAGGCTGTTTCGCGTCATTCCATTCATCAGTGCGTCAGTTGGTGAGCATGACCCGATCGCCCCCTTGCATCGCCGCTTCCTGGCATTCTTCCGCGACACCTCGAAATAATAACGGACTGGCGGAAAGAGTCTGGCAGTCCGTGGCCAGCGGAAGCAAACGCGCGGACCCCAGTCCCGCTTCACTGTACTCATGCACTCCAGGAATTCGCCCGCGATCTTCGCAAGCGGCATGGCCATCGGCACGCTGGGAGGGCTCATCGGCCTCGGCGGCGCCGAGTTCAGGCTCCCGCTGCTGATCGGGGTGTTCGGATTCAGCGCTCTGCCAGCCGTCATCCTGAACAAGGCCATGAGCCTGGTAGTGGTGGCATCGTCGCTTCCCTTGAGGGCGGCCACCGTGCCGTTATCTGAGGTCTTTCAGCGCTGGGACATCATCCTCACGCTGCTGGCCGGCAGCCTGGCAGGAGCCTGGTGTGGCGCGGGCTGGGCAACGATGCTCAAGGCCAGGACGCTCCATCGGGTACTGGCGGGCCTGCTGGTACTGATCGCCCTGCTGCTGCTTTTGGCGCACTCGCCCGCGTCGCCAACGGCGCCGCTGCTCACGGGGGTGACCCTTGCCGCCGCGGGTATCGCAGCGGGCTTCGGCATTGGCGTGGTGGCGTCCGTCATGGGTGTGGCGGGCGGCGAACTGCTCATTCCGGCAATCGTCCTGCTGTTCGGCACGGACATCAGGCTTGCCGGCAGTCTGTCGCTGGCGGTGAGTCTGCCCACCATGGTGGTGGGTTTCCTGCGCTACAGCCAGGACCAGAGCTTTAGCGTCATTGGCGCGGAACGCCGGTTCATCGCGGTCATGGCGGCCGGTTCCCTGGCTGGCGCGGCTGTGGGCGGCTTGCTGCTGGGCGTGGCACCGCCGTCCGTGCTGCTTCCCCTCCTCGCGGGCCTGCTGCTCCTGTCGGCCTTGAAGGTCTGGAAGCACGCGTGAGCCGCATGCGGTCTGGACAGCCTTCGAAGTCATTGCCGCTGCCGGGGAGTATCGCTTCGTGCGGCTAGTGTTGAACTCTCCCGTTTCGCGACCTGGCGGCGTGGTGGAATTGCCCGAATGAGGCCGCGTTGGCTAACATACATGTTGATGGCGTCGCGGCTTTCGGATCCTAAGCAAACGTGTTCATGAAGTCGATGAGCAGTGTTGCAGTGAAGCGGGCGTGAGCGACTCCGACGACGAAGCGGAGCGCAAGCGCCCTCGCCCAGCCTCTGCTGCAACGGGGTGTGCACGCGCAGCCGTCAAGCGGCAGAAACTTCCAGCAAGAGTAGATTTCAGGGAGCCCGCATGAAAATCAATCCATGGTGCGCTGTGATCATGGGAGGCATAGCCGCCTTTCCTGCTTTCGCCGAGCCCTATCTCAAGGCGGCTGCCGGGGTGAACCGGTCGCGAGTGGAAGACCTGACGTTCATCAATCCGGTTGGCGCGACGGTCACGTCAAACCCCGTGGATGGCGACAAAATCTTGCTGAGCAACGTCAAGAATTCAGCCACCAGGAGTGTCTGGGGGCTTGGCCTGGGATATCGCTTCCAGAAACTGCCGTTTCGTGCCGAACTGCGATTCGACGCGCGGGATTCGGTGCAGGCATCCGGTGATGCCACCTTCTCTGGCGTTGATGTCAACCAGCGTTTGCGGGTGAAATCCACTGCCCTGATGGGCTACGTCTTCTACGACGCCGCGCTTGTCGGGCGTCACGAGGTGTTCGTGGGTGCAGGCGTCGGGGTGTCGCGCAATGAGTCCAGCGGCACGCAGGGGGAAAACATCGGCCTGTCCAATACGTTCCCGGCGCAGACGAAAAACAACATGGCCGTTGGCGGGTCGCTGGGATACGCCTACAAAGTGGACTCGGCGGTCACCCTGGACGTGGAGTACAGCTACGTGGACCTGGGCAAGGCCAGCACGGGCGCCACGGCGGATCCAGCACCGACCGGCATGAATCCAGGCGAACAACTGAAGGGCAAGCTCACCGTCCAGGAACTCCGCCTGGGAGTGCGGTGGTCGTTCTGAGGGCGGTGCGGGCCATCTGACCGGTGGCCGCTCCCGAGGGCCCCGCTGCCGAGCGCAACAGAGCCTCCGTGGTCGCGGTTTCCGGCAGAAAACCGGACGGCTTCTCCACGGACGATTCCCTTCGGGCTGGCGCCGTGACGCGGACAGGCAACGCCCAGGGCCATGGTGGGATCGTGTCTTGAGCGGTCGCGGCAGGTGAAGCGATGGTTCAGGCCAGAATCCGCGCCCGCAACCGCGACGACGCCCAGTCCGTGATCATCACCAGCGCCAGGATCACCAGCACGCACAGCGAGGCGTCCTGGTACTGGAACAGCTTGAGGCTGGAGACCAGTTCGAAGCCGATGCCGCCGGCGCCCACCATGCCCAGGATGGTGGCAGCGCGCAGGTTCACCTCCAGGCGGTACAGGGTGGCGGCGATCCACGAGGGCCAGGCCTGGGGCAGCACGGCGAAAGCGATCACCTGCAGCGGCCGCGCGCCCGTGGCGCGGATGGCTTCCACCGGACCGGGGTTCACCTCTTCGATGGCCTCGGCGAAGAACTTGCCCAGCATGCCCGCGCCGTGGATGGCCAGCGCCAGCACGCCCGAGAAGGGGCCAAGGCCCACGGCAGCCACGAACACCAGCGCGAAGATGATTTCGTTGATGCCGCGAAGGGCGTTCAGCACCTGGCGGGTGGCGTGGAACAGCCACGCGGCCGGGGTCAGATTGCGCGCCGCCAGGAAGGTGAGGGGCAGGGCCAGCACCACCCCCAGAACAGTGCCCCAAAGGGCGATCTGGATGGTCTCGGCCACGGGGCTCCACAGCCGCGTTATGTAGCCCCAGTTTGGCGGCAGCATGCGGCCAAGCACGTCGGCGATGTAGGGCATGCCCCGGGCGAGTTCGCCCCAGTTGAAGCCCAGGTTGCCCGCGGTCCACCACAGCAGCGCGGCGACCGCGGCGGCCAGCGCCAGGGCGCGCGCGGCGGTGGACGCGGTCCAGGGCCGACCCAGCAGAAAACGCCGCACGCCCGCGGCGCTCGCCTCGGGTGCCGGCCGGGGCGCGGGCTCGGCTTCGCTGCTCATGCCAGGGCCGCCTCCAGGGCGAGGCCGGGATAGATGCGCGCCAGCGCCTGGGCATCCAGGGCCTCGCGGGGGCCTTCGAAGACGATGCGCCCGGCGTGCATGCCCACCACCCGGTCGGCGAATTCCCGCGCGTAGGGCACCTGGTGCAGGTTGCACAGCACGGCGATGCCCAGTTCGTGGGCGGCGCGGCGCAGGTCGCCCAGCACGATGCGCGCGGTCTTGGGGTCGAGGCTGGCCACGGGCTCGTCGGCCAGGATGGCGGCCGGCTGCTGGGCCAGCGCCCGGGCGATGCCCACGCGCTGCTGCTGGCCGCCGGAGAGCCGGTCGGCCCGGTCCCAGGCGCGGCCCTGCAGCTCCACGCGCGCCAGGCACTGCATGGCGATGTCGATGTCGCGCTGGGAGAACACCTGCGCCAGGGAAGGCAGCAGCGGCAGCGAGCCCAGCCGGCCCGTGAGCACGTTCTTCAGCACCGTGAGGCGGGGCACCAGGTTGTGATCCTGGAAGATCATGCCGATACGCCGGCGCACCGACCGCAGCGCCGCTCCTTCGGCGGCTACGGCCGTGCCGTCGACGCTGACGCTGCCCGCCTCGAAGGGCACTAGCCGGTTGATGGCCCGCAGCAGCGTGGACTTGCCGGCGCCCGAAGGCCCCAGCACCACCAGCATCTCGCCGGCGCGCAGCTGCAAGTCCACGCCGTCGAGCGCGGTCACCGCGCCGTAGCGCTTCACCAGTCCGCGGATCTCGATCACGGATGCGCCGCCGGCCGTTGCGGGCCCGTCACTTCATTTTCGACAGGTCGAGCTTGAGCAGCGCGGCGGTGTCGCGCACCACCGTGTAGGCCGAGTCCTGCACCGGATCGAAACGCGCGATGGTCTGCTTGCCCCAGGGCACGTCCTTCAGCTCCGCGAAGGCGGCCGCGATGCGCTTCTTCGTGTCGGCGGGCAGGTCCTTGCGGAAGGCGAAGGGTGCGCCGGGGATGGCTTCGGAAGTCCACACCACCACCACGTCGTCGCGCTTCACCGCGCCGCGCTCGATGGCCATGTCCAGCAGCCCGTCGGCGATGGCGGCGGCGTCCACCTTGCCGTTCTGCACGGCGATGGCGCTGGCGTCGTGGCCGCCCGAGAAGATGGTGCGGCCGAAGTGGGTGTCGGGGTCGAAGCCCGCCTTGAGCAGGCCCGCCTTGGGAAACAGGTGGCCCGAGGTGGAGCTGGGGTCCACGAAGGCGAAGGTGCGGCCCTTGAGGTCGGCCAGGGTGCGGATGCCCTTGTCCTTGCGGGCGATGATGATGCTGCGATAGGAGGCGCCGGTCCTGCCCAGGGGCGCCAGGGCGAAACACTCGGCGCCCGCCACCTGGGCCGCCAGCACGTAGGAGAAGGGCCCGAAGAAGGCCACGTCCAGCTTCTTCGCCCGCATGGCCTCGATGACGCCGTTGTAGTCGGTGGCTACGAAGGGCTTCACTTCCATCTTGAGCGCGGCGGAGAGCTTGTCCACCAGCGGCTGGGCTTCGGTGAGGATCAGGCGCGGATCCTCGGCAGGCAGCAGGCCCAGGGTGAGGGTTTCCGCCGGGGCGGCGGCGGACAGCACGGCCAGAGTGGCCGAAACAACAAGGCGGCGCAGCATGGAGGTCTCCGGAAAGAGCGCGGTGGCCTATGGTAGCGCCGCGCCCGGGCGGGCAGTGCCCGGCGTCAGGCGATACGTTCGCCGCCGCGCCAGGTGGTCAGGGGCACGGGCACGCCGTGGCGTTCGCGCACCCGCACCAGGTCGGCGCGCTGCCCCACGGCGATGGCGCCGCGATCCTCGAAGCCCGCCAGGCGCGCGGGGTTGTGCGAGGCGGTGGACACGGCGCGGGCCAGCGGCCAGCCGGCGGCATCGCGCAGCAGGAAAGCGCCGTGCAGCAGCGCGTGGGGCACGTAGTCGGAGGACAAGGCGTCCAGCAGATCGAGCTTCGCCAGATGCAGCGCCGACACGTTGCCGGAGTGCGAGCCGCCGCGCACCAGGTTGGGCGCGCCCATCACCACGCCCATGCCCAGGGCGTGCGCCGCCCGGGCGGCCGCTTCGGTGGTGGGGAATTCGCTGATGCCGATGCCGGCGGCGAGGCCGTCGTGCACGTGGGCCTCGAGCGTGTCGTCGTGGCTGGCCAGGGCAAGCCCGCGACCGCGGCACAGGGCGATGAGGGCCTCGCGATTGGGCTCGGCGTGGCGGGCGTGCAACTCGCGCAGCCGCCGCACCTCGGCGGCGAGGGTGGCATCGCTCCAGCGCTCGTCCTTCTGGGTGTAGGTGCGGAATTTCTCCAGGTCGGTCCACTGGCGCTGGCCGGGCGTGTGGTCCATGAGCGAGACCATGCGCAGCCGGGGATGATCCAGCAGCGGGCGGGCCAGTTCCACCACGTTGGCGCTGGGAAGCTCGCAGCGCAGGTGCAGGAAGTGTTCGGCGCGCAGCCAGCCCGCCTCGCGGGCCTCGTCGAGCGCCTGGATGTTGGCCCGCAGCCCGCGGCTGCGCACGGAGGTGTCGTCGAAGTCGCCCACGCTCAAAGCGTCGAGCACCGTGGTGATGCCGGCCGCCGCCACCTGGGCGTCGTGGGTCACCAGTGCCGCGGCGGCGGGCCAGCGCACGCCGGGCCGCGGTTCGAGGTGCTTTTCCAGATGGTCGGTGTGCAGCTCCACCAGGCCCGGGAGCAGCAGGTCGCCCTCCAGGTCCTGGGCGCCGGGTGCGCGGGTGGCCCCCAGGTCCACGCGCACGATGCGCCCGGCGTGCAGCTCCACGGTGCCGAGAAAGGTTTCGGCGGGCGTCACCACCCGGGCATTGGTGAAGATCTGTCGTGCCATGGGTGCGAGGGTATCAGGCCGGTGGAGGGCTCACGGCAGCCCGCCCTCCAGCCCGCGCAGCAGGGCCGACGGGCGGTCGGCGTCCGGCACTTCTGCCCAGTCGGGCACGGACACGCCCGTGGTCACCAGCACCGAGGCCACGCCCGCGGCATTGGCGCCGCGCACGTCGGTCTCCAGGGTGTCGCCAATCATCACGGCGCGCGCCGCGGAGGTGGCGGTGCGGCGCAGCCCCTCCGAGAAGATGGCGCCATGGGGTTTGCCCAAGGGTACGAAGCGCAGGTCGGGCCGCTTGGGGTGGCGCTGGGCGAGGGCGCGCTCCACCATCCCGGCCAGCGAGCCGGCGGTGAAGCCGAAGAACTGGTCGCCGGCGGGATACACCAGGTCGGGGTTGGGCAGCACCAGGTGCACGGGCAGGCCGCGAGCCACGCGCCGGAAGATCACCGACAGTGCCGCGTCCAGGCATTCCAGCAGCGCATAGCCGCTCTCGTCGCCCAGCACCAGCACCTCGAAGTCTTGGTCCGGCGGCACGATGCGCGCCCCGGCGGCCTGGGCTTCGCGCAGTGTGTCGGCGGGGCCCAGCACCGCGCAGGCGCGGCCCTCGAGCCCGTGGGCGCGGAAGTGCGCCCCCAGCAGCGATGCCGAGGTGACGATGCAATGGGCGGGCACGGCAATGCCCATGGTCTCGAGCCGCCGGGCATGGGCTTCAGCGCAGCGCGCCGCGTCGTTGGTGAGCACGCAGAACGGCCGCTTCGCGCGGTGCAGGGCATGAATGAACTCGACCGCGCCGGGCAGCGGACCGGCCTCGTGCACCAGCACGCCGTAGGCGTCCAGCAGGAAGGCGTCATGGCGCGCGATCAGTTCGGCGCAACCAACCAGGGGCGGAGCGGTCATGGGGGGTGCGGGCAGGGGCGTGCGCCGGGGTTTACCCTTGCGGCAGGCGCGAAAGGCTTCGATGACTCGCCAAGAATAAACCCATGTCCCGTCACGCCATCTACTTCGCGCCGACCCGAGCCACGCCCCTGTGGGACCTGGGTGTGCGCTGGCTCGGGCACGACCCGGAAACCGGCGCGGCGATGGCGCCCATGCAGGTGCCGGGTTTTCCGGTCGGGCGCCTCGCCGACCTCACGGCTCCGGCGCGCCGCTACGGCTGGCATGCTACCCTGAAGGCGCCCTTCCGGCTGCGTGAGGGCGTGAGCGGGTACGACCTGGCGCTGGCGGTGCGCGCCTTCGCCGCGCGCCTGGAGCCGGTGACGCTGCCGCCCCTGGAAGTGCGCGATCTGGACGGCTTCCTGGCGCTGGTGCCGGTGGTGCCGAGCGAGCGCCTGGACTGGCTCGCGGCACTGTGCGTGGAGGTGCTCGATCCGTGGCGCGCACCGCTGGACGAGGCCGAGCGCGCGCGCCGCGACGGCGGCCGCCTGGACCCCCGAGGCCGCGAACTGCTGGAACGCTGGGGCTACCCCTGGGTGTTCGAGCGTTTCCGTTTCCATCTCACGCTCACCGGCCCGGTGGAGCCCGCCGAGGGGTGCCAGCTGGAAGCGTGGCTGAGCGAGTACTTCGAGCCCGCGCTTGCCTTCCCCGGACGGGTGGACGCGCTGGCCATCTTCCACGAGCCCGCGCCCGGCGAGGCGCTGCGGCTGGTGCGCCGGGTGCCGCTGGGGCGGCCTTGATGCCGCGGCGCTACAGGTCGGTGCGGTAGCGGCCCTGCACGTCAGCGTCGAAGGCCTCGATTTCCGACGCCGCGAGCCCGCCGTTGGCGGCGATCTCCGCCCCGAAGCTCACCGCGATTTTCTCCGGCCAGGCGGCGGGGTCCCACAGCCGGCTGCGCAGCAGTGCCTTGGCGCAGTGGAAGTAGCAGCCGCTCACCCGCAGCCGCATCACCAGCAGCGCCGGCCGGCCGGGTTCGGTGAAGCGCGCGCACAGGGCCTCGTCGTCCAGCAGCTCCGCGGTGCCGTGCACGCGCAGCGTTTCGTCCGTACCCGGCACCAGGAAGATCATGCCCGCGCGCGGGTTGGCAAGCAGGTTGTGCAGCGAAAACGCCAGCTTGTTGCCCTTGCGCTCGGGCACGAGAAGCGTGAGGTCGTCCTGCACCTGCACGAAGCCTGGCCGGTCGCCGCGCGGCGAGACCGTGGGCTGGCCGCCGGCATCGGTGGTGGCCAGCAGGAACAGGGGCGAGCGGGCGATGAACGCGCGCGCGAGATCATTCAGGCGCGCGTGCAGCTTGAGGGGCACCTGGGCATTGGGCTCGCCGATCAGCTCGCGCAGCCGGCGGGAGGTGGTGATGCGTGCCACGACGGGTCAGGGCAATCCGGGGAACTGCGCATCCAGCGGATACATGGGACGGCGCAGCCGCTCGAAGTGGAAGATGGCGTTGTCGGAAGAGCCCACCCCCACGCCGTCGCACAGCACGGCGCCCTTGGCCATGGGCAGGAACACCGGCCGGTAGTACATGCGCGACTTGAGCAGCAGGAAGCGCTTGCCGGCGGGATCCAGCCCCAGGCTGGTGAAAACGCCGCGGTCCCAGGGCTCCTGCAGCCGTTCGGTGATCACGATCTCCGCCGTGCCCGTGTCCAGCAGCACGCTGCGCCCCATGTGGGCGCGCATGCCCGTGAGCTGCGGGCCGGTGATGGTGTATTCGCCGTCGGTGATGGCGCGCACCGTGCCAGACACCGCCAGCGGCTCGCCCTTCAGGCCGATGGCCGGCATGGGGGTCTTGCCCCCGAGCTGAAGGTGCATGCGCGCCCCCACGCCCGCCTGGATGCAGGCGGCCACCGACTGGGGGTCGCGGATCGGCCCCACGCCAATTCCTGCCAGGCCCTGGGCAAGGGCCTCGCGCAGCACGTGCATGGTGTCCTGGGTGGCCCCCGAGGCGCAGTTGTCGGCGTGATCGAGCAGCAGCACCGGGCCGCCGTGCGCGGCTTCCAGGCGTTTGGCTTCGGCCACTGCCTGGGCGAGGGGGCGGCCCTGGTAGATGAAGTCTGCGCGCCGCGACCAGGCGTGGTCGAGCATGGCGTCGCAGGCGGCCTGGGCGCGTGCCCGGTCGCCGTCGGCCACCACCACCGCGCTCACGCCCGCGTCACGGATGTCGGCGGCAGGGAAGCCTCCGAAGGCGGTGGCGGCGAGCAGGCCCTCGCGCTCGGCCTGGCGGGCGAGGTCCACGAAACCCTTCATGGGCTGCTCGTCGGTGTTCATGCACAGGGTCTGGGCGAGCAGCGGGCGCTGGCCGAAGGCCATCACCGGCTTCACCTCGCCGCGCAGCATGCGCATGAGGATGCGGCCGGCCAGCTCGCCCGACTCGTGCATGTCCACGTGCGGGTAGGTCTTGTAGCCGGTGAGGATGTCGCAGTGGCGCACCAGGGCCTCGGTGACATTGGCGTGCAGGTCGAGGGACACGGCCACCGGGATCTTCGGCGCCACCGCGCGCAGCTTGGCAAGCAGCGCGCCCTCGCCGTCGTCGCTGCGCTCCTTCACCACCATGGCGCCGTGCAGGTCGAGCATCACCGCGTCGCAGCCCTGGTCCACGGCCTCGCAGATGAGGGCGCAAAAGCGGTCCCAGGCGGCGCCGTCCACCGGCCCGCTGGGCGGTGCGTAGCCCGCCACGGGCGTGACGATTTCCACCCCTGCCGCCTCGGCCACGGCGATCAGGCCGCCCATGGCCGTGCGCGTGCCGCGCATGCCTTCCAGCGCCCGGGCGCCCAGCAGCGGGCCGTTGTGGCCGAAGGCCTCCCAAGGCGTGGGCACCGGGGAGAAGGTGTTGGTTTCGTGCTGCATCTGGGCGATGACGATCTTCATGGCGTGCTTCGGAAGGGTCGGAAAAGAAAAACGGCTCCCGGGAATCCCGTGGAGCCGTGGTGGCGCGGGCCGGGCTGCCTCAGGGCAGCGTCTTGAGGACCTCGCGGATGGTTTCGAAGAGGCGGTCGATCTGCGCCTTCTCGATGATGAGCGGGGGCGAGAGGGCGATGGTGTCGCCGGTGGTGCGGATCAGCACCCCCTTCTCGTAGGCCCGCAGGAAGGCCTCGAAGGCGCGCGCCGTGGGTTTGCCTTCCATGGGCTGCAGTTCGATGCCGCACACCAGGCCGATGTTGCGCACGTCGATCACGTGGGGAAGGCCGCGCATGGAGTGGGCCGCGTCCTCCCAGTAGCTTGCCAGCGAGGCGCAACGCTCGAACAGGCCCTCGGACTCGAACAGGTCGAGGGTGGCGATGGCTGCCGCGGCGGCCAGGGGATGACCCGAGTAGGTGTAGCCATGATAGAACTCGATGGCGTTGGCGGGGCCGGTCATGAAGGTATCGTAGATCTCGTTCTTCACCACCACCGCGCCCATGGGCACGGCGGCGTTGGTGAGCGCCTTGGCGCAGGTGATGAGATCGGGCGTCACGCCGAAGGTCTGGGCGGCGAAGGCCTTGCCGGTGCGGCCGAAGCCGGTGATGACCTCGTCGAATATCAGCAGGATCCCGTGCCGGGAGGTGATCTCGCGCAGCTTTTCCAGGTAGCCCTTGGGGGGCACCAGCACGCCGGTGGAGCCGGCCACCGGCTCGACGATGACGGCGGCGATGTTCTCGGCCCCGTGAAGGGCCACCAGCGCCTCGAGATTGTCGGCCAGGTGCGCGCCGTGCTCGGGCTGGCCGCGCGAGAAGGCGTTCTGCGCGGGCAGGTGGGTGTGGGGCAGGTGATCCACGTGGGGCAGCAGCCCGCCACCGAAGACGCGCCGGTTGGCCACCATGCCGCCCACCGATATGCCGCCGAAGCCCACGCCGTGGTAACCGCGCTCCCGGCCGATGAAGCGGGTGCGCGTGCCTTCGCCGCGGGCGCGGTGGTAGGCCAGCGCGATCTTGAGGGCCGTGTCCACGGCCTCGGAGCCGGAGTTCACGAAGAAGGCGTGCCCCATGCCCTGCGGGGTGACCTTCACCAGCCGCTCAGCGGCCATGAAGGCGGCCGGGTGGTGCAGCTGGAAGCCGGTGACGTAGTCCACGTTCTCGGCCTGCTTCTGGATCGCTTCCACGATGGGCTTACGGCAGTGGCCGGCATTCACGGCCCACAGTCCGGCGATGCCGTCGAGGATCTCGCGGCCCGTGTAGTCGCGGTAGTTCATGTCCTTCGCCGAAATCAGCAGGCGGGGCTGCTGCTTGAACTGGCGGTTGGCGGTGAAGGGCAGCCAGAGGGGGTCGAGGTTGAGCGTCTGGAGACTCTCGGGGGCGAAGTCGCGAATGTTCATGGGGCTCCCGTGGGGGTGGGCGGGGTGGCGGCGCGGCCGCGCAACCCGGATTCACAGTGGAGTGGCAGGACTTTCAAACAGGCAAAGTATATCGCCCGCCTCCGGCAGCCGTCTCGGGGCCATGGGGCGGTTTGCCGGCGGCGCGGCTTTTCGCTTAGAGTCCGTGCCTTCCCCCTGCTTCACCTGGTTCGCCCCGTTCATGTCCGACCTGATCCTCCACCACTACCCGCCATCGCCTTTCGCCGAAAAGGTGCGCCGCATGCTCGGCTTGAAGGGGCTGGCCTGGAAGTCGGTGACCATCCCTCGCTGGATGCCAAAGCCGGACCTGATGCCCCTCACCGGCGGCTACCGGCGCACGCCGGTGCTGCAGGTGGGCGCCGATATCTACTGCGACACGGCATGCATCGCACGTTTCCTAGACGGGCTCGAGCCGCGGCCGCCGCTGTGGCCCTCCGGCACGCGCGGACTGGGCACGACGCTGGGGGCCTGGGCCGACCAGGTGCTGTTCTTCGATGTGGTGTCGGTGGTGTTTGGCACACTGGCCGACAGCGTGGCGCCCGAGCTGGTGGAAGACCGGCGCCGCATGTCCGAGGGTGCCATCGATCCGAAGCGCTACCAGGCCGACCAGGACCACCTGCGCGCGCGGTTGCGTGCCCACCTGTTCTGGATCGAACACTCCTTCGACGACGGTCGTCCCTTCCTGCTGGGGCAGGCCGTGTCCTATCCCGATTTCTGCGTCTGCGCGCCGCTGTGGATGCTGCAGCGGGTGGCCGATCTCAAGCCCCTGGAAGACATGCCGCTCACGCGCCAGTGGCTGGCGCGCATGGATGCCCTGGGCCATGGCAAGCCCGGGGAGCTCGATGCCCAGGCGGCGCTGGACGTTGCCGCGGCCGCCGAGCCGGCGCCCATCACCCTGCGTCACGAGGAGTTTCCCGCCGGCCTGCGCGCCGGCGCGGCGGTCACCGTGGCGCCCGACGACTACGGCAAGGATCCGGTGGCCGGTGTGCTGGTGGCGGCCAATGCCCAGGCGGTGGTGGTGCGCCGCACCGATCCCCGCGTGGGCACGGTGCACGTGCATTTTCCCCGCGCCGGTTACCGCGTCACGCCGGCCTGACCGTCGCCGCCTCGTTTCCCCCGGCGCGCACGCGCGCCAGCCCGGCCTTCACGGAGCTTCCATGAATCTCGACTTCACCCCCGAAGAGTTGGCCTTCCGCGACGAGGTGCGCGGCTTCGTGCGCAGCCACCTGCCCCGCGAGCTCTCCCTCAAGGTGATCGAGCACAAGCGGCTGTCCAAGGACGACTATCTCGTCTGGCAGCGCATCCTGCACGGGCGCGGCTGGTCGGCGCCCTCCTGGCCCAGGGCTTTCGGGGGGCCGGGCTGGAACGCCGTGCAGCGCCACATCTTCGACGAGGAGTGCGCCGCGGCCGGGGCGCCGCCCATCATCGCCTTCGGCGTCTACATGGTGGGCCCGGTGATCATTGCCTTCGGCTCGCCCGCCCAGCAGGCGAAGTACCTGCCGCGCATCCTGTCCTCGGAGGACTGGTGGTGCCAGGGCTATTCCGAGCCGGGTTCGGGCTCCGACCTGGCCTCGCTCAAGACTCGCGCCGAGCGCCGCGGCGACACCTACGTGGTGAACGGGCAGAAGACCTGGACCACGCTGGCCCAGTATGCGGACATGATGTTCTGCCTGGTGCGCACCGGCGCCGGGGGCAAGAAGCAGGAGGGTATCTCTTTCCTGCTGATTGACATGCGCTCGCCCGGCGTGAGCGTGCGTCCCATCATCACCCTGGATGGCGAGCACGAGGTCAACGAGGTCTGGCTCGAGAACGTGGAGGTGCCCGTGGAGAACCTGGTGGGCGAGGAGGGCCGCGGCTGGACCTATGCCAAGTTCCTCCTGTCCCACGAGCGCAGCGGCATCGCCGGCGTGTCTCGTTCCAAGCGCGAGCTGGCCTGGCTCAAGCACATCGCCGCCAGCGAAACCGACGGCGGCCATCGGCTCATCGACAACCCGCGCTTCCGCGACAAGATCTCCCGGGTGGAGATAGAGCTCATGGCCCTGGAGATCACCAACCTGCGCGTGCTGGCCGCCGAGCGCGAGGGCAAGCCGCCCGGGGCGGAGGCTTCCATCCTCAAGATCAAGGGCACCGAGATTCAGCAGTCGCTCACGGAACTCATGATGGAGGCGGTGGGCCCCTACGCCCTCCCGCACCTGCCGCTGTCCTGGGGAGACCACTGGTTGGGCGAGCACGTGGGCCCGGCCTACGCCGCACCGCTTGCGGCACGCTATTTCAACTACCGCAAGGTGAGCATCTACGGCGGCAGCAACGAGATCCAGCGCAACATCGTCGCGCAGCAGATCCTCGGCCTGTAGAGCGGCGCCGCTTCATCCCACGAGGATTGTCCCCATGGACTTCGACTTCACGCAGGAACAGCTGCTGCTCCAGGATTCGGTGCGCAAGTTCCTGGAAAAGAACTACGACTTCGACACGCGCCGGGAGATCGTGGCCGCACGCCAGGGTTTCGGCCCCATGGCCTGGCAGGGCCTTGCGAGCCTCGGCCTGCTGGGCGTGAACGTGCCCGAATCCCATGGCGGTTTCGGCGGCGGCGGCGTGGAGACCATGATCGTCATGGAGGCCTTTGGACGCCACCTGGTGGTGGAGCCCTGGGTCGCCAGCGCGGTGATGGGCACGAGCTGCATCGTCACCGCCGGCACGGACGACCAGCGCAATTACCTCTTGCCGCTCATGGCCTCCGGCGAGATGAAGCTCGCCTGCGCCTTCCTCGAGCCGGGCGGGCGCTACGACCTGTCCCGCGTGGCCACCACGGCGCGCCTGGAAGGCGGTTTCTGGCACATCAGCGGATCCAAGGCGGTGGTGGTGCACGGCGCGGTGGCCGACCTGCTGATCGTCTCCGCGCGCACCGCCGGCCAGCCGGGTGATGCCGAGGGCATCAGCCTGTTCTTCGTCAATCCGGGCGAGGAGGGCGTGGAGGGCCGCGAGTTCCCGCTGTACGACGGCACGCGTGCCGTGGAGGCCAGTTTCCACGACGTGCGGGTGAGCTCCGATTCGCTTATCGGCGTGCAGGACCAGGGCCTGCCGCTGGTGGAGCTGGTGGTGGACCGGGCCATCGCCGCCCTGTGCGCCGAGGCCGTGGGTTGCATGCAGGCGCTCATGGAGCGCACGACGGAATACCTCAAGACGCGCCAGCAGTTCGGCGTGCCCATCGGACGCTTCCAGGCGCTCCAGCACCGCATGGTGGACATGCTCGTGCACACCGAGCAGGCGCGCTCCATGGCCATGCTGGCGGCCCTCAGGGTGGAAAGTCCCGATGCGGCGCAGCGGCGCAAGGCGGTCTCGGCCGCCAAGGAGCTGATCGGCCGCGCCGGCCGCTTCGTGGGCCAGCAGGCCGTCCAGTTGCATGGCGGCATGGGCATGACCGAGGAGCTGGATGTGGGCCATTACGTGAAGCGCCTGCAGGCGATCGACACCCAGTTCGGCGATGCCGACTGGCACCTGGACCGGTTCGTGGCGGCGGAGGCGGCCGCGCCCCTACCCGACTTTTCCCGGCCGCGGTCCAAATGGAAGAAGCTTTGAGGCGGGCTGCGCGATGACCAGCATTCAGACGGTGGGTGTGGTGGGCGCGGGGCTGATGGGCTCGGAGATCGCGCTGGTGTGCGCCCTGTCCGGGCGGCGGGTGCTGCTGGCCGACACGGCGCAGGAGCGCCTGAGCCACGCCCTTGAAAATCTTGGCCGTGTGATGGACAAGGGCGTGCAGCGCGGCTTCTACAAGGAGGGCGATCGCGAGCAGGCGCTCGGCCGCATCACCCCCACCACCGAACTGGCCGCCTTCGCCGACTGCGATCTGGTCACCGAGGCCGTGTTCGAGGACGAGTCCGTCAAGGCCCAGGTGTTCCGCTCCCTGGACCAGGTATGCCGGCCGGACGCCATGGTGTGCTCCAACACCTCCACTATATCCATCACCGGGCTGTCGGCCTACCTGAGCCCGGCACGCCGGCCGCGCTTCCTGGGCACCCACTACTTTTCGCCGGTGTCGCGCATGAAGCTGGTGGAAGTGATCCCGGGCATCGATACCGATGAGGCCACGGTGAGCCAGGTGACGGAGTTCTGCCGCCACATCGGCAAGGCGCCCATCCGCGTCAAGGACGTGGTGGGATTCGCCGTGAACCGTCTGTTGCACGTATTCATGATCGAGGCGGTGCGTCTGGTGGAAGAGGGCGTGTGCACGCCCGAGGAGGTGGATCTCGCCTGCCGGCTGGGGCTGGGTCATCCTGTGGGCCCCTTCGAGCTTTCCGACGCGGTCACCAATCATCTCTGCCTGCAGGCCCAGGAGATCATGCACGGCGCCTATGGCGAGCGGTTCCGCCCGCGGCCCCTTCTCAAGCAGATGGTGCAGGCCGGCTACGACGGCAAGAAGGCTGGGCGCGGGTGGTATCGCTACCCGTCCAAGCCCTGAGCCCGGCTGTGGCTGAACCGAGCCTGTTCTATGAGGATTTCGCCGTGGGCGACACGGTGGAGATGGGCCGCCGCCTGGTGGACCGCGACGAGGTGATCGCCTTCGCCCGGGCCTATGACCCGCAGCCCTTTCACGTGGACGAGCAGGCCGCCCGGGAGTCCTTCTTCGGCGGCCTCATCGCCAGCGGCTGGCATACCTGCGCCATGGTGATGCGCATGATGTGCGACAGCTACCTGCTGGACGCCGCCAGCCTCGGCTCGCCCGGGGTGGATCAGGTGCGCTGGCTCAAGCCCGTGCGTCCGGGCGACGAAATCCGCGCCGTGCGCACCGTCACTGGGCGGCGAGTCTCGCGCACCCGGCCCGAGGTGGGCATCGTGGACAGCCGCTGGGAGGTGTTCAACCAGCACGGCGAGCTGGTGATGAGCATGGTGGGTACAGGCATGTTCCGCGTGCGCAACCCGGGCGCGGCGTCGTGAGCGCGCGCACCGGGCCCAAGGTGCACGTGCTGTTCCGCAAGGAGGAGCTGGATGGCCTGCGGCTGTCGGGCAAGGTGGTGGTGGTGCTGGACATCCTGTTCGCCACCTCCACCATCGTCACCGCCCTGCACCACGGCGCCACCGAGGTGATTCCCACCCTCGACGAGTGGGGCGCGCGGGCTCAGGCGGCGCAGTTGCCCGAGGACTCCTTCGTGGCCGCGGGCGAGCTCAACGCCAACACTCTCGAGGGGTTCGCGCCGCCCACGCCGCTGGCGTTGCTGGAGCACGGCCTGCGCGGCCGCATGCTGGTGTACTCCACCACCAATGGCACGGTGGCGCTGCGCCAGTCGGCGGGGGCGGCGCACGTGTACGCCGGGGCCATGCTCAACGCCGAGGCGGTGGTGGAGCACGTCTGCCGCCACCATCCCGGCGAAACGGCGCTCATCGTCTGCTCGGGGTCGGCGGGAAACGTGAATCTGGAAGACATGGTGGGCGCGGGCTACTTCGCCGAGCTGTTCGCCCGGCGGCTGGGCGCGGCGGGCGAGCTCTCCGACGCGGCGCTCGCCGCGCGCCAGTTGTACGCCGCGCGTGATCCCGTTGAGGCATTTCTCGACTGCCGGGTGGGCCGCATGATGCTCGAGCGGGGCCTGCGCCACGAGGTGGAATTCGCCGCGCGCCGCTCGCAGATCGCGCTGGTGCCGCGTCTGGAAAACGACCGGCTCCGGCCCGTGTGAAGGTCATGATGGGGCGGTGGCTGGCGGGGCTCGTGGCATGCGCGGTGCTGGGTGCCTGCGCCGCGCCGCGCGCGGCACCCGAGGCGCCCGCCGCGAGTGCCCGCCTGTCGGGCACCGTGGTGTGGCGGGCTGCCGCCCCGCTGGCCGGGGACGCGGTGCTCAAGGTGTGGCTGCAAGATCTCTCCAGCACCGTGGCGCCCGTGGATTACCTCGCCGAGACCGAATTGCGCGCGCCCCTCGTCCCGCCGATGCCCTTCACGCTGCGCTACGACCCCGCCCGGGTGGTGCCTGGGCACCGTCTGGTGCTGCTGGTGAAGATCATCCAGGGCGACCGCATCCGCTATACCAACGCCACGCGCTTTCCGGTGATCACCGCCGGCTGCCTCGCGGACTGCGAAGTGGCGCTGGAAGCGATGTGATGCCCCCCGGCCCATGGCAGCCTTGACCCGGCCGTTCGGGGCCGCATGGGCCGTGTTGCTGGCGGCGATGCTGTTGCCCTGGAGCGGCGCGGCCCTGGGCCACACCACCCAGCTTTCGGCGGCGCGGCTGACCCTTGACGGGCAGCAGGTCCGCGGCCGCCTGGAACTCAACGGCCGCGATCTGGAAGTGGCCCTGATCCTGTCGCTGCTGGATGCGGCGGGGCAGGTGTCGCCTCGGTCGCTGGAGATGGCCGCGCCGGCGGTGCAGGGCTACCTGCGCGAGCGGGTGCAACTGGTGGCTGGCGAAACCCCCTGCGAGGCCGCCGTGGAGCCCCCGTCCGCCTCCGGTGACCACGTGCGCGCCGAGATGGCCTGGCGCTGCCCGGCGGGCGCCCAGGGGTTGCGCTACCAGGCCACGCTGTTCCTGGAAATCGACCCGCGCGCCCGGCACATGATCACGGTGGACGGTGATGCGAAGCGCTTCGGGTTGCTGTCGGCGGGCAGCGAGACGCTTCAACTGCTGGCCGTGCCGCAGTCGCCCTGGCGGGTGGCGGGCCGCTACGTGCTGGCGGGCATCGAACACATCGCCATCGGCTTCGATCACATCGCCTTCCTGGTGGCCACCGTGGTGTGGGGGCGCCGCTTCTGGCCGCTGGCCAAGGTGATCACGGCCTTCACCATCGCCCATTCCATCACCCTGTCCCTGGCGGCGTTGAACGTGTTCTCCCCGCCAGCCAGCCTGGTGGAGCCGCTGATCGCCGCGAGCATCGTGTACGTGGCCGTGGAAAACTGGTTCGTGCGCGATTTGCGGCGGCGCTGGATGCTCACCTTCGTCTTCGGGCTGGTGCACGGCTTCGGGTTCGCAGGTGTGCTGCGGGACTACGGCTTGCCCGAGGAAGCCCTGGTGCCGGCCCTGGCGGCCTTCAACGTGGGCGTGGAGATCGGCCAGCTTGCCATCGTTTCCGCTGTGCTTGCGTTGCTCCTGGGGGTGGACCGGTGGCAGCGTCGGCATGGCGTGCAGTCCTTGCCCGATCCCCGGGTGGCGCTGTCCATCTCCGCCGCCGTGGGCGCCCTGGGCGTTTGGTGGCTGGTGGAGCGCGTGGCGCTCTGATCCCGCCTGCCGGGGGGCGGTTCACCGCCCGTGTGCAGGGGGCGCGCCGGCGGCACCGGCACGGTGCGTTGATTGACAGGGTGCAACCCGATCCCCATAGTGTTTGCCTCCCGCGCCTGGGGTGGGTGCGGCGTGTCATTCGTGACTTTCGCTATGTGCTGTCCGTAATAACATCGGAGAAAAACGTATGAAGCGTCTCGCCTCCCTGGCGGCTCTGCCGCTGGCTCTCCTGGCCGTCACCGGCGTCCAGGCAGATACCACCGACGTGAAGACCCAGTCCCGCGTGCTCGTACCCAAGAAGGGCGCCCATTGCGTGGACGATTCCAACTGCTTCAACCGCTACCACCCGGCCATCAAGCCAGTGGCCAGGGCCAAGACGGGACAGCTCATCACCTTCGAGACGCGCGACGCGCTCGACTCCGACCTGAACGTATCCTCCCAGCCCAAAGACCTGGCGGCCATCGATCTCAACCTCGTGCACCCGCTTACCGGGCCCGTGCACATCGAGGGCGCCAAGCGCGGCGATGTGCTGGCCGTGACCCTCATCGATATCGATCCTGACGAGTACGGCTACACGACGGTGGTGCCGGGCTTCGGCTTCCTGCGCGACCGCTTCACTGAGCCCTTCGTGGCCAACTGGAAGCTGAACCGCCTGGAGGCCGTGTCCGACCAGCTGCCCGGCGTGCGCATTCCGTTCAACGGTTTCATGGGCACGGTGGGCGTGCTTCCCGGCGCGCTGGAGGCCGATGCCTGGGTGGCCCGCGAGGCGCAGCTTGCCGCCGCCGGCGGCGTGGCCCTCGGACCGCAGCCCGTAGGCGCCCTGCCCGCCGCGGTGTGCGGCCCGAACGGCAGCCACAAGGACAAGTGCCTGCGCACCATCCCGCCGCGCGAGAACGGCGGCAACATGGACATCAAGCAGATGGTGGTGGGTACCACTCTGCTGTTGCCCTGCTACATCGATGGCTGCGGTCTGTTCATCGGTGACGTGCACTACGCCCAAGGCGACGGCGAGGTGGCCGGAACGGCCATCGAGATGGGCGCCAAGGTGACCGTGCGCACCGAGATCCGCAAGGGCATGGCCTCCATGATCAAGTCCGGTCCGCACTTCGAGGGCGGTTCGCAGCTCAAGAAGCTCGAGCCCGACGTGTTCCACGCCACCGTGGCCTACCCGCTCAAGAAGGCGGGTGAAGTGCCGCCGCAGCACAAGTACCTCGGCGGCGACAAGATCGGCCCGCTCACCAACCTCTCCGAGGACCTTACGGTGGCCGCGCGCGCGTCGCTCAACGACATGGTTGACTGGCTGGCCGCCACCTACAAGTGGAGCCCCGTGCAAGCCTACGTCTACACCAGCGTGGCCTGCGACCTGCGCATCGGCAACGTGGTGGACGTGCCTAACTACGCCGTGTCCACCATCTGCCCGCTCGAGCACATCGGCAAGTAAGCCGCGTACCCGTTTGAGTCAACGGCGAGGGCGGGGCGACCCGCCCTCGCGTTTTTTTGGGGCTGCAACAACACCATGAACCGCCGCCAGTTCCTGGGCCTCGCCGGCGCCGTGCCGGCATGGGCGCTGCTCACCGCCCACTCGCCATACCGGCAGTGGGCCATCTTCCGCCAGACGCATCTGGTGATCATCACCACCCGGGACGACCCTGCCGGCGACGAACTGGGCGAGGCCTGTGCCGCTATCGTCCGCGCCGCCCTGCCCGACAGCAAGGCCACCGTGGGCCGGGGGCCCCGCGTGGAGCGCATCGCCAGCCTCATGTCCACCGGGCAGGCGGAGGTGGCCATCACCACCAAGGCCCATGCCCTGGACATGTTCCACGGCGCCGACCGCTTCCGCGACTACGGCGCCATCCCGCTTCGGGTGCTGGTGCAGAGCGACACCCACCAGATGATCTGCCGCGAGGAATTCCTCCAGCAGCACGGCTACCTGCTGGCCGAGGCGCTGGTGCTGAACGGCGCCTCCTTGCGGCTGTCCGTGCCCCGCGATACGCCGCCGGGCGGCATCCCGCCCCATGACGGCGCAGCCGCCTTCGCCCAGGGCCTGCCGCTCGAACCGCCGCCAGGCCGCTAGGGATCATGGATGTGTCCATCCCGTGGCTGCGTGCGGTGTTGGGGGCACTGCCGGCGGCCTGCCTGGCCTTGTGCAGCGGGGTTGTGCGGGCCCACGATCTGATCACGGCCGAGGCGGCCGATCGCTACGTGGCCCAGGCCCGGGCCTGGGTGGCGGTGGCCGCCGCGAAGGAACCGCCGGCTGCCCGGGCCGATGCCTCTGTGAGCCTCGCCCGCATGCTGGACGAGATCCGCGACCTGCTGAACCGCGACATCGCCACCCACGGGCGGGTGCAGGGCCTGCCGTCCCATCTGCTCATCGAGCGGCTCAAGGAGGCTGGCAGCCCCCTGGGCTGGGCCGAGCGTCTGGGTCGCTACGGCGCGCCGGTGCAGTGGTACCGGACCGGACTCGACCTGGACCCGCGGGGCCGCCGGGCGGGCGAGGCGCTGTTCGGCTGGCTGTCGGGCAGCTTCTACGATGGCTTTCGTGACGATCCCCTCAAGCCCCTCGCCCCCGACACGGCGGGGCTGCTGCCGCTGATCGAGGCGGGCGAGCGCTACGCGCGCGAGTTCCCGCGCGATGCCAATCTGGAGGAGGGCCGCTTCATCACCGCCATCCTGCGGGTGCGCGCCGCGCGCGCCGGGCTGCCGGAGCGCAAGGTCCACGGGGCTCGGGCGCGCGAGCTGCTGCGCGATTTCCAGCGCGATTATCCCGACAGTCTGCGCAGTGCCGCCGTGCCGGTGCTGCTCGACGCGCTGCCTTGAGCGGCGCGCCCGCGCCCTGGGGCGCCCTGGCCGGTTTGCTGGGCGTGGCACTCACCCTGGGCACCGGCCACGTGATGGCGCGGCTCGCCTTCTCCAGCGGCGTGGGTGTTCTCACCGCTGCCACGGTGCGCAGCCTGTGCGCCACGGCGCTGGTGCTGGCGCTGCTGCGCCTGCGTGGCGTGCGGCTGTTGCCGTTACCCCGGGGCGCGCGGCCCATGATGCTGCTGGGCCTGGCCATCGCCGCCCAGACGGTGCTGGTGCAATTGGCCGTGCAGCGCTTGCCCGTGGCGCTGGCGATCCTGCTGTTCTACACCTATCCCTTCCTCACCGGCGTGGCTCAGGTGGCGCTGGGCGCCGAGCGTTTCGCGCCGCGCCTGGGCGTGGCCCTGGCCGCGGCCTTTGCCGGGCTGGTGCTGGTGCTAGGGGTGTCTCCCCAGCGCGTGGACGGTTGGGGCGTGGCTGCAGCGCTGGGTGCCGCGGGAGCCTTTACCGCGGCGCTGGTGCTCACGCCGCGCTGGGCACCCGCCATGGATGCCGCTGTGCGCACCGCTTTCACCATGGGGACAGCGGCGGCGGTGTTCTGTGGCGCCACGCTGCTGTCTGGCGCCTTCCAATGGCCCGGCAGCTTGCCCGCCGTGGTGGGGTTGCTGGGCCTGAGCCTGTGCTACGCCATCGGCATCGTGGCGCTGTTCCTGCTGCTGCCCCGGGTGGGGCCCACGCGCGCGGCCTTCGTGCTCAACCTCGAACCGGTGGCGGTGGCGGGCGTGGCCTGGCTGGTGCTGGGCGAGGCGCTGCATGGCGCCCAGGCGGCGGGTGTGGCGCTGGTGGTGGGCGCCGTCATCGCCTATCAATGGCGGCCAGGCGGGCGCTGAGGGGCGTTGGCCCTCTCAAACGGTGGCGCCCCCGCAGGAAGAGCCGTTGCTGGCAGTGCAGCCGAAGCAGTGGTTACCGGTGACGATGGGCCGCCGCTCGAGCGTGGACAACTGGAAGTCGCGGATGTGGCGCGGCAGGCCGTGGGCCAGCGGCAGCTCGAGCATCTGGTTGAAGTCGCAATCGTGCAGCGTGCCGTCCCACGCCACCGAAAGCGTGGAGCGGCACATCACCGCCTGGGCCGCGGCGGGGTTGAAGGCGCTGGCGAGCCGGTCCATGTAGCCCTGGTAGTTGCCGCTGTCCAGCAGAAACTCGAGAAAGCGGCTGATGGGCATGTTGGTGATGGTGAACAGGCGGTTGAACACTACCCCGTACCGCTGCCCCAGTTCACGGCGGAAGCGGGTCTCCAGGCTGTCCTGCGGTGCCGGCAGGAAGGCGCCCACGGGGTTGTGCACCAAATTGAGCGCCAGGCCGCTGCCGGGGTGGCCGTAGCCGAGCGCATTGAGCTTGCGCAGCCCTTCGATGGACTTTTCGAACACCCCTTCGCCGCGCTGGGCATCGGCCTGGTCCGGCTGGAAATAGGGCAGGGAGGCCACCACCTGCACCTGATGGGTGGCGAGGAATTCCGCCAGGTCCTGCTGGGGCCCGAGGGTGAGAACGGTGAGGTTGCAGCGGTCGATCACATGGCGGCCCAGGGCCCGCGCCGCCCGCACCAGACGGCGGAAACTGGGGTTCAGCTCGGGCGCCCCGCCGGTGATGTCGACCGTGGTGATGCTGCTGGAGGCGAGCACGCGGATGCAGGCCTCGGCGGTGTCGGCGCTCATCTGCTCGGTGCGCTCGGGGCCCGCATCCACGTGGCAATGGCGGCAGGTCTGGTTGCAGAACTTGCCCACGTTCACCTGCAACACCGAGATGCCGGTGGCGTGCAGGGGATGAAGCCCGGCGTCCGCCATGCGTTCGCAAAAGCGCGGCCGTTGCGCGGGGGCTTCGAGCAGTTGCCGCTGCGTGAGGGCGGAGGCCAGCGGCAGGCGGCGGATGGCGAGAGTGCGTCCCATGGGTGGCGGGGCAGTTACATGGACAGCTTGCCGGCCACATTGCGCATTTGCACCCCATGCACCAGCGAGGCGCCGCCGCGGATGGCGCAGGCCACGTGCACCGCCTCGGTCATTTCCTGCTCGTTCGAGCCCTGCTCCAGGCAGCCCTGGGTATAGGCATCAATGCAGTAGGGGCATTGCACGGCGTGGGCCACCGCCAGGGCAATGAGTGCCTTCTCCCGGGCGGTGAGGGCGCCTTCGGCGAACACCGCGCTGTAGTAGGCCATGAATTTCTCCCACAGATCGGGATTGCCCTTGCCCATGTCGGCGAACTTTCCCAGGTCGTGGGGATGGTAGTAGGTGTCCAAGACGATCTCCTGTGGCGATGAGCGGCTGCATTCGCAAACCGTGCGCGGCAGCGGCATCGGGCACGTTAACATCCGCGCCATGATCCGCGAAACCTTCCATGCGCTTTCCAACGGCCAGCGCCTGCACGCCCTGGAGGCCGGGCACGGCCCGCTCATGCTGCTGTTGCACGGCTTCCCGGAGTTCAGCGGCATGTGGCGCGCACAGCTCGCGCACTTTGCCGGCCGCTTTCGCGCCGTGGCGCCTGACCAGCGCGGCTACAACCTCTCCAGCAAGCCTGCCGCCGTGCGCGACTATCGTCCGGCGGCGCTGGTGGAGGATGTGCTGGGGCTCGCCGATGCCCTGGGCCACCGCCGCTTCACGCTGGTGGCCCATGACTGGGGCGGGGCCATCGCCTGGAATGTGGCGGCCGCGCACCCGGAGCGGGTGGAGCGGCTGGTGATCGTGAACGCGCCCCATCCGGTCACCTTCGTGCGCGAGCTGCACCACAATCCCGCCCAACTGGAGGCGAGCCGCTACATGACCCTGTTTCGCCAGCAACGCGCCGAGGCCTTGCTGGCGGAGGATGGCTACCGGCGTCTGCGCCACATGAGCATCGAGGCCTGGGGTGCCAACGGCGGGGACGCCTCGCCGGCCACCGTGGCCGCCTACGTGGAGGCCTGGTCCCAGCCGGGGGCGCTTACGGGCATGCTCAACTGGTATCGCGCTTCCCCGCTGCACCCGCCCGAACCCGATGCCGCGCTGCCCGACCTGGATGCGGCCCGGTTCCGCGTGAACGTCCCCACGCTGGTGATCTGGGGGATGCGCGATCAGGCCCTGTTGCCAGGCATCCTCCACGGGCTCGAGGAACACGTGCCCGACCTGCGGGTCGAAGCGGTGCCCGACGCCTCCCACTGGGTGGTGCACGAGCGCCCCGCGCGGGTGAATGAACTCATCGATCGCTTCGTGGCCGCTCGCTAGGTCCTGCCCGAAAGGAAGCGGGCAAACCTGGCGCGGCCAGGCGTTTGCCGCCGCCCCGAGGCAGCGCGAAAGACGGGCGGTTACCATCAGCTGTCCCAATGCATACCGGGAGATTCGCATGTCCGTAAGCCGTTTCGCGCGCCTTGCCGCGTTCGCCGCCTTGCTGCTGCCCCTGGCCGCCATGGCCCAGGATTGCAGCCGGCCCAAGACCAACACCGAGCGGCTGATCTGTTCCAACGACCGTGTATCCGAAGCCCACGAGCGCATGGCCGTGGCCTTTTTCATGGTGTACCGCCGCGCCATGAGCGACGAGCAGCGCGGCCGCATCCGCCAGGAGCAGCGTGACTGGGAAACCCAGGTGCGCGATGTGTGCATGGATATCCCGTGCCTGCTGCGCAGCTACGAGGAGCGCACCCTGGCGCTGGACCAGAGCCCGCAGTGATCGCGCCTGACGGCATGGTTCGCGCCTTCATCGGGCTCGGGTCCAACCTCGAGGATTCCGAGGGCCACGTGAATCGCGCCTTCGGCGAGCTGGGCGCGCTGCCCCTTTCGCGGCTGGTGGCGCGTTCGTCGCTGTATCGCACCGCGCCCGTGGGTTTCCCGGGGCAGCCGGATTTCGTCAATGCGGTGGCGCTGCTGGAGACGGGGCTCGCTCCCATGGCGCTGCTGGCCGAGCTGCTGGAGGTGGAGCGATGCCACGGGCGCGTGCGCGGCGCGCCCAACGGTCCGCGCACGCTCGACCTGGACCTGCTGTTTCACGGCGACGCGTGCATCCAGCAGCCGGGGCTCAGCGTGCCCCATCCGCGGCTGCATGAGCGCGCCTTCGTGGTGGTGCCGCTGGCCGAGATCGCCCCCCATCAGCCCATTCCCGGCCACGGCACGGCGGGCGAGCGGGCCGCGCAACTCGTCCCGCTGCAGCGGCTGATGCGCGCCTGAGGCAGCGCCCGCTGCGCCGCCGTTTCGGGAAGGCGGGGCGCCCCCCGCGTCAGAGCACGAGGGGCTGAGTCAGGTCCGCGCCCGGCAGCGTGGCGGCGAGCAGACGGTCGAGCTGCTCGGCGGCGCCCGGGGGCAGGCCGGCGCCAGGGTGGCGCACGGCGGCATCGGCCAGCAGGCCGCGGCGGCGAAGGATCTCCTTGCGCACCGCGACCCCGGGCTGCTGCTCGAACACGATGAGCGGCAGGAACCGCGTGTAGATCTCCCGAGCCCGCGCCCACTGGCCGGCGCGCGCGGCCCGCAACAGGGCCATGAGCACCTCGGGAAAGGCGAAGCCGGTGTTGAAGCCGTCGCTGCCAGCTTCCAGGTCGAACAGGCCGTAGAGGGCGCCCAGCCCGGTGAGTACTGGCAAGGGCCGCGGCAGCCCCGCCTTCAGGGCCCGCAGCCGCGGCGGCGTGGGCACGGCCTCTTCCTTGATGCCCGCCACCGACGGCACCTCGGCCACGATTCGCAGCAGCAGCGGCACGGGCATGTGCGCTTGTGTGGAGGCGGGATGGTCCTGCACCACCAGGGGCAGTGGCGCATCGCGGCCCACCCGCTCGAAGTATCCGAACACCCGCTCGTCCGAGGGTACGGGTTCCGCCGAGGGCGCCACCATGGCCGCGCTGGCTCCGCAGTCGCGCGCCATGGCCATGAGCTCGCCGGTGGCGGCGGTGCCGGGATGGCTCGCGCCCACCACCACGGGCACCGCGCCCGCGGCAGCCACCGCGGTGCGCACCACCGACTCGCGCTCGCGGTCGGTGAGGCGATTGGCTTCGCCCAGCACCCCGAGCACCGTTACGCCGTCCACGCCTAGCGCCGCCATGAAACGCACCAGGCGATCGAGCGATGGCAGATCGATGGATTCGTCGCTGCGGAAGGGCGTGGCCAGAATCGGGACCACACCGGCGAGGGCGGTGAGCGTTTTCATGACACGCAAGGTAGCACGGCGTGGCCCGTACAATCCGCAGCACGCGTCCGTCGTCAAAGGCCGCGCGCACAAATTCAGGGGGACGCGATGGACATGCCGGTGAATCGATTCAAGCAGGGCCTCAAGGAGGGGCGTGTCCAGTTGGGCTGCTGGCTGAGCCTGGCGAGCCATGCCGCGGCCGAAGTGTGTGCCGGCGCGGGCTTCGATTGGGTGCTGGTGGACATGGAGCACGCGCCCAACGAGCTGCACATGGTTCATCACCAGTTGCAGGCCGTGTCGGGTTACCCCGTTTCCGCGCTGGTGCGGCCGGCTTGGAACGACATGGTGGTGCTCAAGCGGCTCGCGGATCTGGGCGCGCAGACGCTGCTGATTCCCTTCGTGCAGGATGCCGCCGAGGCGGCCAGGGCGGTGGCGGCGCTGCGCTATCCCCCCCAGGGGCTGCGCGGCGTATCCGCCAGTTCGCGCGCCAACCGCTACGGGCGCGTCAAGGACTACTTCTCGCGCGCTTCCGAGGAGATGTGCGTGCTGGTTCAGGTGGAATCACGCGCCGCGCTGGCGCAGGTGGAGGCGATCGCCGCAGTGGACGGCGTGGACGGCGTGTTCATCGGGCCGCAGGATCTGGCCGCCGATTTTGGATACCTGGGCAATCCAGGCCATCCCGAGGTGCAGGCCGCCATTGTCCAGGGGATCGGCCGCATCAGGGGCGCCGGCAAGGCGCCGGGCATCTTGTCCTTCGCCGAGGCCGACGCCAAGCGCTGGATCGAGGCTGGCGCCGCCTTCGTGGCGATTACTTCCGACCAGTTCCTGCTGGCCCGGGAAAGCGCGGCTGTGATGGCTCGCTTCCGGGCCTGAAGCGCTCACGGCCCTGCCAGCGGCGGGGCTGCGACCACGGCCTGTCCTGTACTGATCCAGGACATTTCCGTGCTGTGGTTAAGGGTTCTTCCGCACCGCGCCTGTGCGGCAGCGGAAAGGTGCGCACCGCGCGCGTGCTGCCCGTTGACACTGGCATGCCCAGTGAAAACAATGTGCCGAATCGTTCGGAGACGGCGGCCGGTGAATCGGGTCGACGGGCGCGGCTCCGCGGGATCTCTCATGAACAAAATCAGGAGACCGGCATGAAAGGGACTCTTCCGGCAACCGCCGTGGCCTGCGCGATGGCCTGGGGCGGTTCGGCTTTCGCGGCGCAAAGCCTCGAGGAGATGAAAGACCTGCCTCCGGCCGCGAAGCTGATGGGCGAGCAGCACACCATCGCCAAGCTTCCCGCGCCCCACCCCAAGCGCGTGTTCGTGCTCGAGCCCCTGTTCCCCGCCATCGTGGCGAGCAAGATCTGGGTGATCGAAGGCGACAAGCAGGAACTCGGCGCGGTGATGAGCGCAGGCTACTGCGCCAACATGGCGCTCGCGCCCGACCAGTCGGAGATCTACGTCTTCGATACCTACTGGGACAAGGGCTTCCGCGGCCGGCGTTCCGATTTCATCACCACCTACGATTCGCAGGATCTCACCATCAAGAGCGACACCGACCTGCCCAAGGGCCGCTTCCTGGTGGTGCCCAAGAAGCAGAACGCCGATGCTTCTCCCGACGGCAAGTGGCTGTTCTCCTACAACCTTGCGCCCGCCACCACGGTGAGCGTGATCGATGCGAAGACGAAAAAGTACGCCGGCGAGGTGGAGATTGCCGGTTGCGGCCTGATCTTCCCCGGCCGTGGCAACCGCTTCTCCTCGGTGTGCTCCGATGGCACCCTGGCCACCGCCCAGTGGGACGACAAGTTCAAGTCCACCGTCACGCGCCAGGGGCCGTTTTTCGACTCCGAGAACGATCCGGTCTTCGAGCATGCCGGCTTCGACCGCAGGCAGGGCAAAGTCCACTTCATCACCTATGACGGCAACGTGATTCCCGTGGATATCGCCCAGGACAAGCCGGCGATCGGCACCAAGTGGTCGCTGCTGGGCGCCGAGGACGCCAAGGAAGAGTGGCGTCCGGGCGGGTGGCAACTGGCCGCGGTGCATCGCGCCACCCAGCGCCTGTTCGTGCTCATGCACAAGGGCCCCAAGTGGACCCACAAGCAGGCTGGCGAAGAGGTGTGGGTGTTCGACCTGAATTCCCGCAAGCGCGTGCAGCGCATCGAGCTCAAGGAGCACGCCACCACCATCGCGGTGTCGCAGGATGCCGATCCGTATCTGTTCACCCAGACGGAAAAGCCGTCCCTGATCACCTACAACGTGCAGGACGGCAAGGAAGTGGGCGAGATGAGCTTCGGTATCACGCCCTTCCTGATGTTCGTGGGTGACGAGTGACGGCCCGATGAGCATCGACCCGGTTCCACAACTCACAGCCGCCCTGGCCCTCGCGATGGTGTTCGGCGGCGGCGCGGCCAGCAAGATGAGCGCCTGGGCGGAGCTCGAGGGCGTGGTGCGTAATTTCCGTATCCTCCCCGGCACCTTGGTGCCGCTCGTGCAGTGGACGCTGCCGCCGGTGGAACTGCTGCTGGCCGTGGGCGTGCTGGTGCCGGCCACCCGTGCCGTGTCGGCTGCGGGCATGGCGGCGCTGCTGGCGTTGTTCGCTGGCGCCATCGCCCTCAATGTGCTGCGCGGCCGGGTGGATATCGATTGCGGCTGTTTCCGCTCCGCGCTGCGCCAGAATCTTTCCTGGTGGCTCGTGCTGCGCAACGGGCTGCTCATGGCGCTGGCCGCGGCCTGCCTGCTGCCCGGCACGGGCCGCGAACTGGGCTGGGCGGATACCTTCGTGGTGGTCATGGCCGCCTGTTCGCTGTTCGCGGCCTACCTCTGCGTGGGTTATGTGACGCTGCGCCGGCCGCCCACCTACGAACAAAACTACTACCGGTCGCTGGCGGATCGTGGCAAGCCGGGGGGCTGAGGCATGTCAAACGAAATCCTGCTCTATTCCAATCTTCTGCTCTGGGTGGTCGTGCTCGTCCTGAGCGCCGTGGTGTTCGGCATGGTGCGCCAGATCGGCATCCTGCACGAGCGCGTGGCGCCCATGGGAGCCCTTGCCAACGATCACGGCCCCGAAGTGGGCGACATGGCCCCCGATCTCAAAGTGGCCGGGCTGGACGGTTCCCTGGTGCGCATCGGCGGGCCGGTGGCGGGCCAGAAGAGCCGGCTGCTGTTGTTCGTGTCACCCGCCTGCCCGATCTGCAAGAAGCTGCTGCCCATCGCGCGCTCGTTCGCCAGGGGCGAGAAGCTCGATGTGGTACTGGTGGGCGACGGCGATCCGGCCGAGCAGCGCGCCATGATCTCCAGTCATCAACTCGAGAGCATCGCCTACGTCAATTCTCCCCAGGTGGGCATGACCTTCAAGGTGGGCAAGCTGCCCTACGCGATCCTGATCGACGAGGATGGGGTAATCCGGGCGAAGGGCCTGGTGAACAGCCGCGAGCATCTGGAGAGCCTCGCCATCGCCAAGGAAACCGGCTATGGCAGCATCCAGGCCTACCTGAAGGCGCGTGGTTACGTGAAGGACGATGGGGCAACCCAGGAAGCTGCCTGAGGGCGCGAGCCTCGGGCGGGATGAATCGGAATGACACTGGCTAGCGGGTCGGCAGAAGTACAACCAGAGGAGGCAAGTAGCCATGTTCAGGGCACTAGAGGTGGTGGATAAGCTGTTCGAAAGGCTCTCCCGCCGCACGGCGCAGCAGGTGTCGCGCCGCAATTTCCTGGCTTCCTTTGGCGCCGCCCTGGTGGGCGCCTCGGTGCTGCCGGTGTTGCCAGTGGCCCGTAAAGCGCAGGCAGCGGAGGATCCCGGCATGGCCTGGGCAAAGCGCGTCGGTGCTCAGACCACCGATCCCAAGGCGTGCAACTACTGGCGCTATTGTTCCTCCGACGGCTACCTGTGTTCCTGCTGCGGCGGTGGCCCCGCCACGTGCCCGCCGGGGTCATCGCCGTCGCCCACCTCCTGGGTGGGCTCTTGCCTGAATCCCGACGACGGCAAGCTGTATTTGATTGCCTACCGCGACTGCTGCGGCAAGGATGCCTGCCCGCAGTGCAACTGCCTTGGCACCGCTGGCGAAATGCCGGCCTATCGCCCGCAGCTCAACAACGACATCATCTGGTGTTTCGGTGGCAGTTCCATGATCTACCACTGCTCCAGCGCCGCCATCGTGGGACAGGTTTGAGCCGGGAGCGGGTCTTCATGAAGGGCTTCATGGCCAGCCTCGCGCTGGCCATTTCGTTTTCCGCCGCGGCGGCGGGGGTGGAAACCGTGGCACCCGACGATGTGCCAGATGTGCTCGTGCGCACGCAGCGCACCGTGCTGCCCAAGGTACGCGGTGCCGCCGAAGACTATTCGCGCAACTGCCAGGGGTGCCATGGCCACCTGGGGCATTCGGTGGCCGAGGTGCCTCGCCTGAAGGACCGGGTCGGTCTCTTCACCCACACGCCCGAGGGCCGCGCCTACCTGATCCAGGTGCCAAACGTTACCCAGGCCATGTTGAGCCACGAGCGGCTCGCGGCCATGATGAACTGGATGCTGGAGGAATACAGCCGCGAGCAGCTCGCGCCGGCGTTCCAGCCCTACACGGCCAGTGAAGTGGCACGGCTACGCGCCGATCGCCTGCAAAGCGTGATCGCCCGCCGGCGCGAAGTGGTCGAAGGCCTTCTGCGGGCCGGCGTGATCGCCGATGCCGACGTGCTTGCCTTCAGCCTGGAGCCAGGGCGCTACTGAACCCGGGCGCTGCCGCGCGTTCGCCATGGATCCGATTTCCCGCCGACGATTTCTGCGTGCCGCCGGCGCGCTGCTGCTGCCCGTGCCGGATGCCGCGCTGCAGGCCGCCCTGGATCCGGAACAGGCTGTGCCATCACTGCCGGAGCTGTCGCTTGACCGGCGCGAGCCCGGCCTTGCCCAGGGACAACTGGTGGCCGAGGCGCGCCCGGTGCGCATCAACGGCCGCACGGTGGAGGCCTGGACCTACAACGGAAGCTATCCCGGCCCGCTGATCCGCGTGCGCGAGGGCGAGACGCTGCGCCTCACCCTCGTCAACCGGCTTCCCGTGGCCACAAATCTGCATTTCCACGGCATGTGGGTTTCGCCCTCGGGCCGTGGCGACAATGTGTGGGTACAGGTACCTCCTGGCGAATCGTTCACCTACGAATTCGCCATTCCCGCCGGCAACGCAGGCCTGCAGTGGTATCACCCCCACATCCACGGCGCCAGCGCGGAGCCGCTGTTCCGCGGTCTGGCCGGAGCGCTGCTGGTGGAAGGCGAGGAGGCGTTCGAGCGCGAGCTGGTGTGCGATGACCGTGTGCTGGTGCTCAAGGATCTGACGGTGGAGGGCGGGCGCATCCCGCGGGTCCGTCCCACCGAGGTGTCGGCAGGCCGGGAGGGGCAGTGGCTGCTGGTCAACGGCATGGAGCAGCCGGTGCTCCAGGCGACCCGTACCCTGCTGCGGGCGCGTTTTCTGAATGCCTCGAATTCGCGCTACTGGAAACTGCGCTTGTCCAACGAAGCGCCCATGACGGTGATCGCCCTGGACGGCCGCACCCTGGAATCGCCACGCGAACTGCAGGAGCTGCTGCTGGTGCCCGGCGCCCGCGCCGAAGCGCTCATCGTGCTGGACAATCCCGCGCCGGTTGACCTGTGGTACCACCCCGTGCCTCGGCGCGAAATGCAATTCACCGGCGCACGCCCACTGTTGCGCATACTGCCGCCACCTGCGGCGACACCCGTGCGCATTCCCGGGCGGCTTGCCCGGGTACCGCGCTTCGGCGCCGCCCCGCCCGACAGCGAACGCGACATCGTGCTCGGCCTGTTCAACCTTTGCGGCCGTTTCCTCAATCCGGCCCGGGTGGATATCCGCACCCGGGTGGGCGCCCGCGAGATCTGGAACGTGCGCAACGCGGACTACATGGATCACGCCTTCCACCTGCACACCTGGCACTACGAAATCCTCGACTTCGACGGTCGTGCCCCGGCGCACCTGGAACGGCGCGACGTGCACAACGTGCGCATTGGCGAGAACATGCGCATCGGCATCCATTTCACTGGCCACAGCGGACGCACTTTGTACCACTGCCATTTCGCCGAGCACGCCGATGCGGGCATGATGGCAGTGCTGCAGGTGGACCCGTAGAGTAACCCCCTCAGCCGAAATCCCAACTCCCACGGAGAGCTTCCATGCGCAATGCCGTCTTCGCCGCCTGCCTGGCTACCATCGCTGCTGTTCCTGCCACCGCACTCGCAGGCGGTGACGCCGAGGCCGGCAAGAGCAAGTCTGCCGCCTGTTCCATCTGCCATGGCGCGGACGGCAAGGCGCAGATCCCGTTCTATCCCAACCTGGCCGGGCAGAACGAGTTGTACCTCCTCAATGCCCTCAAGGCCTATCGCAACGGCGAGCGCAAGGGGTCTTACGCCAGCATGATGACACCCAACGTGGCGGCTCTGAACGACCAGGACCTGGCGGACTTGGCCGCCTATTATCACAGCCTGAAATAGCCCGCAATCGCTACCACGACGAGGATTCGCGGTCGGGCGTGGCACCGATGCGGTGGATGGAGAGATCGGCACCCTCGAATTCCTGCTCAGGGTCGAGGCGAAGGCCCACCGCTGCCTTGATGGCGCCGTACACCGCGAAACCTCCCGCCAGGGCCACGGCCACCCCGATGCCCGTGCCGATGAACTGGGCGCCGAGAGAAACCCCGCCCAGCCCCCCGAGGGCTTCGGCGCCGAACACCCCGCAGGCGATGCCGCCCCACGCGCCGCACAGCCCGTGCAGCGGCCACACGCCCAGCACGTCGTCGATTTTCCAGCGGTTCTGGGCCAGCGGGAAAGCCACCACGAACAGCGCGCCCGCCACCACCCCCACCACAAGCGCTCCCACCGGGTGCATCACGTCCGAACCGGCGCACACGGCCACCAGCCCGGCCAGCGGGCCGTTGTGCACGAACCCTGGATCGTTACGGCCCATGAACGTGGCGGCGAGGGTGCCGCCCACCATGGCCATGAGGGAGTTCAAGGCCACGAGGCCGCTCATCTTCTCCAGGCTCTGCGCGCTCATGACATTGAACCCGAACCAGCCCACGGTGAGAATCCACGCGCCCAGCGCCAGGAAAGGAATGCTGGAGGGCGGATGGGAGGCCACGCCGCCCTCGCGGGTGTAGCGGCCGCGGCGTGGTCCGAGCAGCAGCACGGCCGCCAGCCCGATCCAGCCCCCCACGGCGTGCACCACCACCGAGCCGGCAAAGTCGTGAAAGGCCGCGCCCGTAGCCGACTCGATCCAGGCCTGCACCCCGTAGGCGCCATTCCAGGCGATGCCCTCGAAGAACGGGTACACGAAACCCACCAGTAGGAAAGTGGCGGCGAGTTGCGGATTGAAGCGCGCCCGCTCCGCGATGCCGCCGGAGACGATGGCCGGAATGGCGGCTGCGAAGGTCAGCAGGAAGAAGAACTTCACCAGTTCGTAGCCGCTGTTCTCCACCAGCGCTGGCGCGCCGCTCAGGAAATGGGCGCCGTAGGCAATGCCGTAGCCGATGAAGAAATAGGCGATGGTGGACATGGAGAAATCCACCAGGATCTTCACCAGCGCGTTCACCTGATTCTTCTGCCGCACCGTGCCGAGTTCCAGGAAGGCGAACCCGGAGTGCATGGCAAGCACCATGATGGCGCCCAGCAACACGAACAGCGCATCGGCGCCTGTCTTCAGGGTTTCCATGTGGGGTCCTCCGTGAGCGGCGGGCTGTTGATTTGTATGGCTGCGCGGCCCGTCTCCCGCGCGGCGCGCAGACTAGCAGGGCAGCGGGCGGCAGCGGAAGCCATGCCCCGAAGCGGTGCATTACCCCGGCCGGGGGCGTTTACTCCGCTGGGCCGAACAGAGGCAGGGTGTCCTGCGGCGGTGGGCTGGCGGGTTGCCCCGGCGGCAGCGGTGACAGGTTCGCCACGCGTACGCCCAGCAGGCGCAGGCGCCGCGGCAGGGCAGTGCGCGCCAGGCAGCCGCGCACTGCCCGCAGGATGGCATGGGCATCGTTTACCGGTGCGGCCAGGGTGACATCGCGGGTGACGATGCTGAAGTCTTCGAAGCGAAGCTTCACGCCCACGGTACGTCCGGCATAGCCGCGGGCGGTGAGGTCTCGCGACAGGCGCTCGCACAGTTGCTCCAGGGCCGCCCGCAGCGCGGCGCGGTCGTGGCGCGGATGCAGGTCGTGTTCGAAGGTGGTTTCGCGGCTGCGCGATTTCGGCTCGCTGTGGGTGACTACGGGCCGATCGTCTCGTCCGTGGGCCGCCTCGTGCAGCCACGCACCGTAGCTCCGGCCCATGTGCTCCACCAGCCAGTGGCGCGGCGCGGCCGCCAGTTCGCCGATGGTGCGCAGACCCAGGGCCTCCAGGCGCGCCTCGGCCTTGGGTCCGATGCCATTGATGCGCCGCACCGGCAGAGGCCAGATGCGCAGCGGGATGTCCGCGGCGCTCAGCAGCGTCAGGCCGTCGGGCTTGTCCAGGTCCGAACCGATCTTGGCCAGCAGCTTGTTGGGGGCCACCGCAATGGAGCAGGTGAGTCCCGTGGCATCGCGTACCGCCGCTTTCAGGGCGCGAGCGAGCGGTTCGGTGGCCTGCGGCAGTGCCGAGAGGTCCATATACACCTCGTCGATGCCGCGGTCCTCCATCATGGGCGCAATTGCCGCCACGGCCGCTTTGAAGCGCCGCGACAGCCTCCGGTATTCCTCGAAGTCCACCGGCAGGAACAGGCATTGGGGGCACAGTTCGGCCGCACGTCTCAGGGCCATGCCCGAGCGGACTCCGAAGGCTCGCGCCTCGTAGCTGGCAGTGGTGACCACCCCGCGGCGGGTGGGATCGCCGCGCCCGCCGATGGCCACCGGCAGCCCTCGCAACTGGGGATGGCGCAGCAACTCCACGGACGCGTAGAAGGCATCCATGTCCAGATGCGCGATGCGGCGCTCGTCCGGCGCCGCGGATGAAGGGGCAGTGATGGAACCCACGGTCCGTATAATGATGCCTTGTTCTGCGCTTTCCCCCGATCCCCGCCACCGCGGCTTTCTCTATCGTTCCCGTGACCCCGATTCCCCTGCATGACCCGGCTTCGTTGCGCGCGCGCATCGGCCAGGAAGTGGTGGTGACCGACTGGCTCGAGATCACCCAGGAGCGGGTGGATGCCTTTGCCGCTGCCACCGACGACCACCAGTGGATCCACGTGGACCCGGCACGCGCCCGGGCGCAGACGTCCTTCGGCAACAGCATCGCCCACGGTTTCCTCACCCTGTCCCTGCTGTCCAAGTTCATCAACGAGTCCATCGACTTCGGGGCTTCGCGCATGGGTCTCAACTATGGGCTGAACCGGGTGAGATTCACCGATCCGGTGCCCGTGGGGGCGCGGCTGCGGGGTCGCTTCGTGCTCGATGCAGTGGATGACCTCGAGGGCGGCGTGCAGATGGCCTGGAGGGTCACCGTGGAACGCGACGGCGCGTCGAAGCCCTGTCTGGTGGCCGAGTGGCTGACGCGGCGTTATTTCTGAACCGGAGGGCAGCGAAGTGAGCGAAAGGTTGCCGGCATTGTTCATTTCCCATGGCGCTCCCACCCTCGTGATCGAGGATCACCCGGCGCGTCATTTCCTCGCCGGTCTGGCGGCGACCCTGCCGCGGCCGCGCGCCATTCTGGTGGTCTCGGCCCATTGGGAAACGGCTGTGCCGGCGGTCACGGTCTCCATGGCGCCGCAGACGGTGCACGACTTCGGCGGTTTCCCCCAAGAGCTCTATGGGCTGCGCTACCCCGCCCCCGGCGACCCCGCTCTGGCGGGTCGCGTCATGGAGCTGCTGGGTCAAAGCGGTCTGCAGGCGGTGGCCGATTACCGCCGTGGCCTCGACCACGGTGCCTGGGTGCCGCTGATGCTCGCCTGGCCTGCGGCCGACGCGCCCGTGGTGCAATTGTCGTTGCAGACGGCGCGAGGCCCGGGCCACCACCTCGCCCTCGGTGCCGCCCTGTCGGGGCTGCGCGACGAGGGTGTGCTGGTGATCGGCTCGGGCAGCGCCACCCACGACCTGTCGGGCTGGCACGGGCACGGCCTGCATGACGATCCCGTGCCCCATGCCCGTGAGTTTGCCCAGTGGCTGGCGGCGGCGGTGGCAGCGGGCGACGCAGCCGAGGTACTGGACTTCCGGCGCCGCGCGCCGCATGCCCAGCGCAACCATCCCACCGACGAGCACTTCCTGCCATTGCTGGTGGCCTGGGGCGCGGGTGGCAGCGCCACGCCCGGACGGTGCATCCATGCAAGCTTCGCCCATGGCGTGCTTGCCATGGATGCCTACGCGTTTCACTGACATGGCACGGGGCGATTTCCGGCTCGTGCATCCGCTGCGCGTGCGCTGGGCAGAGGTGGATCGCCAGGGCATCGTGTTCAACGGCAACTATCTGCTGTATTTCGACATCGCCATCACCGAATACTGGCGTGCCATCGGCTGTCCCTATCCGGAGGGCCTCGCCGAGCATGGCAGCGACCTGTTCGTGCGCAAGGCCACGGTGGAGTATCACGCGCCGGCCCATTACGACGAGCTGCTCGACCTGTGCGTGCGGGTGGAGGCGATTGGCCGCTCCAGCATCCGCTTCGCCCTCGAAGTTTTCCGTGGCGAGACTCTGGTGGTGAGCGGCGAGCTGGTGTACGTAAACGCTGATCCTGTGGCCCGTGTGTCGGCGCCGGTGCCGGCCTTCCTGCGTCAGGCCGTTGTTGCATTCGAAGGGCGCGATTTCGAAACCTGATCGTGCCTCTGGCCGGGCTGGCGAGTACCGCGGCAGCCCAGTTTGACACGTTAATACTGAAGGGGAGACAAGCATGCATTTCGAGCATTCCGCCAAGGTCAAGGAGCTTCAGGTGCGAGTGTCGGCCTTCATGGCCCAGCACGTGATTCCGGTGGAGCACCGTTTCGAGGAAGAGGTGGTGGAGAACCGCCGCAAGGGCAACGCGTGGGTGCCCACGCGCCTGGTGGAGGACCTCAAGGCGAAGGCCAGGGCCGAGGGCCTGTGGAACCTGTGGCGTCCTGCGGCCCATGGCGGCACGCTCACCAACCTGGAATACGCGCCACTGTGCGAGATCATGGGCCGCATTTCCTGGGCGCCAGAGGTGTTCAACTGCTCGGCGCCGGACACGGGCAACATGGAGGTGCTGCTGCGCTACGGTACGCCAGAGCAGCAGAAGCAGTGGCTCGAGCCGTTGCTGGCCGGGGAAATCCGCTCCGCCTTCCTGATGACCGAGCCTGAAGTGGCGTCCTCCGATGCCACCAACATCCAGTGCCGCATCGAGCGCCAGGGCGACGAATACGTCATCAACGGTCGCAAGTGGTGGTCATCGGGTGCAGGCGACCCACGCTGCCGCATCTACATCCTCATGGGCAAGACCGATCCGGACAACCCCGACCGCCACAAGCAGCAGTCCATGATCCTGGTGCCGGCGGATGCGCCGGGAATCACGGTGGAGCGCCCGCTGGCGGTGTTCGGCTACGACGACGCGCCCCACGGGCACATGGAGGTGTCGCTGAAGAACGTGCGCGTACCGGCGTCGAACATGCTGCTGGGCGAGGGGCGCGGTTTCGAGATCGCTCAGGGCCGTCTCGGCCCGGGCCGTATCCACCACTGCATGCGCATCATCGGCCAGGCCGAGCGGGCGCTGGAACTCATGTGCAAGCGCCTTCAGTCCCGGGTGGCATTCGGCAAGCCCGTGGCCGAGCAGAGCGTGTGGCACGAGCGCATCGCCGAGTCGCGCATTCTCATCGAGCAATCGCGGCTGCTCACCCTCAAGGCAGCCTACATGATGGACACAGTGGGCAACAAGGCGGCCATGGCGGAAATCGCCATGATCAAGGTGATCGCGCCCAACATGGCCCAGAGAGTCATCGACTGGGCCATCCAGGCTCACGGCGGCGGCGGCGTGTCGGATGTGTTCCCGCTGGCCTGGATGTACGCCTGGAACCGCACCCTGCGTCTGGCGGATGGTCCCGATGAGGTGCACCGCAATCAGATCGCCAAACTGGAACTGCGCAAGCACGCCCATCGCTGAAAGCGTGGCGCGCCCCGGGCCTTGCGGCGTCCGGTGTGCCGTTCAAGCGCGGGGCACGGGGTCCGTCAGGCCTCGCGCCGTCTCCTGGCTGGACGGCCAAGGTTTTGTCCAAGGCGGCTTGTACAGGGGTTTATGCCGCAATACAGCAATCTATTTTTTTATATAGAAAACAGTCTGTTATCCGTAGTCAAAAATAGTTTTGTCGCGTCGCAACAAGGGGAATCGCTATATCGCCAAAAACATAAAGGGATTCAATGCCTTCGGTGCTCTCGGAAAGTGTTGAAAGGGCCGGAGCCTTCGTGTAGCTTCCCGCCGTCTTGCAGTCGTAGGACGGCGTAGTTCAACCACCCAACTCGTACCTTATAGAAATAGGGGGAGTCTCAAAAATGCTGATTTCCTTCAACCTCAACGGGAAAGCCGAAAGTGTCGATGTTGCACCCGACACCCCGCTTCTCTGGGTTCTGCGTGACACCCTGGGCAAAACCGGAACCAAGTTCGGTTGCGGCAAGGCCCTTTGCGGTGCGTGCACCGTGCATTTCAACGGAAATGCCGTGCGGTCCTGCCAGACGCCCATCGGCTCGGTAGCAGGCCAGCGCATCACCACTATCGAAGGCCTGGCTGCGAACCACCCGGTCAAGAAGGCCTGGACGGCTGTGGACGTGCCCCAGTGCGGGTACTGCCAGCCCGGCCAGATGATGCAAGCCGCTGCGCTCATCGCTCAAAACAAGCGTCCCAGCGATGCGGACATCGATGGCTGGATGGCGGGCAACCTCTGCCGTTGTGGCACCTACGTTCGAATCCGCGCGGCTGTTAAAGAAGCCGCGAAGATGGCGTAACCGGAGAAAACCGAACATGGAACAAATCACCAAACCCGCTCGCCGCGATTTCCTGAAGGCCTCCGCCGCCGTTGGTGGCGGCCTCACCCTCGGCATGTACCTGCCCCTCGGATCGAAAGTTGCCGAGGCCCAGGGTGCCACCCACTCGCCCAACGCTTGGGTCAAGATCGGCACCGACAACGCCATCACCATCATGTGCGCCCGCTCCGAGATGGGTCAGGACGTGTACACGTCCATGACGCTGCTCGTGGCCGAAGAGCTCGAGGTGGACGTGAACAAGGTGAAGGTGGAGTTCGCTCCCCCCGCCGAGGTCTACATCAACAGCCTGTTGGGCGGCCAGCTCACCGGCGGCTCCACGGCCGTTCGTGACGCCTGGGAGAAGCTCCGCAAGGCTGGCGCCTCTGCCCGCATGATGCTGGTGGGTGCGGCTGCCAAGCAGTGGGGCGCTGACCCGGCCCAGTGCAAGGCTGCTGGCGGTGCCATCACCGGCCCCGGCGGTAAGCGCCTGACCTATGGCCAGGTTGCCGAAGCCGCTGCCAAGATGGAAGTGCCGAAGGACGTTCCTCTGAAGCCCGTTGCCGAGTTCAAGCAAGTGGGCAACAAGGCCCAGAAGCGCCTCGACACGCCCGCCAAGGTTGCCGGCACGGCCACCTTCGGTATCGACGTCAAGGTTCCTGGCATGCTGTACGCCGCGGTCGCCATGCCCCCCATGATGGGCGGCAAGGTGGCCAGCTATGACGACACCCGCGCCAAGAACATGCCCGGCGTGAAGGCCGTGGTGCAGTACAGCCGTGGCGTGGCCGTGGTGGCCGATTCCTACTGGCAAGCCAAGAAGGCCAAGGATCTCCTCGAGATCACCTGGGACGAAGGCCCCAACGCCAACAACGACATGCGCAAGGTCTGGGGCGGGCTGCGTGAAGCCTCCAACCAGGCGGGTGCCGTGTTCCGTGAAGGTGGCGACGCCGACGGCGCCCTGCGCCAGTCCGGCGTAAAGGTCTACGAGGCCGCCTACGAACTGCCCTTCCTGTCGCACTCGCCCCTTGAGCCCATGAACACCGTGGCCGATGTGCGTGCCGACAAGGCCGTCATCATCACCCCCACCCAGTTCCAGCAGCTGGTGCCCTTCGTGGTGGCCGGCGCCACGGGCCTCAAGCCCGAGCAGGTGGAAGTCGTTACCACCTTCCTGGGTGGCGGCTTCGGCCGTCGCGTGGAAGTGGACTACACCATCGATGCAGCCGAGATCTCCAAGGCTGTGGGCGCCCCGGTGAAGATGCTGTGGAGCCGTGAAGATGACATGACCCACGATTCCTATCGTCCGGGTGGCATCTACAAGGTGCAGGCCGCCATCGGCTCGAAGGGTGAACTGGTTGCCTACCGCTATCACGGTACCAGCCCGTCCATCTCCTCGCGTCTGTTCCCCAGCATCGTGAAGGATGGCATTGACCCCTTCGCGGTTGAGGCGATCGACAACTTCCCCTACAAGTTCGCCAACCACAAGCTCACCTACCAGATGCACGATTCGGGTATCACTCCGGGTTACTGGCGCGGCGTGTCCCACAACCTCAACTGCTACGTGGTTGAGGGCTTCATGGACGAGCTCGCCAACGCCATGGGTAAGGACCCCATCGATTTCCGCATCGCGAACCTGCAGATGGAAGCGGAGAAGCACGCTTGGTCTGGCCTTTCTGCCGGCACCTCCGTGGGCCCGCGCCTGAAGAAGGTGCTGGAAGAGGTGAAGGGCAAGGCTGGTTGGGGTGCGAAGATGCCCGAAGGGCGTGGCCAAGGTGTGGCCTGCATGGAGGGCTACAACACCGTCATGTCCTGCGTGGTGGAAGTCACCGTCTCTAAGAACTACGACGTGAGCGTGGACAAGGTCACCTACGTGGTGGATGCCGGTCCGCTGATCCACCCCGACCAGGCGCTGGCTCAGATTGAGTCCTGCACCATCTTTGGCCAGTCCGCGTGCATGTTCGGCGAGATCACCGTGAAGAACGGCGGTGTCGAGCAGACCAACTTCGACATGTACCGCCTGGTGCGCAACAACGAGGCGCCGAGGTCCATCAACGTGAACTGGCTCCCCGCCGCGAAGGATCAGCCCCCGGGCGGTCTGGGCGAGCCCGCCACCGCTGTGGTTCAGGCTGCCATCGGCAACGCCATCTTCGCCGCCACGGGCATCCGCGTGCGTCGCATGCCGTTCTCTCCCGAGAACATCAAGGCTGCGGCTGATCCGCGCATGACTATGAAGCCGAAGAGCGTCTAAGTTTCACTCGCAAGGCAGTAACCTCCGGCCTCATCGCTTCGCCCTTCGGGGCGGGGCGTTGAGGCCGGATTCTTTTTGCGGCATTCTCTGCACTTCTCTGGGGTGTGCTGCCCCGTCAACTTCGCGGAATCCCCATGGATAGCGTCGATCTGCAGGTGCTACGCAGCGCGGAACAGTGGCTGCGCGAAGGGCGAGGCGTGGTTCTCGCCACCGTCACTGAAACCTGGGGCTCTTCGCCCCGGCCACCGGGCGCCATGCTGGCGGTGCGGGAAGACGGTCTTGTGGCCGGCTCGGTGTCGGGCGGCTGCGTGGAGGACGATCTCATCGACAAGGTCCGCTCCCGCTCGCTGGCGGTGGATCGGCCCGAAACCACCATCTACGGCATCAGCAAGGAAGACGCGCAGCGCTTCGGCCTGCCCTGTGGCGGCCGCCTGCAATTGGTGCTCGAGCCCGTGCGCGATGCTGCCAGCATCAGCGGTGTGCTGGCCGCCATTGACCGCCACGAGCTGGTGGCGCGTACCCTCGACATGCGAAGCGGCCGGGCGGTGCTCGATCCGGCCTCGCGGCGCGACACCCTGTCCTTCGACGGCGAGCGCCTGGTCACCATCCACGGCCCGCGCTGGCGCTTGCTGGTGATCGGTGCCGGCCAGCTCTCCAAATACGTAGCGCAGATGGCCCAGGCGCTGGACTACGAGGTGACCGTGTGCGACCCCCGCGAGGAGTACGCCCTCACGTGGGACGTGCCCGGCGCGCGGCTGGACCGTGGCATGCCCGACGACGTGGTGGTGGCCCTGCAACTGGACAGCCACTCCGCGGTGGTGGCCGTCACCCACGACCCGAAGCTCGACGACCTGGCCCTGATCGAGGCGCTCAAGTCCCCCGCTTTCTACGTGGGCGCGCTTGGCTCGCGGCTCAACACCCAGAAACGTCGCGAGCGCCTGGCGCAGTTCGACCTGTCCGCTGACGAACTTGCCCGCCTGCACGGCCCCGTGGGGCTGCGCATCGGCAGCAAGACGCCGCCCGAGATTGCAGTGGCCATCCTCGCCGAGATCACCGCCGTGCGCCACGGCGTGCAGCTCTCCACGGTGGGCGACAAGACCCTCGATCCGCCCGCCACCGCCACGGTGTGCCGCTAGCGCGGCGCGCTGTGGCAACAACTCTCCGGGAGCCGCAGGCTCCCGGTTTTGTTTCAGCCCCCGCCCCATGACGGCGCTTTCAACGCAAGGAGAATTCCCATGAGATTCACCAACAAGGTTGCCATCGTCACCGGTGCTGGCTCGGGTTTCGGCGAGGGCATCGCCAAGCGCTTCGCCCAGGAAGGCGGGCGCGTGATCGTGGCCGACATCAACGATGCCTGCGGCCAGCGGGTGGCCAGCGAGATCTCCGCCGCCGGGGGGCAGGCGCGCTTCGTTCACGCCGACGTATCGAAGGATTCCGACTGGGCCGCGCTGGTGGGCGCCACGCTGGAGGCCTTCGGTGGCTTGAACATCGTGGTGAACAACGCCGGCTACACCCACCGCAACCAGCCCATGCTCAACGTGCCCGAAGAGCAGTTCGATCGCATCTACGCAGTGAACGTGAAAAGCCTCTACCTCAGCTCGCGGCACTGCGTGCCCCACTTCCGCGCCAACGGCGGCGGCGTGTTCGTGAACGTCTGCTCCACCGCCGGTGTGCGTCCGCGCCCGGGCCTCACCTGGTACAACGGCTCCAAGGGCGCCGCCATCACCACTAGTCGCTCCATGGCCGTGGAACTGGCTCCCGACCGCATCCGCGTGTGCGTGGTGAACCCTGTCATGGGCGAAACCGGCATGCTGGGCGACTTCATGGGCGTGCCCGATACGCCCGAAAACCGCACGCGCTTCCTGTCCACCATTCCCCTGGGCCGCTTGAGCCGACCCAGCGACGTGGCCAGCGCGGTGCTTTGGTTCGCCTCGGACGAGGCGGAGTTCATCACCGGGACTTGCCTCGAGGTGGACGGCGGGCGCTGCGTTTGATGGGGGTGCTGGCGGCGCAGGAGTCTCAGATGACGCTGGCCGCGCGTAGCGCCGCGATGCGCGCAGCGTCGTAGCCCAGCCGCTCGGCCAGCACCTCGTCGGTGTGCTGCCCCAGAGTGGGTGGTGCGCGCAGGTACTGCGGCGGCGTGCGCGACAGGCGCATGGGGCTGGCCACCAGGGGCACAGTCCCAGCGGTGGGGTGGGGCAGGTCCACGCGCATGCCGCGGGCCTGCACCTGGGGATCGGCCAAGGCTTGACCGATGTCGTTGATGGGACCGCAGGGCACGCCCACCGACTCCAGCGCATCGGCCCAGTGGCGCGCGGGCTGCTGGCGGATGCGCTCCGCCAGCAGCGGCACGAGCGTCTCGCGGTACTTCACCCGCGCCGGGTTGGTGGCGAAGCGCGGGTCGTCGGGCAGCGCCTCGCAGCCCGCCACCTGGCACAGCTTGCGGAATTGCCCGTCATTGCCCACCGCCACGATCACGTGGCCATCGGCCGCCTCGAAGGTCTGGTAGGGCACGATGTTGGGGTGGGCGTTGCCGGCCCGGCCCGGTGGTTTGCCCGAGGCAAGGTAGTTCATGGCCATGTTGGCCGTCATGGCCACCTGCGTGTCCAGCAGCGCCATATCCACGTGCTGCCCCTGGCCGCTGCGTTCGCGCTCGGCGATGGCCGCGAGCACGGCCACGGCGGCGTACATGCCGGTCATCAGGTCGGCCACCGCCACACCCACCTTCTGCGGCCCGCCGCCGGGCAGGGCATCGCGCTCGCCGGTGATGCTCATCAGGCCGCCCATGCCCTGGATGATGAAGTCGTAACCGGCGCGCAGCGCGTAGGGTCCGGTCTGGCCGAAGCCGGTGATGGAGCAGTACACCAGACGGGGATTGAGCGCGCCGAGGCTGTCGTAGTCCAGGCCGTACTGGCGCAGCCCGCCCACTTTGTAGTTTTCCAGCAGCACGTCGCTGTCGGCCGCCAGGGCGCGCACGATGACCTGGCCCTCGGGCTTGCTCACATCCACGGTGATGGAGCGCTTGTTGCGGTTGGCGGCCATGAAGTAGGCCGCCTCGCCGCTGCTGCCGCCGTCCGCCGTGTGCATCCAAGGCGGACCCCAGGTGCGCGTGTCGTCCCCTGCCCCGGGGCGCTCCACCTTGATCACGTCGGCGCCCAGATCGGCGAACAACTGTCCGCACCAGGGCCCCGCCAGCACTCGCGAGAGGTCCAGCACCCGCAGGTGCGACAGCGCGCCCGACATCAGGCGGAGAAGGCTTGTATGCCCGTCTGCGCGCGCCCCAGGATCAGGGCATGCACGTCGTGGGTACCCTCGTAGGTGTTCACCGCCTCCAGGTTCATCACGTGGCGGATCACGTGGTACTCGTCGGAAATGCCGTTGCCGCCGTGCATGTCGCGCGCCGTGCGGGCGATGGCCAGGGCCTTGCCGCAGGAGTTGCGCTTGATCAGCGACACCATCTCGGGCGAGGCGCGTCCCTCGTCCATCAACCGGCCCACCCGCAGCGCCGCCTGCAGCGAGGTGGCGATCTCGGTCTGCATGTCCGCGAGCTTCAGCTGGATGAGCTGGTTGGCAGCCAGGGGCCGGCCGAACTGCGCCCGGTCGAGGGTGTACTCGCGCGCAGCGTGCCAGCAGAACTCCGCCGCGCCCATGGCGCCCCAGGCGATGCCGTAGCGCGCCTTGTTCAGGCACGAGAACGGCCCCTTCAGGCCCTGCACGCCCGGCAGCTCGTTGTCCGCCGGCACGAACACATCGTCCATCACCAGTTCGCCGGTGGTGGAGGCGCGCAGGCTGAACTTGCCCTCGATCTTCGGCGCGGACAGGCCCTTCATGCCGCGCTCCAGGATATAGCCGCGGATTACGCCAGCGTCGTTTTTCGCCCACACCACTGCCACATCGGCGATGGGCGCGTTGGTGATCCACATCTTGGCGCCCTTCAACAGGAAGCCGCCGTCCACCTTGGTGGCGCGGGTGATCATGCTGCCCGGGTCCGAGCCGTGGTTGGGCTCGGTCAAGCCGAAGCAGCCCACCAGCTCCCCCTTCGCCAAGCCCGGCAGCCAGCGCTGGCGCTGCGCCTCGGAGCCGAAGGCGTGGATGGGATACATCACCAGCGAGGACTGCACGCTCATGGCGGAGCGATAGCTCGAATCCACGCGCTCGATCTCGCGGGCGATCAGCCCGTAGCACACGTGGTTCACACCCGCGCAGCCATAGCCCTCCAGGGTGGAGCCCAGCAGGCCCAGGGCGCCCATTTCGTGCAGGATGCCACGGTCGAACTTTTCGTGGCGATTGGCCTCGAGAATGCGCGGCATGAGTTTGTCCTGGCAGTAGGCGCGCGCGCTGTCGCGCACCATGCGCTCTTCGTCGGTCAACTGGTCGTCGAGAAGCAGGGGATCCTGCCATTGGAAGACGGGCTTGGGGGCGGGGGCGTTCATCACGGCTCCGGGTCGCGAAAGAGATGAGGAAATGTAGCACGCGGGGCGCGGGCGGCCGCGCCCTGCCGCACGCCTCGCGGGCCGGGTTACCCCGGGGCGCCGGCGCCAGATACCCAGCGCCACGCACCCGCCCGCCCGGACAACCGCCATGCCCCCATTCGCCCGCGGCGCTCCGCCGACCGCGCCCAGCCAGCCTGCGGCCGCCCCCGTCTATGACTCAGTCATCATCGGTGCGGGCCACAATGACCTCACCTGCGCGGCCTACCTTGCAGGCGCCGGGCTGCGGGTGCGGGTGCTGAAGCGGCGCCCCGTGGTGGAGGGCGCAGCGGTCACCGAGGAGACTGCGCCCGGCTACCGGGCCTCGATCTTCTCGTATCTCATGAGGATCCTGCACCCGCGCATCCAGCGCGACCTGGACCTCGCGCGCCATGGGCTCAGGGTGCTTCCCTGCAGCGAACTGGTCTCGCCCGTGTCGCGGGAGGACTACATCCAGCTCTCGGGCGAAGTGGCACGCACAAGGGCGGGTTTCGCGCGTTTCTCGCGCCGCGACGCCGAGACCTACCCCGCCTTCGACACCCACCTCGCCCAGGCGGCCCAGGTGGTGCGCAAGCTGTTGTGGGAAACGCCGGTGGACCCCACCCGCAGCGACTGTCGCGGCATTAGCGAGACGCTGCGCTTTGCATGGAAGTACTGCCGCATCGGGCGCAGCCTCTGCCGCGTGTTGGATCTGCTCACCATGAGCGCCTACGACTACCTGCGCGAGTGGTTCGAGGACGAGCGTGTCATGGCGGCGCTGGCCTATTGCGCTTCCATCGGCACCCTCGCCGGCCCGCGCCCCCCGGGTCGAGCCTGCGTGATCATGCACTACATGATGGGAAAGGGCGAAGGCGCCGCCGGCTGGGGCGTCTTGCGCGGCGGGACGGGCGTTATCACCCAGGCGATCGCCGCCGCGGCGTGCGAGTGCGGCGTGGACATCGTCACTGGCGCCCAGGTGGCCGAAGTGCGCGGACGCGACGGGCGCGCCGTGTCGGTGGTCACCGCCGGCGGCGACGAGTACCGGGCGCGGGCCGTGGCCAGCAACGCCAGGGCGCCGCACGTGTACCTGCAACTGCTCGACCCCGCCGTGCTGCCGCCCGAGGTGCTGCGCGAGGCACGCGGGTACCGCACCTCTTCCACTGCCTTCAAGACGAACATCGCCTGCGAGCGCCCAGCCCCATTGGCTGATGCTCGATTGCGTGCGCCGCGAAGGCGCCCTCGGCAGCCTGGACTATTCCACCTTCATGCACATCGCGCCCGACGTGGAGTATCTCGAGCGCGCCTACGAGGACGCGAAGCACGGCCTCTGGTCGCGGCGCCCCTTCATCACTTGGGTGACGCCCACCATCGTGGATGACACCCTCGCCCCCGAAGGCAAGCACGTGGTCAACCTGTTCGGCGGGCCACGCCCCCTGCGACCTGCGCGACGCCCGGTGGGACAAAGGCGAGCGCTCGGCCCTTCGCGAGGCCATCCTCGATACCATCGAGGAATACACGCCCGGATTCTCGAGCGACATCGTCGCCGAGCAACTGCTCGTGCCCAGGGACCTGAAGCGCATCGCCAACCTGCCCCAAGGCCAGATCTTCCACGGCGAACTGGCCCCCGACCAGCTCTTCTTCCAGTGGCCCGTGTCGGGCTTTGCCGACTACCGCACTCCGTGCGTGGGCTGTATGTCTGCAGCCCCTCTATGCACCCGGGCGGCGGTGTTTCGGGTGTTCCCGGGCACAACGCCGCCCGGGAAATCCTGCGCGACTGGAAGGCGCGGCGGCTGTGAGGCGGCGCGGGCGTTTGGCGATGCGCCGTGTGTTGGCGGGATCCCCAGCATGCGTTTCGAAACTGCCAGCCGGGTTTGAGCGGCCATCTTCGGCACGAGAATCCATAAGGAAGAAACTACATCAGAATCGGCGTAAGCTAAGGCAAGTGGGTACAGGGTCAATTGTTAGACCAAGGCGCAATCAGCACAGTCCGGCGATCTCCTCGCCCTCGCGCCGCGCCAAGAACCGGGCGCGCGTATTCAGAAAACCGCCTCGCAAGAGATTTGCGAGGACAGTCTTTGAGCGAGGGGCTCTGAACGAAATTCGCGGCGGTTCAAACATCCGATCCGAATGTGCACCGTACGCGTCCAGGCGGCAGCCGCGAACCTGACCCGAAGAACCCACATGAACCGAGTTCTTGTCGGTGTTAAACCTCTTGCGTTCGGCACGAGCGCCCATGTTGCCGTGTGGCAAGAGGGCGCTAGCACCATGTTTCCGTCTAGCACCGGCGGCTGCGGTTCGATGCGGATACTCGCCGACCTGGTCATTGCGCTGGGCCTCGTCCTGGTAGGGATCGGACACGACGCGAGGGCGAGCGGTCGGAACATGTGGCGCTGGTTCGTCTCGACACTCGTGGCCGGTTCATTAGGACCGCTGCTCTGCCTACTCACCCCCAAGGCTGGGAAGTGATTGTCCTGCAGCGGCGCCTCCTGGAGCCGGATGCTCGCTGCTCCGCTGGGCCTGCTCACCGCCCGCCGCTTCGCTGACCGCTGGCTTCGCGTAGCCTGGAGAGGTTCAATGCCTGATTCAACGTCCGCTTCTGACCTTGCCTTGCGCCTGGCGGTTGAAGATGCCGTCGTGCGGATGTTTGTCGCTACCGACGAGCGGGACTGGTCTCTGCTCGAGAAATGCTTCACCAACCCGTTCACCCTGGACATGACGTCCATGGTCGGCGGCGCGCCGTCCGAGCTGACGCCTGGCCAGGTTGTTCAGGCCTGGGCGGCGGGTTTCAAGCCACTCGATCACGTCCACCACCAGATCGGAAACCTGCGCACCGAGATTCATGGCGATAGCGCGCTTGTCAGGTGTTACGGAGTGGCTTTCCACCACCGCAGCCACGTCGTGGGTCTGAAGACCCGCGTTTTTGTTGGCAGCTATGAACTGAGTCTGCAGGCGCGCTCGGACGGGTGGCGCATCAATCGACTGGTCTTCAAGCTCAAGTTCATCGACGGAAACCCGGAGCTCGAGAAGTCCGCATAAAGCTGGCAACAGCGCGTGCTCCTCCATCAGCAAGCCGCGGTCGATTTGCCTTTTGGATGCAGTTCGAGGACCTATCACGAGCCCCACCATGTCCAATCCCCGATGGCGGCAGCGTCCGCCGGGATCCACCTGGGGTGATTTCGGCCCCGACGACGAATTGGGCCGCATCAACCTGCTCACCCCGGCGAAGGTGCGCCAGGGTGTTGCGGAAGTACGCGAGGGGCTGAGTTTCTGCCTGTCGCTGCCGCTGGATTATCCCGGCGGCCGGGTGCTCAATCCGCGTCGCGGCCCGCCGCGGCTCGAGCCCACCCAGCGCATGGGCAAGCCCAACATGAACTTCCCGCTGCGCAAGGAAAACGGTCACAGCACCGACGTGGTCAGCGACGACCAGGTGCAGCTCACGCTCCAGTACAGCACCCAGTGGGATTCGCTGGCCCACGTGGGCGCGTGGTTCGATGCCAACGGCGATGGCGTGCCCGAGATGGTCTACTACAACGGCTTTCGCGCCAACTTGGACGTGGTGGGGCCGGTGGTGCACCACGATCACGGTGAAGAGCCCTGCGGCGAGCACATGGGGGCGCTCAAGCTCTCCATCGCCAACTTCGCCGCCAAGCCCATCCAGGGGCGCGCCGTGATGGTGGATTTCCTGCACCACTTCGGGCTGGCTCGCCGGGCGCTGTCCCACGCCGACCTCATGCGCGTGCTGGAAGCCGACGGGGTGGAGGTGGAGCCCGGTGATCTGCTGGTGATTCGCACCGGCTTCGCCGACGAAATCCTGGCCATGAACCGCCAGCCCGATGCCGCCCGTCTCGACGCCATCGCCATGGGCCTGGACGGCCGCGACGAGGCCCTGTTGCAGTGGATCACCGACAGCGGCATCGCCGCCATCTGCGCCGACAACTACGCCGTGGAGTTCTATCCGGCGCGCCATGTGCCGGGCGCCTCGGCCCATCTGCCGCTGCACCAGCACTGCCTGTTCCGCCTCGGCGTTCCGCTGGGCGAGCTGTGGTGGCTGAAGGACCTGGCCACGTGGCTGCGCGCCCACCGGCGCACGCGCTTCCTGCTCACCGCGCCGCCGCTGCGCCTGCCTGGCGCGGTGGGTTCACCCGTCACGCCCGTGGCCACGGTGTAGGCGGCCGGCGCCGCGCCTGTCACGCCGGAAACGACACCTCCGCCCGGCCGAAGGGCCCGAAGTCGGCCACAACCGTGTCGCCGGGCGCGATGGCCACGGGCGCCAGGCAGGTACCAGTGGTAACGATTTCCCCGGCGCCCAGGCCGCAGCCCAGGCGCGACACCGCATTGGCCAGCCATGTGAGGGCGATGCGCGGGTCTCCCAGCACGCTGCTGCCGCGGCCTACGCCCACGGGCGCGCCGTTCACCGCCACGGGCACGGGGTGCTGCGCCAGGTCGGTGTGGCGCCACGATTCCGGCGCGGCGGCGCCCCAGGTAAACCAGCTTGCGCAGGCGCTGTCGGCCACCAGTTGCGCCGCGCCCACGCGGGCGAAATCCTCGAAGCGCGAATCGGGAATTTCGATGGCTGGGTGCATCGAGCCCACTGCGGCGAGCACTTCATCCTCGGTGTAATCGGCCGCCCGCGGCGGCAGCGCCCGGGCCATGCGGAAGGCGAACTCCGCTTCAGCCACGCGCATCAGGTTGCCCTCCAGGCTGAAGCGCGCCGGCGAGGGGCTCACCCGCCCCGCCAGCAGCGTGCCCGGCAGGGGGCCGTCCACGCCGATGTGGGCCTGGCCGGCGGTGCTGGTGGCGGCGATCTTCCAGCCCGCGCGCGCCTGGCCCGTGATGGCGGGCAGTTCGCACTGGGCGGCGAAGCCCTCTTCGAGCGACGCGGGGCGCAGCGCGGCGGGCAGGGCGCTCACGCGCCGCCGGTGGCTCCACAGCTCCCAGATGAATCCTGCGGTGTCGCGGCTGGCGCTCATGCATGGTCTCCTTGCGGTTGAGTCGAAAGCGGCGGGCGTACCACGTTGGCGAGCGGCGCGCCGCCCGCCAGGCGGTTGAGGTTGTCCGCCATGGCGCGGCAGCGGCGGTGGGCGAGGGCCTCGCTCCAGGCGCAGGCGTGCGGGGTCATGATTACATTGTCCAGTTCGTGGAACGGAAAGCGCGAAGGCCGCAGCTCCGGGATGGCGCCTCCGCCCTGGGGCGGATACTGGTACCAGGTGTCGATCACCGCACCGCCGATGCGGCGGGCGCGGCAGGCCTCGAAGAGCGCCGCTTCGTCCACAGTGGCTCCGCGGCCCACGTTGATAAGCACGCCGTGGGGGCGCATGGCGGCGAAGGCGGCGGCGTTCACCAGGCCGCGGGTGTCCTCGGACAGCGGCACCGTCACCAGCACGAAGTCCGATTCCGCCAGCACCGCGTGCAGGGCGTCCATGGGGCGCACCGCCCCCACCCAGCCGTCGCCCGGGGCAGGCGTGCGGCTGGCGGCGATGACGCGCACGCCGAAGGCGCTGGCGCGCCGCGCCACCTCGCGGCCGATGCGCCCGTAGCCAAGGATGCCCAGCGTCTTGCCGTACAGGTCGCCGTGGCGCGGGCCGCACAGCCACGAGCCGTACCAGCGCCCCTGACGGAATTCGGCATCCAGCCGCCGCAGGCCGATGGTCCATTCCAGCATGGCCGCCAGCACGTACTCGGCGATGCCGATCTCGTGCTCGAAGGCGTTGCACACCGCCGCCGTGGGCGGCACGCTGGCGAAGTCGATGTCGTCTGTTCCGGCGCCCGGCAGTTGCAGCAGTCGCAGGCGCGGCGCGGCGGGGTACGTGGGCGGCCAGTTCATGGAGATGACGGCATCGGCGTCCGCCAGGGCGGCGGCGAAGGCCGCGCTGTCCGCCGTGTCGGCCACCTGCACGGTCCACGCCGGGGCAAGCAGCGCGCGCAGGGGCGCCAGGCGGTCGTCGTCGTCCACGCGCTTGATCACCAGATTCACGGCTGCCGCTCCCGCCCGCCGGCGCTTCGGCCCGCGGTCTTGCTTGCAACACCTGAAACCCTTCGCAACTGTGCGCGCATTCGAATCCTCTTGACGGGCAAAACAACTGGAAAAGGGAGGTTCAACGCGTCACCTCCACTTCCACCCGCCGGTCCGGTTGCAGGCAGGCGGCGAGCCGCGCGCGCGCCAGACCTTCGCAGTCGGCGGGTTGGGTGCGGGGCTCGGACGAGCCGCGGCCCTCGGCCACGATGACAGCCGCCGGGATGCCCCGTGCCACCAGGTGGGCCTTCACCGCCTCGGCCCGTTGCCGCGACAGGCGCAGGTTGCGCGCGGGCGGGCCGCTGCGATCGGTGTGTCCGATCACGCGCACGCTGCGCGCGGGAAAGGCGCGGATGGCGGTGGCCAGGGCATCCAGCTCCTGCCTGGCCGCCGGGTGCAGCGAAGCGCTGGAGAGTTCGAACAGCGATTCGGCGCCTATCACCACCACTTCCGCTGCCGGACCTTTGCCGCTGGGCGCCGAAGGCGGCATCGCCTGCGGCGTTTCGGCGGTGGCTTCCGGTGTTGGGGGTTGCGGCGTTTCCGGTGTCTTTGGCCATTGCACTTCGAGTGCCGGCGTCTCCTGCATGGCCGCTGGCGGTGACAACAGCGGGTCGGCCGCGGCGCCCGCGTCCTCCGGGCTGCTGGCGGGCGGGTCTGGCGGCAACGGCGGTGGCGGCGGCAAGTCCGGAAGCGGCGGGGGGGGTGGCAACAACTGGTGCCGGCTGCGCGCCACGGGCGCCGCGGGTCTGGGCGCCGGCACGGTACGGGCAGGGCAGGGTGCGGCGGTGGGCGAGGGCGCCTCGGTGCCCGCGCGCAGGCACGTGCCGAAACCGTCGCGCAGGGTCTGCGCCTTGGGCCTCGCAAGCGGCTCATCCGCCGCTGGCACCGGCATCGGCAGCAGGGCGGCCAGAGCCAGCAGCGCGGTGGAACGGGCGCGCGAAGCGCCATGTGTGGTTGGGTTCGGCAAGGGCTTGCGTGCAACGAAACGCGGCATCGCCCAAGGGGGGCGGTTGAGCGGCGCGATTATAGGTGGTCACGGCCGTGCAACGCGGCCCTGCCTTGGGGACTAGAATCGCCATCGGTCCCGCCTGCGCCCCTCCTTCATGCAAGACGACGCCCCAACCCGCCTGCTGGCCGACCTGCGCCGCGCCGCCATAGCTTCGCTTTCCGATGCGGTGGACGCGTTGCTGGGCGCGCCTGCCTGCATGCTGCCCGACATGCGTCCGGTGGCGGGCGGGGCCTTCGCCGGTCGCGCGGCCACGGCGCTGCTGCGCCCTGCGCCTCGCGAACACGCCACGCGCCAGGCGGCGCTGCGCGACTCGGTGGGCATGATCGACGAGTCGAGGCCCGGCGACGTGGGCGTCATCGTGCTCGAAGACGGTCTTGCCGTGGCCGCCGTGGGCGGCCTCATGGCCGAGGCGGCCCATGCGCGCGGCATGGCTGCGCTGGTGTGCGATGCGGCAGTGCGCGACGTGGCGGAATTGCGCGCCATCGGCATGCCGGTGTTTGCCCGCGCCATCAGCGCCGCTGCCAGCGTGGGCCGTCATGTGAGCGTGGCGCGTGGCGTGGAGCTTGTGTGCGCGGGCGTGCGCGTGCGCCCCGGCGACTACGTGGTGGGCGGCGATGACGGCGTAATAGTGCTGCCCGCCGAGCGCGCCGCCGAGGTGGCCGCCCTCGCCTTGGAGCTCGACGTGCGCGAGGCGCGCATGGTGCCGCTGATCCGCGAGGCGCGCGCGCTTCGCCCGGTGGCCGAAAAATTCAACCGCGGATGACGCCGCGCCCAAGGAGCCACCGGCCATGAAGCCCATCGATCTGCGCAGCGACACGGTCACCTTGCCCAGCGAGGCCATGCGCGCCGCCATGGCTCGCGCCGAGGTGGGCGATGACGTGTATGGCGAAGACCCCACCGTCAACCGCCTCGAAGCCCTGGTGGCCGAGCAACTGGGCAAGGAGGCCGCGCTGTACGTGGCCACCGGCACGCAGAGCAACCTCATCGGCCTTATGTCCCACTGCGAGCGCGGCGACGAGTACATCGTCGGCCAGCAGGCCCACACCTACAAGTACGAAGGCGGCGGCGCCGCGGTGCTGGGCAGCATCCAGCCCCAGCCGCTGGAGAACGAGCCCGACGGCAGCCTCGATCTGGAGCGTGTGGCCGCAGCCATCAAGCCCAACGACCCCCATTTCGCCCGCACCCGCCTGCTGGCCCTGGAAAACACCATCGGCGGCAAGGTGTTGCCGCTGGATTACCTGGCGCAGGCCGAGGCCCTGGCCCGTTCCCGCGGGCTGGCCATGCACCTGGACGGCGCCCGGCTGTTCAACGCCGTAGTGAAGTTGGGCGTACCAGCCAGCCGCATCGCGCGTCACTTCGACACGGTGTCCGTGTGCCTGTCCAAGGGGCTTGGCGCGCCGGTGGGCTCGGTGCTGGTAGGCCCCGCCGCGCTCATGGAGCGGGCGCGGCGCTGGCGCAAGGTGCTGGGCGGCGGCATGCGCCAGGCGGGCCTCATGGCCGCCGCTGGCATCCACGCCCTGGAGCACAACGTCCAGCGCCTGGCCGACGACCACGCCAACGCCCGCGCCCTGGCCGAGGCGCTGCAGGGCATCCCCGGCCTGCGCGTGGACCCCGCCGCGGTGCAGACCAACATGGTGTTCATGCACCTTGCGCCCGAACAGGCCGAGGCGCTGCGCCACTGGCTGGCCGAGCGCGGCATGCGCATCAACGCCGGCGCCGTGGTGCGGCTGGTGACCCACCTGGATGTGGATGCCGCCGGCGTGGCCGCCTTTGCCGATGCGGTGCGCGCCTTCTTCGAGCACGCACCCCAGGGGGCGGGTAGGGCCGCCGCGCTGGCCTGATGAGCGCCCGGGCCGGCCGCTGCGCGCTTGCCCTCACCCGGCAGGACCTGGGGCGTCTGGCTGGCCTGGTGCGCCGCAGCCGGGAGGATTTCTTCCGGCTCAGCCCCGCCTGGGGTCTGGTGTACGCCCGCCGGCTGCTGGCCGTGGCGCTGGCGGGCGATGCAGCCGAGCACTTCATGTCCGGTACGCGCGGCTTCGAGGGCTTCGAGGTGTGGCAATTCTTCGCCGCGCACCCTGAGGCACCGTTCCCGCCCCACAAGAAGTTTCGCGAGGACTACGGCCGCTCGCGCTTCGGGCGCGACCCGTCGCTACCGGAAAGCTTCGCCGGCCGGGCGGTGGACTGGCAGGGGCGCAGCCTGGAGGCCGCGCCGGACGCCGATGCGGTGGCCACCCTGCAAGGGTGGCTGCGCGCCCGTCCCACGCCTACCGCCCGGTCGCTGGCGGCGGGCACCCTGGTGCTGCTGGAGCCCGAGCCCCTGCTGGGCTACTGCCCGTGGCCCACGCTGCTGGTTTGATGTTCCTGTCGCATAGCGCCCGTTGCACCGCCGCTCGCCACGGCCCGCCCGCCCTTTGTTCCTGATCACGAGACCACCGCCATGCCTTTGCTTCCGCGCCGCGCCCTTAGCTTCTGCCTGCTGTTTGCCGTGTTGCTGTCCGGGGCTGGCCGCGCCGCCGCCGGTGTGCCACCCCTGGACGCCAACGGCCAGCCCCTGCCCACTCTCGCGCCGCTGTTGCAGCAGGTCACGCCTGGGGTGGTGAACATCGCGGTGCTGGCCGGCGGGCCGGAGGACAGCAACCCCATGCTGCGCGATCCCTTCTTCCGCCGCTTCTTCGGCATTCCCGAGGGCGGCCGGCCGCAGGTAAGCGCCGGATCCGGCGTGATCGTCGATGCGCAGAAGGGCTACGTCATCACCAACCACCACGTCATCAAGAACGCCCGTGAAGTGGTGGTCACCCTGAAGGACCGGCGCCAGTTCCAGGCGCGGCTGGTGGGCTCGGATGCGGGCACCGACATCGCGCTGCTGCAGATCGAGCCCAGCAACCTTACGGCGCTGAAGTTCGGCGATTCCGATGCTCTCAACGTGGGCGATTTCGTGCTGGCCATCGGCAACCCCTTCGGCATCGGCCAGACCGTCACCTCCGGCATCGTCAGCGCCCTGGGCCGCTTCGGCATCAACACCGATGGCTACGAAGACTTCATCCAGACCGACGCCTCCATCAACCCCGGCAATTCCGGCGGCGCGCTGGTGAGCCTGCGTGGCGAGCTGGTGGGCATCAACACCGCCATCATCGGTCCTGCGGGCGGCAACGTGGGCATCGGCTTCGCCGTGCCCAGCAACATGGCGCGCTCGGTGGTGGCGCAATTGGCGCGCTTTGGCGAAGTGCGCCGCGGGCGCTTCGGCGCCACCGCCCAGGATGTGACGCCCGACATCGCCCGCGCCCTGGGCGTGGCCGCCAATGAAGGCGCCGTGCTGGTGGATGTGGCGCGCGACGCCCCCGCCGAGCGCGCCGGCCTGAAGCGCGGCGATGTCATCACCGCCGTCAATGGCCGCGGCGTGAAGGGCTCGGGCGATCTGCGAAACCAGCTTGGCCTCGTGCCGGTGGGCGACAGCGCCGAGCTGCGCCTGCTGCGCGACGGCAAACCCCTCGCCGTGAAGGTGACCATCGAAAGCCCGCGCGCCGGGCAGGCCGCCAGCCGCCAGAGCGTCGCCGACCTGTCGGGCGCCCGCGTGGGCAACCTGGTGCGAGACGGCCGCGCCGAAGGCGTGGCGGTGGTGGAGGTGGACGCCGGCAGCCCCGCCTGGAAGCACGGCCTGCGCCCCGGCGATGTGATCGTGGGCGTCAACCGCCGCCGCGTGTCCTCCGTGCAGGAACTGGCCGCCGCCCTGCGCGGCGCCGAACGCCCCCTGGCGCTCAACGTGGCCCGGGGCGATTTCACGGTCTCGCTGGTGATCCGAGACTGAACGACGGGGTGCAGGGCTGGGCCTGGGCAGGTGGGGCCGCGCCCTGGTCGCGCTGGCAGGGCCGTGGCCAAGGAGGCTTGAACAGCAGTGGTGCCGGGAGAGGGATTCGAACCCTCACGGGGTTGCCCCCGGCGGATTTTGAGTCCGCTGCGTCTACCGTTCCGCCACCCCGGCCCGAGGCAAGGCGCGATTATCCACGAGGCGGCGGCGGTACGGGAAGCGCTGCGTTTCGCGCGCGGCTCGGCCATAATCCGCCGCCCATGAAACTCGACGATTTCGATTACGCGCTGCCCGAGGAACTGATTGCCCAGCACCCGCTGGCCGAGCGGGGGGCGAGCCGCATGATGCACGTGGACGGCGCGGCGCGGACGGTGCGCGACGGGTGGTTTCGCGACCTGCCCACCCTGCTGCGCGGGGGCGATCTGCTGGTGTTCAACGACACGCGCGTGATCCGGGCGCGCCTGCGGGGCCGCAAGCGCAGCGGCGGGCAGGTGGAGGTGCTGGTGGAGCGGGTGCTGGACGCCCGCGAGGCGCTTGCTCAGGTGCGGGCCAGCAAGACGCCCAAGGCCGGTTCCTTCCTCGACCTGGCCGGCGGCCTGGTGGTGGAGGTGCTGGGCAGGGAGGGCGAGTTCTTCCGGCTGCGCTTTCCCGAAGGCGAGCATGTGCTCAAGGTGCTTGAACGCCACGGCGAGGTGCCGCTGCCGCCCTACATCGAACGCGCCGCGGGCGATTCGGACGAAACGCGCTACCAGACGGTGTATGCCGACCGGCCCGGTTCGGTGGCGGCGCCTACGGCGGGCCTGCACTTTTCCGAACCCATGTTCGAGCGCATCCGCGAGGCAGGCGCCGCCACGGCCTTCCTGACCCTGCACGTGGGCGCGGGCACCTTCCAGCCGGTGCGCGCCGAGGTGGTGAGCCAGCATCGCATGCACAGCGAGTGGTACGAAATTCCGCCCGGGCTCGTGCAGGCGGTGCAGCGCTGCCGGGATGCTGGCGGGCGGGTGATGGCGGTGGGCACCACCAGCCTGCGGGCCCTGGAGGGCGCCGCGGCGGCCGATGGCCAGCTGCAGGCCGGCAGCGGCGAGACCAACCTGTTCGTGGTGCCGGGCTACCGCTTCCAGGTGGTGGACCGCCTGTTCACCAACTTCCACCTGCCGCGCTCCACGCTGCTGATGCTGGTGAGCGCTTTCGGCGGCCACGGCGTGCTCATGGACGCCTACCGGCACGCGGTGCAAGAGCGCTACCGGTTCTTCAGCTATGGCGACTGCATGCTGATCGAGCGCGCGCCCTCGTGAGGCGGCGGTGAACTTCACCCTGCTTGCCACGGACGGCGCGGCGCGGCACGGCCGGATCGAGCTGGCCCACGGCGCGGTGGAAACGCCCGCCTTCATGCCCGTGGGCACCTATGGGGCGGTGAAGTCCCTCGATCCGGCCGACCTGCGGGCGCTGGGCGCGCAGATCGTGCTGTCCAACACCTTTCACCTGTGGCTGCGCCCGGGGCTGGAGGTGATCGGCCGCCACGGCGGCCTGCACTGCTTCATGGGTTGGAGCGGGCCCATCCTCACCGATTCCGGCGGCTTCCAGGTGTTCAGCCTCGGGGCGCTGCGTAAGCTCACGGAAGAAGGGGTGACCTTCCGCTCGCCGGTGAATGGCGAGCGCATGCTGCTTACGCCGGAGAAGTCCATGGAGATCCAGCGGGTGCTGGACTCGGACGTGGCCATGGTGTTCGACGAGTGCACGCCCTGGCCTGCCAGCGAGCAGGCGGCCGAGCAGTCCATGCGCCTGTCGCTGCGCTGGGCGCGGCGCAGCCGCGAGGCCTTCGCCAGCGGCCGCAATGCGCTGTTCGGCATCGTCCAGGGCGGCATGTACGAGGGCCTGCGCGAGCAGTCGCTGGCGGGGCTGCTGGAGATCGGATTCGAGGGCTACGCCATCGGCGGGCTGTCGGTGGGCGAGCCCAAGGAGGACATGCGCCGCATCCTGGCCCACACCGCGCCGCGCCTGCCCCGGGACCGGCCGCGCTACCTCATGGGGGTGGGCACGCCCGCCGACCTGGTGGAGGCGGTCAACGCGGGCGTGGACCTGTTTGACTGCGTGCTGCCCACCCGCAACGCCCGCAACGGCTGGCTGTTCACCCGCAACGGCGTGCTGCGGCTCAAGAACAGCCAGTTCCGCGACCGGCTCGATCCGCCCGACCCCGAGTGCGCCTGCCACACCTGCCGCCACTTCACCCTGGCCTATCTGCACCACCTGCTGCGGGTCAACGAAATCCTCGGCAGCCGCCTGAACACCATCCACAACCTGCACTGGTACCACGAGCTCATGGCCGGCCTGCGCGCCGCTATCGCCGCGGGGCGCCTAGCGGAGTTCACGGCGCGATTCCACTCTCGCCAGCAGGGTTGAAATCGGGGTTTCCCGCGGGGGTGCGTGCTAGAATGCGCGCCTTTTTCAGGGCGGGTTTCGAGCGCCGTCCTGGGCTTTCACAGGAGTGCAACGTGCTGGTTTCACAGGCTTGGGCGCAAACGGCGGGCGGGCAGCAGGCGCCGGGAATGGACCTCATCGGCTTGCTGCCCATCGTGCTGATGTTCGTGGTGTTGTACTTCCTGATGATTCGTCCCCAGGCCAAGAAGGCCAAGGAGCACCGCGCCATGGTGGCCGCCCTGGCCAAGGGCGACGAGGTGGTGGCCGGCGGAGGCATGCTGGGCAAGGTCACCAAGGTGGACGAGAACTACGTCGCGCTTGAAGTGGCCCCCAACGTGGAAGTGCGCGTTCAGCGTCCCTCCATCCAACTGGTGCTGCCCAAGGGCACCCTCCGCAAGGCCGACTGAGGCGCGGGGGCCCCACGGCCTCCGCCTGAGCGCATGAACCGTTATCCCTTCTGGAAGTACGCATTCGTCGGCCTGGCCGTGGCCATCGGGCTGCTCTATGCGGTGCCCAACCTGTTTGGCGAAGCCCCGGCGGTGCAGGTGTCGCCGGTGAAGGCCACCCTGAGCGCCGACGCGGCGCTCATGGGCCGGGTGGAGCAGGTGCTGGTGAAGGCCGGCATTGAGCAGCGCGGCGCGTTTCTCGACCCCAGCGGGGTCAAGGTGCGATTCGCCACCGAGGAGGTGCAGCTCAACGCCAAGGACCTGCTGCAGCGGGAGCTGGGCGAGGACTACGTGGTGGCCCTCAACCTGCAATCCAACGTGCCGGGATGGATGCGCGGCATCAACGCCTTACCCATGTACCTCGGCCTCGACCTGCGCGGCGGGGTGCATTTCCTCCTGCAGGTGGACATGCAGGGTGCCGTTGCCAAGGCCGCCGACCGCTACGCCGCCGATATCCGCACCCTGTTGCGCGAGGACAAGCGCAAGGTGCGCCATGCCGGCATCGTGCGCGAGGGCGAGTCGGTGGTGGTGCGCTTCCGCGACGAGGAAAACCGCGGTCGTGCCCGCGAGGCCATCGAGAAGGAAATCCCCGACCTCTTGCTCAAGGACGGTGGGGCAGCCGGTGAGTTCACCCTCTCGGCCACACTCAAGCTCGAGGCGCAAAAACGCATCCAGGACTTCGCCCTTCAACAGAACATCACCACGCTGCGCAACCGCGTGAATGAACTGGGCGTGGCCGAGCCCATCGTGCAGCAGGCCGGCGCCGATCGCGTGGTGGTGCAGCTGCCTGGCGTGCAGGACACGGCCAAGGCCAAGGACATTATCGGCCGCACCGCCACCCTGGAGCTGCGCATGGTGGAGGCGCATGCCAGCGATTCCTCGGGACGCGACTACGACCCGGCGAAGATCCAGCAGGCCCAGTCTGGTGCCGTGCCCTTCGGCACCGAACTGCACGTGAGCAAGCGCGGCGGTCTGGAAGAGGTGCTGTTGCTCAACCGTACCCCGGTGCTCACGGGCGAGCGGCTCACCGACGCCGCGCCCAGCTTCGATCCGCAGTCGGGCGAACCCATGGTGCGGGTGTCGCTGGACGGCCAGGGCGCACGCCTGATGCGCGATGCCACCCGCGATGCGGTCAAGCGGCGCATGGCGGTGCTTCTCATCGAGCGCGGCAAGCCCGAGGTGATCACCGCGCCGGTAATCCAGTCGGAGCTAGGGGCCAGTTTCCAGATCACCGGGCGCATGAACCCCAAGGAAGCCAACGACCTGGCGCTGCTGCTGCGCGCGGGCGCGCTGGCCGCTCCCATGGACATCGTGGAAGAGCGCACCGTGGGCCCCAGCCTGGGCCGCGAAAACATCGAGAAGGGCTGGAAGTCCACCCTCATCGGTTTCGGTGCCATCGCGGTGTTCATGGTTCTTTACTACTCCGTGTTTGGGGTGATCTCGGTGCTGGCGCTGGCCACCAACCTGGTGCTGCTGGTGTCGCTGCTTTCCATGCTCCAGGCCACCCTCACGCTGCCTGGCATCGCGGCGGTGGCCCTTACCCTGGGCATGGCCATCGACGCCAACGTGCTCATCAACGAGCGCATTCGCGAGGAGCTGCGTAACGGCGCCACGCCCCAGGCAGCCATCTCCGCTGGATTCGAGCGCGCCTTCGGCACCATCGTCGACTCGAACATCACCACGCTTATCGCCGGTGTCTTCCTGTTCATGTTCGGCTCTGGCCCAGTGCGCGGCTTCGCCGTGGTGCACTGCCTGGGCATCCTTACCTCTATGTTCTCCGCGGTGCTGGTGTCGCGCGCCTTGGTGAATCTGCTGTACGGCAGCCGCCGCAAGCTCGACCGGCTGCCCATCGGGAACACCGACTGGCAAAAGCGCGCCGCCGCGCGCGCTGCCTGACCACCCACGGGCTGCACGGGACCGCATAGCCATGGAATTTTTCCGCATCCGCAAAGACATCGACTTCATGCGCCATGCGCTGGTGTTCAACGTGATTTCGTTGATCACCTTCCTGCTGGCGGTGTTTTTCCTCGCCACTAAGGGCCTGCACCTGGGCGTGGAGTTCACCGGCGGCACGGTCATGGAGGTGCAGTACGGTCACGCCGTGGACCTGGACAAGGTGCGCGGCGTGCTGGAGAAGAGCGGCTACTCCGATGCGTCGGTGCAGAACTTCGGCGCCGCCGACACGGCGCTCGTGCGCCTGCCGTCGCGGCAGGACGTAAGCGGCGCGCAACTGTCGGAAAAGGTACTCGGCCTGCTCAGGGCTGCCGATCCGGCGGTGGAGCTTCGGCGGGTTGACTTCGTGGGCTCCCAGGTGGGCAAGGAGCTGGTGGAAAACGGCGCCCTGGCGCTGCTGCTGGTGTCGGTGGGCATCGTGCTCTACCTGTGGCTGCGCTTCGAATGGAAGTTCGGGCTCTCGGCCATCATCGCCAACCTGCACGATGTGGTGATCATCCTGGGCTTTTTCGCCTTCTTCCAGTGGGAGTTCTCGCTGCCGGTGCTGGCGGCGGTGCTGGCGGTGCTGGGCTATTCGGTGAACGAGTCGGTGGTGGTGTTCGACCGCATTCGCGAAAACTTCCGCAAGATGCGCAAGGCCACCACGCCGCAGGTGATCAACAACGCCATCACCCGCACCATGTCGCGCACCATCATCACCCACGGCAGCACCCAGCTCATGGTGACCTCCATCCTCATCTTCGGCGGCGAGACCCTGCACTACTTCGCCCTGGCGCTCACCATCGGCATCCTGTTCGGCATCTACTCCTCGGTGCTGGTGGCTAGCCCGCTGGTAATGTGGCTGGGCGTCACCCGCGAAGACCTGGTGAGGCCCGAGCGCAAGAAGGAAGAGGCGGTCGTCTGACCGCCGGTTGGGCGGCGGGGCAGGCGCCATGGAGTGGCTCGCGCAACTCGCCGGGCTGGTGCTGCACCTCGACCAGCATCTGCTCGAATTCAGCCGCGCCTATGGCGGGTGGATCTACGGCCTGCTGTTCCTGATCGTTTTCTGCGAGACCGGGCTGGTGGTGACGCCCTTCCTGCCCGGCGATTCGCTGCTGTTCGTGGCCGGCACGCTGGCGGGCGCGGGGGCGCTGGATGCCCACCTGCTGGCGGTGCTGCTGGTGGCGGCGGCGGTGAGCGGCGACTCGGTGAACTACGCCGTAGGCAAGTGGCTCGGGCCGCGGGTGTTCCGTATAGCCGACTCGTGGTTCTTCAACCGCAAATACCTCACCCTGTCCCAGGCGTTCTATGAGCGCCACGGTGGCAAGACCATCGTCATCGCGCGCTTCGTGCCCATCGTGCGCACCTACGCGCCTTTCGTGGCGGGCGTGGGCGCCATGGACTACCGGCGCTTTCTCGCCTTCAATGTGGGCGGGGCGATCCTGTGGGTGGTGTTGCTGGTGTACGGGGGCTACTTCTTCGGTAATCTGCCGTGGGTGAAGGGCAACCTCTCCAAGGTGATC
>Ga0209985_10000163_pt1 | contig 75989 bp, 43 predicted proteins | sample NOAtaG_FD_187305 | JGI IMG/M metagenome (GOLD analysis project Ga0209985, IMG submission 187305) | Freshwater lake microbial communities from Lake Erie, under a cyanobacterial bloom - NOAA_Erie_Diel6S_1000h metaG (SPAdes) (version 2) | ecosystem: Environmental > Aquatic > Freshwater > Lake ... | reverse complement strand
TCATCCATAAGTCCGGCCTTTGAACTCTCAGAACCCTGGGTGAATGTCGGCGGATTGCGGCTCCAATTCAAAGAGGATTAAGTCTCGCTTCTCTTGGGTGACATGAGAAGCCTGCAACGCGGGCTAAAGCATGCCAAAAAGGCTTTTGTAGACCCACCGCGTAACGGAAGCGGCGCGAGCTTCGCCCACAGTGGTCAGTTCGTTTACCACTCCAAAACCAGAATATTGACAGCCCCTCACCAGCCGCTAAGGTGGAAGCCTCTCGAATCAGACCAGGATCACGTCATGGACAAAAGGTTTGTACACCCATCTCTTCTAACGGAATGGCATAACGCACGGCGTCTCGATGCAGCCGATTCTCTTGCGGTTTTTCGCGAGGAGTTTCATACCGGGTCTGGTATCTACCTCGATGGCAATTCACTTGGACTTTTGAGCCGCTCCGCGGCGGCAGCTGTGGAAAGAGTGCTAAAGGAGTGGCAGGAGCTCGCCATTGAAGCCTGGCTTGATGCGCCAAAACCCTGGTTTTTCCTGGCAGAATCGATTGGCAACAAGGCAGCTCCGTTGGTGGGAGCTAAACCGGGCGAGCTGGTCGCCTGTGGAAGCACAACTACCAACCTGCACAGCCTCGTGAGCACCCTGTTTCCACAGGGCCGGCGTGTGATTGTGAGCGACGCGCTCAATTTTAGTTCGGATATCTATGTCCTTCGCGATCAATTGAGTCTGCGTGGACTCGATTCCCAATCTCATCTCAGGTTGGTTGCCAGTCGGGATGGGTATGTCATCGATGAAGAAGCGATCCTTTCGGCTCTTGATGATGATGTAGGTCTCCTCGTCTTGTCGACGGTGCAGTATCGGTCGGGTCAGCTCTTTGACATCGAAGCCATCACCCGCCGTGCCCATGCAGTAGGAGCGCGAGTGATTTGGGATGCATCTCACTCGGCGGGCGCTGTACCCCACGAGTTTCATCGTTGGGGTGTCGATGGCGCTGTGTTCTGTGGTTATAAGTATCTGAACGGGGGACCTGGTAGCACGGGCTTTCTTTATATTCACGAGCGGCACGCTCGCTTGAAGCCGGCTCTTTCAGGCTGGTTTGGTCATCGTAAGGAGACACAGTTCCAGCTGAAGCTGGACTTTGAGATGGCTGAGGGCGCTGGGCGATTTCAGATGTCGACGCCTCATGTTTTGAGTCTCGCTCCGCTCGATGCATCCTTGGATCTTTTTGCTTTGGCCAATCTGCAGGAATTACGACGCAAATCTTTGGCTATGACGGAACTTCTCATGGCCTTGGGGGATCGGTACCTGGCTCCCTGCGGACTCAAAATCGTGACGCCTCGGCAGTCCCTCGAACGCGGGGGTCACGTAGCCTTCGCAAGCCCCGCAGCCTATGCCTTGGCGCAAGCGCTTCGGCATCATGGAATTGTGCCTGATTTCCGACCACCCGATATTCTGAGGCTTGCACCTGTAGCCTTCTATAATACCTATTCTGAGTTGGTTGAGACAGTCAGTTGTCTGCTGAAAATCTTTGAGGAAGTGGATCTTAATCGCTATCAGAAGCCGACGGATATACCCTAAGACCGTGCTCTTATGGTCGCGGTGTGACCCCTTAGCTGCTGGCGGCTGCGCGATGCGAATGGACTCCTGACGGTTCTCCATCAGGAGTTTTGAGTCGACTAGCTAGGCCAAAGTGTGTACATCGAACTTCGGCTTGGGTGGATCTCGGATCAGGATCCGGGATGGAGCGTCGGGCAGCTATCCTGAGATCGGACACGAGGCAAGACGTCAAATACAGTGACGAGGAGCGGACGCTCAGCATCGGGGCGTAAAATGTCAAACGTTGGTCGTTCGACTAGGCCACGAAACACAGCCCTTTCATACAGAATCTCATAGCGAACACGCTCAAGCGACCACTCCGTGGGTAGCTCGTCAATCGTATTCACGCGAATGTCACGCTCACCCCGACCACGCTGGACCTTAAGGCCGAAGAGTCCAGAGTCGTTCACAGCTCGAAAGCTAAAGCTCGCCTTGGGATCACACGAGGCGACGGTCGCTTGGTAGTATTGCAGGCGATCGACCTGGAGAGGAACGATAGGGCCAGCGATGGTTTCATACACTTCGGAGATTACGGCTGGAGTTTTGACGCCGCCTACGACTCGAAGTACCGTTGTGGCCGAGGTTTCGCCGATGTGCTGAACTGCGTCCTTTGTGGCTGGGTCAGCGCGAAGGGAGGATTGCAATGGCCCGAGGCAGGTCTCTGTGGCATCCTTCGCGTTCAGTTGAGTTGCAGCAATCACCGTGGCGCTGGACGGGCAGGCGCCCTGGCTGAGGTACCAAGCATCGGTCGCAGCGAAGGCCTGAAAAGATAGAAAAACTGAGACCTTCACCATCGAGATGATCAGCACAGCTCTGGTATTCATGATTCGTGACAATCGACCCAAGACCATGGGGAGTTCCTTCCTTTAAAGATTGTGACCCAGTCCTTTAAGATGACCAATCCAGGTTAGATGGAGGATGTACTGGAGGTGCCAGCCGAGTGCAAGCGCAAAGGTGCGACGTCACAAAAGGTGGCCCAGATTTTTCTGGTGCATGGGGCTTGGGCGTAATTCAGTCAAGCCTACCAAGCCGGTCGCGCTTGGCTTTCGCACCGGCTTTGGCAGCTCGTCACGGTTGTGTGACCTGATTCGGTACCTTGCTCAGGGGCAAGCAGCGAATGAAACCGTCGGCGACGATGCGTTGAACGTCACCATCTCCCATGTGTGTATCGGGTCCATGCATCATGCCTGCAGCACACACCCATTGCCCATCAACCAGCTGTAAGTCTCGAACCTCCGAGCGTCCGGAACCGAGAATGTCCGGCCAAAGCGGTTCCTGGACATCGAGGGAACTAAAATCGGCCGCAGCGAAACCTAAGTAGGCATCACCCCCCGAAATGCTGAGTCCTTCAGGATTCTGTGTCCATCGCCAAGACCCCGCCACGACACAGGTTTTCCGCTCGGGGCAGAGGGCTGTATGAGCACTGGCCGATGCCTCTCCTAAAGTAAAAATCTGAGGATCGCTCGAAGTGGAGACTGAGAGGGCCAGGCTCGCTCGTCCCGCTTGGTCGTCAGCGTAGTCCCGGTCGCTACCGAATATAAAGGCATCCTGAGCTCCATGAACAACGAGGCCATGGATGGGATCCTCACCCGAGCCCCAGAACTTTAACTGACGATGGAGTAAAGAGCGGCCGTCTGCTGACAAAGTCGAAAGCATTGCGAAGTATCCCACGGCGTTTTCAGGGATATTGGCTATCGCCTCTTGGCCGAATTTAGCCGCTAAAGTCGACGCACGACCAAATTCCGATGACGCAATAACGAGTCGACCATCTGGTAAAAATTTGCTGTGAACGCGGTATTTGCTGATCAACTGTCCCATCACATCGTAACTGCCCCCTGTCATACCAACTCGGATGGCAACGACCGGTGGACTGATCGCAAGTCGACCTTGTGATTCGAGACGTCCTTGTTGCCAACGGAATGTGTCGACATACAAAGAACCCTGACTGTTGCGAGCGGCGAGCGTCACACGGTCCTTATCCAGGGCTAGACTCCCGACATTGAGTGTATCGTGAGGAAGGTATCGCACGGCAGGAGGAAGCTTGTCAGCCGGCCCCTCAAGCTCTGGAAAAGTGGCAAGTTCGGTTTCCAGACTCTGCACAATCAACGGCTCAGTGGACGCCTTGACAGCCACGACCAGGAGCACGTGGCGCAAAGCATTGTCTTTATCAATCTTGACAGCCGAGATCAGCAGATGCTGTCCATCTCTCACGCTGGCGATATCGGTCACAAAACTATCTTGAGATAGGCTGGATGGGAGGGCAATCTCCTGCCATTGCAGTCCTTGCTTCAGGTAAACGGACCGAGCGTGGTCGTGTACGTAGGCTGCGGCACCCGCGTAGACTTGATGCTTGAGGGTTTCCGCTAGCACCGCAAGTTTGCCAGAAGACATGTCTTGTATTTTGACAATGGCCTTGCCCTTGAGATCACCCTCAAAGGCCGTTGGAAGGGATGGAGAAGAGTCAGAACGGACTTGTTCATCACACGCATAGAGGGAAGGCAAACTGAGCAGGCCTATCAACAGGGCTCGAGCGGCTCGTTTCATGTCAGGTCTCCTTAGGACGAGGTTGGATCAAGGAACAGGTTCCCCAGGTAGAGACAGGGGTACAGCATTTCAATTGCAGCCGTTAAGAAAAAATTGTGGGATTGAATCGGTTATTATGACTTAGTCATGGTTGTCCTGAAACGCCCATTTAAGCCTTCCTAGATGGTCCAGAAGCTAGGCACATAAGGCTTCTAATGCCCTCATCGGACATGCGATCCATGAGAAGCGGGGGGTATGCCAAGACGCCTATGAGCTATGTCTGGACGCGCACTCAGGATTCGACCATACAGGTCGTAGGCTGTCTCTTGCTATGTAGGTATGGCATTTTGATTGTGTTGGGTGTGAGCTGAAACGATCCTAGGCCTTGCGAGGAAAGATCGGCTCCTCGTCACCTTCTCCCGGAGGGGGCAAGGGGATCGGCTGAGCACCTGTCCATGCGGGATGCAGGCGGTAGGTGGTTCCTCGCCTTTGGCCGACCTTCAGAGTGGGCTCACGGTGAGGGGCAGCGACCGGATTGCGTTGGGGTAAAGGAAGGAGCTCCGTCGAAGGAAACTCGGTGGCAACGAAGTGCTCGAGCGTCTGACGATCAACTCGATCACTCTTGACGAGAAAGAGACGAACGGGACGATCATGGCCCTGGAAATGCCGGGTCCCGAGCATAATCAAGTCATCGGGCCTTCGCGTCAGCAGTTCGACAAAATGTTCGGTCATGATGATATTGGAGCCAGGCAATTTGTGAACTAGCTTTTCGATACGGTGCAGAAGATCGATCTCGGTCGAAGTTGTATCGAAAGATTTTTGGGTGACGACACCTGTGGGAGTCTTAAGGTGAACCGTATGGACATCGACCACGGCCTCTCGTGCAGCATGGAGGGCAATACCACATTCGAGTTCGACGTCGTAGACCTTGGTTAGGCTTCGAAGCGCGACACGGAATTCACGTGCTGCAGCAATCGCAGCTTCGCCATAACCACGGGTGCCATCCATCAATCCGAAATGAGCGTAAGCAGAATCACCAGAATGCGATTCACGAAAGCCACCATGTCGGAGAATCGACTCGGAGAATCGTTGAATGACAGCCGCTCGGAGAGGCTTGCCATCAATCGCAACGCTATGAATGCGGCTGGAGCCAATGATGTCGAATGTTATGCCGACGAGATCACGACGAATGGGAAACTTAAGTTGCGGGTTCTGTAGGGCCCATAAGACAAAAGGTGGTACCCAACATTCGAGCTCTCGTCGCATTTCCGATTCCCGACGCTTGGCCAATTCGAGTTCAAGACGGGTATTCTCAAGGTCGAGACGTTGCCGTTCGAGTTCGCGATGCTTGTGTGCGAGATCGGCAAGAATCTCCTCTTTCTGACGGTTGACCTGATAGTATTCGATGGCCTTCAAGAGCGAGGATTCAAGGGCTTCGGGCTCCCAAGGCTTACGAATATAATCGAAGACTTGAGCCTTAGTCACCGATTTGATCACCAGATCCTCATCTGAGTAGCCGGTGACTATGATCCGAATAGCCAAAGGGGCAAGCTCCCGAGCGAGCTGCAGAAATTCAACGCCCTTTAGACCCGGCATGCGTTGATCAGCCACGATCACCCAGGGATCAAGCTCTTTCATCTGGGCTAGGGCTTTGAGCGGACTGTCGAAGCAGTGTACCGACCAACTGGTGGGGCAAATAGCATCGAAGACCGTGAGGTTGTTGGCCTCGTCGTCGACATAAATTATGACCGGTTGCATGGGTTATCCTCCGCTGGTCGGATGGGAAGCGTGATGGTGAAGTTCGAGCCTTTGCCCAGACTGGACTGGAGGCCGATCGTTCCTCCATGCTTTAATACTTCGTTACGGCTGATATGAAGACCGAGTCCTGTTCCCTTCCCGACATCCTTTGTTGTAAAGAAAGGGTCGAAGACCTTGCCTTGTATATCCATGGGAATGCCAGGGCCATCATCGCACACACAGAGGTCGATCGATTCTCCGTATGCGGTAGCAGTTATTCTGATGAGCCCACTGGATCCAATCGCGTCCAGGGCGTTGACCACCAGATTCATGAGGACCTGGTTGATGCTGGCAGCATTGGCTATGAGCTCAAGATCCTCTGGGATATGGACTTCAATCCGTACGTCTGGTGGCACTCGATTCTTTAGAAGTGTTAGTGTGGAACGGACAAGGTCGAGGACCCGATGCTCCTTAACGGTCGCATGATTGAGGCCCGTGTAGGTTCTCAAGTTATTCATAATCTCAAAGGTCAGGTGGAGCCCCTCTTGCATGACGGATAAAAGTTTAGAAGCCTGTTCGTGCCGTTCGAAATGGGACGACTTCATGATCAGGCGCCGGAGAGGGGCGATCGCTCCGTTCACGTAGTTGAGAGAATTATTGATTTCATGGGCTATGCCAGCCGCCATCATTCCGAGGGAAGCCATCTTTGAGGACTGGACGAGGTCAGCTTGGGCCGCACGGAGATGATGCAGCGCTTGCTCGAGGTCGCTGGTCTTGGCCGAAAGCTCGGCAGTCTTCTTGGTGACTTCATCTTCGAGGTGATGCCGCAGATAATCGCGTTCCCGGTAGGTTTCGACGATCCTTTGGTGCACATCGAGTGCGAGGAAGGATACCCCTCCAAGTATACCCATCGAGAGGAGTACGGGACCGTTGACCAACCCCATAACGACTAAGACATCGTTGAAGGACATGAAGATGAAGCAACAAAGGCTAAAGATCTGGAGGAAAGAGGTTTGGTTCATACCCAGCTTAAGGACCTTCTGGATCAGGCGGAATAAGCCGATCGCCATAGCCCCAAAGAAAACTGCAAATGGTAAGGTGGTTCCAAACTGAATAAGGTCGCCCGTTGTGCCAAAGGCGATGACCAGCACCGAGATCCCCACCGTGATACAGTAGAGAAGGTACACACCACTTCCGAAGAGACCGCTGACCCGAAAGGTATTGAACAGGAGCAGAGTCCCCAGCCAGAGCGAACAGTCGGCAAGCTTGTGCAGCTGCAGCATCGATAGGCCAATGTTGAAGTAGGAGGCTGAGGTGGCGATAAAATAGACCGCGAAAAAGGTTCCCGAGCCGACCAGCGAGAGGGTTAAGAGATGGGAAACCTGTCCCCAGAAAACGAAGAAACTGATCACGGCCAAGGTGATGAGACCGCCTGCGGCTACTGTATTCAGAGTTTCTTGGAAAAAGTTGATGTTAGGCGAACTGGGGGTCAATCTCGGCCAGAAACTGATGCGAGCGAAGTATCGGCTGTAGGAGTATGTCTTCCAGGTGAGCTGCTCCCCTTGAGCAAGGCTCTGACAGGAGAGCACCAGGGTACCATAGAAGGAGCGTACCTTCTGAAAGCTTGGATCGCCGAAAGATGCAATTCTCTTCCCATCTAAAAACACTTCATGCGCCCCGTGGATCACCACTGGAAATTCAACAAAGTGCTTGGCATCGTCTCGACACCGTTGAGGGAGAGTCGCACTCCTCGCCTCGAGGAGATACACCCCGTTTTGCATATGCCATGATTGCTGCAGATGCCAGTCTTCCTCGCGGCCTGAGTCTGAAGGGATCGCTTTCACGCCCAGGAGCGAAGTGAGGCCTAGCAGCACGGACACTGCAAACTCAGCCAAATTCATAAAGCTCTCCTAGGCAGACAATTTCGCCGCTTGGACCTGAAATGGTTCGAAATCCGCTTTTCGCATGGCGGTTTCCAGCGTGTTGAGCACATAGTCCAAATCGGTATGAGTATGCTGAGCTATCATGGTGAAGCGAAAGCGGGCTCCCGTTCGACTCACAGCGGGGTAGACCATGGGAACGACGAAGACTCCCTCGTGGCGAAGATGCTGATTCATCACACTCAGCTTTTTCTCGTCGCCGACAACGACTGGAATGACAGCGCTCTGATGTCCGTCGAGATGAGGAAAGCCCAGTGATTGAAGTCCTTTGACAAAGTATTGAATATTGCTTCTTAGCTGCAGAAGCAGCTCTCTCTCAGTTTGAAAGATACGCAGGGCTTCAAGTGACGCAGCAGCTGTTGATGGCGGAAGCGAAACCGAGAATAAATGGGGTCGAGAAAAATGATAGAGCCAGTCTATCATGTCGGATGATCCTGTTGCGAATCCCCCGATCGCTCCGCAGATTTTGGAAAAAGTTCCCATCACGACATCGACCTGAGGCAGGGCTGCAAAATGCTCAGCTGCTCCGAGACCGTTGGGTCCAATCACACCAAACGAATGGGCTTCATCGACCATAAGCCGAGCGTTATGTTCGCGGGAGATCGCAGCGATTCGATCGACTGGAGCGATGTCACCGTCCATCGAAAAGACCCCTTCAGTCACAACTAAGCATCCGACGTATTGGTCTCGACTTTCTTTGAGGACCTTACGGAGATTGTCTGGCTGATTATGGCGGAAGAAGCGTGACGTGGCGGGGCTCATCTTCATCGCATCTTGGATCGAGGCGTGCGCCAGGACATCGGATAGTATCAGATCTTGCTCGGCAGTGAGACCGGTGATGATACCAAGATTAGCAGAGTAGCCCGAGTTGAAAAGGATAGCTTTCTCCTTGCCGAATATTCTAGCCAATTCGAAGGAAAGTTCTTCGTGAATCTTGGTCTGACCCGTTGTCATCGGTGAGCCGGTGGAACCGAAGCCATACTGGTCGAGGGCTTGCCTGGCTGCCTCGATGACCTTTGGGTGAGAAGAGAGGCCGAGGTAGTCGTTAGAACTGAGCATCAGGTAATCGTTGCGACCATGCTTACGCTTCATGTCCAGTTGAACACGGGCGCCCTTCGATGGCAAGCGCATGGTTCGGTACTGGTATTTGGGAGTCTCCTTCCATTTCTTGTGGAGGAAGGAGAACTGGCGGCAGCGGGCAAACAGATCAACGTTCGAGCTTTCGGAGTCAAGAAAAGAAGCAAGGCTGAATTTCTCCGGATCGAGTTCGAATTCATAAGCGCTCTCCGTCATTTCTAGCGCCTGACTCAGGGGACCATCGATCGGTACCTTGTTGTCGATGGTCTGGAAGCCATAGAAGAATAATCCTTTGTCAGCTCGATGGGTTCTTAGGACCAAGCGACCGATGTAGGCTGTCTTGTCTGACCAACTCAGCTTTGCAGGTGGGAGAATACTGCCTTCTACAAAACCATCTTCCGCGGGGAGAGGTTGCTCTGCATAAGCTCCTAGCCCGAGAAGGGAACAGTTTTTGACTCGTAGCTGGTGAAAATGTCCCATCGGCGACTGCAAGGTGAGAACTACTTCGTTCTCGTTGCGGATTCCGAGCCGTGTGTGACGAATGGCGTTGGCTAAGTTCGACATGATCCCCCCCGAACCGACTGTAAACAGTCCATTTTCCCGGCAAAGACTTCGGTCGTTAGATTGTGGGGCTTAAACTTTCTCAGCCTGTCTCCCGAGGGAGGCAGTTGCGAGGACTGCATAACGACTGCGGCGCTGCATCAGTTTTGTCAGAATCTCAATCTGAAAAAGTCCACACTCAAGACTGCTTGCTGGATGTTTGGGCCTCTGATTTCATTCCATATAGGCCCCGCCTTCTCGAGAATCCGTTACCATCGCACAAGAGTCGGTATTGGAAGGTCTGAGTCGAGCATGCTTTTCTTCGGTGTCGCGAGATGCAGGAGTATTCTGCGGCAATCTTTGCTCATCAAGTGGACTGAACTTTTACCGAAAAGCCCTTCGTGTATCGAGCCCAAGATACGTGAGCAAACTGACATGAAGGCTTGAGAGGTAAGTAAGCCGTAAAGTCCTGATCGTCAGCTTTTTTTGTATCTGGGATGCCAGCAGAAAAAATGCAGGAGATCGCGCAATATCTGTCCAGGATTGACGTCCTCAATCTGCCCGGAGGGTCCCCGCTTTGGGAAACGGGTGGTCTAAGATTTAAAAAGGATGAACCTATGTCGAACCGTCAGTTGACTCTTCTCGCCTCTGTGTTTCTTTTCTCGACGGCCTGTGCCACCAAAGTGGATGGTCTCTATGTCAGCGATAGCTTCAAACCGGATACGCTCAAGCGGGCGACTCTCATCACGGGAGGCGTGGCCAATATCACTTCCAGCTATAATCGCGATGAATCGAACTCCTACAGTGCACTGATGCTAGGACAATTTAAAGACGAACGAGAAGACCTCAACCTGAAACCAGTTGAGACTTTGATTCAGGCACTTGGTGATAAGCATTACAACGAAACCATCGAAAAGTATGCAAAATCAGGACTTGATGCTCAAATGCTGGAGACCATGGCTGCTAAAGTTCCAGGGATTCGTTTCGTAGCTTTCGCAAAGATTGAGTCCAATAACACCGAAAAAAATGCGTCACATCAACCAGCTTCAGAAACTAAGGATGACAAAGGTAAAGTGACAAAAAATCCGGAGTCATGGACCAAGATCCATAAGCGAACTGTGCTTGCTTCGCTCCATATTTACGATCTCAATAAGAAGGAAGTCGCCTTCTCAGGTCAGGTGACCAAATTTAAAGAGAGCAGTCGCACCTACACAGTCAATGCGATTGGTAACGTTCTCTCTGTCGTTAACGCGATCAAGGGGAAGGACGATGAGGCAACCTATCCTACCCCGGAGGCCCCGCAGACTCGGGAGGTTCTCGCCGAAGTTTTTGAAGGCTTTGCAGAGAACTTCCCCAAAGACTAGTGTGAAAGCATCCAGAAACGACCTGAATGTTCTTTGGTATCACGACCCGCCGCTCCGACGAGAAAGGACCCCTGAGGAGCGGGGGATCGTCTGAAATGTGGTAGCAAACGGACTCCCCTGGCTGCGTATCAAACAAAGTTTCAAGGCCCCCGACCCTGCCGGGTGATGGTATCGATCACCAGCTCCTCATCGTGTGTCTCGAGATACACACGTCCTTGCTTCTCACTACACATCGAGATCTCGAATGAGAGGCCAGGTGCGACATACATAATAGCCTCGTACAGCCCCATCAGTGCCTCGTCCGAGGTTCGCCCTTGCACGGACAGACCCAATGCGAAAAAATCCGCGGCCCAAATTCCTGTGACTTTGTCTTCACGAAGCTTAGCTTTCAGCTTCATAAGCACCTCGTCGTTGATGTGGTACGAGCGATGGATATAACGAATGTATGTTATCTTCAGGGGGATCGGCTAGGAAAAACGGATTGAATTCTTTTGAACGGACACCCGTATTCCTATGTAGGCTAAGCTCTGCCAGGCCTATTCGTAGGAGATTTGCGGATGTCCATGGAGTTGCGATTATGATGTTTGCGGAAGCTTTCAACTGCACATTGTTTAAAATAATATGTTCTATTCTTTAGAGCGATGCATGTCAGGGAGCGAAGAGCTGCAGTCGATCAGACGATCCACCCAGATTCCGACATCCCTGATCTCCCAATGGATATCCAGATGGAGGACGCGAAACGCGAATTTAAGACCAATGGAGCGAGAATCCATTATGGGAGCAGATCTTTTTTGCGATGTAGGCCGCGGATCGAGTTCCAACATTTGAATGATAAGCTTCTGCAAATGCGGATATTGCTCCAGAGATCTCAGGGCTTGCAGACTCTGTACTGAAAACGTGACAGGGTACCGCTGGATTTCAGATTGAATCCAGCCGGAATTCGCCTCCGGAAGACAGTCGGCATAAGGTACATAGGGCTTGATATCCAGCACAGGTGTACCATCTAGGATATCTAAGCCACTGAGATGAATCTCGATGCCATCAGCAGCATGGAAGTCGATTGATTCGAGTTTTAGTGCTGACATCCCAACGGGATTGGGGCGATCTGGTGAGCGAGTAGCGAAGACGCCCATGCGCTGCATCGCGTCTAGTCTGGGAGTTTCGATCAGAGGATTCCAGGCTTTTTGTCGATTTTTGTGAAACACAAAGAGAATCCAGACATGACTAAACTGCTCGAGGTTCCTCAGCGCCAGAGTGTTTCGAGGCTCGGGATACAGCTTCAGAAAGCCGCGAGCCTCGCTCATCATCATAGACTGCCGTGGCACTCCGAACTTTTCTTTGAAAGGAGTCGTGAGATGGCCAATAGGCTTGAAACTATACATGCACTAACCCTTGTGGAAATACTTCGACGCTGAAGGAACGACTCAGCAGACTGTCAGCACTTCATAATCTTTCTTCCCCAACGAAGTTTTGATCGTAACAACGTCGCCAGAGTGCTTGCCTAACAAGGCTTTTCCAAGAGGTGACTGGGGAGTGATGGTCGTGACGAGGCAGCCCTCGGACTCGAGTTGATAGCCAGCACCCCAGATCACCAAGAAGCAGAGGCTTTTCTGCCCCTCGTGCTCCAACTCCACCAAAGCCGTGGGAGCAATTTTGTCGCTGGGGGCAAAAACTTTGAGTTCGAGTGCCCGTGTGAGGAGCAAGGCCCCTCGAAGTTCTGCAGCTCTCTCTTTTTGAGCTCCAGCCAAATAGGAAGCCTCCAGACCCCTCGTGTCATATTTGTTTTCCGCTTTACTTTCGGCATGGGTGGCGGCTTCGCGTGCATTTTGTGCTGATCTTTCGATGGTGGTAAGCTCGTCTTCAATTTGCAGTAGGAGTTGATGTCGCAAACTCTGCTTCCTATCTCGACCCATAAAACTATGTCCTCTTGCAACGACTCGGCTGAAGCACGTCCTGCGACCTGACTTCCGAACTCGTGTGCTCAGGGGCCTGGGGTGTGCTGAAGAAAGTCTGAATAGCAACTAAGATCATGAAAATGCTCAAGAATTGTAGTTTCTCAATCCTGTCGCATAGAATGCGTCAAATACGCCAGGTTTATAATCGAAAGGCGCAACTCTGTAAACAGAAAACTCCCGGAGTTTCCGATTCTTGCATGGACCTCTCAAGCAGCCAAGGGGGAAAGGCAAGCGTTCAGACCCTCAAGCCTCTTCAGGCCTTGTACAGCTGCAATCGAGACAACACTCGTGGCACTTAAACGACAATGGTTTCGGGCCTTTGATAAAAAAAAAATATCGGACTTCATGTTTGTCCCATTACGGTCGATCTCCCTTATAAGGCCTTGTAGATGGTGTCTTGTTTCCAAACTTCTTACGCCTTCAGAGAATTGGGGGGACAAAAAGTGGCCTATCCCTCACCAAAAGCAGCAGATCGCCGGCGTCATCCGCGCGTTATGATCAGTGGTCAAGCCCAGGTGACTTTCCAAGGGACCACGGTTTTCGCTGGTCTCTGCGATGCAAGTCGCAACGGAGCGAGGCTACAGATCACGACCGAGCGCTTGGACTTTCAACCGAACGATCGGGTGATCATCCAGCCCCTAAACGGGCGAAGTTCGATCGCTTTTCTCTGCGAAGTTCGCCATATTAGCGTCGTCGAGGAGCAGCCTTTTGCGACCAAGGTCTACTCGGTGGGGCTCGAACAGGTTGCGCGTGAGCGCAATCAAGCTGACCTCCTCCATCTCCTTCTTGTCACGGGAACTGCGACACTGGCAGCTGAAGAAAATCTCGAGCAGCATGAGCTTGCAGATGACCGAGGAGGGGTCGTTATTAAGTCCCTCCGGAGCAGCATTCGAGAGTCCTCGAGGAGTCGTATCTTTACGCCAAAACACAACCCTCCGGAGCTCGAGGAAATCCAACCGGGACAGAATTTGGACGAAATCGCATGCTGGAAAGTGGCCATCGGGATTCAGTCCACTGCTGTGAGTATCGAATTCAATACCTACTATTCCTTGCCAAGCGCACGGAGTTTCTTCCGTATCAAGAAAAACAGTCCCGAACTGGCTGTTGAAGACCATCTTGTTCACGATTTTATGAGAGAATTCTGTAACTTAACTGCGGGTGCCATCAAGATTTGGGTGGAAAAGCATGCGGGATCAGTCCACTGGGAAAAAGATTTGCGGGTCCAGCTTCCCAAGCAGAGCCAGGGAGAGGACATAGAGCGCAGCAATTCTTACCAACCCGTCCTACAAGGTGCCATCCAAGTCCAGGATTCTTGGCTACTCAGAGTCCCAAACGGCGATCATTTGATCTGCATCGCTGAAATTGTGGTGAGGGATTGGTCAGCTGTTGTCACTCTTCAAACCGATGCTGATAATGCGGCAGCTGAACAGACAAACGCCCCAGCTGTCCCAGCAAGTGAGGAAGATATCGATTTTCTCTAAGCCAAGGCCTCCCGAGATCTTAAGGAGCTGTGCCAGCAGCTTCCTTCAGCCAAGGGAGCCTTGGACATCCGACAGAGATGCTCCGCTTCCCAAGCTTGAGTGCGAGGTTTTCCCAAGGTTTTGGCTCTTGAGTCAAGAAAACAGTCCGTTCGTCAACCTACGCAGACGACGATCAGCCGTAAAGTCGTCGCCGCTCCTCAGCAATATCAGCACGCTCGAGATACTCCTGATACCCGATCTGGCGATCGATGGACCCTCTCGGTGTGATTTCGATCATTCGGGTCGCAATCGATTCGATGGTTTCCCTGTCCTGCGAGATTAAGAGAATCGTGCCCTTATAAGCCTTGAGTCCGTTATTGAGGGCTGTGATGGATTCTAGGTCGAGGTGGTTGGTCGGCTCGTCGAGTAGCAAGACATTAGGTTGAAGCATCATGAGGCGTGAGAGGAGGCAGCGCACCTTCTCACCACCGGAAAGCACCCGCGTTTCTTTGAAAACCTCGTTGCCACTAAAAAGCATTTTTCCGAGGAAACCTCGGAGAAACTCCTCCTCGGCCTCTGCAGGTTTGGAGGCGCTGCGACGCAGCCATTCTATGAGATTGAGGTTTTCGTTGAAGTAGGCTTCGTGATCTTTGGGGAAGTACCCTCGCTTGGTCGTGACACCCCAACCGAATTCTCCAGAATCAGCTGCGCGCTCCCCGGCAAGGATTTGAAAGAGTAAGGATGCAGGTTGGCTGTCGCGACCCACAAAAGCCACCTTTTCGCCCTTCTCAAAAGTCATCGAAAGGTTTCTGAAATACGTTTTGCCATCGATCGAACCGCTGAGGTTCTTCACTTCTAGTAGTAATTTACCTGCTTCGCGCTCCTGTTGGAAGTGAACGTGAGGATAGCGACGAGTCGAAGGTTTGATCTCATCGATATTCAACTTATCGAGCAGCTTTTTGCGTGACGTTGCCTGGCTTGACTTGGATGCATTAGCGGAGAAACGATCGATAAAGGCTTTGAGTTCTTTGATCTTATCTTCCGTTTTACGGTTCTGGTCTTGTTTTTGCTTCAGGGCGAGCTGGCTTGCTTCGTACCAAAAGCTATAATTGCCCGTATACAATGAGATTTGATTGAAGTCGAGATCTGCGATGTGGGTGCATACTTTGTCAAGGAAATGTCGGTCGTGCGAGACGACAATCACAGTGTTTTTGAACTCGCAGAGAAACTCCTCGAGCCACATGATGGAATCAACGTCGAGATTATTCGTTGGCTCGTCGAGGAGAAGAATATCCGGGTTGCCAAAGAGAGCCTGCGCAAGGAGCACTCGGACCTTTAGGCCAGCTTCGAGTTCGCGCATAAAGCCCTGATGGAGGTCGGTATTCACGCCAAGTGATTCAAGGATGCCGCCAGCTTGACTTTCTGCATCGTAACCACCAAGGTCGGCAAACCTATGCTCAAGTTCAGCAGCGCGATAGCCATCCTCCTCAGAGAAGTCAGCCTTGGCATAAAGTGCTTCTTTTTCACGGATCACGTCAAACAATTCACGATTACCCATCATGACAGTTTTAATGACCTCGACGTCTTCAAACTCAAAGTGATTTTGCTTCAAGACAGCTATGCGTTGACCTGGTGTAACAAAGACTTCACCGCGATCAGGCTTGATCTCGCCCGAAAGGATTTTGAGAAAAGTAGATTTACCAGCTCCGTTAGCACCGATGAGGCCATAACAGTTGCCAGGAAGAAATTTAATGCTGACGTCTTGAAAGAGGAACCTCTGGCTAAAGGCCAAGGTCACCTGATGGGTGCTGATCATAAGCGCCTGTCCGTGGGTTAGAGAGAAAATGGCGTATCCGTTCGGTAGGCTACCATAACCCATACGAAAGGGCTTGGCTAGTTCGGAATGCTCTCGAGCGGGAGCTTGGCCGTCGCCAGGCGCGCGTTCCCGAACTCAAGAGGAATCGTGGCGCCTTGGGCAGGAGTCTGTAAGGCCGCGGCGCTTCGAGCCCTGGATTGTCTGTGTCAAAGTGGTTTGACCTAGTTTGCTGGAGTTTGATGCTCACTTTGCCCGAGTTTTCCGGAAAGCAGGCCTATGCCGAGGAGAATAAAAGGCAGGCTCAGGATTTGGCCCATGTTGAGCGGCAGTCCGCTTTCGAAGACAGCCTGGTTTTCTTTAACAAACTCGATCACAAATCGGCTGGAGAAAATCCAAAGGAAGAGCAGGCCCAGCATGTGACCCGGCCGAGAGGCCCACTTTCTTCTATAAAGAAACCAAAGTGTGAGTGCCAGGAGAAGATAGCTGAGAGCTTCATACAGCATCGCAGGATGGCGGGGAAAATGTTCCCCATTGTTTGCGAAGATGATGGCCCAGGGCACCTGGCTTGGAGTACCGACAATTTCTGAGTTAAAGAAGTTACCAATTCGAATGCAACCCGCGGTCAGTGCGATTGCCAAAGTAAGCCGGTCGCCAAGCCACATGTAGCCATACTCAGGGTGTTGACGCTTGAACAGCCAAACGGCTGTTAGGACACCAAGCGTTCCTCCATGGCTTGCGAGGCCTCCTTCCCAAACAAAGAGAATGTCCCAAGGTCGCATCAAGTAGTGTTGCGGCGCATAGAACAGACAGTGACCCAGTCGAGCTCCCAGGATGGTGCCACATATCACATAAGTAAGCAGGGATGACAGATCATCGGTCTTACGACCCTCATGTTCGAAGATCTTTTTGACTATCGTGTAGCCGCCTATGAAACCGAGAGCAAACATCAGGCCGTACCACCGGGGTCCCCAGCTGCCGATTCGAAAGATTTCTCTTTGGACGTCCCAAACAATAAACTCCATCTGTCGTCAGCCTCGGTCAAAGGAAGGGGGGAGAATGCACTCATTCCAATCGTCGCCTATTTGGGGTTGAGTGGCAAGCACTGGCCGCAGTGAAGGCCGAATTCATCTTTGTTTGCAAGATTTTCTTAGCTTTTGGCGACGAGAATCAGCTAGCATGAGCTAAGTAGCAGTATGCGAGGATTTTTGACCGACTTGAACGAGAAGCTCTGGTATCACGTTTAGGCTTTTGGGAATCAAGGCGTGATGAAAAAAGTATCGGAGTGAAGCCATCTTCATGAGGACACTTTTTTTATGAAGCAACGCTGAGTCGGGGCTTTTTCAGCAGAATTGCATGAGATTTGTCAGAAGGATGTATCTATGGACCGACGTGATTTCCTCCAGTTTTGTGGCCACACTTTGCCCCTCAGTTTTCTTTTAGCCAATCTGCCCGCATGTACCAGTACTGCCTCGCCACCGCTACGAGAATGGCCTGCTTCATCTCAAAGTCTGCCTGATTTTCTTCGCATCGCGACTTCTGCTCCGAACCCACACAATACACAGGCGTGGCTCGTCAAGATCCACGACAAGCAAAGCTTCACCTTGTTCCTCGATCTCAGTCGCGTGCTTCGTGCGACCGATCCGATCTTAAGGCAGGTGCACATCGGACTCGGCTGTTTTCTAGAAGTTTTCCAGCTTGCAGCAGGCGCACAAAGCTTTGCCTGTTCGATAGAGGACCTCACAGCGGAGGCACCACTCAAAGATCGCCTGCCTATCGCTAAGGTCAGGCTTGAGAATATGACGGGGCTCAGTCCTGATCCTCTTTCGAGTGGGATAGCAGCTCGTCGGACCCATCGTGGTCCGTATCAATCAGAAGTATTGTCTGACGATCTCCAAAAGCAATTGATCGATGCCGCAGAAATCTACGGCAGTATCAAATTTGTAGCAAATGAGCAAAATCAGGCCTTGAATGATATCGCTATCGAGGCAACACGCATTGAGACTATGACCAAGCGCACTCACGAAGAAACCCGGCAGTGGTTCCGTTTTTCGGAGGAGGAGCATCGCTTGAAAGGGGACGGCCTTTCTATTTTCACTGGTATGACGGGGTTCAAAGCCTGGGTCGCTTCAAAGTTCTTTATCAGCGCCAAAGACTGGTTTGAACCTAGCGCGCTCGAAGCGACCATAGATCATTTTCGAGAAGCCGTACTGCATACCCCTCATCACGTGATGTTTACGACTGATCGCTCGACAGCAAGTGACTGGTTGAACATCGGGCGTAGTTACCTACGCTTTCAGCTAGCTGCCTTGCGCGAGGGCTATTATCTGCACCCGTTGAGCCAGGTGCTGCAGGAGTATCCAGAGATGAGGACGCTACAAGAAAAGTTCAATAGCCTCCTCGAGGTGAAAGCTCCTGCCAAGATACAAATGTGGGCACGAATAGGTCGGCCTCAATCGATTGATGGTATACTTTCGCCACGTCGACCTCTCGAAAAGATCCTACTGAGCTGAACATCAAAAGCAGAGTGAAGGTCATTTATTAATATTTGAGTCTGCGCTGAAACAGCCTGAGAAACGCTCCGCAAGTGCACAAAATCTGGGTCATTCAAGGTCTGAGACCTTGATGAGACAGCCGGTCCCTAAGGAGCTAAAGAAGCTTTATGCACCGAGGGTCAGGGCCGATTTTTCGATACCTCCGCACCTGCTGTCAGTTCAGCGATGGACTGTCCAGACGAGATGTTTGCTTCGCCTGCAGCACTCGAATCACTTCGAGATAACACATGGTAGCGAACACGGCAGCCTGGCTTTGAAAAGGGAAAGGCATCATGAAAGAGTTTGAATATCAGCTCCCACAATCGCTCCTGACGATCCGCGGATATCAAAGTGGCCCTGAACATGGGCCTCTAGTCCTCGCACTGCATGGGTGGCTCGACAATTGTTATAGCTTTAGGCGGTTGGCCCAGGTTTGCCCCGAGCTGCGATTCTTGGCTATCGACCTTCCAGGGCACGGAGATTCTGATTGGATACCGGCAGGCATGGGTTATGATTTTCATTTCTATGGTCTGTGGGTCCATGAGTTGATCACATCATGGTCTCTGCAGCCCTTTCATTTGCTCGGTCATTCGATGGGAGCCGCAATCGCAAGCCTATACGCGGGCGCCTTCCCTGAGAAACTCCGGTCTCTTATTCTTATCGAAGGGATAGGACCACAGTCTCTGCCGGAAGATGAAGCTCCACAGAAACTTGGAGCTTATTACGACGCTTGGCTGCAGTCCTCGCGAATCCGCAATACCCTTTACGGATCTTGGGAAGAAGCGGTTCGAGCCCGCACGCGGGGGGGAGAGCTGGATGCAGGATCGGCGGAGATACTAGCTCAGCGCAGCGTGAGTCTCAACGAGAAAGGAGCTCTCTGGAAGCATGATCCGAGACTCAAGTTGCCGTCTCGTTATCAGTATAGCGAAGCCCAAGTTCTCGCCTATCTTCGACGCATCAGCTGTCCGGTCCTTGGTATTCTAGGAAACCAATCCGACCTAGCTACGCATCCCGTCGCGATGAGCAGACTGGCTGCTATCCCTCATATCAGAGAGGAACGTCTCAGCGGAGGGCATCATCTGCACATGGAGCACCCCGAAGTTGTGGCGACTTTGATTCGTGATGTCATCCGAACCTGCGAGCTGAGCTGATCTGATCGTCTCACGCCAAGAAGCACGCTGTACGAGTTCTCCCACTTCATGAAGACTGTCGGTGCCCGCAGACGATGAGCGGCAAGCCAGGCGCCTTAGGCCGCTGCCCGAGTGGTTGGTGCGAAAAGAGAATGATTTTTGGAATAGAAAGTACTAAAAGAGCGGGAATGTAAGCAGCCAAGCGCTCACTTGAGGCTTAAGTGCTTACAGCACGGCATCGAAGATTCCTGTTGAAGGAGTTTGATTTTGGAAAAAATTCTCTATTCCATCTTGCTTACTATAGCTTGCCTAGGTGCTTTTGCAAAATTGCCCCAAGGAGACTACGTATGGAACGATCGAAAGGTTCTCGGCATTGAACAGGATGGAGGCCAGGGCCTGTTGGTCCCGATGACGCTCCAGACGATATGGACTCCGGTACGCGGAGAGCCCTACGAGCCGTTAGCTCCCACGATCAGGCAGTTGCTACCTCAGACTCCTAAGGCTCTCCATATCCTTCATGGTTTTTTGCATCTTGGGAGTAGCATTCTAGTCCTGCTGATTGTAAGTCTCATTCTGCAGAGTAGCGGCGCAGCGTTGATGGGGGCCCTGTTGTTTGCGCTACATCCCCTTCAAGTTGAACCTGTGGCCTACATCGCTGCAGGTAAATTCATCTTGGGCGCTTTTCTCTCGCTCTTCACGCTTTGGCAGTACCTCCTCTATTGCGAACACAAGGCGAGCCAGAGTCGAAGCAGCGGCAAGCGCTATGCCCAGCTTGCAAGCTTGGCCTTTGTCTTGGCACTTCTCAGCACGCCCGGCACGGCTGTCACTCCCGTCCTCGCTTGGGTGTTGGGTCGAAGTCTCCCCAAACGCAGTTCGATGGTGATGACCCGATTGCCTGTGTGGCCGGTGTGGCTGTGGACTGTCCTGGCATTGTTGCCTTTGGTTTGGGCTTTCGCTGCTCATCGCTTGCAGCCCCTGATGATGCAGACGGACGTGTGGAAACGCCCCTTTGTCGCTGGCGACGCTCTGGCCTTCTACCTTTCCAAATTGATTGCGCCGGTGATGATAGGTCCTGACTACGGACGCACGCCGGCCTATGCGCTGCAACATTGGTGGGGATATTTCACTTGGTTAGTGCCGTTGGTCCTCTTTATCGTGCTCAGTGCTCGGCGCGAGCCCCTGCGGAGTCTCTTTGGAACCGCGATCAGCCTCTTCGTCCTAGCACTTCTACCTTATCTTGGTCTAATAGCCATCGACGATCATGGTGCCTCTTTAGTTGCGAATTCTTTTGTTTATCTGGCGATGCTTGGGCCCGCTCTTGCTCTCTCAGGAGCGGTAGCCCTGGGTCGACGGACGTGGTTCCCCCTTCTGATACTGTTCGTTTTGGTCAGCTTTGCTTATCTGAGTGCGCAGAACCTTGAACATTGGCAAACGGAGCGAGCGCTGTGGAAACACGCTATTGCAGTGAACCCGAAGAGCCCCGTGGTGAATCAGACCCTAGGAGATCAGTATCGGCGAGCTGGTCGCTGGGATGAGGCTCAGTATCACTACGAGCAGGTTCTAGCTGTTCATCAGGGTAGCGCAGATCTCTACTTTCATCTGGGAGAAATGGAGAGGCAGCGCGAACATGCGGTGACTGCTGCAAATTATTATGAGAAAGCACTGGCACTGGATCCTGGTCTCAAGAAGGTTCATAGGCGCTTAGGTCAGGCTTATCTTGCTCAAGCGGATCGCTCACGGGCGCTCGAGCAGTTCCGAAAAGCTTTGGAGTTTGAGCCTGAACAGATTAGTAGCCTTCGCTATGTAGGGAGGATTCATGTCGAAGCTAAGGAGTTTAACGAGGCTGTCCCCTATCTTGAGAAGGTCTTGCAGCTAGCGTCGCCTGAGCAGGTGGTCGAGCGCACAGAGGCTCAGACACTGTTGGGTCAAGCTCTGTTTCATACCCAACGCATAGAAGAAGCCCAAAAGCTTTTAGAAGAGGCTTTGGTCCTTGATCCGGGGCACGCAGAAACCCATCGCATCTTAGCAGAGATTTACTATTCACGGGGGATGTTAGCCGAAGCCCGTCCCCATCTCGAGTTTACCCTTCGAACCCCCTCTGACGATGCGGAACTCTATCGTCGATTGGGCGAGAGCCTGGCTGCAGTCAAACAGCATGAGAAGGCTATTGTTGCCTTTGAACGGGCGTTAGATTTGAAAAAAGACTGGCCCTTGGCGTTGACCCAAGCTGGGACTTCATACTTTCAATTGAGGCGACTCAAAGAGGCCTCGACTTTGTTACGACAAAGCCTTGCACTGAACCCTCAGCAAGCTGAGAGTCATTACGTTCTCGGAGATATGGCCCGCTGGATGGGGCGTAAGGCGGAAGCACTTGCTGAGTACCACAGCGCGCTGCGGATCGACCCTGATCATACTCAGGCTCATATTCGACTGGGAACGTGGTTTCTACAGAAAGAACAGCCGACGGACGCAGCTCGACACTTCAAGGCAGCACTGCGCTCCCGTCCCCAGGACGAAAAAGTCCTGTCTCTCTTGCAAAAGGCCGAGCGGGAGGCCGGTGGGCGAGCGGGCTGAAAAGCCACTCGCAGCTCCCATGACGTCGATACCAGGTCTGCTTCCTGGAGGTAAGATGTCGATACTTCTCTCGCAAGCCGTGAGTCGATCATCCGAAAATTAATCGAGCCCGACTTGTTCTCGGTGGTCAGCAGACTATCTTAGATTTCTGAATGTGTTCGAGACACAAAAATGTTGTTAACTTTTCCCAGGCTGCTGCCGACAGCAGGTCGACTTTGTTGGCGAGATCGGCTGGATGGGTGTCCTGTACGACAACGGTCGATCGGCGAGCTGGGACTCAGACCGCAGGCGCTGCGCTGACACCGTCTACGTTGGGGGTCAAGACGGCATCTGCGTCTATCCTGACTGGGGCAGCGAGGCGACCATGGAAAGACTTTGTGCGCTCGCCATCTGCAGGAAGTCAATTCGACTTCGATCACTGGGCGTCTCGGTGATCCCCATCCAGCAATCACCGTGATTTTTTTCCTGATTGTAGAACAAAGCCGTATCTTAGCGCTGGCTCGCCTGCTAATTTAGAGCCCGTTCAGAAATAGTCAGTAGGCGTCATGGCAGGACCAGCCTGAGCTCCTCATCATCCTCCGGGCTTGGTCGCCGGACACGCATCGCCCTTGGACCCATTCTGAACGCTTAAAGGGGCATTTCAGGACAGACCACTGTCGCGAGGCCTTTGGAATGTCCTCCCGTTAAAAGGAGTCGCTTGTGAGAGGTCTTAGTTTCTTATCCGCTACTATCGTGAGTCTGAGTTTTTCAGCTGCCACAGCCTACGCTGTCGAGGGAATGTGGCAGCCCGAGCAATTGCCGCTGATCCAAAAGGATCTGAAGGACAAGGGCTTGGTCATCAATCCTGAGAATTTGAGCAACCTGACTGCGTTTCCCATGAATGCAATCGTTAGCCTCGGTGGGTGCAGTGCTTCTTTCGTGTCGAACCTCGGACTGGTTGTCACGAACCACCACTGTGCCTACGGCTCGATTCAGTATAACTCCGCGGCCGAGCGTAATCTGCTGGCGGATGGATTTTATGCCAAGACTTTGGCAGACGAACTTCCGGCGGCTCCTGGTTCGCGTGTATTCGTAACCGAAAGTATCCAGGACGTGACCCAAGACCTGCTCAAAGGTCTAGAGAAAGTCACAGGACTCAAGCGCTTTCAGACGATCGATCAGCGTCGCAAGGATCTGATCTCTGCCTGTGAGAAAACAGCTGGCTACCGCTGCCGCATCGATGCCTTCCTTGGCGAGAGTAGCTATCGATTGACCAAGCAGCTTGAGATCAAAGACGTGCGTCTTGTTCAAGCTCCACCCTCGGCGATCGGCAAATTCGGTGGTGATATTGACAACTGGATGTGGCCTCGTCACACCGGTGACTTTGCCTTTTATCGCGCTTATGTTGCTAAGGATGGTTCTCCGGCAGAATTCGACGCCAACAACGTCCCCTACCAGCCGAAAGGTTTTCTCAAGGTTGACACTGCAGGTGTCGAGCCCGGATCCTTCGTCATGGTTGCCGGTTATCCCGGGCGCACCAACCGACATCGCCTAGCCAGTGAAGTCGCCTATACCTTCGAGATCTCGAATCTGGAAACCAAAGATTACCTCGATCGTCGTATCGCTCTGATCGAGAGCTTTAAAGCCAAAGATCCTGAGCTCGGTATCAAGTATGCGAATGCCCTTGCGGGGATGAACAACACCTCCAAGAACATCGAAGGCAAGCAGGACGGCTATAAAGCCATGAATCTGCTTGAAGGAAAACGCGCCGAAGAGAAAGCGCTGCTTGACTCGTTCAAGAATGAGAAGAACAAGGCTGCCGTCAGCAATTACGAGGCTCTGAATAAACTCCTCGCAGAAGATCAAACAGCCGATCGCGCTGCCATTGTTCTGCGTAAAGCGACCGACTCCGACCTCCTACGCACGGCGCAGCGTCTTTATCGGCTGGCACGTGAGAAAGCCAAGCCTGATGCAGAGCGTGAACCTGGCTTTCAGGATCGTGATTTGACCATGATGCGTCAGGGTCTGGTTGCGCTATCTCGCCGCTTTGATCCGAAGGTCGACCAGGAGCTTTGGAGCCTCGGTCTTGGTGACGCTCGTAAAGCCGGGGCCGACCTTAAAAAGCAACTGCCCAAGAATCTTCGGCAGCTTGTGACATTGAAAGATGCGGAATTGCAGAAGACTTTGGCTGATGCCTACAAGAACACGGTTCTTTTGGACGAGAAAAAGCGTCTCGAGTTGATGGATGCTGACCGTAAGACCCTTGAGGCGTTACCCGATCCCTTTATGAAGATGGCCGTCGCAATGTTCAACGAGACGATCAAACTGGAAGATACCCAGAAGGATCGTGCTGGTCGCTTCCAGCAGCTGCGTTCGCAGTACATGCAGAATCTCGTGGCCTATCATGCTAAACAAGGCAAGGTCGTGTATCCGGATGCTAACTCTACACTGAGAATAACCTACGGGACCGTTCAGGGTTACAAGAATCGGCAGAATCAGGCGCAGGCTCCTTTCACCAAGCTTGAAGAAATTGCCGCTAAGAACACCGGCAAGGAGCCTTTCGATGTTCCCACCAAGCAGATGGAACTGATCAAAAACAAAGCGTATGGATCCTACAAGTTGGAGTCACTGGGTAGTGTTCCTGTGAACTTCCTGGCAGACCTCGACATTACGGGTGGTAACTCTGGTTCGGCGACCCTGAATGCAAAAGCGGAACTCACAGGACTTGTCTTCGATGGAACCATCGATGGTGTCATTTCCGATTGGGCCTTCGATCCGGCCTATACCCGTTCGATTCACGTCGACGTCCGCTACATGCTCTGGGTCCTGGATCAGTACGATCATGCTACTCGTCTCCTTGAGGAGATTGGCGCTAAGCAGGGAGCTACCCCAGCCCACTGATTGAGAAAAAGACATGAGAGCTGAGAGGAGCGGGTCACCGCTCCTTTTTTTGTGCGTTCAGCGTCGAGTGATCATGGCTTGGAAAAGAAGGGATACCGAGGTGTCGGAAGTCTTCCTATCACCTTGTTCTGAGGTGAGGCTATAATCAGATGAAAATTCCGAAGACCGGTAAGGACACGTGATCCATGAGGGGCTTGGGGGTTTTGGTTCGTGTTTGCCTACAAGAAAGGGAGCTTATGACAAAATACCGGTTGTGGCCGCTCCTCGGTCTTGGCCTGACGGGCTTGGTCCTGGTGTTAGCACTGCTGGCCCTCGTCACGTATCAGGAGCATCTCGCGGGTGAAAGACTCGAAGCCCACTCTCAGGCGACGCCTGCACTTCTACAATCGACTGTGATTATGACTCTGGGCTCGACGTGGCTAGGACGGGCCTATCTCGATCGACCGTCCCAGCTTCTCTGGACAAACTTTCATGTACTCCGGCCCTACTGCCGACAGGCGGCAGGGGAGCTCCTTTGTGATTTGCCCCAGGTTTGGATGACGCAGCATGGGCGCGCTCAGAGTCAGAGTGTACGCCTCGATCTGATCCGTTGTTCGTCTTGGATCGATGGCTGCGTCTTTGCGGTCGACGGTAAAGGGCAGACCCGGATCTTTTTCGAGCAATTCGCGGGACGTTGGGCCCCCTTTTACTCTTTGCATACTTTGCCGCTACCTATGGATGCGCCCCCTCGCAATCATGATTTTCTCCAGGGTCGGGCCGTGGAAGATAACCCCACACTATTCTTCAGTTCGTTGCCGAGTCGTCCCGGACTGAGTGGCAGTCCCGTCTATGACGAGGCAGGAGAGTTCCGCGGCCTGATCCGAGCATCGGTCAGTGCGACAGGATTCAACCTGCATCGGCTATTTGCCCGACTTGGGGCCAATAGTTTTCAGTGGTTTCGTGAAAGGACTCATATCGTGGGAGCTCCTGTGTTAGCGCGGGTCCTCCTGTGTCCATCGCTTGAGGGAGAGTCTTGCGCGGACACATCTCGTAGGGAACTGGAGTCCTATCTTGAGCAGGTGGTAACGACTGGAGGTGGGAAGGGGATTTTTTATCTGGGACGCGGTAGCTATGTTGCAGAGTTGGTCGAGACGTTGTTTCGATTCGCAGATGACGAACCGGCCATCGTCGAGGAATTGCTCAGAGCGGAACCAAATAGGGACTGTCCAAGCGAGGAGAACATGATCCGCCGTCGGACACTCGAAGCTTGGCTGAGAAAGACCTGGAATTGCCGGGGCGAGACTCCGAACATGCCGATTGATACGTGGCGACACTGCAGTCGTCGGCTTGTGACTGAGGAATGGATCGATGGGGCCCTCGGTATCGATAGGAGCTGGATCTGGCAGGCTAGTGTGCGACGGCAATGTCGTATGAGAAGTGGTGTCTGACAAATCAAAAAAACCGATGCAAAACGTAGTAGGTCCCTGCTCGACGCAGCAAGGCCTTCGACCCTGGAGGGCCTCAGAAGGTTGGGGGGCTCAGGACAAATGGTTCGAAGGAAACTCAAGACGATTGCGCCGTTTCTTGCTTTTGCCAACTTTGAAACGAGAAATGTAAGGACAGCGCTGGCAGAGCTTTTCGACTAAACGTCCCTCTTGAAAACCCTGAAGGACAGCTTGGGCCCTCGGAGCCGAAAGAATGTCGATGAGAGGCTGACTGTTTACATTTCCCAGTTGGATCACACCTTCCTTATCGAGACAGCAAGGGACAACCGTACCATCCACCAAAATTCCGAAGTGAGTCGTAAGCCCATAGCATCGTCCTTGAGTTCCCCGTTCAGGTAAATCTAGACTTGGCCAGACGAACTCTGTATCAAAATGTAGGTAAAGTCGCTGTGTGAGCCGAATACTTTTGCGCTGACGCACGTCCTGCATGGGCCCAACCTGGACCCTAAACCGGTGTTCGATGGCGGCAAGCATATCCAGGTTATGGGCTCCTGTACCTCGCGGATCCTGCAGGTTCCAGAGTCTGTAGTTGATATAGAGGTCAGGCCGTTCGGTTAGAGCTTGTTCCGTGAAACGGAAGATACGTTCCAGGTAGGCACTCGGATCTTGATCGCCAAAATTGTCGCGGAAACTATGGAGAGAAAAGTTAATCTGTCGAACAGTGGGGTTGAGTAGAGCCACATGCTTAGCTTCGCGCAGCAATACACCATTAGTGACCAGTAAGACGGGGACCTGTCGTTCCGCACAGGCCTCGATCATGGCCGCCAAGTGAGGATGCAGAAGCGGTTCACCCATAAGATGCAAGCATACCTGTCGTGTGAGAGGGGCAACTTGATCGAGGATGCGAACAAAAGCTTCCAGCTCCATGATGCCCTTTTTGCGTTCCACGACCGGACAGAAGCTGCACTGGAGATTACAAACGTTGCTGATTTCGATATGAACCTTGTCGAATCGGTGTTGATCCTCAAGTGCGATGAGGCCTGTCATGAACCCTCCGGCTTCCACGGGTGCCAGCGGGTTCTAGCACAGGCTCTGGTCTGGAGCAATGATGCCGTTTTGGCATCATTAGCTTAGACGCGCAGGACGAGGACAGAATGCTGTCCTGCTACCACTTGCTGGAAGGAAACACTCCCGATCGCGAGTCGCTCGACAAAGCCATGTCCTTGGGCACCTAGCACGAGCAGCTGGGAGCTGGAAGCTTTCATGGTGGCATCGATCGCTTCATCCACGGCTCCTGCGAGCACCCTGGATTCGAGCTCATACCCCAAGGGGCTGAGCTTCCTGATCACTTTGGTGTTTTCGTGTTCCAGTTGCTGGGTGATCCATTGATCGAGGGGAGCTTTGAAGTTGTCGGCTACTGCCCGAATACCGTCGATCAAGGCCTTGGGATAAACCGTGAGCACTGTGATCCTGCGAATACCTTTGGGAGCAAGGGCTACAAAACAGTCCAAGCAACGATTGGCATAGTCGGAATGATCCGTAGCGAACACCGCATCAATCGGCGACTGCGAGCGCAAAGGACCACGAGCTACGAGAAGGTTGGTGTGAGCCTTATTCACCAGCTTGCGCCCCACACTTCCGATCACGAGCTTTTGCAGGGCACCCTCGTCGCGGCTACCGATGGCGATGAGGTCGGCCTGTCGCTCATAGGCAGCCAGCAGAATTTCGTTGGCGATAAAACCGGCCCGAAGGTTTGTATTGGCTTCGACACCATACTCCCTCAGCCTGTCGTGCGCCCAGGATAGCCGTTCATGGCCCTCTTTTTCTTGGAGTTGCAGGAAACGTTCGATAGGATCCTTCGCCAACGAGCCTTCGGCTAGAAGGGGAGAAGCGATTCGCTCAACAACGTAAACCAGATCAACGTTTGCATCCTTAAACTGCAATCGTCCCACTAGGTCCAGTGGGGATGAGGATTCTGTTCCATTGCCAGTTCCAATAACGATTTTCATAGTCGGAGCCTCTCGAAGTTGTTCTGGATTGCCTGATACCGAGCTTCTACTAAAGTGCAATATGGATCCAATCGATAATCTCAACCCTTTCCATTGCTTTCTACGATATTTTAGCTTGACTCGCTGTGTCTTACCCTCCGATTCGTGATCCTAGCAGTCCGTTCCCGATTGCTCAAGCGATCGAGGGGGGGCGAAGGGGATAGCACTTCGAAAGATGGACCCAGTAGGTCCGGGACTTCGGCTTCGACAGGTGAGTGTTTTTGTCTGCTCCGTGAATCTTTGTCTTAAGAGGCCTGGTTGAACGTTCCGAAAAAGTCCAGAGGCTAGGCGCATAAGGTTATGCGGTCCGGAATGGAGATGCGATCCGTGAGAGAATGAGGGTTTTTATGCAACGACGCCCCTTGGCGTTTTTTAGACGCGTGCTCATGTGTCTGAGTCTTGCAACATGGCTGAGGCGTCGACATTGGGTCCGGAGGCGATGTGTGTAAAGACCTCAGCTCCTCATCGGCCGCTGTAGCTGCAGAGCGTTGATGTCTGGAACGGAGAACGCATCGCGGAACGCTTCAACGAGCATGTCAGGACGAAATCTCATCGACACGACGCAAAACGACTCGCATCGTCGTGCCTGATGGACCCTGATCAGATCGTCCTGGCGATGATTCAATTTCGAGACGGCCCCCATAAGTCTCAAGGAAGGCCAGCACCAGTGGCAAGCCAAATCCGGTTCCGCGTTCTCCGCTAGTACCCTTTCGGCTTGGAATATGTCCCTTGGCTTTGAAATAGGAGAGATCAGTCTTGGAAACGCCACCACCTTGATCCTTGAGTTCGATGATGATGAACTTGTCTCTTCGCAGCGCTCGGAATTGAATCACGCCACCCACCGGACTAAATTTGATTGCATTCGATAAGAGGTTTCCAAGTACATTGCGGGCTAGGGAGTGAGGTTCGGCTAGCATTTTCTCGTGGGGGTCAATTTCGAGCGCGACCTCGAAGCGAAGGTTTTTATCTCGAATCCGGTCAGCAAAGATCAAATCGAGCTCCTCGATGATTCGACTTAGCTCGACCGGTTCAAGATGAAGTGCATAGAGACCATCCCGCTGAGCTCTTAGGACTTTCACGTCATCGATCATTTCGACGACCATGCGTAGAGCTTTGACAGATTTGCGGAGACTTTGATTTTCTGGTATGGGATTCTGACTCTCGACTTGCTTCTTCAGTAAGCGTTCTACTTGTATTAAAGCGATGGAGAGTGGATTGGATATGTCATGGCACAAGATAGCCAAGAGGTTTCGATTTTCGTCATTCACTCTGTGTAGCTTGATAAGGTCGCGTTCGTGCCAGAATGTATAAAGAAGGAACACAAAGGCACAGAAGACCATGGCGCCCACGTGCAAACTCATCGAGAATAGCTGCTGAGAGTGAGCCTGGAGTTCTGAAGGTGGCGTTAGTCCTTTGATATCGCTCCAGCAGAGAAAGAGTGCAGCTGCAACATTGCAGGCCGACCAAAACACACCGATCCGTACGTTCCCAAAGCTAAAGGCTCCAAACTTTGCAGCAACAAACCAAGCAACAACTGCCGAGCTAATACCTCCCGTGGTGTAGGCTGTTAAAGAAAAACCAATCAAACACATGCCGCTAAAACCATGCGCAACCATCTTGGTTGCGTGACCCAGGCGCAGCAGAAGCAGCATAGCGACCTGACATAAGACAAAGCCAAAGAGAATCATCAGACCGGTGGCATATTGAAGCCACAGCATCATCGGAATGTAAAGGAACGCGATGCTTAAAGTCACACAGAGGCTCAGACTTACGAATTGCCGATGGTGAAAATCGTTGAAATGAAGCCAAGGCTCACGTCCGAGCAGACACGTGGTGATTCTATCTCGAATGTTTAGGACCGGACCTTGCATCAATGTGCTCTAGAGTCGATGGCTAGCAGGGGAACCTTTTTGACAATATCGGTCATCGCAGAGGTACTAGCGAGAGGCAAAATTGCCGAGGGATAGTTCCGATTGTAGCTGGGCTCGATAGGGCACCTGCTCGAGAATGGGTAGGTCGTCATGCTTCGATCTTCGTAGACTGACGCCTTGGGCCGGACCGTCTCTTCGGCAGGTGCGACGAGGCTGAGTCTCTAAGGGCCCAAGAACGGGGGCATAGAGCTCACACCCCGAGCGAAGGTTCTGGAGGTGCGAGTGAGGCGGAAGTTTGATGGAGATTTTGTCCGTATAGTCCGAGCCATCAGAACAGAAGGACCTCGCCCGGCCTAGCTCCACTATCAACCTTGTCTTTCCTTTCTTCCTCTTCGTGCGAGAGGAAGAATTCAAAGGCAAACTTCTCCTGATCCGTAACAAGTTTTCGCATTGTCAGTGCCAATAGCTCACTCTTAGACATGACGAAGAAGCTGGACAAGCCGCCCGCTTCGTCATTTTTTTCTGGTTGCCCTGCTCCAGGAAGCTTGGCAACGAGCTCAGCTTCAGCCATGCGATGTTCCAAGATTTGTCGCATCAGGTCACAGCCTTGGCTGGCGCGAGATAATGCGGATAGTTCCTCGGTCAGAACCTTCATAGCTTCCTGTCCCTCTTCTGCCGCGGTAGCAGGATCTTCTTCCGCAAGGGGGTTCATGAGATCCAAGCTATTCATGATGAGTTTGGCGTCCTTCTCTGACAGTCGAGCAGCTTGGTCCTGAAACTCTTGGAAGAGTGCGACACCATAGTCGATGCCAGGGCTCAGGGAAAGCAACCCCCCGGCCAGTGTTCCGATACTCTCGGAGCTACCAGCTGCCGCTTTGATCTGGAGACAAGAGTGCATGAACTTGCGAATCAGCTCGTCCGTGACCGGAAGATCAGGAGCGGCTCCAGCCCGACGTAGCAGGATAGCTGTCTGACTCTCCGTGATCACAGCGATCAGTTCTTTTCTTGATCTTTCTATGTTTTCTTTAAGACTAGCAGATGAAACAATCAGATTTTGTTCGGCAGTGTCGGCCTCCTGGGTCAATTTTTGGAGGATTTTCGTACGCTCCTCACGACTCTTGAAGATCTTGAGATCCGCCTTGATTTCAGTGAGGGAAACTTGATCTGCGATATCACCAATATTTTTCAAGGCGTTTGTCAGTTCTGTTTTGATCCGCCTGATCGATATGACTAAACTTTCGGAAAGATCTTCAGAAAGGGCTAGGATCGACTCAGCGAAGGACGCATAGTCATGCACGAGGTAGAGAGACCTGCAGTCGTCGTCGATGTCAGTTGGTACCTTGTTGGGACCGATCCGTCCGAGAAGGGGGCCAATCTTTGTTTCAAAGAAGGCATTGCCTTTCAAATGGGCTTCCTGCATGGCTTCGATATCCTTCCGCTCGAACCGAATCAAGGTATCCCGAGATCCGGTCGGGCTTGCCTGAGCCAGGAGCGAGCTCAGGGGTGAGACGATCGGTAACTCGGCTGAGCTTACCTCGTAGTTATCGGCAAAAGCCGGAAGGAGTCGCAAAAACCGATAGATATTGAAGGGTACATTAGCAAGCTCGATCTTGTTTGGACCCTTATGACTTTTGACCAGAGCGTCGAGCAGAAGAAGACCGTTCCAGCTGGCTGCATTCAACGCCGACAGATCGATTCCCGAGAAGGCCGAACGGAAGGCCTCTCGAAGACCACCCATGGCTGCTCCCTCGGACAAGACCCCAGCGATTTTTATCCAACCTCCAGACGACGTTACAAAAAATCGGTTTTTTTCTGCTTGGTTTGTCGTTGGTGCTAACTTAGGCTGCGCCATGTATTTCTCCAAACAAAGTGCTAGGGGGACCTCAGTGACGACAGAGAGTCCCGAGTCAGCTGTGCGACTGCCTGGATCCATACAGCAGTGGTCCCGGGCATCGGGTACCAGAATGATCGGCAGATTGGCAGTTTCTTTAGCGAGACCGCTCAAAAAGTTCATCGTGAGCCCTTGCTAGAGAACTTCGCGCCGGCGCGAGACTCTCTTTCTAACTGCTGATATACCTGGATTTTTGACTCAAGCGAGAAGTCGCCATAGGGTGTGTAAGGTACCCTGGATGCCCACTGCTTGCTGGTTGGCGACCAGGACCCGGGCCTGTCTTGGAGAGGGGAGCTCATCGATTTCAGGGGTGGCATCAGAAGAATAGGTTTGGGGGCCATCGCCGGCTAATAAATGCAAATCGGTCGGGTGGAGCAGCTCGATGAGATTAGGTCCAAAAAAAGCATTTTTGCAACAATTATTGGGGGATTCATGACTTGCTCTAGGCTGAGGGGGGGGGACTTTTCGAAACGTTCCGGGTGGTGACTCTCAACTTGCGGCACAAACGGACGAAACTGGAGATGATCGAGGATTGCAATGAGTTCTCGACCGCTTGCTGCGCAAGCTAACCGATTGAGTCGGCAACGAAGTGCAGGAATGGAAGACCTTCATGGGAAACACGCAACAAAGTAGAGCATCAGAGCGAAAAACCTTGACGCTTCAGGATCTTATGTCGGTGGGGGCTCCAGGCTTTGAAACGTTCATCACCGAGTCTCTTCGGGAGAAGGTGAAGGGCTATCTCAAGGTGCCCGACGACCAGCTCTCCATCGGACCCCATACCAAAATCGATGCATTTTCGTACGGAGAACGGGTAGCCATTTTTCTGATATCAGGTCGCGAAATTCGCATTACGCTCAAGATTCACTACTCACCAAGCGAATGCCAAGGGTTGGCGGAATTTAAGAAGGTGGGGATGGACGCTGACGGACATCCCGACCCAGAAGCTGCTCAGTCCTTGTTTTCAGAACTGGCAAACATTCTTGCTGGTAGCATCAAAAGAGAGCTGCTCGATCTGGGCTATGTCGTGGGCATCTCTTTGCCGATCGCGGCAAGTGCCTATGACGAGATCCTGAGTTCCGATCAACTACACCCCGGGCGTCTGCATCTTTACCTGGATGTGCGGGGACGATCGAAACAAAGCGATCAGGACGCTGTCAAGTTCACGGTGACGGTTGCGGTCGAACCCGCTTCAGGTGAAGATATCAATCGCATCCGAAACTTCGAGTACAACCCAGACGAACGAAATCAGCAATCAGAAAATGAGTTTCTTTGAAACGCGTCGTTCGTTCAGAATAGAAAAGACGGATGGTTCAGACGGGTTAACGATTTTTTGGTGGGAGAGTTCGAAGTGGGGAACAGAGTCAAAAAAGCAGAAAGTCAGGAGATTGTTGCTTCCCACAATCTTCGTGCGACCTACGATATCCTCCAAACCATGTCTTCGAGTAAGAAGGCCTTGGAAAAAATCCTTGAGGAGAAAACGGATATATTCGCTCTATTTACCGAGAGCGGAGATATTATTAAGGGGAACAAGGCCCTAGGTACGATCTTGGGTGTTCCTGCAGATTTGACAGTCAAACATTCACTCAAAGAACTTTTCAGCCCGGAGAGCTGGCTCATTTTCATGAACAACGTCGAAATTTTGCGAAAGCACTCCGAGCGGAAAGCAAAGAACTTTGAACTGTCCGTAGATGGAATAGGCATCAAAGAGCGCTTTGGGGAAGAGAAGTTAGATTACCTCTGGACCGTGTCACTCTTCGATTCGATTTCCCCTCGACGAGGAGTGGTTTACTCCCTGGTGGGGCGAGATACCTCAGAGCTCAGGAGAGCGCAACGCAAACTCTCGACTATTTTCGGAAGTGTACCGCTTGCCATTTTTCATATTGATAGTGCCAAAAAAATTAGGGGACCCTGCTCGACCTATACTGAAGTATTGTTCAATCTGGACAGTGTGGAAGGTATTCCTTTCGAGAGCCTCCTTGGTCGCTGCTACATGGACATGACATCAGCTCAACGATTCGGCGTGCAAAGCTTGCTCGAGTCGATTGGAGGAGAAGAGATCTGGTTCGATCTCAACAAAAATACCTTTCCTAAGGAAGTCGAAAAGAAACGGGAAGAAGGCGACAGTCTTTGGATCGGTTTTTCCTACTCCCCCATCGTTCATAAAGGTCTTATTGAAGAGGTGCTCGTTGTAGCTGAGGATATCACGGAACGAGTCCATTTAAGAAAAAATCGCAAGTCGCGCGACGACGTCGAAGACAAAGTCGCCACAATATTTACGAACGTGCGGGAGATGGATTCAAGTACCGTTCGTCTAGTTATGTATGACATATCACATCAAATGGAAGAACTCGAAGCGGCCATGCAACAAAGACGGAAGGTGGGGCAATTGACTGGACCCCTGCATGCGATCAAAGGAACCTCACGGAGCGCAGGCCTGGCATTGTTCTCGGCTGTGATTCACGAGGCAGAGGAATCGATTTTGATGGCGATCGAGGATCGAGCGCCAGAAGAGGAAGTCTTTGTCATAGCCGATATGAAACTATCTTTGATTCGAGATCTTTTCGAGGCGATCAAAAGCATAGTGAGGATCGTCCACGAAGAAGCCTTCCAAAAAGAGTCTCAAAAGGTGCCTCCTGATCTCTTGCATTCTATACGAAGCGCAGCAGGACGACTGGCTGAAGTCAAGGGTGCCGAAATCATTCGACAGGAGCTATTGGACACCATGAGTGCATACTCTGGTGACGATCCCGACGGTGACTTTTTTGAATCCATTATTCCTAAGCTCAAGCTCTTCGTTGATACGACCAGTCGGCAGCTCGGTAAGGACATTGAGTTCAATGTGGAGCTTGCTGACAACTTACCCCAGTACTCACATAAAGTCCTGGTGAAGGTATCGGAGGTCCTTATTCACCTGCTCAATAATGCTGTCGATCATGGTATCGAGTCTCGGGAGGAGCGACTCGCTCGCGGTAAAACTCCCGAAGGACATATCGTTATCCGAGTCTTAGGGCGCGACGGTCACACCCATGTGGAAGTCGAAGACGACGGCGATGGTATACACCACGAAAAAATCCTCGAAAGTGCTCTCAGGAAGGGCATCATTTCCGAGCAAGAGGCCGTCCCCTTGAAGCGAAACAAGGAAGAAGCCTTACGCCTCATCTTTGCACGTGGCTTTTCGACCAAGACACAGGCTTCCGAAATTTCAGGGCGCGGTGTCGGTATGGATGGAGCCGATCAGGCTGCCAGAGTCCTTTCGGGTGGTCGTCATGGGATCGACGTGCGATCAAGTCCTGGTAACGGTACGGTCATGTCCTTTGATATAGCTGTCGCCATCGAGGTAGAACACGATCGTGCCGTGTGATCAGCCCTCTCGTTCTGAACATCGCGGGTCATAGCGGCGAGGGCAGCGAGAATGAACGAGCTGCTGTTCGTCTCAAGTGCACGTTGACAGGCGAAGACATGATGATGCGAGATTTGTATTGGTCGAAATCGCCCGTCGGAATTTCACCTCTAGGACCTGATCTTAAGCCTGTTCCTCAATAATCGGCAATAAAAACGGAAGTATACGAATAGGTCTAGCTCTCTCTCTGGGAAGATCTCAATTTTCTCGCGTAGCTACCGAAAGTTCGTCTAAGAGGTGGCGGGGCCGGAGGGCCTCGGATGCCTCCATTAACTTAGAGAGTAAGAACAAAAGGACGAAGCAACATGGCAGCTCATGACAAACGCAAGGGTCTCGCTAGCCTCCTGATGCAAGGCTTGATCCCATCGCAGTCGATCAACGAAATTCTAGAGAGAAACAAGCCTCTGTTACGTTCGGTCTTGCGAGTCGCTACGGGCCGAGAGGCACAACAGGTCAATCGACTTAAGGGCGAGGTGAAGTCCTTACGGTCTGAGGTGGAGCAGTTAAAGACGCTACTGAAGGATTTCGCAGTCCAAGAACCTCGACCGTTTGAGCCTAAAGACCGGAATCTCGAGCATTTTCCCCAACAGCCCTGGGAGCGCTTTTATGATGCGGAAGTTCTAAAACACTATGCTCCACCGAAAAACACCATCGTCGACAACTTCCGGGAAACGGTACGTAAGTTCCCAAGCAAAGACTTCACGCTTTTTCAAGGGGCATCGATCGACTATAAAACAGCTGACCGTTACACGGACGCCATCGCTGCCGCTCTGCAGCTGCGTGGCGTGCAAAAAGGGGACCGAGTTGCGATTCAGCTCCCCAATATTCCACAAGTTGTGCTCGCCTATTACGGTGTGATGAAAGCTGGAGGCATTGTCGTTTTTGTGAGTCCCTTGTACACCGAGGAAGAAATTGTCCATCAATTGAATGATGCTCAGCCGAAGGTGTTCATCACACTCGATATAATCTACGATAAAAGGGTTCGTAAGGTTCGTGAGCAACTCAGCTCGGTGCGTGACTTCCTGCTTTGTGACATCAAGGCATATTTACCCGCTCATCTTCGCACGCTTTACCCCATCAAGGCCAAGAAAACGGGCATGCTGGCCCAGATTCGTAAGGACGATGATGTGGAATACCTCGATCGTTTGATCGAAGATACCAGCCGCGATGACTACACCCCAGTATCAGTCGATTTCGATGATATCGCTGTTCTACAGTACACTGGGGGTACCACGGGACGATCGAAAGGGGCGATTCTTACCCATGGCAATCTTGCTGCAAATGTGGCCCAGCTGCATGCATTGCAGTACAGTGCGCAAGTGGGAGAGGAATCGATACTCACGGCTGTTCCGATCTTTCATGTCCTCGGTATGACGGTCTGTCTGAACTTAGGGGTGAAGCTGGGTGCGTGTCTTATTCTCGTTCCGAAATTTGATATCGAACTCATTGTCAAGGCGATCACCCGTTATCAACCGACCTTTTTCCCTGGAGTGCCGACGATGTTCGTCGCGTTCAATAACTACCCTGGGATATCTGAGCTCGATGTCAGCTCGATCAAGTCCTGTTTCAGTGGCAGTGCCCCTCTTCCCGAGGATGTCATGCGTCGCTTCGAGCAGCTCACAGGCTCCAAGATCGTGGAAGGCTATGGTCTCAGCGAGGCCTCACCTGTCACCCATGTGAATCCTCTTTATGGCAAGCGGAAGCTCAACTCGATCGGCATACCCATCCCGGGTACAGAAGCCAAAGTTGTGAACATGGAGACTGGAGAACCCTGTCCTCCCAATACTCCAGGTGAGCTCCTTGTCAAGGGGCCTCAGGTCATGCGCGGCTATTGGAACATGGCTGATGAGACAAACCGCGTTCTGAAAGATGGTTGGTTGAAAACCGGGGATGTTGCCCAGATCGATGAGGATGGCTACTTTGCGATTGTTGATCGAATTAAGGACATGATCATTGCAGGTGGCTTTAATATCTATCCGCGAGAGATCGATGAAGTTCTATTCAGTCATCCAGCCATCGCCGAAGCGGTTAGCGTGGGCATTCCTGACAGCTACCGGGGGGAAACTGTTAAAGCCTTCGTCGTCCTGAAGCCAGACCAGACTCTGACTGAGGAGCAAGTGAAAGCTTTTTGTCGCGAGCATTTGGCCGCCTTTAAAGTGCCTACGATGGTGGAATTTCGCCAGGAGCTCCCCAAGAACATGGTTGGCAAAATCTTGAGGAAAGTACTTCGTGACGAAGAGATCGCACGGGCAAACATGAAAAAGGCCAGCTGAAGGATCCATCGAGAGAAGTATTCCTATCTCGACCTCGCCTTGCTTCCAGGCGAGGTCTCCCATGCAACTTCAACCGATTCACAAGAAATCACCTTAAAATGCGCTTAAATCCAAGAATGTTCCGTGGGCCTTAGATTTACCAGATAGCGGAACATTTCCAGAATTTTAATGTGATCTCTTGATCGGATCCTGCTCCACAGAATTTCCATAAGCGGCAGTCTGTCCAGGGTGCAACCGGCAAGAGCCAGAAGGCTCTCAGGAGAAGCTTCAAAGTATGGCTCACGTTCGCAGGTCCGACCTTCGAGGGAGAAGGCTTAGCTCCAAATTGGGGGTGCTGGCAAATCAATAATGATTTCAAACGCGCAGTAATTCTCCCCATGGCGCTCGCCAAGCGCGAGACTGACGCGACCATCGTGTTTCTCTACGAGGTCTTTGACAGCAGCCATACCGACTCCGCGACCAGAGATATCAGAGACGTCCTGTTTGGTGGATAGACCGCTTCTGAAAATCGATGAAGCAACTTCAATATCGCTCAGGTGGGGATCACGGCCTTCCTGGTTCAGGATGGCTCGGAGTTGGGCCAGGGCTAACCCGCGCCCATCATCGCCAATGCGGATTTGGGCTCCAGCGGGAGTCTGGCGAGCCGAGATTGTCAGGGTACCGGCCTCCGCTTTTCCTGCGTTCCGTCTCTCCTCGGGAGTTTCGATTCCGTGATCAAGAGCATTGTTTACCATGTGAATCACGGCAGCCTTTATGTCGTGTGCAGCTTCTGCAGTCAGCCACGGATCATGACCTTTCAAGCAAAGGCTGGGGCGAGGTTTACCCAACTGCTCGGAGGTTTTTTCAAGCACCTGAGCGATGTCACTGAGAGTGTGTGAAAAGGAGACAAAGGCATGGGCTAGAAACTCTCTCAGTTCGTGAGCATCTTCATCATGGCGTTCGATAGCCGACCGGATGTCCAGCCATGAATTGAAGGACATTGCCTTCTTAAAGCCCTGTTTAGGGATGATAAGATTGCTCTCGTGACCCCCAATATCCTCGACGATCTTTTGGTAAATACCCAATTTAAGGCTCAAAAGTTTCGTTTCTTTGACGAGTTGCTCATCTGATTCCCGTGAACTGACCGGATCCTTCCGGATCTCATTGAGTATCGTTTCGGTTGCGTGAGCCTGATTGGCGATCGAACTGAAACCAAGAGCTCGGGCGTTGCCCTTGATAGTGTGCAGGACAGCAAAGTATTCGTCTGACATCCTACGTCTCAGGTGATCCTCGGTGGTGAGAAAACGCTGAAGGACTTGGTCGGCCTTGGATGCCAATTCGGTAAGCTGCTGAACAGCTCGGATATACTTTCCGTAGCCGATTCTGATGACGTCGATCATGCAATCTGCAAGCATTTTGTTCTCGCGGGCACGCTCTTCTGAAAGGAGACGTTCGCTCACATCCAGCATCGACATGAGAATGCCGACGACCATTTCATTTTGATCGTTGAGAGGACTATAGGATACATCGTAAGAAAGGGTGCTACCTTCAGGTCCTACCTTCACGACGTGAGTAGCCAGGTTGCCAACGTTCAGTTCAAAATTGACGATCGATTCGCCTAGTAGGGACTCCACTATGTTCCTATGCACCACCTTCTGGTCCTCAGTAAGCTTAAACTCAGCGAGGAACTCTTCGTAAGGGATCTCACGACCTTTGAGATGGGCGAAGGATCGATCGAACGAGGCAGAACGCCACCCGTCAAGAACCGGTCGTCTGTTTTTTAGTCCGATCACAGCAATTGCATTCTCGACCGAAGTGAAGATTTTGTTCAGTCGCTCTGTTCTCTCATCAACCAAAAGTTTTTGTACAAAGTTGTTGATCGAGACTCGACTTCTGACGATGACGAAGATTCCAGCTATCACCAAGGAGGAAAGGGTGACAATGATGATATATATTAATTGACCAATAGGGAGACTGGCTTGAATGCCAATCATTGTTTGGCCAAGCAAGACCAGTGCAGAGAAGATCGCAAAGCTTTTGATTCGCCAAAGAAGGATACTTCCCAGTCCAAGAATGCAGAGTACATAACCCAGAAGATATTTCTCTACCGCTGTGGCTGGGACGATCACAATCATATAGCCGATAGCTAACTGGGTGTATGCGGACATTCCGATGAGTAGGCGTTCGTAAAGGAGAAGATCAGGGCGATACCTGATGAGGAAGCCTCCGATCAGACATTGAACTGCGATGGTGAGGCGGATTGCTAGCAGTTGGTAGAAGACATCGGGTGCGAAGTAAAGGTCAATACCCGCCCAGGATAAGATCAGTAGTGAGACAGAAAATGAGGTAACAATAAAGACGGAGCGGCCGTCTTGTAAATAAAGACGGGTCGCCTGGTCATAGAAGGGCGATTCGCTCATAGCTTCTCACTTTCGAACCAACTGTTCACGTTCGGGACATCGGTCGAGATTCAAGAGGACTTAAACGTCGCATACCATTCCAAGATAGTTTTTGCCTGAAAGGTAAGATCTTACAGGTCACCGGCGAAAGGATTCAGGCCACCCATCGAATGATGAGCCCTTGAGGATGGATCGCGACGTCATCCGCGAACATTCCCGTCTAGGAGCCTCAGCTGTCAATCAGCTGAGGCTCCTCAGTCCAAACCGTGCGGTAAGCTGACTGTCGTTCCATGTATTCGAGTAGACTCTGAAAGAAGGCGTGAGATGCGAGGGTTCCGCTATCACCGACGATGATGAGCTGACGGCGAGCGCGCGTGAGGGCTACATTGAGGCGTCTGGTTTCACGCAAAAACCCCAAACTTTGCTGATCATTACAGCGGACAAGAGATAAGAGAACGACCTCCTTCTCCCGACCTTGAAATCCATCGATGGTATCCACTTCGATGTCCATCATTTCGCAGTGATCGCGTAACCAGCGGGCCTGGGCTGCGTAAGGAGTGATCAGTGCCAGAGCCGTGGGAGCGATCCCTAGGTCGAGGAGTTTACGAGCCCGGCACAAGATAAGCTCACCCTCCTTGGGATTCAAAAGGCCTCCTCCGTCCGTCTCAGCTTCCTCGTAAAATCCAGCACCCGCTGTATCGATGAATAATAGGGGAGCCTCCTCCGCAGTGAGAGGCAGAATGTCAGCCAAGCTATGGTGAGCCACTCGAGGAGCAGCCTTCAATCGACTTTGGTAAAACATCAGGGACGGGAAACCCATGATCGCTTCATGCATGCGATACTGAACCTCCAGACAAGAAGTAATCTCAGAGCCATAGAGCCCAACCAAGCGCTCCATCATGCTGATACCATAGCCTTGAGCCTCGGCTTCAGCAGAAAGAATCGTCGGGGGAAGCTGGCAGTGATCGCCGCCGAGTACCAGCTTATTGGCACGCAGTGTTGGGATCCACGCCGTGGGCTCTGTTGCCTGTCCAGCTTCATCGATGACAACGAGGTCGAAGCGCCTTGGTCCGAGCAGAAAGGGATCAAGCCCTGTAGCCGTCGCTCCAATCACCGGCGCGCCATCAAGCACTCGTGTCACCGCCCGCGCTTCGAGTGTACGGGCATCGGCCATCAGGCTCCGAGCTTCAGCGAGGAGTGCTTGTCGCGATCCCCTGGTGGGTGCGGTCCGGGTGTAACGGCGAGCCTGTTGAAACAGGAGGCTCGCCTCCTTCATCATCTTTCGAGCGAGACGCGCATCGTCGTGGCGTTCGACTTGAGCATCGAGACTCTGACCCAAAAGTTGCGGCATGATCCGCGCAGGATGTCCCATCCGTACGACCGTCTCGCCACTTGCGAGCAGTTTCTCGAGTACATGATCGACACCCAGATTGCTGGGTGCGGTGACGAGCACTTTGCTGCCCCGAAGGATTTCCTGACGAATGAGTTCGACGAGCGTCGTTGTCTTGCCTGTTCCAGGAGGTCCATGAATAATCGCAAGATCTTCTGCTTGGTAAGCTTTCACGACGGCAGCCCATTGTTCGCTGTTAAGATCCCGATTGAAGGCCTGCTCCGGTTGCTCTCGACGCTGCTTCGGTGACGAGAGTCCTAAAAGTACCGAGCGGAGATTGGCAAGGCGGTCACCTTTAGCCTTTGCGACTGTATCCAGCGCCTCCCGTTCTCGTTTGCGGGCGATTTCGTCAAAGGCTAGGTCGAGTCGATATTGCTCTCCGTCATCCCATTCCGGTGGCTCATCAAAAACCACATGAATAACGCGCTCCCTGCGCTCAACCACGACGCCGCGGAGCAGCCTCCGTCCATCGCCAGGGTCTGGTGAGCAGAACACGGGGCTTCCCGCATCGAGACGGGTCCAGGGAAGTGGAGCCAAAGACGATTTTCGAAACACAATCACGATACGGCCACCGAGTCCACCAGCTTCGTCTACCATGCTCAGCAAACGCAGTGAATGGCCGCTTTGTTCGGCACGTAAGACATCGCTTCGATCCTCGAGACTTTGTCGATAGCGATCCTGCTCGGCTTTAGCCTCTAATGCCAAGAGTTGCTTCAGCTTCGTGAAGTGATCCTGCTTTTGCTCATAAGGGGCGGGTGCCATCAGCCTCATCCTTCTCTTCAACGGAGTCCATCAGCACGCGCTGGTAAACTCCGGAAGAATTTATAGAGTGCTTCGATCTCTATATCAGTCATCGCACGTGTCGCTTGCCACGGCATATAGCGAGGATCGATCTGGTGCCCCTCAGGGGTTACTCCCTGCCGCAAGACGATTTTGAACTCATCAAGGGACCATAGAGCCGATCGACCTGCTGGTGTAAGATTGGACGCTTGAGGCCATTCAGGTGGAACTCCTGGGATGCTACCTCCTGCAAAACCTGATCCATGGCATCCTTTGCAGGCAGCGGAAAGATAAGCCCCGTAGACTATGCTCGATTCTGGTGGCAAGTCCGTTACGAGCGGTTTTTGGTGATTGATACGCTCAGCAGCGAGGAGCAGTGGAAATTCGTCGAACAACAGGAGCAGGCGTGCCATAGGACCAACGATTTGAGGAGGAGTCTGGCGATCGACAGGTGGAAGTGCTTGCAGAGCTGCGATCATACGACCGAGGTCAGCTTGGGTGAGGTCTTGAAACTCGTCGGAAGGCATACCACGGAGAGCCTGGCCATCTGGGTTCAGTCCATGACGAATCGCGCGAATCCAGTCGAGGTCGTCATAATCCTTGATAGCTGAGCCTTGGCCTCTGGTTAAGTTCGTTCCAGAAAAACGGCCGATCGGCAAGGCTTCGATGAATGTCTTGCCTCCGAAATCCAGACTATGACAGTCATGACAGGCCTTGACGGTGAGCAGTCTTCGGCCTTCTTCCACAGCGCTCGGATCCCTAGGTATCGAAAAGCTTGGTACCTCGATAGACCAGCGCGGTGCTAGCTTTTGTTCTGTGTAGAGATAAAGACTGACGCCGCCCAGGCACATGGTGCCAATGATCCAGACTGTCAGCAGCAAAGTCCATTTCCAGAGTCGCTTCATTTTAGCCCTCACGTAGTCCAGGAATCTACGAGCATACTCGGAGTCGAGGGGAAGCTCAGCAGATATTTGTGGCTCAGCGCGAAGAGGAATTGTCTCCGAAAGAGCTTTCGCCCCTTCTGAGCAGATCCGAAGGCTTCTCGGTTATCGGTCTAAAGCGTGGGTGGGACGCGAGCAGGGAGTTGCAGGTGTGCAGCAAAGGACACGAATGGGTCGGTTTTGAATGCGTAGGTGTCCGCAGCGAACGGACCCGGCTTTTCAAGATCTTTTAGGGTGCAGCGAATTGCCATTGTAGCATGGGGTAGCTCAGACTATTGAACTTCCAAAGAGTTGCATCGTAGTTGGTATAGAGACTCGATCCGAACATCTCGGTGGTACTTCGACCCTGGCCACCGGCACTGGACGTACGCCCCGATGTATCCTTGTCCCAGAATCCATCTGGTACATTACGAGGGCCATCTGGATTCCAAAAGGCACCGATGAGGCCACCGATGGCTGTCTCACTTGTGTCCCGATCGACACGACCGGTGGATATAACTCTTAGGAAAATATCCCCCGATTGTCCCGCAAAGCCTCCGACATTCTGGTTGCCTATGACACGGCCGGTGGCGTAGCTGTCCCGAATGATGTTTTGATTGCTATTGTTGCAGAGGCAGACGCCAAGGAAACCACCGATACCGTTGTTGCCCTTGACAGAGCCAGTGGCGTAATTTAGCTCGATGGTAGAATGGTTGTTGGTGATCTGAGCGATGAAACCACCGGCGTAAGTGGAGCTCTCCACAGGCCCACTGGCATAGGATTCACGAATCTGGCTAAAGCCTCGGACCCAGCCAACCAACCCAGCACCACGGGTGACAGCCAAGACGGATCCAGTCGCATAACTTCGTCGAATGAGATTGAACCGATTGGTGTCAGCGTCAAGCAGAGCGCCCGCGAGACCACCGACACTGTCGTTGCCTGTCACGTCCACTCGAGCGAAGGAGTTTTCGATCACGCCTCGAAAGCCCCCCACTAGGCCGCCGATTGCACTCCGACCAATCACCAGGCCTGTAGCGCTTGAGCCCGTGATCGTGGATCCAGTGCCATCCGTCCAGGCTGCCCCGACCAAGCCTCCGATGTAATCGCCTGCGGGAGCCAGCAGCGATACGTTGGCCACGCTATTGAGTATCGTGGCACGCCGCATCTCGGCCACCAAACCGCCGAGGTACTGGGATCCCTCCACGCGGCCCTTTGAGGTCGAAGACTTGAGCTCGAACGAATCACCATAACCCAAAATGCCACCTGCATACCCCGAAGTCGCATTGACAATACCCGTGAAGGTACACGATTCGATGCGGGAGATATTGCCATTGGTGTAGGCGCGGCCGGAAATACCTCCGATGTAATTCAAGGTTGCGCTGACCGAGGCGCTGCTTTCGCAACCTTGAACGGTCGAACCTTGCATTTCTCCCATGATCCCGCCAGCAACCTGACGGGCTGTGATCGTTCCACTGGCTTTGAGCGTTTGAGCCGTGGTGAACAAGGCGAAGCCTGAGATCCCTCCGACGTAAAGCTTGCCCTGAACATCAGCCGTACTCGAGGCATTCGTGAGTGTCGTACTGCGGATGTAACCAAAGAGTCCGCCGGCAAATTGTGCGTTGAGGTTAGCGTCATCGGTGCAGCGGACGGTCCCAGAGGCCTCGACTTGATTGATAGAGAAGTTGCCAGCGTCCCAATAACCCGCGATGCCCCCGACGTAGCATTCGGTGCTGGCGCCAGTGGCTTTGATCGAGCCGAAGGAGCTGAAAGTATTGCCGCCCCTTAGTTTACGACCGAATATGCCCCCTACGACACGTCGTGCTTCGACGTTGACGAAGGACATCAGATTGAAAGCATTATGATAGGCCCTCCCGATGATGCCACCTGCATCCAAATCAGCTCCGGTCACGGTACCCGTGGCGAAAATTCCGCTCACTGTCGTTTGATCGATACTCCAAGAATTGCCGTTCGTATCAGTACCACCGGAACCCGCAAGGGCGCCGACCATGTTCCGACCTCGAACATTGAAATTTATCAAGCCCAAATTCTTTATGTCTGCGAAATTGATAATCTTAAAGAGCCCTATGAAATCCTGGTTGATGTTTTCGAATGACCAATTGAGGACGGCATAGTTGTTCCCCTCAATGGTTCCTCGGAAGTCCCACTGTCCACTGTTGGTAATCGGTAGGAAAGAAAGCCCCGACAAGTCGATGTTTTGTCCGAAGGCGTAGAAGCGTCCGTGCCCTTGGGTTCGGATGTTCGAAAGGTGATCGGGGGTACAGATCACGTAGGGGTCGGCAGCTGTCGCACCTGCACCTTTCGCAAATCCCGGCCCCCACTGAGCGGGAAGGTTACAGATATTCTGGCAACTTCCGGCCTGTTGAGGGTTGCAGTAGTTATAGCCCCCTGCGAGGGTTGCAGACGAACCTTCTGGATTGGTGACTACGACATCGTAGGTACCCAAGTTGCCGGCTGGGGCTCGACACATGAGGTGACGCCGCGAATATCGGGTGAGGTTGAGGCAATCAGCGTTACCGATTTTGACCGTTACGTTGGGTTTGAAACCCTCTCCTACTATCATCAGCAGATTGTTGCCGAGAGTTGGGCCTTCGTTGGATCGTATGCTTGTTAAGCTGATGGCATTGGTCGAGAGTACGGTCAGAGTGCGAGTTGCTACGTTACCGTCCGTATCCTGGACACGCAGGAGGTAGTGAACGTAGATATCTTGGTTGAGAGGCCCGTTGAGATTCGGGGATTGGAAGACGCCCGTGTTGTTCACGATCAGCTCGTCGGCTGTCGTCGCCTTGTCGCTTGGATCGTTAGAGACTTTTTTGTAGACGCGAACGATCAAATTGTTGTTCGCAGTTTTGTTGTCTGATGCCGCCCAAGCTAATGTCCACACAGGGGAATCGCTAGTTTTGTCTGTCGTGAAACTTGAAATTGTGGGCGGTGTCAAATCCGGAATCGAGTAAGACTTGATGTTACCATCACAGTTGCGATTGCCACTCCCATCTTTGGCACAAACGGCGTAGAAATAGGTTTTACCACTGACGTAGTCGGTCCCAGCGTCGAGCCAGGTCCGTTCAACAAGCGTCGCCATAAGACTCGATCCGGGATCGGCAGCAGGATTGGTAGCCGATGCGAAGGTCGTGTCCACCTTCCGGTAGATTTCGTACAAGATCGTCGCGTTGGGTTCCTGAGGGTATTGATTGTCGGTAGCAGCAGACCAGGACAAGGTCGAAGTCCCCGCGTTGTAAACCAGGGTGAGACCGGAATTGAAGTCGGGTGCGACGGTGTCGGAGGTCCGTTTGCTGGTACTGTAGGATAGTGGGTCAAGTTGGGTTATGTTGCCGGCAGCATCGTAGGCCCGAACGTGGAAGACATACGTTCGGAAAGCATTGAGGCCATCGACCTGACATTGAGTCAACTGGTTCGGACAGTTGTTAGCGCTGCAGGGGCAGTCTTTAATCACCTCACTCAGAGTTTGTGTCGCTGTATCGAAGAAGTAGATCCGGAAACCACGATAATCATCCCAGGTCTGTGGAGCAACCCATCGAACGATGACCGAACCTTGCTGGGGCGTCTCCAAGTCTGGCTCGGATCGAATGCCGATAAACCCGGCGGGAGGGGCGACGTCATCAAGCTGTAAAGACTTGGCGTCAGGTCCGGCAAAGGTCGTGCAGTTCTGACTTCCGCCGTCAACGACACCAGCATTATCGCAAGCATTCACCACCACATAGATCAGCTCTTGGCTCCCGAAATTGACCAGGCTGTTAGCAACCCGTGTCCCCTGATTCGCGTCGATCTTGAGTCGTTTGACCACGGTGTTGGGCACGTTGTCCGGATTAGCATCGTTCTTCCAGATTCGGATCTGGTACTCATAGAGGTCGCTGGCGCTTGCCGGGTTCCACGTGAGCACTAACTCCGATTTGGTGCGGTCGAACACCATCGACTGGAGACCGTCGAAGACAGGTGCTTGTGTGTCAAGCGTCGAGCGACTGAGGGATACATCGGTAACGGAGACATTGCCCGCGGCATCTACGGCTTTGACGCAGAGGCTGTAGAGTGTCAGCGGCTGCAAGTTACTTACTTCCAAACGGACGTCTTGGCCCGTAGTGTAAGAAGCTGCGGGCACACTTTGATGGAAGACTCCAGCTCTGCAGGCATTACCCGATCCTTGGAGGATGTAGACTTGGTAGGCACTTGCCCCATACTTGTTGGTACTTGTCTCAGGAGCGATGGCGCTGAAGACTGCTGTAAGTGTGGTCTGTTCGGCGCCAACAGTACCTTTAGCAAGGCTCGAAACGCCCGTGAACACTGGAGGGGTCGTGTCACCGGTACGCAAGGATACCGGCATCCAACTCGCCTGAGTTTGATCTTTGCTGTCGAGATCCCTCACGACGACGTGATAATGGGTGTTGTCGGTGATCTGGTTGAAAGTGAGAAGAGTGGGGGGTGTCGCCGGATTGGTCACCACCAGGGTACTGACCAGTCGATAGTCGTCGATGTTAGGCGTCGCGTTACCGTCCTCTTTAATATAGAGTTGGCGCTTTGCGATGCCACCCATCGATGGCTGCCAAGGAGCGGTGATGTGCAGGATACCTCCCATGACTCCGAGTTGGGTGACCCCAGGGGTCTTGGGAGCTCCGTTATCGGGAGTCCTAGCGTTCAGCGTCACCTCGTTGAGATCACAGATCTGTTTCTGACTGCACGCTCTTACTCCGAAGGCATAGTCCAGGTCATCACCTAGATTGCTTAATTCGACTTCGAGCAGCTCTGGCCCGACTTCAGCTAGGGGTGTTTGCTCCCAGTTGACCTGAGAGCCTGGATTGGCAAAGATTTGGAATTTTGCGGTTGGCACGCCGGACGAGACTCCCCAACGAACACGAGCCTTGTGCGCTGAGAGGATTTGAACATCACGGATACCTTCAAACTTCGGAGAATTGGAGTTCAGCGTCTGCACCTTGATTGTTTTGGTACCGGCGAGATTGAGCTCTTTGAAGGTCGCGATACAGCTATATTCATAGGTCTCTCCCTCCTGTAAGCCGATATCGAGGTATTCTGTGAGACCTTTATCCTTGGTCGCGAAGATCTGAATACCGTTCCGGTAGATGCGGAAGTATTCATATTCGTCTTCGGGCCATTGATAACGAACAAGGATCCGGTCAGCCCCACGAGCGTCAGCAGTGAGACAACCTTCGAAGCTACTGGAGGCTTCCGGTACGATGACGCTCTTGGTCTCGGTGTTGTTGTCCGTGCGGCCTTTAGGATCTGTGGAACGAACCCCGTATACCAAATTTGTGCCAGGCCGCTCGCCCCGATAGTCAATGTCGATCGTGGTGCCTGTTGTAATGGCGACACTCTTACTGAAGGCTTCGCCGAGGAACACCGTATACTGGACACTTCCTTTCAGACTGGTTTCAAGCGCTGGCCACTCCAGGCGGATCCGACCATCAACGATTTCGGCTTTGCTAATACCGGGGTAACCAAGTGACCGCTCAAGATTAAGGAGGAAGACTCTCTGATTGAGATCCGACAGACCATTGCTGTCAACCGCTCGGATCTGAAATCCGTAGGCACCAGGCTTAAGAAAAGATAGTTCGAAGAAGTTGCGATCACCCGATACGACTTTGAGTAGCTTGCCCTGCTTCACAGGCGCCTGAGCGTCAGGAATATTGAGAAGGACCTTTGTCAGACCACTCTCACTGTCATCAGCTGCACTGCTGCTCAGGCGCAACCCTTGCGCTTGGGTTGATTCCAGCTTCAGTTCTTGCTGATAAATCTCGTAGGCTGTCACTGTTCCGAGGAGGGGTTGATCCCAGCTTAGGACTAAACCGCCGTTCTGAGTCAAATCGATGCTCTTAATGCCTTTGAACGCAATGGGATCCGCTGCCGGATTGGTCGACAGCTGCTCGCACGCGGAGATGAAGATCAGCACAAGACTGAGTACAATACGCATAGTCGCTTACCTCAGAGTCGGGTACTGATTGGGATCGATTTTCCAGATTGAGGTGGTATCGAAATCCACAAAAGTGGCTGGATCCCTCATCTGATTACCTGTCCGGGAGATCCCTGACGCGCTGGAGGTTCGCCCTGAGCTGTCAGCATCCCAGAAGGTAAACGGAGTTGAATTTGTTCCACCGGAAAGGAGCCGACCCATAAATCCACCGAGGTTGGCTTCGGTCTGGTCCATTTGTACACGGCCCGTCGCATACGAATAGGTGACGATGGCTGCTGCCAGCCCAGCGAAACCCCCGGCATCGCTGTTGGCCCTTACGTCTCCGCGTGCGTAGTTATTCTTGAGGTCGATGGTTGCGTCATAGCGGTAAGCGTAGCCAAGGAAGCCCCCGACTCGCGCGTTGCCCGAAACAGAACCAGTCGCGTAGCTCCGTTCGACCAAGATGGGTCCCATGTCGATCGAGCCGACAAATCCCCCTGTGTTATTAGGAGCTGACACACGACCTGTCGCATAACTTTGTCTGATGGTCATGCGTCGATAGATGTGACCGATGAAACCCCCTGCATGATCGTTTCCGGATAGAGTCACGTCACCGCTTGCGTAGCTGTTCTCGATAAGGCTATTGCCCCCACTATCGAGATCATGATTGCGTCCGCAAAAACCACCCGATACACTGATCGCCGAGACGCTGCCGCGTGCATATGAATTACGGATCGTGCCGCGGCAGTAGCCGATCAGGCCACCGACATGGGACTGTCCTTCAACTGTGCCGAGAGCGAAAGAATTCTGGACCGTGACACCGCTCCCGTGGTTGGCCATGTTGCCGATCAATCCCCCGACCTGATTGAAACCGACGGCAGATACGGCACCTGAGGCAAAGCAGGTATCAATCGTGGATATCAAGGCCAGACCTATGAGTCCTCCGGTGTTTTCTCGACTTGTCACTCGGCTGGTGCTGGATGACGCTGTGAGCGTTACGTACTCGACTCGCCCGATGAGACCACCAGCCGTATCGGACGTCGTGGTGACCGTTCCTGACGACTTGACGTTGGATACGATCGATAAGTTGTTGGCGTCGTTGCCGTGTATCGATCCGATCGCGCCTCCTACGTAGCTAGCATTCGATGTGATTGTCGCTGCTGTCGTGCTGTTGATGACGGAAGGGAGATTGGTGTAGGCCGTGCCGACGAGGCCACCGATCCTATGTCCTCCCGAGATGGTCGCAGTGGTTGTGACGTTGTCGAGTCGAGCTGCGTTGTATAACAAGCCGACAGCACCTCCGATCTCACGGTCGGAGGTGATCGTCCCTTCAAAGGTGGCATCCTTAATGGTGTGATTATCCAAACGTCCGATGAGCCCACCGACGCGGTGTGTATTCCCCGTGTAGCCAGTGGCTCGCAAACAATTGACAGTAGCCTTGCTACTGAGGTTGAAAGCGGTACCCGCGTTACCCTCCCACCAACCGATGACACCGCCTGTGTTGCATTCCCATCCACCAACGACCGCATTCACCGTGCCCTCGAAGCTGAGATTCGAGCCGTTGAGGCGTTTCCAGCCGATGGCTCCACCGACGTGGACGGAGCCCGTAACCTGCCCGATGGCCGCTATGTTGTTGGTGATGGTGTGGCCATGTCCGAGAGCGAGGCCGACAACGTTACGACCCGTTACGATCCCGGTTGCTAAGATCTCATCGATCACCGTGTTAGCGTCGGTGTCGGAGCCCGCCGCCAAGGCACCGACATAGTCACGACCGGTGATTTCAAAGTTGACGACAGCAAGATTTCGAACTCTCGAGTTGCCGTAAATCCGACGAAATAGACCGACGTTGTCAGCGGTTGGTACCGAGTACCTGTAGTTGGCCACGATGTGGCCATTGCCATCGAATCCCCCCTGGAAACCACCCGAGTTGCTCGTGCTCAAGGGGACGAAGCTGTTACTGGTGAAACTGCTGAGGTCGATGTTGTCACCTAATTGAAAGAATCGACCGTGTAGCTGACTCCGAAGATTGTTGAGGTGGGTTCCCGTACAGATCACGATGGGTGCGGATTCGCTACCCCCTCGATTCGCCAGGCGTGCGAAGTTTGTTTCCCAGGTTCCCGGGTTGTTACAAATCTGGGTGCAGGTTGAGCCTGGGACACAGTAAGTGTAGGCGCTATTGAGGGTGGCGCTCGACCCATCCTCATTCGAAGCAACGAGTGCGTAAGTCCCGGCCGCTTTAGCCGGCGAATAGCACAGCACGTGGAGCGAAGAGAGAATCTGGGTGTTTGTGCACACAGTGCCGCCGATTTCGATGCGGGTGGTGCTGTGAAAACCTTGCCCCTTGACAATGATCAACTTTTGCCCCGTAGTGGGGCCCTCCGAAGACTTCACCGACTCAACGACGATGCGATTCGTAGAGAAAACTCTTAGCCGTGCTTCTGCCTTGTTTCCAGCCTCGTCGGTGACCGTCAGAAGGTAATGAACGAAGGTGTCCGTGTTCAACGGACCTGTGAGACTAACTGCGCTCGAGGCACCCGTCTGAGTGAAGATCGATCGAGACGTCTCGTCAGCTTGAGCGTTGGCATCCGTGCTCACCAGTTCTCGAATGCGCACGACTAGATTGCTACCAATGGTCGTGTTGTCGGCCATGGTCCAGCTCAGATTCCACACCTTGGATGCGGTGGTCTTGTTCGAGAGGAAGTTGGTGATCGTCGGAGGAATCAAGTCGGGGGTCAGAAGGCTTTTGAAAGTCCCATCACAGCTCTGATTGTTCGAGGAGTCAACAGCACAGACTGTGTAGTAATAATAGGTGCCGCTCGTGAGGTTCTGGGAGTTGACGAATTCCCGGGTATCCTGTTCTGTGAGAAGTGTCCCATCCCCGGCAGGATTGATAAGATTTGCGAAATTGGAACCCGTTTTCCGGTAAAGGCGGTACCTAATTTTTGCCCCTTCCTCGGCTGCATATTGGTTATCCGTCGCTGCGGCCCAGGATAAAGTGACAGCGCCCTCAGCAAAAGACAAGCTGAGGTTCGAAGCGAAGGTAGGGGGTGTCGCATCGAGAGTCCTTCTGCGTGTGGAGGCCGTGAGGGGATCAAGTATGGTCAGGTTTTGATTTGCGTCGTAAGCGCGAACGTGGAGATTGTAGGTTCTATAGTGATCCAGTCCATCGATGGTGCAGGTTGTTCTTTGGTCCGAACAGTTGGGATTCTGCAAACACTGGCAATCTTTGAGCAAGGTCAAGTTCCCTTCCATCGAAACGGCGTAAACTCGGAAACCTGCGTAATCGTTCCAGGACGGAGGCGCATTCCATTTGACGACAATCGAGCCCTCGACCGGGGTCGATAACTCGGAAGCAGCTGCGATACCGATGAAGCCAGCGGGAGGCTGAATATCTTCCAAAGTGATCGAGAAGGCTTGGTTCCGGGTCCTTGACGTGCAGTTCTGCCTGCCATCGGTGATGGACGCTCCGTTGTCACAAGCGTTCACCACGACTTCAACTTTTGATTCACTGCCAAAGGGGACGATTCCACTGTCGAAGGAAAACTCGCTAGGGTAGTCACTGTGCTTGGCACTTAGAGTCAAAGGAGTTGCTGACGTCTGGCCAGCTGCGGTGTGCCAGGTTTCGATCTTATATTCCAAAATATCGGCAGAGGTGGACGTGTTCCAAGTAACCCTCATCTTGCCGGTCTGCTTGTTGTAAGTGAGGGACTGAATACCGTCAAACACAGGGGGTGTCAGGTCAAGAGTTCGCCTAGTCGAGGTCGTTGAGTTGGTTGAGATATTTCCCGATTTGTCGGCTGCCTTGAGGCAGAAACCATAGAGCGTGGAAGGCTTCAAATTTCCCAAGACGTAACTGCTCGCGCCTTGAGGGTAAAGAGTAGCATCGATCGCCGTGAGGAAGTATTCTTCCGTGCAAGCGGCAGCACCTCCCTCGCGGAGGTAGATGCGATAGGTTTTCGCTCCATTAGGATCTACCATCTGAGAAGCAATCGCATTGAAACGCAGCGTGACGCTAGTATCCTCCTTGCCATTCTCGCCCACAGCGACGGAGGAAAGTCCTGAAAAATCGGGAGGAACGAGATCACCGGCGTCGATCGTGGCTACCGTCGTGCTAGTGTTGGTTCGCCCGTGTTTGTCTTCGTCCCTGACAATGAAGTGGTAGGTGCGGCCGTTCTGCACATCAGCAAATTCGAGGGTCCGAGGTGGGTTCGTCGGATCGTTGACCACGATCGTGTTGCGAAGACTGTAACGTGTGATATCCTGAGAAGCGTCTCCCCCTTCTTTCACATAAATTTTCCGCTTGGTCATTCCCCCGTGGGAAGGCTCCCAAGGAGCTGTCAATACAGCTTTACCATTCACCATCACCACACTGGAGGCTCCGGGAGTTTTCGGCGGTCCAGCGTCACCTGTCGTGACTGCGATCTGCTGAATGTTATTATCACACGCTCCCAGTCCACATGCTCGGACTCCGAATGCATAGTGTAGATCGTCACCCAGATTCTCGATGCGGGCGGAGAGGACGTTGGCTTCCGTTTCCAGCAGTGGTGGGCGAGTCCATGCGACAGCAGAACCTGGATTGCCGAAGACTTGAAATTTCTGCCCTGGTACTCCCGTTGTTACGCCCCAAGAGACGACTGCCACTGTCGGGTTTTCCAAGAAGACTTTCGATATACCCTGGAATGTTGGTGCGTTCGTCGAAAGTGTATTGGCGCTGATAATGTTCGTACCGTTGAGTGTTTCGCGACCTGCGATACCTTGGCACGTGTAACGGTAAGTTTCGCCCTCCTGCAACCCCCGGTCGATGAAACTTGTGTGACTTCGGTCGAGAGTGTAAAAGGCTTCCTTTTGGTCTCGCAGTATCCGAATGGCCTCGAACTTTTCCGATGGCCATTCGAAACTCACCTCGATCCGATCGGAGCCTACACCCCGGGCGCTAAGGCAACCAACGTAATCTTGGTCGATGGCTGGAACGATGATCGGTATGGTCATCTTGTTTCGATCTTCACGACCCGAGGCATCCCGGAAACGAACACCGAAAGAAAGTGTACTGCCTTCCTCTTCCTTTGCAAGGGAGTAAAGAAGCTCGGTATTCTTGGTGACGGCAACGGGTTCGTTGAAGGCGAGACCCTTGTAGACGACATACTGATAGTCTTCGCCCTCTTGGAGGTAAGGATAGGGCATCCATTTCAGGAGCACACTGCTGCCTCGGGCTTCTGCAAGTTGGAGCCCTTTGAAACGATCGAGGGCGGAGACACGGATCCAGCGGGCGTTGAGATTGCTATCGCGTCGTCCGTCGGTACTAAGAACCTTGACTTGGAAGGCGTATGACCCTTCGTCCAGGGAGGGTGTCTTAAATGAGGTTTCGTCTGCGCTGACCAAGGTCAGCAATCTGCCCTTGGCTTCGGGGGTGTCGGGACCCAAAGGCAAGGGTTTCGAAACATCGCCGTCCCTCAGGATGTCCGGCTCATTAGCGACGGATTGGCTTTCTGCGACCTCTTCAGGATCTTGCGCAAGGTCGAGTATATAGATCTCGTAGCTCTCGACCTGAACGAATTGCGGAGCTTTCCAGGTGAGGATGAAGGACTTATCCTGGCTTTCCTGCACTGCAACGAGACCTCCGAAGTCGAGTGGCTCGAGGCTACCCTTCGTTGACAATTGGTCGCAGCTACTCAGAGCGCAGGCACCAAGTATGATCATGATGTTCCGAATAAAAACTTTCATAGACCGCCAAGTGTGGTGATTCCCCCATGAAACCCGGTTCGGCGAATCATGGCGGGAGCTTAACTAAAATTTATTGGTAAGTAAAAACAGATTGTTGCAGTTTTTAAAAAAACGGCTGAGAGGACAGCTGCATGGTGATATCCTAGATTTGCTAGTTTGGATGTTTTGCATCAGAAGGCCATCGCTTCAAACAATTCCACAAAGGTACGAAAGTTTTTTTGAGGAGGTCCGAAACCCCGGGAGCTGTCAAACAAGGCAGGTTTTCTGGCGAAGGATGCTTCTATGCGTAATTTCACTTGGTGCTTGAGCTTGTTGTCGCTCGTCCTCCTGGCCCCGATCGTGCGAAGCCAGGAAAACGCGAAAAAGGAACCGCCCAGTCTCTCGCGAGACGAACAGAAGGCCGCCCTGCGGGCCATGGCTGTGGGACAGGTTAAGCGCGTCTTGAGTCGTTACCTCCAGGAGCACCAGTACTCCGTTGTGGTCGACTTCGACCTCCCGGAGAACACCCAGCTCGGAATCGATGTACCCTACGCTCCTGCCCCAATCGTCCCCGAAGCCTTCCAGGGAGCTAGCGAGATTGAACTGCTGGGTCGACTGCCGAACATGCAGATTACCCTTCTGATTCCCGACTATATCGATCGAGCAACACAAGACACTCTCCGTGGCCTCGTCGAACAGAGTCTTCCTCTCGAAAAAGGCAAAAACCTCCAGATCGCGACGCGGCCTGTGAAGCTCAACATTCAGGACCCCGTCCGCCAGGCTCCGGTGCCGGCAATGGCACCCGCGGGCATGTCTTCCACTACGAACCCAGAGGCTTTGAGCCAAGCCCTTGAGGAGATCAAGACTTTAAAGGCCGATCTGCAGAAGCTTCAGACACAGGGCGCTGGGACGATTGCCCCAGCCGAAGCGCAGACCCCGGCGCAGATCCCAGTCCCTACGTCCAGTGTCGAGTTCATAAAGGCGCATCCATTCATCACAGGTTTGGGGTTGCTTGCTCTTTACGGTGCTTTGTTCCTCTTGGCCCTGGTTCCCTCTCGCTTGCTCTCGGGTGCACTGCAAGGCTTTTCCGGAGCATTTAATGCGATAGCAAAGTCTGTCAAAGGCCTAGCGGATAGTGTCACGCAAAGCAGTGAATCGCGAGGTCGTGACAATGCCGGGGACGCCCCGACGACAGCCACCGCCAGCATCGGGAGTGTGGCCACCACAGGTCGCGAGTCCGTGCGTGACATCGATCCTCAGGTCGTTCGGGAGCGCATTGAGCGCTTGCGCCAACACTACACTTCCGAAGCCGACAACCTTGCATTTGAGTTTCTCTGTAGCCTGCTCAACAGTGGAGACAGTGTCGCAAAGGCGCCGATCTTTCTTGAGCTTTTCGACGAAGTGACAGCTCGCCGAATCTTTCAACGACTGAGCGAGGAACTCAAGCAAACCCTGCTGCAGATTCTACGAGATCCCCCCTCACTGGACAAAAGTGCTGTAGCATTGGAGCTGATCGATGCCTTTGAGACTAAGATGGCAGCTCGAGAGTGGAAAGGACTGACGGACATGCATCTAAGCCGAGAGGTGCAGGGCCAATTGAGTGTCATCAAAGCAGACGAACTCCTGAAACTTGCCCAAAGTCTCAGCGAAGCTGGGGTCCGACGGCTCTTACTCTATCTGAATCCCAAGACCATCGTTCAGTTCCTGCAATCCGACAGACCTGAGGCTGACCGCATCCGATACCTCGTCTATCAGGTAGCGAGTATGCCGCATGCCCTTCTCGATGCAGATTCCGACTATGAGATCTTGGATTGCCTGAAAAACTTCTTAACAAGTAAGAGCTCCGATCACTACCAGTTTTACTTGGCCACTTATCTTTCCATCGTCGAGTCAGCCGGTGAGGGTTTAGATGATTCCGTGATCGACGCTCTGAGCAAGGCGCACCCTGAGGTAGGCTCGTACCTTCGAAGACACGTTATGACTCTGGGAAGTTTTTTTCGCTTGCCGCCTCACCTCAAGAGCGATGCCCTACAGGGCTTTACTAACTCTGAACTTGCTTTGCTCCTAGCATCATACGATGACGAGTCGGTGCGGAAGTTGATTTACGATGCAATGGACAAACGACGTCGAGAGCTTGTTGAGGAAGCTGTAGAGATGCTGCGCGATGAGAATAAGGTAGCTTTGGCTGAAAATCAAAAACGAGTGAAGAGTAAGCTAACACAAGCTCTGCGACGGATGCAAAAGAACGGTCAGCTCCACGAGCAGGATATGGCTGATGTGGAACTCAACAAGGACGATTCGGCCATCAGTGCGGCCTGAGAGGGCAAGATTATGGTCGCTTACAAAAAAATGATACATATGACAGGGGTTTGGCTTTTAGGTCTGGTCTGGACTTGTAACGCTGTTGCGCAGAGTCGGGCCTTTGTCGAACGCAGGCAAAAAATACTGTCCGATTTGCCGTCGAGTTGGGTGGTGAGCTCGGCTCTGCGTTTAGAGGGCAAGGATTGGGCTGTAGCCGTTCGGGACCTGGAGAACGCCTATCGTCAGGCACCCCAAGAAAAGCGCCTAGAGCTCGAAACGGCTTTGGTCGAAACTCGCTGGCAGCTGATTCTAGTCGAGAATTCTGAAGCGATGCAAACCAGCCTGAAGAGTCTCAGTGACTGGCGAAAGGGGGGACTTCAAGGACCTCACATGCGACCTGTCGTGAGGCGATCGTCCTGGATCGAGCTTGAGACCCAGGCCCTCGGGATGCTCAAGAAAGTTAGTGAAGAATCCTATCGGAGGCGCGTGGCTGAAGTTTTATCTGGCCTCTATCTACTCACATTACGTCACGAGCAGGCCGTAGGTCTCATCCAGCGGGAGCGTCTCGAAACACGGGCGGCGCGGTGGATCGTGGCGGAGGCGCGAGGACTGGGGCAAGGCTGGGGTATTGCCGAGCCAGAGTTGGTGAGCCTTGCAGCTGGCCAGGATGCTTTCGGATTTTGGTCACAACTTCGACTCGCACGGGAGTTCGAGCGCGAGGATCCGCGAGCTTGGACAGAAAACTGGCTGAGTGCCGCGAACAAGGCTTCGGGTGTGGCTGAAGGTCAAGAAAAAGCCTCACTGCTTGTGCGTGAGTTGCTCACTAACAAGCTGGCACAGGTCCACACTGAAGCGATGAAGACGCTGTTGAACGATTCGAGCATGCAGGATCAGCGTTCGCAGCTACTGCTCATGGCCTATCTGCAAGCCAAATCAGACGAAAGGCGAGCAAGCCTTTACGAACAGGGTCGTTTTTCAGATCCATCGGTTGAAGATTGGCTTCTGGGACAGATTCACTTCGATCGACTGAAGGAGAAGCGAGAGCTGCCGGGTCTACTCTTGCCCGTATTCGTTCAAACACTGGCAACAACCCCTTGGCTCGATTCAAGGCATCCTGATGCCAAAACCTGGATGCCGCTTGTAGCTGCATGGACACGCGATCAGCTTCGATATTTACTCGATCAATTCCTTGCGGATCGCGATCGGAAGCTTCTTGAAATCCTGCAAGCATCCTTAGAGCGACTCGATACTAAGTTGCTGATTAAAGATGCAGATTATCAATCTCTAAGGGCGCAGCTTGCACTTTATCTTCGGGATGCTCCCAAGGCGGCACAGCGCTTGCAGTATATCGCGGAACAGGAGTCTTTCGCGTATGATAAGCGTAAGGCAGCAGCCCTTTCTATGCAGTCGATTTTTCGGGAGCAGGTCCAACCTGTATCTTCCGGACAATCTCCAGCAGCTCCTTCTTTGGAAGTTCAGAAAGGCTTCGAGACCTCATGTCGATTGGTGCGGGGCTTGGTTTACCGCGATGCACAGGCTCGACGGGAATGTGATATCGTGGAGAAACGCCTGGCCGAAAGAACGGGAGACCGTACCAAGGTCGAACGAAGTCTTTGGATCCTGGCCCAAACCAACCCGACCGGATATGAAGGGCAGGCAGCAGCTCGTCAATTGATGAGGCAAGCAAGTGAAAGTGGGGCGGATGGACTAGCTATCGTTGAGAAACTCCTGTCCATCCCGGAGTTTCAGGCAGCTTCGTTCGGTGATAGTCTACGTGAATTGCGTCGTAATCTCTTATTCCAGCGAATCTCCCACGCCGAAACCTCGCTAGAGAAGGCGGAGCGCTACACGATCTTCGCCCGACAGGAAGCTGACCATAAGTTAGGTCAGAGAGCTCTGCGTGAGGCTGCGATGCAATTCGAGAATCTTGGTGATATCGATCGAGCGTTCTATACCTACGAGTCCCAATTGCAAGAGCGACCCGGAGGCAGCGAGGCTATCGCTCTCAAAAAGGAACTTGTTCGTTTGGCAGTACGCGTGCTCCGTTTTGAAAAAGCGCGACAGTATCTAACCGATTTGGTGCGAACAGATCCAGCGGCCGAAGAAAGCCAGGAGTATAGACGGGAGATCTGTCGCTTGGATATCGGCATGGTCCAGAAAACTGCGACGACGAGCTGTCAGGGAGAGGCCTTTGCAAACCCGCGCGGTAAGGAGCTTCAGTTGCGACTCGCGAAAGCTCTGATCCGTCGAGGGTCACCTGGTGAAGCCGCGGCTTGGATCCGCGGCGTCTATACCAAGCGGAAGGATCTGAGCCCCGATGAGGCGATTCATGCCTGGGCCTTGCTCATTGAGGCAGCACGTGATTTGCCAGTCATTGCAAACGAGGCGCGGGAGCGACTGATCGAATTGTATAGCGAACACAACACCAAGCTAAACGCTGCATCCCGCCGTATGGTGGCTCGAGAAGCTTATGCAAGTCTCAAACGTTCGCTCGACCAATTTCGGGCCTTTCATCTGGCAGCTGCCTCGTCCGATGAATACATTACCGCGGTTCAGAATTTCAAGCAGTCCTTCGATGAGCTAGAGAATCTTTACCGGCGGGTCCTGCAGACCGAGGATGCCGTATGGGGAAGCCGCGCCCTTTTTGAACTATCCTTAGCGAGTCAGCATTTTGCAGAACAATTGTCAGCTCCGCCCAGTCTGGAGGGCTTGAACCTCAAACGTCTCGAGAACGAATTGCGAACTCAGGTGAGTGGGCTTCGTTCCCTCTCGAAGTCGCAGGCGACTGCGGCCGAGAAGACTCTCAGGAAGTTTAGAGTGATGGGCGAGAGCAATCGTGAGATTATTAACCACAACCGTCAGTTGCGAGGAGTCGATGTTCTATTTCAAGATTATATCCCTGCACCAGCTTTTATTCCTGTGCCTCTCAAGTCTTCTGATCTTCTCCTGGGTGAGTTGTAAGACGACTGAGCAATCGCCGGTCCAGACAAGTGAGGATCTCCAGGAGAGCTTGAAGCTCGAGCAAGCTTCGAGTTTTCGAGCATGGTCAGATATCGAACTCTGGGTGCGCAAGCAACCGCCTAGCAGCCTCACGCAGGCCGAGGAGCGGAATCTCCGCCTCACACACGAACTGCTGGAACAAGGAAAGCTGGAGGAGGCGGAGCTTTTGCTCGATGGATTGCGAGACGATGCGAGACCTGGATTATCGGTTCGAGCTTGGAACGCCCAAGGCATCCTCGAAACACTCAGGCAGGATCCATACGCTGCAGAAGTGGCATGGCAGAAAGCGATGGAGATCGACCCGTCAGCGCCCTACCTGCGTAGAAATCTCGGTACACTCTATCTTCAATTTGGGTTTTTTGACAAGGTGTTGGCCCTTATCGAGCCGAGTTCCAAAGATTTCCAACTCGCCTACTTGCGACTGGTGGCGGAGCGAAATCTTGGGATGAACCGGGAAGTCGATCGCCGCTGCGCTCAAATGCTGGACGATCGTCCTACGCATCGAGGCCTTCTATTCAACTGCAGCCTTCATGAATTTCAAAACAATCGGCATGCTGATCGAGCGATCGAATTGATGGAAGCTTGCCTGAAAGCCTCTGGGGATGATCAGAGACTGACGGGAGAAGCGCAGGAACTCTTGAAGCAGATGACAGACTGGAAAGAGAAGTACCAGGCTCGTTGAGGACTCGGAACGAGCTGGAGAGTTCAAAGAAAAAATCGGTAGTTCAATTGGACCTCTGAGCCGGACTCCGTCGCCTTCTCGATGCTATTCGAGAGGCTCAGGACGGTCACAATGAATTCCGCGCCAAGACTGGAGCCACGACTCGAGTTCCACGAAAATGCGAGACCTGTTCCTAAGTTCAAGGTGGTACCATCCAGCTTGGGAGCACCTGGCTGCGTGGGTGATGCCGAAAAGAAGTGCTGACTGATACGGAGCGGTATACTCAGAGACATCGCACTGGCCGTGACGATCTGGGCGATCGGGGACCGCTCGACCGTTTGTTTCTTGCCACCCCAGACATAGAAATACTGACCGATCGCAAGGCCCTTCCGAACGGTCTGCTCATTAGCTAGGTCGAGGAGTGCATGCACTTGCAGAAAAGGTGAGCCGCTGGCAAAGATTGAGTCGCTGATCCAACTCAACCCCAACAGTAATCCACCAAACGACTTAGCAGACCCCGAATCTGCCTTGTAGTCACCCAGACCCGCGCCGAGATCAAACTTGAGATCGAGAGCATGGCGCTGGGGAGACTTGATCTCCCGAGTGATTCGCTTTTCTCCGTCATCTTGGGCTGGGGCTGCGCTTGCCATGCTGAGCAGAAGCGCTAAAGTTAATTTTTTCATGGCTTTGACAACCTCAGGAGAGCGTCGATATCGAGATCCTCAGGGTCGAGGTTTTTGGCTTGGAGGAAAGCAGTCCTAGCGTTGGACTTTTTACCTTCGGACAGATAGGAGAGGCCTGTGATCACGAAGGGTGCGGCTGCTTCAGGGACTTCACGACTGAGTTGCTTGGCTAGTTCCCGAGCGGTCTCCCATTCCTTAGCGGTCAATGCCTGGTAGGAACGTAGAAGCATGCGAAAATAGCGATTCATTCGCTGGGTTACTGCTCCCTCACCCTCGTCTTCTTCCCTGCGATCGAGACGCAGTGTGATTTCATTTTTTTCTTGTTCCAATGGTTTGACGATCCAGTATTGACTCTCTAGGCCATCGCCCCAGATCTTGATGAATTGATTTTTGATTTGGTCAGCTTGAATTGAAACTGGGGTTTCACCAAGCAAGTCGCCATTTCCCCCTGCTTCATCAAATTCAACCAGACTCACGTTCGCTTTTTCATTGCTCAGGAACGTGATCGTGGGCGTGGTGCAGGAAACGGAGAAGAGGACCGAGATTACTGGGATAATGAGCTGAAGTTTGGCTTTCGACATATTCCTTGATCCTGCTGCTACTGCTGCTGCTGCTGCCGTTAAGTTTATCACCAGTGTATCATGCCCACGCTCGCACCACCAACGTGATGGCAGGTATCGATATTGCCCAGGGGAGTAGAGAGGCGCTACACTCAAGGAAAGCATTTTTTGCTCGAGACCTTCCCGTGGGGGAACCATGAACTACGGTACCGTATTAGCTATGATGGCTTCGTTCTTAGCGGTTGGAGTGACAGTACTGATGTCCCTACAAGATCCGCTAGTCCTCCTGGATCTTCACTCCATCATCATTGTCTTCGGGGGAACACTCGCTGTCGCCTTCACCTGCTTCCCTTATCAGCAGGTCCTAAACTTGTTCAAGGTCTTTATCAAGGGAGTTATGGGACGGCAGCAATCCTCGTTTCTGGATGTTGTCGACCAAGTTGCCCTGCTGAGTCTTGCTCGCCGTCAGGGTCGGGCTGCGTTTGAACGAGCAGTGGAAGAGATCAAGCACCCTTTTCTGCGCGAGGGTGGTAAGGTCCTCTACTGGACCGAGGCTGACATCTCCCGAGAAGAACTCCGTGATCTCCTCGAGACGCGTGCTGAGACCATGTACTCGGCCTACACCCAAGATGCTCATATCTTCAAAACAATCTCAAAATTTCCTCCCGCCTTCGGTCTCATAGGGACTGTTATCGGTATGATTGCGCTTCTGCAGGCGATTGGTGTTGAAGGTGGCGATAACATCGGGCCCGCGATGTCGGTCGCATTGATGGCGACATTTTATGGTATCGTTCTGTCAAATGTCGTTTTTGCACCACTTGGCGAATTCCTCGGCAAAAAATCCCGCGATGAGCTGCTAGTCCGTCGTATGATCATCGAAGGTTTGATGCTGATTCATGAGGGACGTCCGTCGAAGTACGTGGAAGAGAAAGTGAAGTCCTTCTTGCTACCAAGCCAGAGGGTCCGGAAAGCAGGATAAATCCGACCAAGGGAGGGACCCGCGCATGGCGAAACACTATGGGGCCAGTGACCACCAGAGTGAAGGTGGTGATGAAGAAGGAACCTGGATCTATTCCTACGCGGATATGATCAGCCTTCTTTTCTGTTTTTTTGTCCTCATGTATGCAGCCACTGCTGATCGTGAGAAAGTCAAAGAAATTAGCAAGATTCTATCCGAGGGACTGCGCGGTGCCAAAAACGTTGTAGCTGAGGAAGCCAACGAGGACGAACGTGCGGTGAGGGCCTTTCAAATTCTATCCTCGATGCTCGATCTCGGTGATTCGGTCGAAGAAGCCGTCGGCAACCTCGAACGAAAATATGCCTCAGTCAAAAGTGCTGAAGCCTTCAAAGAAGCATTGCTGGGGGACCCTAAATCCAAAGCTGTCGTGGACGATCTCCTGTTACGCGGAAATTCGGAGCAAGAGGGACAGGTGACGCTCGTGCTTCCTTCTGATTTGTTTTTCCCTTCCGGAGAGGCCAACCTGAGTGAGAAAGCTCGAGCGGTACTCGCGCCCTTAGCGGAAAAGCTCCAGGGTATGAGTGATCTTCTCCAAGTCGATGTCGTAGGACACACGGATGAAGTACCCGTTCGAGCGGGAGGACGTTGGCCGAGTAACTGGGAGCTATCTGCTGCACGAGCTGCTGCGGTGGGAGCAGCGCTCCGTGATCTCGGTGTCGATGGATCACACCTGCAGGTGAGTGGAGTAGCCCATCACCAGCCCTTGGTCGATCCTAAGGAACTGCAGGGGGATGCCCTGGAGGCAGGACGACGCAAAAATCGGCGAGTTGAGATTCGTATTCAGCAGCGCTTGAGTGATGAAAGATCCAGCCAACCTTGATCCTCAATCAGCTGCAAAGAAGGAGAGAAGGATGGGACGTTTTCAACGATCGTTTGTGTGGTTGCTCTCCGGACTTATGGTGCTCGTTCCCTGCTTGTTTGCTTGGTATCTTCTCCGGAACTACTTCCAGGCGGAGCTTGAATTTCGACGCCACGGTACCTTTCTCAACTTTGAGCAAGCCGGGTATCGCCTTACGGAACAGATAAAAAAGATCACTCGCATCAATCTTGAGTCGCAGACAGAAGGCTTGATCGTCACGACGCCGGCGGAGCCCCGGGCGATACTTAAAATGGAGGCGAATGGTGTTCATCTGAGTCAAGGTCAACTGCCATTATCCTGGCAGGAGTCAATCACACCTCAATTAGCCTTGTGGAGGGATGGAGAGGTTTACGTGTGGTTTCTGGCAGGAGAGGGCCTCATACTCAAGCACCTGGATGTGCATGTACCCGTACGATGGAACCAGAGCGAATTAGCCGTAGGACGCTATGTTCTAGTCTGGGCTCTCCCTCGTGATATCACCAGTGAGTTGACAAGCCTCTCGCAAGGACAGATGTGGCTGATGAATACTCACAGCGATATCGTCTTTCACAGTGACGGATCCGTAGCTCGTGCCGATCTCATCAAAGACCCGCTCGTTCAAAAGTACATCCAGTCTCCTTTGACCCGCTTTGAAACCTACCTTAATGAAGATGGTACCGAAGCCTATGGTTTTGCGATGCACGTACCTGATAGCAATCTTTTGCTTTTCGCTCGCATGCCGCTCAGTTTGTGGACCTCTCCCATACTTACGACGATTTTTAAAGCCTCTGGGATTCTACTCATTGGAATTCTTCTGATGGGTATCGTGGTTCGAAGTTTTATTGCGAATCTGCGTCTGCAGTCGCAGACCCTGGCGAAGCACCTTGAAGATTTTGCTCAGGGCTACTTCATTCCTCCAGAATTGGGCGACCTCAAACTGTATCAGGAGCTCGAACCGGTTCGCGAGGCAATTCTATTCTCCACCAAGCGGGTTCGTGACCGACTCACTCGCTTGGAACAAGATCGGATGGAACCATGAAGGTTTTCACTCTTAGATGGCTAGGTTTTCTAGTCATTTCGGTCTCGACCTGTGGTGTGTTGATAGCTCAAGCTCTAGATCTTCCGAATTCTGGACAAGGGCGAAGATCTGAGGAACAAAGCCATCAGCAGGTGAACGGGATGGTAGCCGAACAGAAGGAACCAATGCGGGCACGTGGTCTGAAATTTCGGGTAGTCTCGTGGTCGGGTGATGTTCGTACCCTATTCTTAGGGAACAGTGAATGGACTCCACTTGCAACAAATATTCTACCTGTTGGCACCTTGGTTTCGGTATCTGATGGGTCTCACATTGAGGTTGCTCTAAAAAGCGGGTCTAAGGAAGAGCACGAAAAGATACGCATTCAATCCAACATGGTGGTCCGACTCCAACCAGATTTGCTCAAAGATTTTCGGTATGAACAGTATCCCATCGAGCGCTTGTTTGCTGGAGCGAAGGGCGAAACAAAGGCTGTGATCCGTAAACCTACTCTCACCCTGGAGCACGCCCTGCAGCGGTATCTGGTGTCGCTGCAACGGAGCGAGCCCATCCAAGGTCGGCAGCTTGATCCCGAGGTTCCAGAGGTGGCAAGTGGTCAAATCATGGAGAAAATTGACTTAATGATTCCAGCACAGGACGCTTTGTTTTTCACGGAGAAAGGCCGAGCTACCATTCCCCTTCGGTGGCGACGTCTTGCTCAGGTGGGGTCCTATCGCGTTTATCTTTGGGACGAAGGAGCGAGTCGAGGACAAGCTCTCTTCGAGACCAGTGGGGATCAAGCTCAGATTGTGGTCAGCAAACGTGGGAGCTACCGTCTCCAGGTCACCGATCTTGAGGGACGTCACCGTTCTGAGATTGTTCGTATCAGCGTCGAAAGCCCCGGACGCCTACGCACAGGTCCCAGAAAATTCTTACCGACGGCCTTTAGACAGCCAAAGGAAGGTATCGACTTGGTGCAGCCCAAAGCCTCCGCCATCATTTTGCGAGAGACGGAAATAGGCCCGGTGCTGTTCAGTTGGGGAGATCCCGAAGCTCTGCCAGCCGAAGACGTCTATGTCTTAACCCTTTTGCCTGAACAGGGTGGTCCCCTCGAGTTTCGGACCCGCCAAAAAATGGCCAGCGTGCCTGTCCCTCACGGACGTTTTTACTGGACGGTTCGAAGAATAGAAACGGGAAGTGGTCGCGTCCTTAAGGCCAGTGGGGAGGGGCATCAGATTGAAGTCAGGGGAAGCACTGCTTGGTCTGACACAATCGCTCAGACCTTGGCACGCAAATACCCGACTCGCCGTGTTCTTTACATTGAGGACTTACCTTAATGGCCTCTGACTCTCGGAGATCCTTAAGAATCAGAGGTTCGGGTCGTCTAGAGTTTGACTGCTGAGGAAGGCTCGAGACCTCTCGTGAAGTTCGATGTCAGCTGTGGGAGATTCCAGCACCCGCTCGAACCATTCATAACTTTTTTCCACGTTTTTATCGTGCAGGCGCACTTGGAGGCCCATAAGATAATTGGCCATAGGGTGGTCGGAGTCGATGGCAAGAAGTTTTTTGAGATCTTCGCCTGCCTGCTCGAAGCGACTGAGCCTCTGCGCTGTGATTGCTGATCCAAGCAGAGCAGGCAAGCAGTCTCCACACTTTTTCTTGGTTTGCTCGAACTCGCTCAATGCACTTTCCAGATTGCCGAGCCGCAGATACATGTAACCCATGTTCAGCCTCGGCGCGTAGAGCTGATCTTGGCTTTGAGCCGCGAGGTTAAAGAGGGCAAGCGCACGGCGGTAGTCCTCGAGTACGACTGCTTTACGCCAGGTGAGTATACCCGCCAGATTCAGGGCCATCGCATTCTGAGGGTCTTCTCGAAGAATCAAATCGATATACAATTGAGCGTTCTGGAGATCTCCCAGGGCTGCATACGCAATCGCTAGGTAGGTAAAGTATTTGGGGTGAGCGGGCTCTCGGCGAAGCTGTTCTTGAGTCAGAAGCCTTACCTGGTCCCATCTCCCTTCGCTCACAGCCATACGAAGTCGGTCGGGATCGGCACTTTCCGGGGGAGCGAAGCGAAGCAGCTCCTCAGCCTCCACGATCAATTTGGGCTCCTGGTTGACGACTGATACCGTCAGAGGTTGTCCGGGCAAGGCGCGCATGGAGTGCGTAGTTTTGCAGCCAACACTCAGGACACAGATCGCAAGGACAGAGATACGGATCATCGGCGGTCTCCCTTAGGATCCTTAGTGGAATCGGAGGTTTCCGGTAAGTCTAAAAAGCCCATTCGTTGCACTGAACTCTGGCCCTCCAAGGCCCAGAAACGTTGTGTCTGTGAGGCTAAGTTCGCCAGCCAGACAGGATCAGTGTTTCCAGTACGGGCAACCTCTAGCATGCGCTGTGCGAGTGCTTTACCATCTGTTTCGAGTGCCTCGATAAACTGATCCCGTTTAGCAGCTTGAGAGGAGCTAGAGGCATCCTCAGGCATCACGAGATCGCGAGCAAGTTCCTGGTACCTCTTCGCTTCAGCTAAAAGCATCGATAGACCGGGAGCACAGTAGCCGGCATAGGTGGTTTGGCAGGCCTGAAGAAACGCTCCATAACTTTGCTTATAACTGTTCTGCATCTGATCAATAATCGTCGATTCATTGCGCATGATGGCATTTCGAACGGTATTGTAACGAACCTCAGCTTGTAGGGAAGCCTGCTGAAGGGCATTCCAACTCAATAGATCAGCGACAGCCAGGAGTTGGCGTTCCTCCTCGTTGAAGAGGCTACGCAGATCGACCTTCGCGAGATTTTTACCACCTTCATCGGCCTTATAGAGATAAGAGAGGTAGAGTGAGCGGAGTTTGGGTTGATCCTTGAAGGTACTTGCATATTCTTTTAAGTCAGATTCAATCCAATCTCGACGATTCTGTTCCTGAGCCAAGGATAGAAGCTTGATAGCGACCGGCTCAATCTGTTCGACGGTCTGACTACGGCTGAGATAACTTTTATAATGGTTCCGTGCCTCCTGATGCTTGTTCTGTGTTCGGAGGATGTCACCCATAACTTCGTATAGAGGAAGAGATCGCTCGTCCTGAGGTGCGATCTGGAGCATCACGGCATAAGTTTGAGCCGCTTCATTCGAGCGACCCATGCCAATTTTCAGGCGGCCGAGTTCGAGAAGAGTACGTTTGTAGGTCTCATCGATCACTTTCTCAGCTACGAGACGATCGAGGCTTTCTACAGCTTTTTCAAATTGACCCTGATCCTTATAGAGACTGGCTTGGAGGTAGAGAAATTCATTGCGAAGTCCTGAGGGCTTGAGGAGGCTTAGCAATTCCTGCGATTTTTGGAGCGCCTTGTCGGTTTGTCTTGCAGCCGCTAGGCTGCGGGTCTGCTCTTCGATCGCCAGCTGAAGGAGTCCTTCGGTAGGCAAGTTCCCGACAGCTGGACCTGAAGTCTGGATGCCGTTTGGGACCGCGACGAGCATGAGGCGTTCGAGCTCGACCCAGTCCTTGTTGGCATAAGCTGAGGCGGCAAGGAGACCGAAGGCCCTTTCCCTCAGAGGACGATCGGGGATCGTCAGTAAGATGCGATTCAATCGCGCGTTGCTCTCAGCAAGTCGACCAAGGTCACGATCAATAAGGCCCAGGTTGAGTTCGTACACCCAATCCTCCATGGTCTTACCTTCGGGGATATCGAGCCGCAACTGGAGCAGTTTCCGGAGAGTCTGTAGTTTGTTGCGGTCTACTGGTAGGGCTTTACCCCAAGGATGACGGAGATCGCGATCTAGTATGGTCGTATAGAGCTGAAGGGCTCTTTCTATATGGCTTGGACGAAGTTTCGTATCAGAGCTGGAAGCCAGACTATAAAGCTCTTCGACAGCCTCCTCGCGGAAGTTATAAGCGATGAGTGTATTGACAAAGTTGACCTTTAGGGCTCGGACGGACGGCGAGTCGAGTTGGGACTGTGTGAAACGCTTCCAGCGTTCTCGGACCTGTATCAAAGTCGACACAGCAGGGTCTCTTCTCTGAGCCCGGCTGAGTTCGGTCTCCATGAACTCATGATGCAGGGCATTCACTCGCATGGCATATTCAGTTCCCTTGAATGTCTCTCCAGATTTGATAAGAGCCGTTTGAAATGCATCGATACCTTTTTCCTGTTGGAAGTCTCGTCGCATGATCTGTAGCAAGCGCCAGTCGATCTGCTGTGCGAGATAGGGCAGCTGCACCATCGTCCCAATGCGTGTATACAAAACGAGAGCATGGTCAGGTTGCTTTGATTTCAGCTTGCTGATAGCTAGACGCTCAAGCAAAGCAGGCATCTGTTTGGCTTTTTGATAGCAGTTCACTTTGAAAGGCACATTCGAGGTATCTTGACGGAAGTCTTCGGACGAACTCCAAAGCGATAGACTGAAATCGAAGAGCTGACTATTTTCAGCAGGGGTGAGACTGCCACAGAATCGTGATACAAGATCCAGTTGCAACTTGTAATCGGGATGGGCTGAGAAGTTCTTCTGTCCTCGCATATCATAGCCCGCAAGGCTTCGGGCTGCTGCGAGGTGAGCTAAGGTTGAGGCTCGTCGCTCGAGACTGTTGCTGAGTTGATCCAGCCGCTTGAGTCCTTCCCTTCGAGCTTGGGCCTCTGTATCGTGAGCTGCAAAAATGGCAAGCACCAATTCCAGCACCTTTCGGCGCTCTGGGTGCAGGTTGGTGCTACGGAGTTTTATGAGAGATTCTTGAGCTGACTTTTGGCTCTCTTCGTAGAATGCTTGAATGAGCGACAGTTGAAAAGCGATAGCGGTCCGCTCGTCGTTGCCGATCGACTCCTTGATCAGTTGTTTTCCAAAGTTTAGAAGATCACGGTGGATCGCTCTCGATTTGTTGCGTGCTTGATCCGGCGGAAGGTCTGAGGTGATCTGGCCCTGTTGAACTGCTAGGTAATAGGTCGCGATATCCATAAGATCTTCGTAAATCTGTCGAAGAAGGAGGGTGCGATTAGGATTGGCAGCGTTGACTAAAAGTTCTCTTCGCTGGTTTTGCTTGTTTTCGATTTCGGACACTTCTTTGGGAGTCTCGGGTGGTTTGCGCTTCCGCAAGGGATCGCGGATAAGGACTTCTTGGAATGGGAGCTGTCTGACGTTCGCTTCGATCGGGAGGATGGGTTCTTCCAAACTCTCCACAGGAGCTAAGGTCTGAGCCTGAAGCGTCGGCATACCGGCGCAAAGCAGAGTACTCATTAAAGTTAGACACAATGTTCGTTGCATTTGTCTTGCTCCCACCAAGGAATCAATCTCGTTTTGGGGTATAAGTCAACCCCATCCAGATCTCTGCAGCAATCGGTGCCGTTCGATGACCGAGCGATGTCTCGAGGTTTTCTCGGGGATCACCCTCGAAACGGATCCGTTCCGGCACGTTCACGGAACCATCAAAGCTGCGGTTTCGAATCACGACAGGTACGGCAGCTAAAGTCGCTACACTCAAACCCCAGCTGCCCCAACTCGCGAGTACGGAACCCTGCCCTTGTAGAGCTATCGTCTGAAAGCGAGATTGGGCAAAGGCCATCAGCGACACGCTCGAATCAATATTATTGAGTGTTTCCGCCCTGAACTTCAATTCGCTTTCGTAGATATCGAGGCCGAGCCCTGCGCTAAGATCCAACCATGACGTCAGGTTCCAGATCCACCCTCCCCCAGCGTGAGCAGCCTGCAGGCTCGCGCGGGTACGCGACAGAGTCACGAATCTTCCGTCTATCTCGTCAAAACTCGTGGTGGACTGGAGTTGGGTGAAGCGAAACGATCTCCACCCGAGCGAGGCGTAGTGTTGACGGTTGCGATTGATCCCGAGTTGAAACCCATAACCGAGCTGGGGTTCGAGCTTGGTTTTGTTGGTGACCCAAAGGTCCTGGCGAGAGCTCTCGTCTGCTCGTAAAGTGCGAAAGCGAAGACTGTCAAATGTAGCTAGAGGCAGCAGGGGGCTGTTTTCGAAGCCGGTAATAGAAAACTCAAGCGCTAGTGGTGTGGGCTCGACGGAGTCCAGTTGGGGCGGAGGATCGTCGGCCTCTGTTTGTTTCCGCTCTGCTTGGTCTTGAGCAAAGTTGAACGTGGGAACGTCATCTTTTTTAAAGATTTTGCGAATAGACTCTGTGACTTGTAGGGTTGGGTCGGCCTCTTTTGTAGCCTTATGTCGCCGTTTTTTGATCTTCGGTACAAAGATCTCAGGAAATTCTTCTGTCGCGTACTCTGGAGATGACTGCTTTAAATCTGGGGCTCCACCGGATGGTAGCTTGCGAGCTTGGAGACTTTGTTTGACGCCCTTTTGGGTCGAGTCCTGATTTTGATCTCGAACGAGATGAGATTGAAGTGTCTTGGGGGAGACGGCTTCCGAGGCCGACTTGATATAGATTCGCTTAAGCAGGACTCGATCACCCGTACTGAGTTTTTCGAGAGATGTAGCTGATAGGAAGACCAAGCGTTGCCCGCTATGGTCTTCAGCCTTTGCCGAACAGTCCAAAATTCCCTTGGATTCTTGAATAAGACAGACGGGATCCCCCGGTCGCACATCGTTTGGAAGGGGGTCAGCGAGTAAAAAACCCTTCTCACTGTCGATGTAAAGCACTTCACTCGGTCTTTCTGTTGCCATGACAGCCGGGCCTGTCAGGATCCAAGATCCGACCAGAAAAGGCTTGAGCTGCTTGAAAGCGTTGAGTCGAGTGTCCATTTTTCCATCCGGCAGTCCACGATCCCTTGGGAGAGGGTTCGGCGCAATTGAGTCCGATCATGACTTCAAGACAGAAAAAGCTTTGCAAAGTCAGGCTTTAGAAAACGATTCAGTCGCCGAAATGGGGGTTCCTAACCTGCGGATTAGGATGAGGAAATATCCGCCACCTATGGATTTCCCAGTCCGCTCCGATAGCCGGAGAAGACGGAGAAAACTATTCATGGGGAAGCCGTGATTTTCAGACACATGCCGTACGTCATCTGCTTCTCAATCCTTCTCTCGTGCCGCGAAGCGGCTCAAATAGCGAGTGAAGACGAACTCTTGCAAGAAAAAACAGGCTTTGTTTTGGACCAGAGTCAGTTGGTCATCGCTCCGCATGCTCCGGTCATGTTCACAGGCGACTCTTTTCCCCTCTCGGCGTTTCTCTTCCTCCCTTACGACAAGGTAAAAAACGTCAGTCAAGAGGGGGAGTGGGCGAGTGGCGACCCCGATACGATTCGGACTTTCACGCTTGCTGACCACCCAGAGGCCGAAGCACTGCGGTTAGGTACGACTCAGATTACTTTTAGTTATCAGGGTCTTTCAGCAAGCAGCGTATGGACAGTGGCTCAAAAGAAACTCGATCAGGTCTTTTTTCCAAAGACGGAACAGCGTCTCGTCCTGAGTCGGACGGCGACCGGCCTGATTCCTAAGAACGTGAGCTTCTCTTTTATCGGTGCGTTCAGCGATGGATCGACAGAAGAACTGAATACCCAGGCGACCTGGAGTAGCAGCGATGCTTCTATCCTTCAGGTCGGTAGTGCCGGAGGAGCGTTTGTTGCCAAAGCGACGGGTACTGTGACTGTCACCGCTGCTTTTCAGGGTCGGGAGCATATTTTGAGGGTCACGATATCGGCTGTTGATCGCGAGGTTCAGTCGCTCAGGATCGCTCCAGGTAGTTCGATCCTGCCGCTGAATACTCCGGAAAACCTCGTAGTCGAAGCCGTCTACAATGATCAGACTGTCGAGAATGTCACGTCCTTGGTCCAAGTGACGCCCGGAGATTCCTCTATAGTCGAATATGTGGGAACCAACTTTCGACTGACGGGTAAGGCTCTCGGTTCGACCTCCCTGATCGTGAGCTTTCAAGGGCAACAGCTGGAACATCCGCTTCGTGTTATCGATCCGACTCGGTCATCCCTTGATATCGTCGCGGATACTGCGTTCGGTGTGGCTGTGGGAACCAGCCAAAGCCTCAGGGCTATCCTGAGAATGTCCGACGGCTCGACTGAAAACGTTAGCAGTCGAGTCACTTGGACTAGTTCTAATCCATCGATTGTCGAAGTCTCAGGGATTGAATCCCAGAAAGGGCTGATGATCGGACGTCGTTCCGGATCAACAACTGTGCGCGCTGCATGGGCTGGTTTGAGCCGTGACATCACGATGCCGGTTAGCTCGGCAATTCCCTTATCCCTGTTTGTTTCGAGTACGATCGCAGGTACCCTTCCCCTGTACCTCTCACGGGACTTTCAAGCGACGGCTCGGATGAGCGACGGCACGACTGCTGACGTGACAAGGGCCGTGTTCTGGAGTATCGAAAGCGACGGAGGGAATGGCTACTACGAAATGGGAACACCCGGTCGATTCGTGTCGAATTATCCAGGAACTCTGCGGATTCAGGCTAGTTTGAATGGCCTAACTGCGAGCTCCAGTTTGTCCATAGGCGCCGTCGCTCCTGTGCTCGTGCAAATCACGGGATTGGCAACGACGATGAGCTTAGCAGCGGGCCCACGGTCGCTGACAGCACTTGTGACGATGAGTGACGGTTCCACGGTGGATCGGACAACACAGGCTGATTGGACTTACTCGATAGTAGGGAGCGGACTGAGTTTCGCTGGTTACTGTGAAAATACAACAGGTCGAAAGGGAATCTGTACTCCGGTCGCTCAGGGGAGTTTTCGGATCAGCGTCTCTTTCCAAGGATTAACCGGCGAGCGGACCGTTGAGGTGGTCACGCCATGAGACAAAGGCTGCAGATACTGTTATTCTCGCTCGCTCTCGCTGCCGCCTGTAAGGACGAAGCGAAAGAAGGGTCCGTTTCAGATGGCGCTGCAAGTGCGCTGACAAGTGATATTTCGGTTGAAGAACTGATCAGCAAGGTGCCTCCGAAGGAACTCATGATTACACCTGGAGACTATACCCTCAAAGCAGGGGAACGTATCGCATTAAGTTGCATCGGGATCTTCCCTTACAATGTGAGGAGACCCCTCACCACGGGCATCGAGTGGAAAATCGCTCCGGAAGGTAGGGCCCGCATCGACGAAAGAGGGTTTTTCGAAGCCCTTCAGCCAGGACCGGTTCAGGTAACTGCGACCTATAAGGGGGTCAGTCAGGACGTGCAGTACACGATTGAAGAGGCGACTCTCAGTCAGATCTTGATCTTTCCTGAAAACGTCTCAGTCACGCTCGAACCCATTGCCAATGGCTATATGCCAAAGGTTATCGACCTCGAAACCTACGGCCTGTCGACTGACGGACTACTCCAGAGCTACACTCAAGATTGCACCTGGAACAGCGAGGATGAGCGCTTATCCATCGGCACGCAGCCGGGGTCCTTCACGGCTCGAGTGGAAGGAAAGTTTCGAGTGAAAGTGGAGTGCCAAGGGCTCGAGGCTACGAAAACGATCGTGGTGCAGTATGGGATGAAAGTTCCTGATCGTATCGACTTTGTAGGGGGGCCGTACACCATGGCAAAGGGCGAAAGTCGGACCTTCGCTGTTCGTGTGACCTACACAGACGAGAGCAGCGAGTTGCTTTCGACCGGTCTCAGTTTTTCGGGCATCGAAGGAGTCGCTCGAGTCGAAGGTGGTCAGTTGCTTGGCTTGCAAGTGGGTGAGGCTCTCTTTCGGGTCCGATTTGGGACTCTCGAAGCTACTTCAGCGTTGCAGGTGACACCAGCTCGCGTCACAGCCCTTCGCATTCAACCCGATGGACTGAGCCTCGCCCGAGGCAAGAGTTCCCCCCTGCAGGTCATTGCGACCTTTTCAGATGGTACCAGCGAGGATGTGAGTAGTGCAGCGTCGGTGACAGCAGAACAGGCTAATGTTTTCTCGGTGACGGGTTATCCACTCCAGATCAACGCTCTTGCGAACGGAGCCACCCAGATGCGTGTGAGCTTTGGTGGCTTGAACGCATTCGCTGCAGTGACGGTGGGGGATCCCGTGCTTGAGCGCCTCGAGGTTGAGCCCAGTGCTATCCAGGTGACGGCAGGTTATAGCGTGACCTTCAAGGTTTGGGGGGTATTCTCCAACGGAAGTCGCAGTGAACTCACGGAAGTCGCTTCGGCGACAACTCTTCAGCTCTCACGTGCAGAGGTTCCCACTGGAGTGAAGGGGCGTTTGGATGGTAAGACTCAAGGCCAGACCACACTCAGTGTGACTTTTATCGACACGTCGGGTCGCAATGTTTCGGGTACAGCTTCCGTAACGGTCCAGCCACCCATTCTCACATCATTGATTATGGATCCTGATAGCGCTTCCGAGCCACTGGGGCGAAGTCGGGATTTCCGGGTACGTGGCCGCTATTCAGACAATACAGAGGCCGATCTCACAGCTACCGCTCAGATCATGGTGGATGTCACCTCGAGTGGCTACAGTCGTGCAGCGACCCTGAATCTCTTGAGTTCGGGTCGCATACGGATGCAGGGGATTGCCGTCGGTACCATGGCTCTCATCGCCCGAGTCGACGGGCTCACAGCAACAGCTGTGTATACAGCGACCGAAAAGGTCCTTGAGGATCTGCAGATCATCCGGACGTCCTCCTACTCGAACGCAGCCTATATTCTGAGAGGTGATACAGCGACCTTCCGTGCCTCGGCGATCTATAGTGATCAGACCACTGAAGACGTAACAGCCTCGGGAAATGGCAATACAGTGAGCTGGACGGCTCCTCCGGCGGCAGTGGCAAGTTTAAGTGATTCGAGTGGACAGAAACTTTTCACAGCTCTTGCGGAAGGAGATGCCCAGTTTTCAGTTCAGGTGTCTGGCCCGAAGGGAAGTCGATCGGCTGTCTTCAACATTGGCGTTTATACACCCTGCACA
>Ga0209985_10000162_pt1 | contig 76080 bp, 62 predicted proteins | sample NOAtaG_FD_187305 | JGI IMG/M metagenome (GOLD analysis project Ga0209985, IMG submission 187305) | Freshwater lake microbial communities from Lake Erie, under a cyanobacterial bloom - NOAA_Erie_Diel6S_1000h metaG (SPAdes) (version 2) | ecosystem: Environmental > Aquatic > Freshwater > Lake ... | reverse complement strand
CGGATAATGCCACCCCTTCGGCCAACGGAATTGCGATCGCTAATTTATTGCGTCTGTCGCGATTGACGGAAAATCTAGAATATCTCGATCGGGCCGAAAAGGCCTTGCAATCTTTTAGTACCATCCTCGAAGAGTCCCCCACCGCTTGCCCCAGTTTATTTGTCGCCCTCGATCACTATCGTCACGGTTTCTGTCTGCGGGCCCCGGAAAGCTCGATCGAGCCGCTGTTAAGTCGCTATTTACCCACTGCGGTGTATCGAGTCGATGACAGTTTGCCCCCTAGCACATTTGGGTTAATTTGTCAAGGGTTATGCTGCCTTGAACCGGCGGAAAATTTAGAACAGTTAGACCGACAAATTGCTGGGGTGATGGTGGGTCCGTCAATACTACTCGGTTAAGGTTTTTTCTCTCTGCTCCCCACTCTCCCAGGAAATAGGCTCTGGTGTTTGGCTTTCGTTGGCAACTTCTAACCAGCCTTGCATGGCCTCTTGAAGGCTATTGATGAGTTCATCAATACTATCCCCTTCTGTTATGCAGCCAGGGAGTGCAGGAACTTCCGCCCAGTAACCTCCTTATCGGCGGGAAAAAGGCGTTAAATATCCGTGAGTGGGAATGTCTTTTCTGTGGGACTTTTCATGATCGAGACATCAATGCTGCGGTAAATATCAAGGTCGCCAGTGGGCAATCGGAGACCCTAAATGGACGGGTCGGAAAGCGTAAGACTACCGCTAAGGTAGCAGCATCCTGTGAAGCGTCAACCCCATTGACGCGACTATCCTAAAAAGGTGGCGTGGTGAGGAATCACCGTCCGTTTACGGCGGTGAGGATGTCAAGGTTTCTCCAACTTCAGGATTTACCCCCAAGAAATTGCTTAATCTGGCTGCATAATCAACATAGTCTACCCCCAGAAGTACAGGGCAAATGGTGCTTCCCCACCATTGCCTTGCTGAGGGCTTCGACGGTGAGTTCAGCCGAACCGCCGAACGGTGGGGACTGACGCGGATTCGTTCAACTTTGAGAAAATTGTCGGAAAAGAGATATTAACTCGGAAAGCCATTATACTCAATGATCGAAGACTATTGGCTGGTGATCGATGAACCAAGACAACGAGATTAGTCATTTACTAGACCTCATGCCCGCTTCGGGACGGATGATGACGCGCATTGTCAGCAAACCCGAAAGCCCCAAGGTAATCGAAACTAATTTTCCCCTGCCCTGGCAAAGAGGGGTCAGACCAATTCAAATTAATTTTGACCTCTGGCGGCAATTATCAAGACCCCAACGGGATTTAGTCTTGTTAAGGGCCGTCTGTGTTTTAACGGCAGTAAAATGGTTTAAACCCGATCTCGATCGAGTAATTGCTCTGGCTGGTATCATCGGTTTAACCGTGGAAACCCTACAAACCGATGCCGTCGGTATGGCAGTGGCGGGGGGTTTAACTGCCTTGGCAATTAACCGGATTTGGCGGGAAAAACGCAGCCCCCAACGGGAATTAGACGCGGATGAGGCAGCCCTAAAAGTGGCCGTTAGACGCGGTTACACGGAAACCGAGGCCGCTAAGGGTTTATTATCGGCTATTGAGACTATAGCTGAAATTGAGGGGCGATCGAGTCTCAATTTTAACGAGTTATTGCGCTGTCAAAATCTGAAAAAATTAGCTAATCTATCCTTTGTTGGTGTTCCCGATCAGGTGAGACAATCTTAAAGTCAGTTGTTTTGGCTATCAGCTTTCTTTTTACTGATTACTGATCACTGATCACTTAAATCCCTAACCTTAAAATAACTACTATAAAAATATTTTTCCCCTTGCCCAATGGCTGCAATTGACTCTCTAGAAAAAGCCTTAAAATATCACTTTGGCTACGATCAATTTCGACCGAATCAACGCCAAATAATTGAGGCTGCTTTAAACAATCAGGATTTATTAGTAATTATGCCCACTGGAGGCGGTAAATCTCTCTGTTTTCAGCTACCCGCTTTAATCAAAAAAGGGGTGACGGTGGTGGTTTCTCCCCTAATTGCTTTAATGCAGGATCAAGTAACTGCTTTAGCTGATAATGGTATCGGGGCAACATTTCTCAATAGCACTTTAAACGCTAAACAAGTCAGAGAAAGAGAATCTTTAATCCTGCAAGGGAAAATTAAACTGTTATATGTTGCCCCAGAAAGATTATTATCGCCTAGTTTTTTAGACTTTTTAGCTGTTATTGATAATTACCTCGGTTTAGCCTGTTTAGCAGTGGATGAGGCACACTGTGTCTCCGATTGGGGTCATGATTTTCGCCCTGAATATCGACAAATTAAACAAGTTCGTCAACGCTTTCCCTCCGTGCCAATTCTGGCTTTAACTGCCACGGCCACCCAACAGGTAAGGGAAGATATTATCCAACAATTGGGATTGCGAGATACTTCCATTCATATTGCTAGTTTTAATCGTCCTAATCTTTATTATGAAGTTCAACCTAAAACCAGTAAATCTTATCAGCAATTGTATCAATATATTAAAGGACAAAAAGGGTCTGGTATTGTTTATTGTATCAGCCGCAAAACCGTCGATCAAGTTGCCGAACAGTTACAAAAAGATGGTATTAATGCCCTACCCTATCATGCGGGTATGGAGGATCGGGAAAGAAGCCAAAATCAAACCCGTTTTATTCGGGATGATGTGCAGATTATGGTGGCGACAATTGCCTTCGGTATGGGGATTAATAAACCGGATGTGCGCTTTGTCGTTCATTACGATTTACCCCGCAATTTAGAGGGATATTATCAAGAATCAGGCCGCGCTGGTAGGGACGGAGAACCGGCTAAATGTACGCTGTTTTTTAGCTTTGCAGATGCCAGAAAAATTGAGTATTTTATTAACCAAAAAACCGAGCAAAATGAACAACAGAAAGCCCGCCAACAATTGCGACAGGTGTTAGATTATGCTGAAGGGACTGAATGTAGAAGATCGAGCGTCCTAGGTTACTTTGGAGAAAGTTTTGCGGGTAACTGTGGTAACTGTGATAACTGTCGGAATGGGAACAATTCTGAGGATTGGACAATCGAGGCACAAAAATTTTTATCCTGTGTGGCGCGGACGGGACAAAAATTCGGTATGATGCACATAATCAACGTACTCAGGGGAGGAAAAGGTGAAAGAATCACCCAATATCAACATCATTTATTATCCACTTATGGCATCGGTAAGGATAAAACTCTCGGGGAGTGGAAACGTTTAAGTCGTTCCCTTGTCCAGCAAAATCTACTGGTAGAAACTGAAGACAATTTTAGAATCTTGAAACTTAATCAACACAGTTGGGAAGTGATGCGGAAACAACGTTCCGTGTTTATTGCCGTCCCCCAAAAAGCTAACGGTCCAATCTTGGGAGACGACAATCCCAATATGGTGGAAAGTGATTTATTATTCGAGCGCTTGCGGCAACTGCGGAAAAAAATTGCCGATAGTCAAGGAGTTCCTCCCTACGTTATTTTCCATGATTCTAGTCTGCGTTTAATGGCCCAATCAAAACCCCGGAGTTTAGGGCAGTTTCGTCAAATTTCTGGAGTAGTACACAGCAAAGTCCAACAGTATGGGGATATATTTATAGCGGCAATTAATGATTTTTGTCAGGATAGTCTTCCCTCTACTCAATTCCTCACTCTCCAATACTATCAAGATGGTTTGAATGCGGAAGAAATCGCTCGCAAAAGAAGCTTAAAAGTCTCAACCATCTATGAACATTTAGCTAAATTGCTAGAAGCGGGTTACGAAATTGATATTAATCAGTTAGTCTCTAAAAATAAACAGGAATATATTCGTTTAGCGATTAAAAAAGTTGGCGTTCAATCCCTGAAAACTCTCAAGGAAAATCTGGGAGATAATTATAGTTATGAGGAAATTAAATTAGTTGTTGCTTGGCAAAGACGACTTTAAAAACTATAGGAGAGGGGGAATTATAAATTATGAATTATGAATTATGAATTATTAAGTGGGGAAGTGGGGAAGTTTTTTCAGTGTTGCCAAAGGCACGGCGTAGCCGTCCAGTAAACAGTGAACTGATAACTGATCACTGATAAGTAGGTAGGCGTTAAAAATTATCAGACACCACCCTTATCAAGGGTAGGGTTGATTCATGAATCAACCCTACCTTATCAAGGGGAGCAGGGGGGATCGAACCTAAAATCCATTTTTAATTTAATTATAACCAGCTACTTAACTGATAACTGATAACTGAATTAAGCAGACCCTATTTAGGGGACAAGCGTTCTTGAATTTTATTAATCGCCCAGCTTAAAATCGCCCCCGCAATTAAAATACTAATAGCAGGATTGAATAGGGGCAGCCAAAGACGCTGAAAAAGTTTAAATCCTAGGGGAATTCCTGTGGATTCACCGATAACAGCCACGGCAAACCAGAGAAAACCCGCTATCACTAAAAACACATCAAATATTAAGATTCTATTCAACCACTTGACAAATTGCTCTTTCATTGCATCAAAAACTTAGGTTATTTATACAGTTTATTCACGAAAAAGTATAGCACTGTCACCTTAATCCCAAGCTCTCCAGAGCCAAGCTAGTCCGGCAGTAATGATTAAAACTTTAGTTAACCAATCTCCCCAGCGCACATATAAAGTTCTCGTATCCCGTCGATAAATTGTTTCGCTATGGATTTGATATTTATCTAAATCCGATAGCCAAAGGTGATTACCGTGGGGATCGACAAAAGCAGAATAACCTGTATTGGTGGCCCGGGCCATCCATCGATCGGTTTCGATCGCTCGCATGGTATCCTGAGCATGGTGTTGAGCGGGCATGGCGTGGCTATAATGGGCGTTATTAGAAGCAGTAATAATAAATTCGCCTCCCCTAGCAGTTTGACGGCGAAAATGTTCGGAAAAAGCCGACTCGTAACAAATGCCCACAATGATTTTACCGAAAGGACTGTCAATAATTTGATCGGCATCTCCCGGTATTAAATGCGCTTGCAAGGGAGAAAGGCGATCAACAATTCCGCCTAAAATTTCCTGAAAAGGAACGTATTCGCCTAAAGGCACGAGAATTACTTTATCATACCGACTAATCACCTGTCCCTCGCCATCAATGGTCAAGAGACTATTATTATAACCCTTGTCCACCTTGCCAAATGCACCCAACCAGATCGGCGTTTTTTTGGCTAAAATTGCCGAATAAATCGAGCTATTATTGACTAAGTTCTCCCAATAATAGGGTAAGGCGGTTTCAGGAGTTAAGACGGCATCTACTCCTTGATCGGCGAGAATTTGATAACCAGAGGTGTAACCTTCGAGTGCCTTTTGAAATCCTAGGGGCGAAAGTTTAATCGTGTTGGGAATATTGCCCTGAATTACGCCAATTTTTATCCCTAAATCCCTTGACTTTTCGAGCGGTTTATGGTAAACATTCCATCCCCAGAGATGCAGGCTCAAACAAATGAGGAGGGGTAAAGAGAGAAAAGCGAGATTTTGCCGCGATTGACGGATTAGGAGCAAGCTTTCGGCGATTAAACCGTTAACTGCCACAATTGCCGCCGTTATCGTCGTAAAACCCGATAATTTTCCCAATTGCAGAATCAATAAATTATGGGGACTTTGACTATAAGCAAGGGTAGTCCACCAGAGAGGGGATTGACTCCAGAGAGATTCTAACCCACACCAGAGGGCAGTACCGATGAAAACCCGCAGGAGAGCATCCCTAAAAGATGACTGATTAACACTTTTGTTGACATAAAACATAACTAACGTCCAAGTTAGCACGATCGCCGTTCCCCAAAAAGTAATAAACAGCCAACAAAACAGAGCAATTGACAAACTCGCTAACCAGGGGACACCCATCCACGTCATCGGGTGAATTCCCGTGATCCAGAATAAAGCGAGACCATGGTAGGCAAAACCCCAGCCAAAACCGTATAAAAGCTGTTTTTTTAGGGATTTTTCCCCTAATCTCACAATAATCCACAGGGGGACGAGAGAAATCCAAGCGAGTAACCACCAAGAAACCGGCGCTACTGTTATCCCCATCCCCACACCGGCCAAAATTGCCCAGAGAAAACGCACCATCTTTCACTCCAGTCAGGTTAAACTCCTCTGACCTACTAGATCTCAGAGTAGCTAGAGGGAAGACAAAAAACAAGAGACAGACAGAAGTTTTTCAGTACATCTACAATAGATCAGTTAGCGAGTAAAAAAGCCCCTCGATCAGATGCTATGGCACGCTATAGACTCAGACAAACAGGGAGATGGGGAATGTCACCCTTACCCTAAAAGTCTAAACTCGGACTGAATAAATGATTGAATACATGGATAATTTTAACCCCAAAATAACGGCTCTGGCTCTTGTCTTGAATGTTGAGGAAAATCTCGAAGATATTTTTCGGAAAATAGCTAGTATGAGCGCTCATCAATTGCGAGCGCGGCGCTGTTTAATCCTGTTAAGCTCTCCACAGGAATTAAAAGGGGAAATTACCGATTATCTAGAAGTTTTTGCCCATTATGATGAGCTATCACCTTTGGCTGATCAAGAAATAATTAAACTTGATCAAGCTATTGCCGACAATGTAGCGGCCACAGGGAAACCTTTACTAATTAAGGATATAACTCGATCATCATTTGCCAGTGCAGCCAGTTATCCAAAAAGAGCAAATAATAATAGTTTTATATCCGTACCGATTATTCTGAATCAGCAGATAATTGGAGTAATTAATCTCAGTTTTCCCCTAGACAAAAAACATTTTGAACCATTAGATTTAGAAATCTTGCAGTTATTCGCTCAACAGGCTGCCCAATCCCTGCAAATTTTTCATTTGCAAGGGATGTTAAAATCTCGTTTTGTGGCTATGGCAGTGACTAGAGAAATAGCAGAAATTCAGTCCGAACATTCAATCGCTGTTCATCCTTATCCCCCGAAATTAGCCAAAATTGTCGCTAAGGCTTTTTTTAAAGAATTAACTCAGGCTGGTTTTGGAACCCATCAAGTTATTGAGATTGCCAATGAGGTTTTGAATTTACTACAAAAGACTCTTAATAAACATAAAAATCGTCTGGAAGGAAAAGATTGAGCGCTAGTCAAGGGTTAAAATCGACTCACTTGCCACTCCCGTGCTGTCCTAAGAAGTAATTGAGATAGTTAACAGCTTAATTTACTGATTACCGCTGCCATCCTGCCGTCCTAATTCATAGACACCAGAGGCAACACAGGCGAGAATACCGACACTAATCGGCCAACTTTTTCCTAAACTAATCTCGATTAACCAATCGGAGAAACCGCCGAGAATGAGAAAGGGAATAATACTAAAGATAGAGGCATAAAAAGCATTTTGGGATTCTCTGGCGAGGCGAGTTTTTTCAAACTCCTCTAGGGAAGTATAGAGGAAACGCTCGGCAAAATTAAACCAGCGATAGAAAATTTCTATAAACCAATTTCGCACCCCAGCTAACCCCAAATATAATGCTAAAGACCAGAGACAGCTACCGGCAATAAAGGCCGGGGAAATATTGATAGTGAAGGGCAGAAAGTCGATTACCATAAATGAGAGCCACAGAAGTGGTAAATTTGAGCGAACGGCTTGATCGATCTTAACAAGTCTTGACCCTTGCACCAAAAAGATGAAAATTCTTCAGATTGTTCCTTCGATTTCCCTTGTTTACGGGGGTCCTAGTCAAATGGTACTCGGTTTGTCAGCGGCCTTGGCCCAACTGGGCCAAGAGGTGACTATTATTACCACCGATTCCAATGGTGACACGGGACAAGCACCCCTAGATGTGCCTTTGGGGGTCCCTGTTAGTCAAAATGGCTATCAAATCTATTATTTTCCCTGTTCTCCCTTTCGGCGCTATAAATTTTCCCTTGATCTGTTTACTTGGTTGGCTAATAGGGCAAAAGATTACGATATCGCCCATATTCATGCCTTATTCTCCCCAGTGAGCAGTATATCGGCTTTGATCGCTCGTTACCGTCAACTGCCCTATATTCTCCGTCCCCTAGGCACCCTCGATCCGGCAGATTTGCAAAAAAAACGGCAACTTAAACAAATATATGCCAATTTTCTGGAAAAACCCAATTTAGCGGCGGCGGCGGCAGTTCATTTCACCAGTCAGCAGGAGTGTCAAACTGCCGAAAGATTTAATATAAAAACTAAGGATATTGTCATCCCCCTAGGGGTAGATTTTTTTGACCCACAAGCTTTACCAGTAAAGGGTTTTGCTCTTCCCGAAAATAAACCGATCATTCTCTATATGTCCCGTCTTGATCCGAAAAAAGGTCTAGATTTATTGCTGCCCAGTTTAGAAAGGTTGTTAGAAAAAGGCCTAGATTTTCATTTTGTCTTAGCAGGAGGTAATCCCCAGGACCGGGAGTACGAAAATCGGATTAAAAATCAGATCGAGCGGTCAATCTTGGCTAAAAATACAACAATTACTGGATTTGTCACCGGAGAAGTAAAAAATAGCCTCCTCGCTAGGGCCGATTTATTTGTTTTACCTTCCTACTATGAAAATTTTGGCATCGCGGTTGCCGAAGCTATGGCTGCCGGAATTCCTGTGGTCATCTCGGATCGGGTGGATCTGCATCCTGCGGTGGCAGCAGCGGCCGCGGGATGGGTGACAGCTTGTCAGCTTGAGGATTTAACTAATACTTTGGAAGCGGCTATCACTAATCCTAAAATTCGCCAACAACGAGGGAAAAATGCCAGGGATTTAGTCTTAAATCAATATAGTTGGTCAGCGATCGCTGAACAGATGCTAACTGTCTATCAAAATTTAGTCTGAGCTATCGATCGTCCCCTGCTCGATCGAAGTCACAGACGGATTAAGATTTAAGCCATCAGGATAATCAGCACTAAAAATGCCAGTAGGGTTAAACCTGATTGCAGAAAGACGGGGAGTGCAAAAGAATTCATAACAGTGGCTCACTTTCTAGGGACGGCTCTATTCCCAATATACGCTTTCATCTCCGCTAATTCCTCAGATTTCTGTCCGCAATGTCATCATCTCATCATTTAAGTAGGTAGGCGTTAAAAATTATCAGACACCACCCTTATCAAGGGGGGACTATAGGGTAGGGTTGATTCATGAATCAACCCTACTATGAATCAACCCTAGTACTAAGGGGGGATCGAACCTAAAATCCATTTTTAATTTAATTATAACCAGCTACTTATTCATCCCATGGGGAGAATTTGAGGTAAATTGTACTGTATTTAAACTGGGTAGGGAGCATTTTAATACAAATGTACGGAACTTAGTCACTCCCCACCCCGTTAACTTAAGTTTCAGCGCCATGATTATAATTAGGGAATGATAGAAATTCTTAGGCAATAGGATCACATCAGTGTTGATAAATCATCTTTTCTTCGGCGCTTTCCTACCCCTTGATACTCTCCTGTCCACCCAGGGGATTATGGTTATGCTCCTGGCCGCTTATGCTTTAGCCATGTGGATGTTTCTAACTAGCGCCCCAAAAGTTCATACAATCATGGTGACAGATTTGGAGACAGCCCGACAATTTTATGAAGGACTTTTAAATTTGCCCACGGCCGATGTCCCCCTCCATTACTATTACAATTATGAGCAGACGATGGGCAATAATATGATTGACCCATTTTATATGTCTAGTAATCCGGTTGTGACTACTGCCAACACTTCTTTGGGAGATCAACCCCAGGGTTTATGGTATCAGTTAAAGAAAAATACCCAACTGCACATCGTTAGTGGGGCAACCGCAGGTTATAAGGATCGTCATCGTCACGTTTGTTTTGATCACGATTGTTTAGAACAAATTCTGATGCGGGTGGAATCACGACGCTTAAAGTATAAGGTTCGTCGCAATAAACCTTTAAATTTTTTGGTCAAAGATAATGCTGATCGCGTGATTGAAATGGCCGAAGTCTCAAATTAGTTAACGGTAATTTGATTGGGGGCAACCATAACGGTAAATAACTAAACTATGAATGCTCAACTGCTCACAATCGTTTTAATTTCCTTAGGGGTAGGTATTGGTTTAGCCATCCTACTCCTGATTTTAGTCAAGTTAAGACGCTGCAACCAACAGGTAAATAGTATCGTCGATTATCACTCTCTCATCGGTTTAATCGGAGTTGTTCAAATCCCCTTCGATAAAAATAGCAAGGGAAAAGTGCGAGTTAATGTCGGAGATAGTCTGATCGATATAGTAGCGATAACAGAAGGGGAAGAACAATTTAATGTCGGGGATCAAGCATTTATTCTCAGTTGCACAGACAATAAAGTTTTAGTCATTGCGGAAAAGTATATCAGAGGCGATTTGTAATTTCTTCTAAACCAAAGGGTAACTAACTATGAATAGTCAAAATAATTCCTATCTCATCCAAATCAATCCCAATCAATACGACAACAATAATAACAATAGTGCTGGCAATTTATTATTGAATAGTGTTCCCATTGCTTTATTGATATTTCTGGGTATTGGTGCGATTTGGTTTATCAATTCTTTTTTGTGTATTTGTAAACCCAATGAAGTAGTCATCCTGAGTGGGATGAAACGCAAATCAAAAGATAGACAAGATGCAGGTTATCGAGTAGTATCGGGGGGTCGGGCGATTCGTATTCCAATTTTAGAAACCGTTAAACGTATGGATGTCACCACAACCCCGATCAGAATTGAGATTAAAAATGCCTATTCTAAGGGCAATATTCCCTTGAATATAGTGGCAATTGCTAACGTGAAAGTTAGTTCTAAACCTGAAATAGTCGGCAATGCGATCGAACGTTTTTTAGATCGAGATCGAGAAGAAATTATTCGCGTAGCTAAAGAAACTTTAGAAGGAAACTTGCGGGGTGTAGTCGCAACAATGACCCCCGAACAAGTGAACGAAGATCGCCTAAAATTTGCCGAAAGTATTACCAGTAACGTCAGTCAAGACCTGTTTAAACTCGGTTTAGAAATTGATACTCTCAAAATTCAAAATGTTGCCGATGACGTGGATTATCTTAACTCCCTCGGACGGGAAAGAATCGCTTTAGTCATGCGTGATGCTGAAATTGCTGAATCAAATGCCCTCAATGAAGCTGAACAAATAGTCGCGGAATGTGAGGAACAGGCAACCGTGGCTAAAACCCGCGATCAAATTATCATTTTAGAGCAAGAAAACGAGTTGAGAAAGTTAAAAGCAAAACTGGAACAACAGGCAAAATCGGAAGAAGAAATAACTATTGCTGCTGCTAAGGAAAAACGTGCTATAGTTGAGGAAAAATTGCAACAGGTTAGGGCAGAATTGGAAAGATTACGTCTTCAAGCAGATCAAGTTTTACCCGCAGAAGCGCAGCAGGAAGCTGAAACTTTCCGCGCTAGAGGAGAAGCGGCAATTTTTGAAGAAAATGCCAAAGCTGAAGCCTTAGTTAACGAATTATTTGCAGAAGTCTGGCAAAACACCGGCAGCGAAGCAGAGGCAATTTTCTTGATTCAACAGTTAGAAACTATCCTGGAGGAGGCGATTAAAATTCCTAGACGCTTACACCTCGATCGAGTTAATATCGTTGATAATGGTGATGGTAAATCCCTGGCTGCCCTGATCAAAGTCTATCCCGAAATCGTCAATCAATTCCTCGCCAGTGTCCATCAAACCCTCGGTATTGATGTGGTGGGAACTCTCACCAATAAAATTGAAAAATAGCAGTCAGAAAACCTACTAGACAGGCCTTCTAAAATAGATTGTAACCGAGATCGAGCAGGGTTAAAACCGCACTCGATCTCACCGCTAAGAATCCCCGTCTTTTGCAAGCGGGGAGATGTCAACTCATCAATACTTGGGACCCTATCAATCAATTTTCCCGGCCGAAGCAGCATTGACTATAAACTTGCTAAAACCTCTTTAGCGGCGGCCAAAGTCCGTTCGATATCGGCCTCTGTGTGAGCTAAAGAAGTAAAACCAGCTTCAAACTGGGAAGGAGCTAGATAAACGCCTCTTTCCAACATTCCCCGGTGAAAACGACCGAATTTAGCCACATCGGCCTTTTTGGCATTTTCATAGTTATGCACGGGGGAGCCGGTGAAAAACATTCCGAACATGGCACTGATATGACCTCCAGAAACGCTATGACCAGCATCTCTGGCCACTTTCAGCAGCCCTTCAGTTAAGGATTTGGTCACTTTATCGAGATATTCGTAGGTGCCGGGGCGCTGGAGTAACTCGAGGGTTTTAATTCCCGCCGTCATAGCCAAAGGGTTGCCGGATAAGGTTCCCGCTTGGTACATCGGGCCGGCCGGAGCCACCATCGCCATAATATCAGCCCGACCGCCGTAGGCCCCCACCGGCAGCCCACCGCCGATAACTTTGCCCAGGGTGGTTAAATCGGGGGTGATGCCGAATTTTTCCTGAGCGCCACCGTAGGCGATGCGGAATCCGGTCATTACCTCATCAAACATTAATAGGGACCCGTATTCCTTGGTTAATTCCCGCAATCCTTCTAAAAAGCCAGCATCCGGCACGATAAAGCCGGCATTACCCACCACTGGTTCTAAAATCACCCCGGCGATAGAGTCGGGATTTTCGACAAAGAGGGCTTTTACCGCTTCCAGGTCATTGTAGGGAGCGGTTAAAGTGTTGTTAGTGGTGGTTTTGGGAACCCCCGGCGAGTCGGGTAGGCCCAGGGTGGCTACACCAGAGCCGGCTTTAACCAGGAACATATCGGCGTGACCGTGGTAACAGCCCTCGAATTTGATGATTTTATCCCGGCCAGTAAAAGCCCGCATTAAGCGCAGGACGGACATACAGGCTTCGGTGCCGGAATTGACAAAACGCACCATTTCAATGCTGGGAACGGCATCAATCACCATTTCAGCGAGAATATTTTCCTGGACACAGGGAGCGCCGAAACTGGTCCCTTTATCTAGGGCCTCGTGTAGGGCGGCAATCACTTCGGGATGGGCATGACCACAGATAGCCGGCCCCCAAGTTCCCACATAGTCGATGTATTCGTTACCGTCCACGTCGCGAATATAGGCCCCTTTGACGCTTTCAAAAACGATAGGTTGCCCACCGACGGATTTAAAGGCCCGCACGGGGGAACTTACACCCCCCGGCATTAATTTTTGAGCGGCTGTAAAGATTTCTTTCGATTTTGTTGTTTGATACGAAGATGTGCTAACCAATCCTGTCTCCTTGTCTATTTGAGTCTATCGATTCCGGGGAATGCCCGGAGCTTTGTTTTGTTAATTTCCTGCTGCTTGTTCCATTTTAAAGATCACCAGCCTACATTTTACGCAATTTTTTTTCTAGGGAGAGCGCTGGTCGGCTCAAGTCTCGCTCTTCTTGACTTGTAGCTTGATCCTTAACAACTTAAGTAGCTGGTTATAATTAAATTAAAAATGGATTTTAGGTTTGATCCCCCCTTGATCCCCCCTTGATAAGGGGGGTGCCGATCCCCCCTTAATCCCCCCTTGATAAGGGGGGTGCCGATCCCCCCTTGATCCCCCCTTGATAAGGGGGGTGCCGCTCCCCCCTTAGTCCCCCCTTGATAAGGGGGGCATCTGACAACTTTTAACGCCTACCTACTTATGTAATTGGCTGAGAAGGGGCGAAAATTTCACTTTTGACAATTTTTCCACAATCTTTTTAGAATTGCCAGAAAAACCTAGCAATGGGCGAAGTTATTGCTATTGATAGATTTTAGCCCGGAAAGAGCGATCAAAAAAAGCTCAGGTTTTCCACAGATTTTCCACAGGGGAATTCTTGCTATTATTTTTTAGCGTACAAAAAAACTATTCCTGCTATGAAATTTACCAGTAGTCAAAGCGAACTCAACAGCAATTTATCCCTAGTTAGTCGGGCCGTTGCCAGTCGTCCTACCCATCCGGTGTTGGGAAATGTTCTCTTTTGTGCCGATGAGGAAAAGGGCGAAATTAGCCTGACTGCTTTTGATTTGAGTTTAGGGATTCGCACCAGTTTTCGGGCCGAGGTGGTGGAAGGGGGCAAAATTACCCTGCCGGCAAAATTGCTTAACGATATTGTCTCTCGTTTGGGAGAGGGGGAAATCACCATCTCTGTGGAAGAAAACGAGAATGATGAGGAGCATAGTCTCGCTTTCCTGAAAACTGCCTCGGCACAGTTCCAAATTCGCGGCATGAAGGCCGATGAGTTCCCAGAATTGCCCACGGTGGCCGATGGAGAAATTGTTAATTTACCTATAGTTGCCTTGACAGAGGGACTAAAAGGTGCATTGTTTGCCGCTAGTGGCGATGAAACTAAACAGGTGTTGACGGGGGTGCATTTAACTAAAACCGTCGATTGTCTAGAATTTGCCGCTACGGACGGTCATCGTTTAGCGGTGGTACAAACTCCCCTAGAGGAGGTGGAAAGTGCCTCTGGTGGCTTTAATGTCACCATTCCGGCCCGGGCCCTGCGAGAATTGGAAAGAATGATGGCAACAAAACAAAATATCGAGACTATTACTCTGCACGTGGATGATTCTCAAGTCATCTTTGAAATGGGGGAACAGAGGTTAACCAGTCGTAAGTTAGAAGGGGCCTATCCCACTTATAATCAGTTAATTCCTAAATCCTTCGAGCGCTCTTTGGTTTTAGACCGCAAACAATTAATCCGTTGTTTGGAATTAGTGGCGGTTTTATCGGACCAAAAGAATAATTTAGTCAAGTTTAGCCTCGATAGCGAAAATGACCGTTTATCCCTAGCGGTGGAATCTCCCGATTTAGGTAGCGCCAAAGAGTCCATGGCGGCGGAAATTCAGGGAGAAAGTGGCGATATTGCCTTTAATGTTAAATATTTGATGGACGGTTTGAAGGCTTTACCCAATAATGATATCCAAATGCAGTTAAATGCTAGTACCCAACCGGTTATTTTTACCCCCTTGGGAGGTTTAAAGATGACCTATTTGGTGATGCCGGTACAAATTCGTCAGTAGTTCTGACTTAATTGGAACTGTGGGATCTGTTTTTAACCTATCCCATTTTTGATTGTAAGTAGCTGGTTATAATTAAACTGAAGATAGATTTTGGTGTCGATCCCCCCTTAATCCCCCCTTGATAAGGGGGGTGTCGATCCCCCCTTAATCCCCCCTTGATAAGGGGGGTGTCGATCCCCCCTTAATCCCCCCTTGATAAGGGGGGTGTCTGATAGTTTTTAACACCTAACTACTTATTGAATCCTGTTTTCTCGCCAAAGGATTGGGTTTATTTTCTCTATTTTGGCGATATACTGTTGATAATTGAACAAGTTAACGGATTGAATTGATATGTTATTATCTACTCCTGAAACAATTCAGCATATTCTTTGGCAAGGGCAACTAGAATTGGATAGCGAAGAAGAGGAAGAAAATTTTAGATTTATGTCACCTCCCTCACGGACCAGCTATGCACCAACTGTTAGCATCGGACAACCAGAAGTTTGGCCATTAGCTGAACTTTATTCTGGTGCAATTCCCTCTTGGTTAGAGGTAAAACAGAATGAGGCACAGTTTTTTTTAGTCCGTTTTGCCTGTTCTCTTCGTAATAGTGGAGAAGATAGATTTCAAATTACTCAAGCTAAATTTTCTGTTGATTTACTGCCCGATAATCAACAAAACCGGGCTATTGCTTTTGATCTATATCCGTTAGAAATCAATCAGGAAATCAAGCGTAACTGTAAAGTTAGTCTGTCCCCCAATATCAAGTTTAAGGAAGCTCAGGCAAGTTTAGGAGGCACAGATTTTGCCCTAGAATACCCCGAATTACAACCAACAATTATAGCCACAGGAGTTGGGGAATATAAGGCTGATTGGGAATATCGAAAAGCACAGGGAAAAGGAGTTCAAGGAAGTAAATTTATGCACATGATTGTCAAAGTCCCTAATAATATGCAATTGGTGAGGACTAAGTTAAATTTAACTGCCCGCTTGGAACAAAATGGTAATCCCTTAGTTAAATGGCTTTTTAAAACTGACATTAAAAAAGTGCCAAGCGATTGCTTAATAGTCAATTTAGTTAGCTAATATTTACTTAATTCCCACATCAATAAATGCTTGAGAAATAGCATCTAATTGAACCTCTATATGAGGAGAGGGTGCTAGTAATCGCTGTGCTTGTTGTTCAAATACTCTACGACTATATAGGAAGTTGTTGAGCACAGAAATAGATTCCAGAACTTCACGGAATAGCTTAAGAGCAAATTCGCCATTAAAAAGAGGCTCTCCATCGATGAAAGTGTTATGAATTGTCATCAATCGATAAAAAGCATGACTATGAATCAAGGAAAGTTCATGATAATTCTCGGCCGTATTCCAATCAATTTGTCCATAGACAGACCCTGCATCTGTAAACCTTAAAGAAAGTAATGTATCTAATCGTCTCAGGGATCCAGTTCCTTCTTGAAAGTTTTCTCCCACATCCCACAGCCAATTATGAGGATTATTCCAATAAAAACCATCATCCCTATGATAGTTACGCACTAAAACCGCAAATATATCACAAAAAGATTCTTCAAGTGCATTTTTTTCTGAAAACTCATCATCTTTCCGTCGTATTTTTTCTGGAGACTGACTATACTCACTATTAATTTCTTCCTTAATTTGCTGAATTAAACCATGACAAAATTCATGAGCTACTGCTGTGATATCGGTTCCATAGGAACGGTTTCTGCCATCAATTAGTCTTTGTGCAAATAAGGCTCGTTTTGTGTACCATGCGGCAGGGCAAAAGCGATGCTTTATGCTGGCAACATTAATGATAGCTTCATATCTATCTAGTGGCTTGAATTTACTGGTGGGACTGTTGATAAACTGGGCAACGGTTTCAACATTATTGCGAGCTTGTTGGCAAGAATCGTGACAAGGATCATCGACTAATGAGTGGTCAGTGAGAGTGATATTAGAGGAATAATCTCTATATCTCAAATTATAAGTTTGTGGAAGCCCGCAGTTACCATTAGATGGTGCGCCATGGCATTCTGTGCAGAACATGAGTTTTTGCCCCCGATAAATTTATAAGTTTCAGTCAGTGGTTAAGTAATTAATCTTGTTAGAAAGTCGCCCAATGTGTCAAGATGGTAAAATTTCCAGAATTTAGGCAAAGCAAAGCCACAAAAAATGGATAAAATACCCATGTAAGTAGCTGATTATAATTAAATTGAAGATGGATTTTGGGTTCGATTCCCCCTTAATCTACCCTTAATAAGGGTGGTGTCGATCCCCCCTTAATCCCCCCTTGATAAGGGTGGTGTCTGAAAGTTTTTAACACCTACCTACTTATTTCCTGTTAAAAAGTGAGTTATATTTGAATAATGCAAAAAAAGTTTACCAAAACCAGCCCAATAGTTAGGGATATTTGGGTAAATATCTCCAAACGATAGACAGTTTGGCAGTAGGTTATGGACAGAACCCTTTTAGCAGAAGGTTCTCAAATTTGAGAGTTCGAGGATTATCTCCCCTGTGTGGGCATCTATCACATAATCAGTTAATTCCAGTGATGTTCCAACAGATTTTCCGCCACTGGTTGGAGCCATAACTTTAATGTTCGTAACATAAACAAGTCTCCATTCACCTAGCTTGTGACTGGAGCCATTAGAAAAGTGTTTGAAATAATAGTAAAGCTGGGGATTAATATCACAATGCTCTAGGGCTTCTGGGGAAATAGGCTCACCCTTCTTAAGACAATATTTGTAGATCGAATCTTTTAAATCTTCTTCAGGAACTTTCGGATTTTTGTCAGGAAATCCTTTTTTTACAGCTTCATCTTGAGCAACTTCAGACGAGTTTGCAAACAAAAATTTATTGTCTTCGTCTAAATCAACAATGATCGAGGAGCCGTATAAAGGGATACCTTGGTATCGGAGGCGATATTTGAATTTGAATGCTTGAGTAAATTTCGATTGATACTTATCTACAAGTTCAAATTCAACCAGCAAACCCGTGGACAATCGGACTTGCTGAGTGTTCCTCGGCTCGGGTTTGGGCTGAAGGCTTTTGGGCTGAGAGCCAGTGAAGCTGCGAAGCTCCTCTCCTGCGCCACCGGGCGAGTCTGAGCCGGACAACTTAATGGCTATATCTTCTAATTCAGTTGTTTTTTTCTTTTCTAACTGTTTTGGCATTTTACAATCACTGCAAAGGTGTTACAAAGTGTTACAAAAACGGTATAAAACATATCACGTCGTCCAACTATGTTCTCAAAAAACCGAACAATGGTCAAGATGTACATACTCTTCATGTATTAGCGTAGAAAATGCACATATAAAAAGCCGCCCTTACCAGTTCAGTGATGGATACCCTATCGGTCTCTTCCGTCATCAGCAACCTCTTTCCTGCAATCATCTACAGGGTTGCACTACAAAGGCTAACAAACCAATTACCGATAATTTTAACAAGGTTTACAAAAATTAATGCAGATTTTTTATGCACATCCCCCAGATTAGCCTGTATTATATGAACATAACTATTGATCAAAACGGGCATCTAGGGCTGAATCATCAGAGTAACATCTAAACCTATGAGCGATCTGGACACAGAAAATCAAAGACAAAGCGATGAAGACCGACAAAGAGATGCTGCGGTGTATTTGCATCTCCTCAACAATTTGACCGATTTGGACATTAGTGAGGATAGTCCCAAACCGAATGAGTACAAAATAGCCAAACAATGGCGACAAAATCGCATTTTTGTCCGGCGAGTGCTGCGTTCGGTGATGGGAGAGCGTTACCAAGAAAAGGAACGCGAGGAGCGGGTACCCAGTTTAAGCTTGGGGAAATTAGTTACTATTCTTAGCTCACTGGAGGCTTATTGGCAAGGAGAGTCAGCCAAAAATAAGGATAGCTTAGCCCAAAAAATGATCAATAAGTTTACCCAACAAGAAAAAGAACGAGTTCTCAAAAAATATGCACAGTTATCTCTGGATGAAAGGGATAAATTGAAATTACTTGTTCATCCCGAAGCTGGTTTACTTGAGCAGTTAAAAGAGATCATTACCGATGAAATACAGCAGGATTCCCTAGACGTTGTTAGCTTTTATAAACAGGCCATTAATCTATACAGTTCCCAAAAACAACAACACAGTTACCTAAAATCTCTTGACCCAAATGATAATCAAAATCTAGATGAATCTTTAGGTAATCAGATTATAGAGTATATTCAACCCCGATTAAAAAAATATTATCAGCATTTATCAACAGGCTCGGAGCAGGAAATTATCAAGGATTTGGTTGATAAGATTTTAAGAGAAGTGAGCCGGACAGAATTTCAAGCTGGACTCAGACAAATTAAAACTGTTGTCGGGCAATGTCCAGATTTTGTTAAGAATAATTTAACTAGCGATTCCATATCCAATCTCTTTTTGGAAAGCCTGAGCAATTCAATTATCAAAAATAATTTATTAGGAGATAAATTTCCCGTTTATATCGACTATTTAGAAATTGAGAAAGTCAAACCTCTGCCCCTAAAATTATACCGAGGCAAAACAGGTTTAATCAATACCGATTTTCTCGATGATCCTGAAGACGAAAATGAGTATTATGCTCAAGGATTAGAAAAACAGATAGCTTATAGGGTGCGAGTGTATTTTTATGTCTATCCCCCAGAGAACTGGAAACCAAAACCAACCTTAGAAGAAAAAGAAATCAGCCAATTTTTCAAGCAAGAAGAATCAAACAGTCGATTAGAATTTTGTGAAGAAGTGGTAGGTGTGGGCAGTCCTATCGCTCATATTACCACCGCAATTAATCGATTTTTGTTTGAGGGGATAGATATTTTGAAAAAGCAAGGCTATCTACCTGTCACCCAAAAAATAGTCAGTGAAGATAAAGTGATTGGCAATACAAGAAATAGTGCTGTTTGGTCTTATTCTCTGGTTAAGTTATGCAAACAGGAAGATGTGAAAAAATCTCTAGAAGGTGAAATTAATTATAATCAAATTGTCGCCGATCAAGAATTAGCAACAGGAGAATTTTATGGATTTGATCTTCTAGAATCTGCCGCTAAGTCTGCCCTTCACGCTCGACTGAGAGCCATTGAAAAAACGGCAATTAATTCTCAGCAATATCTACAACAACTTTGTCAGAGAATTGAGGAAAAATATATACTAGAAAAAGCAGAAAAATGGATAAAATTCTACCCTTTCTCTCTCAGGGCTATGCAAGATTATTTAGAAAAAAAGCTGTTTAAGGATAAATATCGCAATTGGGATGAGAGAAATTTCAAGGAAGTTAATAATAATCAAGCTTGGAGTAGGGTGGCCTATGAAGCACATTTGGCAATTATTCAAGTATATCTTCAAGAGGGTCTCTATCGTATTGCCCAAAAATATCTTGAGGTTATTAAACCCCATATCGAAAAGGGACGACTAGACGATAAACTATTAGTTAGTCTCTACTATATCTGTCTATTTGATTATCATTTTTATACAGACCTTGAAGATGAGGAACGTGACCATCAAGAAAGGGGTTCTGCAATTCGTAAAGCTGAAGAATATTTGAACACTGCTGAAGAATATTTGCAGAAATATTTGAAAGAATACGCAATCATTGGTGAATACTCTCAAACTAATGCTCATCCTTTTTTCTATTATCTATCTCGTATCTATTCTCACCGCGCCAAAATTTATATCTTTTTCCCTTACATTGCTCAATTACCCAATCCCAAAACTCATTTATTAATTGAACCTCTTCGTCTCTTAGAAAAAGCTCGTATTTATGCGGCTAGAGACGGTGATGCTAATTACTATGCTTACTGGACAGTGTATCAAATTTGGTCTTATTTAATCACCGCCTATGTCGGAGACACCAATCGATTAACGGAAAAATTTAGCCGCCAAAATTGTCTAGGATGGGCCGAACGTTTAATTAAAAATGCTCTTGATTGTTATGGAGAGCGAGGCAGAAAATCTTATCAACAGATAAAAAATTATAGTGGTAAACAGAAAACAGAGTTTAGTGGATTAAAACCGGATTCGACTATTATATTTTATGAGCAATACAATGATATTTATGTGCAAACCATTCCCCCAATTATTGAAATCGGAAAGGGTAGCAGCCACTTAGACGAGTTTTATCAAAAAACTATTGAAATCGGAAAGGGCAGCAGAAACTTAGACGAGTTTTATCAAAAAATTCAAAAAACATTTAATGAATCTAGTCAATCTCAAGAAGAAATTACACAGCCAACTATGCCAGACAATCCAGACAATAAAGCTTCTTCATTTAGTATTGAAGAAATATTTGGTATTCAAGAAAAAATTATACAGCTACCCATGTCAGCATTAACTTACCTTGACTCAAATTCAGATAATAAAGTTTATTTATTTGGTATTCACGCTAGTCTTCTTTTATTTGGGTTGGGACTGGTGGAACTTTGTAAAGATAATCAGGAAGAAGGATTAGAAGAACGTATTCGTATGGCGATGAAAAGGTTTACTTTAGGAGCGGCAATTGCATCTGAGGGAACAGTGGATGAAAAAAGAGGAGAAAAAACCTATCTTCAGCGAATATTTACCGAGCAAAAGCCAAATAAAGGTCAAAAAATGCCCGAAGATTTTCAAATTAGAGGCTTATATCCTCACCGGTTAACTCAGTTTACCGCTAAAGGGAAAATTTTTGCAGCAACCTGTCGAGTAATTCTCCTTTTGTATAACTACGAAAAATATAGTAGCTATTGGCCAGAGGTCGCCTATCTTTTGAATGATTTACACGATGCTCAAACTATTATAAGATCGAATAATCCTGATTATTCTTTGGGACAAAATCGCTATAGTGGTCATCTAGAACAACAATTTAAAGGGGTTAAAAGTTACTTGGAAAGTCAGAAAAATTCTGGCAAATCAGGTTCTTTAGAGGAAATTAGAAACAGAATTGTCACTGATATATTCAAAATACTTCGCGGCGACAAAGTGTAAGCTGCCCACCCACTTAAATTACTTGTTGAGATGAGGCACTCTTGCAACAGTAAAGGGATTGGGGGAGATTCAGCCAATCTAAGGATAGGGGGGTTAAAATGCGTCTTAGCTTAAAACCCCAGATCCTGCACCCTAACCCCACCAACAAACTTTTTCAGCAGACCCTAATTAATACCAATTATCCATCGACCGGAAAATTGAGGCATCGGGGAACACAGTGGGATTACCACTAGCGTCGATTTTTTGCCGTAATTCTCGCAGTTGTTGATTGCCGATGAGAAAATCACTTTCTACTAATTGATAGGGCAGTACATTATTATCTAAAGCATACACTGCCGTGATGCCAGCAGCTACCCCAGAGGACCACTCGAAGGAATGGACACGATAGGCGGCCGCGGCAATATGACTGAGAGCGATACTTTTACCCGCTATCAGTAAATTATCGATTTTTTGGGGAATTATAGCCCTTAAAGGTATCTCAAAAGGATAAGCTTGGCCCTGTCCCTGTCTTTCTCCTGCTTTTTCTGTATTACCCGGTTTTTCGGGGGGATGTTCCGTCATGCAGGGATGAAAATCAATCGCATAGTGACCGATACCGACGGAATCGGGGTAAATGGTAGAGCGCTTGCGTTTAACGGCCTGATCGGGGGATAATGTGCCATCAAGTACGGAAAATCCCTCTAATCCTGCCAAGGTGGCAATTAAGCGCCGATATTCTGCTGGAGAAAGATTTTGACGATAGAAATCGCTTTGAAAATTTTGTCGGGAAATATCGATTTCTGTGACGGTAAAACCAGTGGGGAAAGTCAGGGAAGGACGACCGATAATCCGTCTTGCTTCCCGAATATAGGGATATTTTGACAAACCATGGGCAGTTCCCATGGGAGAATCAAAACCAGACAGATAACGGTTATTCAAATGGGGAACTTTTACCCCGTCCCCTAACTGGGAATCGGTGATCCCTTCTACTAACCAATAATAGTAGGAAATGGCGTGTTCTTCGCCCCTTGCGAGGGTTTCTGTGCGTAATCCTCCCATCCATCCCCCCGGAGATAACTGTCCTAACTCTTGCAACTGTTCACGGGTGTAGATAAAGTTATCCTTGGCAGTCCCCGGACGATAATCATTTCCCCAGGTCCAATTCTGCATGGAAATGTCCCCCGGGACGGGTTCGGTAAAAGTAATTCCCCCAAAGGTTTTCTCTTTACCCAGTTGTGGACTCCAGATACGACGATAGGTGAAAACTAGGTCAAAATCGGCTAATCGCGGCAATTCATAGCTAAAATAGGGGGCGTAGCGTTCATAATAAACGGGTTTCTCGTGGGTTTGTGGTTTTTCTGTTTCCTCCATGGCAAAGGTATAGGTAAAGCCTTGGGTACAGTAGGGGTCGCCAGTGACGCTAGAGGAAGAAGGTTCGAGATAACTGCGCTTATCGACCCCTAAACGGTAGGGAATATCTGATAATCCGATGATTTCCCCGGTTTCGGTCGCTTCAATCACATACCAATCTGCTAATTGATTCGGTTGGGAGGATTTGGAGACAAAACGGAGGATTTTTTTATCAAAACGGGGAGAATTTTCGTAGCGATAGATATCCTCCATTTTTTGCGATAAAAACTCGGTATTTAGGGGAGGAGTACCTTTTGCGGGACTATGTTGAATAGCAATTACACTGGTAATCTGTTGACCAGTGCCGCGATTGGGTAAAGTTTCAATATTTAATTCTTTGACTACCGTGGAGGGAAACCATTTCAGGGTTCCTTTGCCTTTTTTGGCAGCGTCTTCTAACTGTTGAAATAATAATTTATGTCCATCAAAAGGCAAAAAACAAGACCCGCTTACCCAACATTCTCCGGGGTTGCGTTTCCCGTAATGCTTTCTAATTCTTTCCCTAAATTCTAGATAACCTTTCGGGAAAAATAATTTTTCTCTTTGTGTCCGTCTTTCATCTAATGCGGAGGTTCCCTGAGAAGATATCTGTCCCCCCACCCAGTCGGTAATCTCGGTTAAACAGACGGTTTTTCCTAATAATAAAGCTTCGTAGGCCGCACCGGCACCGGCTAAACCACCACCCACCACCAGAATATCACAGCCGACGGTTTGATCCGGTTCTCGCGGAGGGGCTGCTAGGGTGAGGGGAGTGAAAGCTTGCAGGAGAAATAATCCCAGAGAGAGGGATTTGAGGGGAGTAAAGTGATGATTGAAAATTTTAGGGGACATTATTGACAAATATCAATGTTGTGACTGAGAGTTTCCTCTTTATTTGAAGAAGTAGCCAGAGAATCTGTTCCTGAAATCCTGATGGTTTTTTTGGGCGATATTGAGAACTTTGTAGCTTGATGCTGGCTTTTCAAAGATTATACACCTTCAAGCTGACAATCGATCGCTTTTCTGGAAATGTCTTGACAAAATAGAGATAGCCTGATTCGGTGTCATTCCCTTTGTTATTCCCTGTAATCCTTCCTAAGTTAAATGCAAAACAAATCCGGGTAAGACATCTTCCCCGGATAAAATCGCAGGTAAATTAATAATTTCCACACCGTCATTTAGTCGGTAGATTTCCACCTGCTGCTGTTGAGGATTAATCAACCAACCCAAACGTAAACCACTGGCTAAATATTCGCGCATCTTTTCGCGTAAAGAGGTTAAGGAATCAGTACGAGAACGTAATTCAATCACAAAATCAGGACACAAAGGGGGGAACTTTTCTCGCTCTTCTGCGCTTAAAGCTTCCCATCTCTCCCGTTTTATCCAAGCAACATCAGGAGAACGATAGCCTCCCTTTGGTAAACGAAAAATTGTCGAAGAACTAAACACCTCACCAAGTTGAGTTTGCTCGTTCCATACCCCCACTTTAACAATCAAATTAGCTTCCTGTTTACCAGTATTTCCACCCACGGGAGGCATAATTAATAATTCTCCTTTTTGATTACGTTCTAAATTCCATGTTTGATTAGCCTGACAGAGATGATAAAATTGTTCATCAGTCAAATTAACTGTCTCTAGATTTAACACTACAGTTTCCATCGCTTCTCCTTCTTGCTACTTTATAAGAATGGCTATATCATTGGGTGCATCTCAACCTATTTACCTAATTGACTCTCTAAAAATTCTGGACAATTGGGGTTAGTAGTGTCTAGGGAAATTAGATAGGGTTGTTCTTTTTCATGAAAAGGTTCTGTTTGCTCAATTTGGGCATTTAAAACCTCGATAGTAGCGTCAGAAATATCACCTTTTCTAGCGGCAATCCGTTGTTTTAAAACTTCTATCGGTGCGTGACAATGGACAATATGAAAAGGAATCTGTAAATTTTGGGCATAGGTTAATAAGGGTTCTCGCCAAGCATATTTATCGTAGCGTGCATCGAGAATAACCGGATAACCTAAAGTTATTAAAATTCGGGCTAATTCCGCCAGTCTAGCGAAGGTTTTTTGACTCATTTCGAGACTATATATGTCTAGACTTCCTGTTTGATTTAAGTCAATTCCAGCCAAATGTTTGCGAACTGCATCGGAACGAATCTGAATAGCATTAAGATTTTTAGCAATTACTTTCCCTATGGTACTTTTACCCGATGCAGAAAATCCCGACATCAGAATTAATCTCGGTTTCTGCGGTTGTGTGTAATGCCAAGCTAATTGATAATAATCCTGTGCATTGGCTTTAATTTTCTCGGAAAAAGTGTCACCATCAAGCAGAAAACTATTGACTTTTGCCCTCACATATGCTTGTCTGGTCAGGTAGAGAGGCAAGACTTTTAACCCCTCCCAGTCGGCGGTTTGTTCTAAATAAGTATTGACAAATAAATTAGCGAAATCTTCTCTCCCTCTAGCGGTTAAATCCATCGCTGTAAAAGCAATATCATACATGACATCAACGAAGCGAAAAGATTCATTAAATTCTATGCGATCAAATAATTGTATTTCTCCCTGCCACTGACAGATATTATTTAAATGTAAGTCGCCGTGACATTCGCGAATCATCCCTTTTATTTGTCTTTCCTCTAACCAATCTCGGTGTTCTGCGAAGAATTTATCTGTATAAGCTTTTGTTTCATCGTATTGTTTTTGGGTTTGGACAAAATTAATATATTTCTCGGTTTGTTGGTAGTTTTCATCAAAAGCTTGTTTAACAATTTCCAAATTGCCAAATTTAGTAATATAGGAATTAGTCACAGCTTGCCGATGAAATTGCGCCACTTTTTCAGCCAAAGATTTTATAGCTTTTTCCGTTAGTTCTCCCCGTTCAAAAATTTTACTCAGTAAACATTCTTGGGGAAACTGATTCATTTTTAAGATGTATTCGATCGCCCTTCCTTCTCCATTTAAACTTATGCTACCCTGTTCTTCATTAATTGACAAAACTTCCAGATAGATATTAGCGGCAACTTTTTTATTTAACTCTAGTTCCTGTTCTAGATAATATTTTCTCTTTTCTAAAGTGGAGAAATCTAAAAAATTATAATTAACCGGTTTCTTGACTTTATAGGCATAATCTCCTGTCAAGAAGATAATTGAAGCATGGGTTTGGATAATTTCAACGGGAATTTTGACAGAATGAGGATAAAAGTCGGGATTTTTTAATTCTTCGATTAATTGGTTGCTATCCATAGCAAGAACTCCTCTGGGGTGCATCTTATTTTTGTAAATCTACTAAGTTGGGATTTTTAAAGGGAACCCCTCGGTTAAAATTGGGCGTTATTTCTGATTTTAAGTAGGTAGGTGTTAAAAGTTGTCAGATGCCCCCCTTATTAAGGGGGGATTAAGGGGGGATCCCCCCGCCTATCGGCACCCCCCTTATTAAGGGGGGATTAAGGGGGGATCGGCACCCCCCTTATTAAGGGGGGACTAAGGGGGGATCGGCACCCCCCTTATCAAGGGGGGCAGGGGGGATCGAACCTAAAATCCATTTTTAATTTAATTATAACCAGCTACTTATCACTCAATCTTTGACTCTTGGGGGATTCTACCCCCCAAACCCCGTTGGTGAGGACAGGACTGTGAGTACAGGTCGCGCAGTTTCAGATGTCCGTGCAGGAAGTACCTCTTCCAAACGCTGGAAAGCATTAGCTTGACAAGTGGGATGCTGACACTTGGGCATACATTTGTACCAGTTTAAGGATCACTGATAAGTAGTCGTGCAAAATTAATTTCCTAGTCGAGACTCCGAGACTCCGAGACTCCGAGACAGCTATCAGGGATCAGATTTGAGTTTTTAGTTCACTGTTTACTGATCACAGCAAAAAGCGTTCAACTGACGGCTTAGATGTGTAATTAATTTTGCTTAGGTACTTAATTGCTGATTGTCGGTAAACTGTTGACTATCTAAATTACTCGTTAAGACTGCATGGGAGCGGGGTCAGCTTTAAGCGAAGGAATTAGGGGTACAGTTAGCTGGAGATAATTTTGGCACCGGCTATTCCTACTTAAGTTATATGGCTCTCTTATTCTTTGTGTGATAGGTTTAACTTAATATAGAAGCGATCAATCTTTGTGTCCTTTGTGTCTTTGTGGTTCGTTCCAGTCGCTCACTAGCAGGACTGTGTCTTAGAATATATTTTACCCACCAAACCCAAGAGAGCCGTTATAATTATAAGTCCCCCCCCCAAGAGTTTGAAGATCGATCGAACTCTTATCCAATATTTACCATCAAAAACCAAGCATTGAGCCATGTCAACGACTATGATCAGCCTAGGGCAGAATTTGAAGAAGTACAAGGATTTTGGTTTACCCAGGCCTTGAAACCAGAAGATGTGACACAATTACTGTTAAGTAACAGTTCCGAATCACACCTAACACTTTATTCAGAAGATAAATTAACTTCAAGACGAATAAGCCATGACTTTTGAGGGATAATATTAACTTATATTTTTAGTTTTGTCGAGGTGCCGAAAAAATGATTAATAGTTCATCTAATTCCCGTTATCTCCTCATTGTGGAAGATCCTCAAGGTAGAAGAACAATTCCCCTAGAAGAAATGAAATATTCTCTCGGACGTAAGTCCGATAATCAAATTGTTCTTCGCTCCAAACACGCGTCTCGCTATCATGCGACTTTAATTAAAAAGAGTATTGATCGCCAAAAATTTTCCTATTGGATTCTTGATGGTGATTTAGAGGGAAATAAAAGTCATAATGGCATTTATGTCAATGGGTCTAAATGCTTAGTTCATGAATTAAAAGATGGTGATTTAATTAACTTTGGCTGTGATATAAATGCCAGTTTTCATTTAATAGCCAGTCAAGAAAAAATAGAGCAAGAACCATTTAAAAGTCTAGGATATTCACAAGGGAAAATGACGGAAAATGAAACCCATTCTAGCCCGAATGACCTCCATGCAAAAAGTACCTTAATTCTCCATCAATCCCCATCCAAAATCATTAGTTTTGATAGCAAGATTCAAGAGGAATATTCTTCGGTTGTTCTCACGGATTTACCTAACCGTTCTCTCTTTAATGAATATCTCTCAAGTGCTATTAATAATGCCCAGAAAAATAATAAACTGATCGGACTGTTATTAGTGGACGTAGGGCGGCTAAGAAATGTCAACAATAAACTAGGTTATCGACTGGGAGATAAACTATTAAAAATCTTAATTGAACGTTTAAGAAAAAGTTTGCGATTAGAGGATATGGTCGCCCATTGGAGAGGGTATGAATTTATTATCTTGCTGCCACAAATTAATGCTGCTAATGATTTAGAAAAAGTTAGTCAAAGAATTATTAAAACCCTAGAAAGTAATTACGAAATCGAAAATCACTCCCTAGTCGTGCGATTAAGTTTAGGTTCAGTTATCTATCCCACCGACGGCACAGACAGGAAAGTCATATTACAGAAACTGGAGGAAAATTTAGTAGCAGTCAAGAATAATATAAATAATAACTCCCAGATAGAGTCAGTTAATGTTCACCCCAAAAATAATCGTAGTTCTAAAGTTGAATATTTTCTCTATCAGGCAATGAGAAATAATGAATTAGCTCTTTACTATCAACCGCAAGTTAATATTACTCAGGGGCAAGTGGAAGGATTAGAGGTATTATTGCGCTGGTTACACCCTCAATTCGGATTAATCGCGCCTAATCGTTTTTTACCCTTAGTCGAAGAAAGCGAGTTAATCCTTGAGCTTAATCGTTGGGTGCTAAAAAATGCCTGTCAACAGGCACAAATATGGCAGCAGCGAGGGTTATTATACACTCCCATCTCGATCAATCTCTCCCCACACCAATTGCGCGATCCCCAGTTGTTCACCACCCTAAAAGAAGTCTTGACTGAAACCAAAATCGGGCCTTTCTTTCTGGAGATGGAAATAACCGAGACAAGTTTACTGGAAAATAGCCGCGAAACTGGTCGAATTCTTGGGGATTTGCAGAAATTGGGTATTAGTATTACCCTCGATGATTTTGGCAGCGGCTACGCTTCGATCGCCTATCTCGGTCAATTTCCCGTGAAAAAACTGAAAATAGAGCAATCCTTAACGAAAAAACTGACTAATGCTCCCCAAGATACCCGTTTTATCTCGTCATTGCTGGCGATAGCGAAAATTTTTAACTTAATAGCGATCGCCAATGGAGTAGAAACCCAACAACAATTAGAAATCCTGCAAGAATTAGGTTGTGAGAGAATGCAAGGCAATCGCATCAGTTGCCCCTTAGCAGTGAAGGAAATGACTACATTTCTCCACACCCACCGCACCCTCTCAGTTGGGGATTAGGAGTCAGGAGACAGGGGAGAGGAGACAGCTTTTGTGTATTCTCCCCACTCCCCAATTCATAATTCATAATTCCCACTGATAACTGATTTTGGTCACTGATTCCGGTATGATCTGAACAGATTATCTAGTATCAAATACCTACTCATTCTAGCGTGAGGCTCTTGCCAAACCTGTCAGCAGCAGAAATTTGTGGCGGCGGGGTACTGCTCGATCCAGAGTCTGGTTTAATTACATACTATAGGGTTAACAATTAGTTGTGTATTTAGAGGGAAACTATGGCCAATAAGCCAGAGCGCGTGGTTCTAATCGGTGTAGCTGGGGACTCCGGTTGTGGGAAATCTACTTTTTTACGTCGTTTGACCGATTTATTCGGGGCCGAGTTTATGACAGTGATCTGTTTAGATGACTACCATTGCCTCGATCGCAAACAGAGAAAAGAGGTGGGTGTCACCGCACTCAATCCGAAAGCGAATAACTTTGACCTGATGTACGAGCAGATTAAAGCTCTCAAGGAAGGTCAAGCCATTAATAAACCTATTTATAATCATGAAACGGGGATGATCGATCCCCCCGAAATCATCGAACCGAATAAGGTAATCGTGATCGAGGGACTGCACCCCTTATATGATGAACGAGTCCGGGCCCTATTAGATTTCAGCGTTTATCTCGATATTAGCGATGAAGTCAAAGTTAACTGGAAAATTCAACGGGATATGGCCGAGCGCGGTCACACCTATGATGATGTGATGGCGGCCATTAATTCTAGAAAACCCGATTTCAGTGCCTATATCGATCCCCAAAGACAGTACGCTGACGTGGTGATTCAAGTGCTGCCCACCAAATTACTTGAAGATCACGAAAGTAAATTACTGCGGGTCCGTTTAATCCAGAAAGAAGGGGTAGAAAACTTTGAACCCGCTTATCTGTTTGATGAAGGTTCCACCATCGATTGGCGGCCCTGTGGTCGTAAATTGACCTGCACTTATCCCGGTATTAAACTCTACTATGGTCCAGATGGCTTCTTGGGCAATGAAGTGTCGATTCTGGAACTAGATGGTCAATTCGATAACCTAGAAGAAATGATCTACATCGAAAGCCATTTGAGCAAAACTGGCACTAAATACTACGGTGAAATGACCGAATTACTGCTCAAACACAAGGATTATCCCGGTTCCACCAATGGTACGGGTTTATTCCAAGTATTGGTCGGTCTCAAAATGCGTGAAACCTACGAAAAACTAATGGCAGCCGAAGCAAAAGTGGCAGCGTCAGTCTAGTTTCTAGTTTTCACCGAACTGGCATCCTATATGGTTAGGATGCCGGTTTTTTTTAATCCACTAATCCCGATCGCAGGGCCAGCACTGCCGCTTGAGTCCGATCATCCACAGAGAGTTTATTTAAGATATTGCGGACATGGGTTTTCACCGTGCCGATGGTGATATAGAGTCGCTCGGCAATCTCGGCATTACTACAACCGGCGACAATCAGATCGAGAATTTCTAGCTCTCGTCCCGTTAGGGGCGCATTTTCCAATAATTGACGATATTCTGGGTCAAGGCCGTGAATTGCCACTGTTTTCGACCTAGCAGCCACACCCACGGGAACTGTTTGGCGCACTTGTTTCAGGATAATATTGGCGATCGCTGGGTCAAGCCAATGATTGCCTTCGTGGGTGGAATAAATCGCCTCGATTAACTTATCAATACTAATATCCTTCATACAGTAGGAATCAGCCCCAGCAGCAAAAGCCGCTAAAACCTGTTCTTGGATTTTGTGCATGGTTAGCATGAGGATTTTCGTGGCCAGGGGGTCTTCGCCCCGATTTTGTTTGAAGCGTCGCACTAACTCGATCCCATCGATCATGGGTAAACCTATATCGATGATCGCCACATCGGGTTTAGTCTCCTCTAGCAGTTTCAGTCCCTGTAATCCACTGATCGCTTCCCCTACGACTTGAATTCCCTCCCGATGCTGGAGAGCCGCCACTAACCCCATGCGCGTTAGATCGTGATCTTCTACAACGACAACCCGCACTATATTCATATTTTTTGACCAGTTTTGCCGAAGTAAGTGATGATTTGATAATTTTGGCTTTTCGATTATTCGAGCCGCTCATTAACATTGACTTCACTCTTTTACTCCTTCTCTGAATTCCGCTTTCTTATTCTTCATTCGGCAATCCCCTTTTTCCGGTTGATTTTATTGATACTTACTAAAAGCAGAGATGGCAAATATACTTAGCCTCCCCTAAAATATACTCAAATCTACCCAAATCACCCAGAATTTTCTGCTTTAATTATTTCTTTATAATATCATACAAATCTCGATTATGCAAGGATTTGGCTTTTCTGGTTTCTGTGTGGAAACGAGGCCTATACTGATAGTTGATTTATTCACCAAAATAGCCCTAAAAGTCTTTCCCAGTAAACATTTCAGAATTTCATCGGCAAAAAATGTCACACAAAGTCGAGAAGAGCCAAGATAATTTTAAGAAGAATAGATCTTTGAGCTGCTTGGATTTTCATAGAATAGAACCAAGCTCTGGTTTAATTAATTGGCTCTCCCAGCTTTGGTGGGTAAAATGTATTCTAAGATACATTTCTCCTAGCGAGGGGGTGGAACGAACCACAAAGACACAAAGGACACAAAGATCGATCGATCCTATGTCAATTAAACTTATCACACAGAACCTAGAAGAGCCATTAATTTTTTAGCCTATATTAACAAAAAAATAATCTAAAACTAATAAATAATTTATGGTTTCTTGATTTAAGTAATCAATCATTAATTCAAACTATTCTATTGATAACTAGATAGTTTCTCAAAATTACTCTAGTCCTTTAGTTTATGGATAGAGGTAGTTTTTGTCTATTTTTCGCCCTTGGCCGTCACCTCCAATGGGATTGAGGCGGAATTTTTCCCCACTGTGCCAATGGATATAAACAAATAAAAATGGTGTCAGTAGGGAAAAAGCTTACCCTCTAGGAATCCTGTAAAAAAATTAATTCAGCCGGTGTTACCGCTCCTTTTTCCGTGATGATAGCGGTGATTAAAGCGGCGGGAGTAACATCGAAAGCGGGGTTATAAAAGTTAACATCTCTAGGGCAAACGGTAGTTGTCCCCACCTGATAAATTTCGGCACGATCGCGCTGTTCGATCGGTATCCCCGTACCATCCTTAAGGGAAAAATCCACCGTCGATAGGGGGGCAGCCACATAAAAAGGCAGATTATGAGCTTTTGCCAGCACCGCGAGGGAATAGGTGCCGATTTTGTTAGCCGTGTCCCCATTGGCCGCAATGCGATCGGCCCCAACAATCACCGCATCGATCAGTTTTTGCTGCATACAGTGGGCCGCCATGCTATCGGTGATCACGGTGACGGGAATTCCCTCCCGCAGACATTCCCAAGCGGTTAATTTTGCCCCTTGCAACCTTGGCCGGGTTTCGTCTGCATACACTTGTATTAATCTTCCCGCCGTCCAAGCGGAACGAATTACCCCTAAAGCAGTACCATAACTGGCCGTGGCCAGGGAACCAGTGTTACAGTGGGTTAAAATTGTCAGTTTTTCTGGTTGATCTGGCAGCGCCAATAAACCATGATTACCGATCGCCCGACAGGTTTCCACGTCTTCTTTTTGGATATTGTGGGCAGTTTCCAGGAGATTTTTGCTAATTATTGCCACTTCTGAGCCACTTTCCCTGGCCACTTTTAACATTCGCTCGATCGCCCAGAATAAATTCACCGCCGTCGGCCGGGTTTGGGCTAATCGATCGGCTATTCTAGTTAAATCGGCCAGAAACTGCTCTTTCTGGTTGGTTTTAATTTCCTGCGCTCCTAAAACCATACCGTATGCAGCCGCTACCCCGATCGCTGGGGCGCCGCGGACAATCATCGTTTCGATCGCCCGGGCCATGGCTTCACTGCTGGTGATCTCAACTTCCCCATACTCCATGGGTAAACGGGTTTGATCGATCAGCCAGACTTTGTTATCTTGCCAACGCACGGGATAGATTGAGTTACTCTCGGCAGTGTTTGTGGTCATAATTAGTAATCTCCGTAATAGTTGAAAAATTGGTTTTTTTTAAGAGGTCTAGTCCCGTGCGCTCTAGTTACTTTAAGCGAGCGAGCTTGGATTCTGGTTATAGCTAGATTAGGGTTTAATCTTATACATCCCGAATTTTATCCTTTTTATTCTTGTCTAAGTTTTTGGACTCTTTCTATCTCTTTTCTGGTCGGTTGTAGAGTTTTTTTTGCGGGTGATTCTCAAGCGTTCGGCTATTCTTGCCACTGTGGCCACACTTAACACTATACCGGTTCTTTCTAGGAATAGTTTCGATAGTTCGGCTAGAGTTGCGTCATTATTTTCCTCAATCAAATCACCAAGGGCGATCATCTGTTCTGACGTAAGTTTTAAATGACGGCCACATCGATAAGTCTTCGGTCGAATATCTCCCGTTTCTCGAGATTGCTTCAAAAGCTTTTGTACGAAACTTAAGGTTACGCAGAATCTTTTCGCTAATTGTCTTTGAGAGATGGGTTCGTTATAATAACAGTCTAGGATTTTCTGACGGAACTCTACTGGATAGGATTTCATTTTTTGTACAATTTAGCTATCGATAACATTATACTCATTGAAGACATTATGCTGCTGGGTCGATTGTACCCAGTAATCAGTAGTTCAAAAGTCAATACAAGTGCTTTAGGGTAAGGGTTTGCTGATTTTTATGCAGGAAGTTCGGGAATCAATAAAAATAATCTCCTGTCTCCTGACGGCCGACAACTGATGTTTACTTTTCCTCTTGTCTTCTTGCTGCTAATTGGTCTAAAATTTCGGCGTGAACTTGGCGAGTAATTGGATAAAAATAGGCAAGAATTAAGCTAATGATCAGAAAAAATGCCGGTAAAGGCGCAATTGCTAGGCGAATTGCTATTAAAGCACTATCCGGCTGCAGGGGAATTGCTTCTCCTGGTATTCTTGGTTTAAAACCCGATGTTTCTAGAGCAATACCGACAAGAAATAACCCCAAAGCTAAACCAATTTTTTGCAAAAGTACCATGAAAGCATAAAAAATACCTTCTCGACGTTTTCCTGTTTCTAATTCGTCTAATTCAATCACATCAGGAACCATTGACCAAGGAATTAAATAGGCCACAGATACGCCAAATCCTGCCAAAACTGCCAAAGTATACATTAAAGTTATTTCTCCTGGTTGGAGCAAAAATAAACCGATTTGGGCAATAATCCAGAATGTCATCCCTAAAAAATAGACTATCTTTTTGTCTAATTTCTGACTAACTGCTTGCCAGAAAAATAACATCACTAAAGCTGTTCCCTGTACTGCTAAAGCGACTAAACCCGATTCTGCTTCCGATAGTCTCATGTAGCTGACAACGTAGTAAACCAAAATCGAGGCGGTTAATTGTACTCCCAACCAAGCACAAAGATAGATGCCAATAACGTATAAAAAGGGACGATTACCAAAAACTATTTTTAATTGTTCTTTCAGGGGAATAGTTTCGGTATTATTATCTGCTTCTCTCTGTTTAATTGCCGCACCATCCCTGAGATGATTTTCAGTTTTACCATAGTAAATATTTAACCCAGAAACTATCCCTTCTATTCCTAATAAAATTGTAGAAATAGCGATAAAATCTCTGGGATTAACCCCAATTTTTCCTACTCCATAGACAAAGGAAAGCGCACCGATAACTATAAAAGCAATTGCCAAAACTTTTTTCCGAGCGGGATTAAGAATCGCTTTTGCTCCTCGTTCTTGTAAAACTAAAGCGCACCAAATAACTGCTATAATCGACATTAAAGCACAAACTACACCTAACAATAAAAAAGCTTTATGGAGATCGTTGGCATAGGAGGATGAGACGAGAATATAGAGAATTAATGAGAGAATGCTACCCCCGATCGAAAAGGCAAAACGAAAACTATTTAAGCGGGTTCTCTCATTATAATCATGAGTTAATTCAGGGGTGAGAGCCTGGTAGGGAAGATTGACTACCGTGTAGGTTAAATTAAAAATAATGCCGATAAAAATATAATATAAAAATAACCATAATTGGTTATTAGTCGGGATTAACCACAGTAAAAAATAGCTAATTCCGAAGGGAATCGACCCCAATAACATCCATGGTAAGCGACGACCCCAGATAGTACGAGTTCGATCGCTCCACATCCCAATGATCGGATCGTTAATAGCGTCAAAAATTCTCACCACCATCAGCACACTACCGGCTAATCCTGCCGATAATCCTGCCACATCAGTCAGGAAAAATAGCAGGTAAAATACCGAGATATTGGCAGTGATAGCCGGTCCCAAATCACCAGCACCATAGGCGATCTTTGTGGTTAAATTGAGTCTTTCAGAAGTCAAGTGAGCCATAAAAGCAATTACAGAGATTAAGTAGGTAGGCACAATTATTTGTAGGATGGGTTAGCGGTAGCGTAACCCATGCGGGCGTTGGGTTTCATGCTTCAACCCAACCTACGTTCATTTTATATTTAATTCCACCCACCTACTTAAAATAAGCTTAACCGTTCTGGGGGCATTTGTAACCTTTGTCAGAGCAGTTGAGTAACTTTAATTTTTTTATCTCTAGTAATTCCCGAAAATATCCAGCGTTAAAAAGGGAAGATTCCTCGATGACACCGGGGAAAGAGAAATAGCTTTATCTTTGGCATCCGAGAAAATTCTGACTATTCTATCGCCTTGGTCAGCATTATGAGCTAAACTGGCTAATATCAGTTATTTTAGCTATCAGCATCCGAATTTCCCTGATTCTGGCAGTTACACGCAAGAAGAGCCACAAGATTGTTCTTTTTCGGACTGTTAGCGGTTAGGATCTATTACTTGGGAAACGATCGAAATAGATCAAGAAAGTGTGATAGTACAGATCAAAGATCGGGGAAAATTTTTTCGCCAAACCCAAAACTTTTTGACACTGACGTTCTATGATGCCTCATATATTCCTATTTTTAGAGATTTTTTCCCAAGAAGGTGGTATTCAATCCTATATTAAGGATGTTCTGCAAGCCTATCTCACTTTACCCGATTCTGAAGCGGCCGAGGTTTTTTTACTGCGGGATGCCCCTGATTGTCCTAATCCTTTTAAAAATCAAGGTATTACCTTTCATTACCTGAAAAATAACTCAGCAACTCTCGGACGCATCCAATTAGCCCTTAAGTTTTTAGTTTCTCTCCTCCAGAAACGTCCCCAACAGGTTTTTTGTGGTCATATAAATTTAGCCCCCCTCACCCGTCTTTACTGTCAAGCTTTAGACATACCCTACACCGTCCTCACCTACGGCAAAGAAGTCTGGGAACCTTTACCAAATTCCCAAAAACAGGCCCTGCAAGCGGCCGAATCGATCTGGACAATTAGCCGTTACAGTCGCGATCTTATGTGTAAGGCTAACGCTATCGATCCCAAAAAAGTAGCAATTCTCCCCTGTGTGGTGGATGAGGAAAAGTTTAATTTAGGTGAAAAGTCCTTGACATTAATCAAAAAATATGATATAGAAAATGCCAAAGTTTTATTAACAGTGGCCCGATTGTGGTCGGGGGATATCTATAAAGGGGTAGATGTTACCATTCGGGCCATGCCGACAATTCTAGAGACTTATCCCGAAGTAAAATATCTAGTCATCGGACGAGGGGACGACCTCCCAAGGTTAGAAGCTTTAACCAAGCAGTTAGGAGTGGATAAACAGGTAATTTTCGCCGGTTTTGTCCCGACGGAGGAATTAGCGGACCATTATCGTTTGGCCGATGCTTACGTTATGCCTTCCCGGGAAGGGTTCGGGATTGTTTACCTAGAAGCGATGGCCTGCGGTATTCCCGTGATTTCTGGAGATGAGGACGGTTCAGCAGAGCCGCTCCAGGATGGTTTGGTGGGGTGGCGCGTTCCCTATCGAGATGCCGAAAAGGTGGCTAAAGCTTGTTTAGAAATTTTGTCAGGTCAGGATCAACGTTGTCACCCGCAATGGTTGCGTCAACAAACTCTAACTAAATTCGGGAAAAAGACTTTACGAGCAAAATTAGAGCAGTTAATCTAAATCCCTATGCTCTATGTTAGTGCGGGTTTTGAGGCGCATCCCAGAGCTGCACGGGTAGGAGACCCGTTTTACATAGATTCTCTAATTTTATCTGTGGGCTAGGCTTCTAGCCCGTCCTTCCTGTCATTCAACCAGTTTACCTAAATTACACTAAATCCGGTTATTAAAAACTGCTGATTGTCGGTATTCCTGCAAATGTAAGATGCACCAGGTCAATTTATTGCGGGGGAACCTAGGAGCGAAGGTGATAATTTCGGTCAAAGAAATAAGTAGAGGTAGAACCTCGCTTATCTGCGTTGCCAGCTATAACCTTGCAACCAGTCAAAAATATTTATATAACCCATAACTATCTTAAACATAAAAATCAATAAAAAATGATGATTAAATACCCCTTGACGTCCCCCCCCTTTGTGATATTTTTTGCTGTGGGATATTGGCGCAAAACTAGCGTTAAATATGACCATAATTTTCTCCTATTACTGTCATCGAATCCATGAAAAAATTACTGACAATGTTAACCCCCTTGACTCTGATGGGGTTGGCCGGGGTTACTCCTGCTCAAGCGGCAATAGTAGCTGGTTGGAATCAATTTACCACTGATGGGGCATCTTACCCCAAAGCGGCGGATACGGTTGGCACGAATATAACCAGCACTGGGTTAAACACCGCCGGGATACGTCATTTATCCTCACAATTTGTAGGGTTCAATTTTGCTCTTGGCGGTTTTGGTACTGCTTCAGATGGCTCAACTGGCTCATGGAATACAGGTAGCACTGTTAATACCAACCAATACGTCGAATTTGCCGTACAACCCGGTGCAGGTTTTCAGGTCGATTTTACTAACTTACAACTCAATGCGAAGCATGATGACACGCAGCTAGATTTGGTCTTGCGCTCTAGTGTTGATGGGTTCACCAGTAATTTAGGGACAACAGTTAGCTTAACAACTGCCTCTAATACCTACAGCTTTGACCTAAGCAGTTTAGCACCCCAAACCGGACCGGTGCAGTTCCGTCTCTATGGACTGAATGCTGACTCCTCCACTGTCTTCTTCTTTGGTGAAAACTCCACTAATGTTGCCGGTGGTGGGTTTGTGGCTCTTAATGGGGATATCACTCCTACTCCAACGGTTTCAACCCCGGAACCTAGTGGTATAGTGAGTTTAATCGCTGTTGGTGCGTTGGGTGCTGCTTCTCTTCGTCGTCGGGGATAAATTATCCTTGGCAGGGGCAACTACAGAGGGTTTGCCCCGATATCTTGATATAATCGGGAGTGATAGGTCAATTATCTTTTCTGAATAGAGGAAATATGCAGATAAAAGACATGACTCCCCAAGAGTTACAAAGTTTAATCCGTAATACAGTAGATGATACTCTAGATGAATACTTTGGTGATCCGGATGAGGGAAAACAAGTTAAAGAATCTTTTAAAGAAAAGTTATTAGAAATCCAACAAAAAAGACTACAAGGAAGAGCGACTATTCCTGCAGCTGAGGTGGATAAAAGATATGGGATAGAACCTTAAATGAGCTATTCTGTTACTTTTGAACCAGAGTCGATAACTGATTTAGATTTGATCACAGATTTTAAGTAGCTGGTTATAATTAAATTAAAAATGGATTTTAGGTTCGATCCCCCCTGCCCCCCTTGATAAGGGGGGTGCCGATAGGCGGGGGGATCCCCCCTTGATAAGGGGGGTGCCGATAGGCGGGGGGATCTGAAAGTTTTTAATACCTACCTACTTATCAGACTGAGGATTCTTAATAAAATTAAATGGTTAGCCATCAACTTTGAACAGATAACCCCCCTTCCTCTTACGAGAGAATGGTCAGGGTTTTACAAATTAAGAGTAGGAGATTATCGGGTTATTTATGAATTTGATCGAGAGAGTAGGATAATTATTATTATTAGAGTAGGTCATAGAAGTGAAGTTTATGACTAAATACTTACTAAAATAATTGGGATCAGCAATAAGCTAATACCCATTTTAAACGCCTATCCTTAGAATAGCGAGATTATTTTCTAGTAAAAATTGCCAAAAATAGCCCAATTATTGACAAAATTATGGCAGCATAAATCGAGCGGTAGCCCTGATTAATTACGGCACGGCATATAATAAAAAACGGTCTCCCTAAACCAGTTGCTAAAATCGCCGCCATGGACAGTCAATTACTCGATAAACTCGGACAATTACAAAACCTCTTAAAAACCAGCGAAAAAGCGCTGATTGCCTATTCTGGGGGCGTGGATAGCACCCTAGTGGCAAAAGTGGCCTATGATTTGCTAGGGAGTCAAGCATTGGCAATTACGGCGGTTTCCCCCTCCCTACTGCCGGAAGAATTGGAAGAAGCGATCGCTCAGGCCGATTATATCGGTATTCGGCATGAATTGGTGGAAACCGAGGAAATGAATAACCCCAATTACACCAGTAATCCCGTTAATCGCTGTTATTTCTGCAAAAGTGAGCTACACGACACCCTTAAACCGCTCGCTCTCGCTCGTGGTTATTCCTACGTCATCGATGGCGTTAATGCTGATGATTTAAGGGATTATCGTCCCGGGATCCAAGCCGCTAGAGAACGCGGCGCTCGTTCACCTTTGGCGGAAATTGCTATCACAAAAAGCGAAGTTCGTCAACTATCTCGTTACTTAAATTTACCTTGGTGGGATAAACCGGCGCAACCCTGTTTAAGTTCCCGTTTTCCCTACGGGGAGGAAATTAGCCTGGAGAAATTGCAAAGAGTCGGACGGGCGGAGATTTATCTGCGAAAATTAGGTTATCGTCAATTACGGGTGCGATCGAGCGGCGATACGGCACGGATTGAATTACCGGCAGCAGAAATCCCCGACTTTATTAATCGGACAAATTTAAGCGAATTAGTCGCTGATCTGCAAAAATTAGGCTTTATCTATGTCACCCTCGATCTAGAAGGTTATCAAAGCGGCAAGCTTAATCGAGTCCTCTAGGAGGGAGGTGATGGGGGAGTGGGAATTATGAATTATGAATTATGAATTATGAATTGGGAAGTGCGGGGAATAAATCAAAATAATCTCCTGACTCCTGAATACTGGCTCCCGTCTCCTGTCTCCCGTCTCCTGATAACTGGTCACTGATAACTGATAACCGGTCACTCGATCGGATATATTAAAAAAGTGTTAAAAAGCTGGGGAGCAGACTGATGAACCTTTTTCTAGGGTCCCTAAGTCTTTACCCTTAAACCTCTAATTGCCAAGGCGAGGATAGATGAGTCAACTACAAAATGCCTTTACCCTATTCCTGAGCCTGTTGGTGGAAGCGATGCCTTTCTTGCTGCTAGGGGTGATTCTCTCTAGTATTCTTTTAATATTTGTCGATGAACGTCGCCTAGTTGCCTTGATGCCTCGCAATGCTGTTTTAGGAGCATTTGTGGGGGGATGTATTGGGTTTTTGTTCCCCGTCTGCGAGTGTGGCAATGTACCCGTGGCGCGACGTTTACTTGTGCAAGGAATGCCGAATGCAGTAGCGGTTAGTTTTCTCTTAGCAGCGCCGACAATTAACCCGATTGTTATCTGGTCCACTTGGGTAGCTTTTCGCGATCAACCGGAAATTGTTTTCTATCGAGTTATCTTTTCTTTGTTCATCGCTACGGTTATCGGTATTATCTTTAGTATCCAAAAAGATCCCCGACCGCTCCTCCAAACCTCTTTGGCAAAAAGCCTCAATTGGCAACCGGAAACACCGGAAAAAGAATCTATCCCACTACTACTACAATCCGGTTCTTTTCTGATCGGTAATTCTGGCAAAACTTTGCGCTTAGATGAAAGTTTTGCCGCTACTGCTGTCCTACCAGCAGTGCAAGCAATCCCGATGAAAAGGCGCTGGTTAACTTTTCTGGAAAACGTGGTGATGGAATTACGCGAATTAGGAGGAGTGTTAATCTTAGGAAGTGCTATAGCGGCCGGTTTACAGGTGTTTGTTCCCCGGGAATTTGTTCTTAATTTGGGTCAGGATCCGATTACTTCGATCTTGGCCATGATGCTGTTAGCGGTAATTGTTTCGATTTGTTCCACGGTTGATTCTTTTTTTGCTCTCTCCTTTGCCTCTAGTTTTACCAGTAGTTCCCTACTGGCTTTTCTAGTGTTCGGTCCAATGATTGACCTGAAAGGTATTGGTTTAATGTTGTCTATTTTTAAACCGAGAATGTTAATTTATCTCTTTGCTTTAGCAGCGCAAATGACTTTTTTACTCACCTTGGCTCACAGTTATTTATTTTAGGTCAGTACCTGGATAGTTTTTCCCATGAATTCATCACGTCTAAAAATAATCGTCCCGCAATTTATCGATATTATTGCCCTAATCGGTTGGGGTTCATTACTATTTAAATACTGGATAACTGGACAGTTAAATTTACTGATCCATCCTAATTATTTTTTTCTGGTTCTCATCACCAGTATTGCTTTATTTATTCTGGGAATAGTCAAGCTTTGGACATTATTAAAGCAGTGGCAAAAAAAGATTAATTTAGATAGTAACGATAATCGATCGCATATTACCATTCTTCCTAAACATTTTGGCTCAGGTTTATTAGTAATAACTGCCCTTTTAGGTCTATTTATCGCCCCGCAGCCCCTCAGTAGTCAAATCGCATTACAGAGGGGAATTAGTGAATCTTTACCCCTAACTCGCGTGCAAACTCAATCCTTTGGCACTACCGTTAAACCAGAGGAAAAAAGTTTAATTGAATGGGTAAGAACTTTGAATGCTTACCCCGAACCTGATGCCTACACGGGACAACCGGTAAAAGTCACAGGTTTTGTGGTACAATTACCCCAACTACCCGATAATTATTTATTAATTAGTCGCTTTATTCTTACCTGTTGTGCCGTGGATGCTTATCCCGTGGGTTTGCCAGTGAAACTATCAGGAAGTCGCAGTCAATATCCCAATGACACTTGGTTAGAAATCACTGGAGAAATGACCACGGAATCCTTACCCGTAGAGGTGGGAAAATCAACCACCAGAAGACAATTAGTAATTAAGGCTAAATCGGTGAAATCTATACCCACTCCTGTGGATCCCTACGGATATTAACAGTTAACTGTTATCAGTTGTTTCTAACCATCTACTATAATGATCAAGACCTTACAACTACAACCGATTGATAAATTAGCGATAACATTAATTGTATCCCTAACTTTAGTAATTGGTGGCTTAATTTGGTTGGGTAATAGCTGTGGTAATCAATGTCTTTTACAAACTGGTCCAAGAGTCAAGGAATTTAGCTGGGAAAATCGAGAAATTGGTGCGGAAGATCAAGCATTTATTATCACTTTTGATCGCCCCATGGATCATGCTAGTGTAGAAAAAAATCTAGTGATCGATCCTCCGCTGCCGGGGAAGTTTAGTTGGGCCGGAAGACGATTAGCTTATACTCTCACTTCTCCCATTCCCTACGGAGAAAAATACCATCTGCAAATTGAAGGTGCGCGGGAACAATTTCCCAGCGGTAATCGATTAGGACAAACCCTAGCAATCTTTGAAAGAGAATTTAAAAGTCGCGATCGAGCTTTTGCCTATATTGGCACTAATGGGGAAGAACAGGGAAGATTAATTTTTTATAACCTGACCGAGGAGAAAAAAACCCTCTTAACCCCCGCAGATTTGACCGTTATGGCTTTTGAATTTTACCCTGATGGTAAAAAAATTCTCTTTTCGGCCGTGGCGAAAAATCAGGGAGTACAGGGAATTCGTGAACTGCAGCTTTACCAAGTTGATAGCAGTCAATCCCCTGCAAAAATTGAGTTAGTGCTAGACAATAAAGATTATCAAAATAATCACTTTGATTTAGCTAAAGATGGGGAAACTATTGTCGTGCAGAGAATTGAGCGCCGCAATCCGATTAACTTCGATTTATGGGCAGTTAAATTGGGGGAAAACCCCCAACAATTAAACATCCAAGGCGGGGAATTTTTGATTGCACCTGATAGTAAAACTTTGGCTGTCACCCAGGGGGAAGGAATTGCGCTTTTGCCTTTAAAATCAGAAACAAAACCCCTAGATTTTTTACCAAAATTTGGGCGAATTTTGAATTTTTCTGCTGATGGTACGGCTGCGGCAATGGTGAATTTTAATACTGATAATGCCAAAATGCGTTATATTCGATCGCTTTTTTATGTCAATAATCAAGGATTACAAAAACGCTTACTCAATCTACAAGGTTCGATTATAGATTGTCAATTTAATGCCACTGGTAGTGATTTATATTGTTTGTTAACTGAGTTAGTTACTAACAGTCAAGAGTACAAAGAAAAACCCTATTTTGCTAAAATAGATGTGAAGACTGGTCAAGTGACTCCCCTACTGGAATTAGCCGATTATCGTGATATTCACATTAGTTTATCTCCCGATAGTTTAGCGATTATTTTTGATCAACTTCGCACCAGTTATGATACTAATCCGACTAATCCCTTGACTACTGACTCAGGAGAAACAATTATCAGTGGTCGTTTGTGGATGTTAATTCCTCCCCTACAAGATGGAGTGAAAGCAAGTAAATCTGATTTAATGGAATTACCTCTAGCGGGAATTCGTCCCCAGTGGATGCCATAGAATTACCATCATTAACTTAGGAATTATTTCGATGCTGTCAAACTCAGAAAAATTAGCCAAATTGCGTCAGTATTTTGCCAGTGGTTCCACTCGTTCTTATCAATTCCGTCGTCAGCAGTTAGAGAAGTTAAAACAGGCAATCATTAAATATGAAGCAGAGATATATCGAGCTTTATATAGTGATTTAAAGAAAAGTCCCGAAGATTGTTGGATTACTGAAAATGGCTTCCTTTTGGTGGAAATTAATACCGCTTTAAAAAATTTGCGCTCATGGATGCAACCCAAAACCGTTAAAACTAATCTTTTAAATTTTCCCTCCTCCAGTCAGATTATTCAGGAACCTTTAGGAGTGGTTTTAATTATTGCTGCTTGGAATTATCCCCTCCAATTGTTATTAGTGCCTTTAGTCGGTGCTATTGCTGCTGGTAACTGTGCGGTATTAAAACCGAGTGAATTTGCCTCAGCGACGGAAAAATTAGTAGTTAAAATAATTGAAGAAATATTCCCAGAAGAATATGTGTTAATTGTCTCGGGAGATGGTGCGGAAGTAATTCCGAATATGTTAGACAGTTTTACCTTTGATCATATATTTTTTACTGGCAGTACAAGGGTAGGAAAAATTATTTATCAACTAGCGGCAGCAAAGTTAATTCCCGTTACTCTAGAATTAGGGGGAAAAAGTCCCTGTGTTATCGAAGCTGATGCTAATATTTCCGTGGCAACCCGTCGCATTGCCGTGACAAAATTCTCTAATTGTGGTCAAATGTGTATCGCAGCTGATTATGTTTTGGTACATCAATCCCAGCAGGAGAATTTGATCAGAGAATTAGCTAATACTATTGTTAATTTTTTCGGTGAGAATGCCAGATTAAGTGCTGATTATGGTAAGATAATTAATGAGAAACAATTTGATCGCTTGATTGACTTGCTCCAAGATGGTGAGATTGTTTTTGGAGGCAAAACCGATCGAGAAAATTTATATATTCAACCAACTTTATTAACTAATGTTTCCCTCGATGCTCCTATTATGCAAGGAGAAATATTCGGTCCAATTTTACCGATCATTGCCTTTAGCACTTTTGAGGAAGCTTTAGCAATTATTGCTAAAAACCCTAACCCTCTAGCTTTTTATCTGTTTACTACCAAGACAAAAACCGAAAAGAAATGGTTAGAATCAGTCCAGTTTGGGGGAGGTTGTATTAACAACAATAGTTTTCATTTTACTAATCCTAGTTTACCCTTTGGTGGTCGGGGAAATAGCGGTATTGGTAGCTATCATGGTCGTTTTTCCTTTGAGAATTTTAGTCACCAAAAAGCGATTATGAAAACACCTCTTTGGTTCAATCCCGCTTTAAAATATCCGCCTTTTAAGGGTAAATTAGACTTATTTAAGTTATTAGTTCGGTAACAAGCTACAGTTTAAGTTAAAGCTTTTAAGAGAGCTTGAAATTTAAGCTGAATTTCTGCTAGTTCTTTTTCCGGATCGGAACCGGCAACAATACCCGCACCGGCGTATAATCGCGCTCGATCGCCTTTAATTAAGGCCGAACGAATACCAACAATAAACTCACTATTATTTTGACAATCGATCCAACCCAAAGGAGCGGCATAAAGAGAGCGATCGAAGGTTTCATAATGACGAATTTGTGCTAAAGCGATCTCCGTGGGAACCCCAGCAACAGCAGGAGTGGGGTGTAGTTGGGCAACAATTTCGAGGGGATGGATGGAGGGTTTTAGTTTGGCATGGATAGGAGTCCAGAGATGTTGAATATTGGAGAGTTTTAACAATCTAGAAGGAGAATTTTGCGGATTTAAGCCAATTTGTCGCAGTTTTTGGTTAATAAACTCACTAACGGCCCGATGTTCCCGTTGTTCTTTTTCACTAGCGAGGAGTTTATTGGCAAAGAGAGCATCTTCGATCGCATTTTCTCCCCGGGGAGCGGATCCCGCTAAAGCATCGGTGATTAATTGCCCCTGATGGACAGTTAACAAGCGTTCGGGACTAGCGCCGATAAAATGATCTCCCCGTCCATTGCCGAGGGAAAAAGTGTAGCAATCGGGATGACGCTGACGCAAATTATCGAGACAGTTTACCAGATGAAAAGGACGGGGAGAAATCACGTCAAGAGCGTGAGCAAGGACAATTTTGCTCAAATTTTGAGCCTGGATAGATTGGAGTGCATCGGCAACAGCCGCTTGAAAATTATAGGTAGGATGAATATAGTAACTACAGGAATCCTGGTGGGGATTTTGTCGGCAATTGCTCGAGTTATTTTGGATAATTTTGAGGTTATTAATAGTTTCTTCGAGGGAGTTTTCTATTTCTTTTTCGCTGGTGATTAGGAGATTGGTCAGGAAAAAATATTCCGACTGTTTTTTGATAATTTGAAACTTAGGCAGGGTTAGGGTAGCTGAGGGAAAGGGGGTAGCTATTTCCGAGTCGAAAAAAGTGAAACTACAAAAGATGCGGGGAGTAATCTCGCTATAGTTATCAATTTTGATAATTCTTTGTTGACAGTTTTCAATAAATTTTTGAGCTTTTAAAAAACGTTGTTTACCGTGGAAAGTGGCAGTAAAGGCGATTCCGTAGCCGAGAAAAGCGGTTTCTTGTTCGGGATTTTCCCAATAACAATGGGTGGGATAGCTAGGGGCAATCCGAGAGAGAATTTCTAGGGGATCAAGGGGGGAAATTTTTTGACAAAAACTAACGATCGACGGATTTCCCTTTTCTGCGGCTAACAGTTGCGGGTTGAGGATAAAGTCATAGAGGCCGCGAAGATCAGCAATCGGACTATCAGGATAGGAAAGGCGAGGAACGGCAGAAGTCATGTCAAGTTTTTTGTATTTTTTGCAAAAAAACCATGATTAATGGTATGTAATCCCCACAGATGTGGCCAGAGTCAAGGCTCTCTTTTTAACTATGATATCGGAGAAAGGGTCTTTAGGCAGAAAAGGAGCGAGATATTTGTGACGATTAACCGCGTTGGAGACAAATGAAGGCTTAAAATCTCCAGAGATGGCTATTATTTAAATGGGCAAAAAAATTAATTTAATAACTGCTACTTTACAAGTTTGTGGAAATTGCCGCCACGGGACAAGTGGGGATACATTGTTCACAAACCACACAACGGGAACGCAAAAACTTAAGACGAAAACTTTCCGGATCAAGGGTTAAAGCTTCCGTGGGACAAACTCCCGTACATAAGCCACAATCGACGCATTTTTCTTCATCAATGACGATTTCGCGACTAACTTGGGAAACGCCAATATTTTGTAATTGTAACCATTTGATCGCCGCTTCTAACTCATCGATATCTCCCGATAATTCTAATACTAATGTTCCCACTTGATTGGGGGCAACTTGGGCGCGGATAATATTAGCGGCGACGTTAAAATCCTTCGCCAGTCGATAGGTAACGGGCATATGGACGGCTTTTTTGGGAAAAGTGAGAGTAACTCGTTTTTTCATGAGGATAGGATAGGATAGGAATAATTTTTGAGAGACTATCCATGACAGCCACCACACCCACCAATAAAATCAGAAATCTGCTGCTGGCAGTAACGGCAGTTATCCTTAGTGTAGCGATTTTCTTCGGGTTTCAAACCACCGCTAGTTCTGTATCTTTGGAAGCGCAAGCGGAAAAAGCGACACCTTTCGATCTTGCCCTCAGTAATGGTAAACCCACCCTAACAGAATTTTATGCTAATTGGTGTACCAGTTGTCAGGCGATGGCCGCTGAAATTGCCGAAATTAAAAAACAATACGGTAATGCCATTAATTTTGTCATGCTCAACGTTGATAATAATAAATGGTTGCCGGAAATTCTCCGTTATCGTGTGGATGGTATTCCCCATTTTGTCTTTTTAAATAATCAAGGACAACCAGTTGCCCAAGCGATCGGAGAACAGCCAAAATCAATTTTAACTGCTAATTTAGAGGCACTTTTAACTAATTCTACCCTACCCTATGCCACCACTACGGGACAGACTTCTGATTTTAATGTCCTTGTGGGTGCTAGTCAAACCGATCCTCGCAGTCACGGCAGTCAAGTTAAGCAGTAATCAGTAATCAGTTATCAGTTATCAGTGGAAAGCTTAGGGCTGAAAGCTATCATTCAAAAGTTAACTATCAATATAGCGCTTTTCACGTTACTGAGGTATCGACAAGTTTTGCCAACAAAGGGTTTAAGTCCCTTGCCCATGCCTCATTCTGATGAAAGCTGCTATAAGTACATTTCATTGACTGAATTTTTTAACTATGGCGATTATTGTTCAACATTTGACCACAGGTAACGAATATATATTCCTAGGAGTTAGTGGGGGTGAAAGTAAGAATATTTTACCCACTAAAATGTTAGGAGATTTCTTCGCAACTGAGACTCCAGATAAATCTCGATCGCTGACGGTTTGTGACGATCAAGGACGGATTCTTTGGTTTCCCGTCACAGAAATGATCGTGGTGGAGGTAGATGGTCAAAAACCCGAAGAATTATTACCAGAAATTATCCCCCCCGAACCAATACCTTTACAATTAGATAAAGAGAATCAACCTCAGTCCCCAGAAAATCAAGGAAACATCGATGAATTTGCCGAAGATGACGATTGGATCTAAAATTAAATACCTAATTTTAGCGGGAATAATTGCCCTATTTACCATTGGCTTTAATTCCCTCTATTCTGTTTCTCAAAACTCGATCGCTTCCTTCCCCGTTGCCGAAGTTAAACCCCAATATCTTAACGATTGGACACTGGAATTAGAGGCAGAATTTCAACAAAGGGCTAAGGAAGTTATTAACCATTTTGCTCAGGCAGAAAGTTATGGCAATTTGTGGGGAGAAAACGAGAAAAGATCCTATCCTATGGCCATGTTTGATTTCTTGGCAGGAAACCAGCAAAAAGCCCTAGATTTCCTGCAACAGGATGACCCACAAACACAAGAACAAGCCCACACTGATTATATAGATTATTATTTTTCTTTTACCCTGAAAGGACAAATTAGAAAATATTTTCTTCTCGGAAAGTATCTCGATCCAGTTTATCGTCAGAGAATGTATAATGCGGCGAAAATTTGGACAGAAACCGACCCTTTACAACGGCCCCACCCTGTCCACGGTACCGGCCAAGGAACGGGTAATGATTGGAGTATAACAAGACGGGGTTTATGGGTAGATAGTCGCAATACTGATAACCTGCGGGCGATGCGCGAAACATCAGTTTATCTGATGGCCGAAGAAACCGGAAATGAAGCAACTCGTCAAATTTATAAAAGTAAAATTAAGCGTTACGTTTCAGCTTTATATAACATCGGGATGGGAGAATGGGATTCAGAAGTTTATCACGGTCACACCTTTGCTCCCTATCTCAATCTCTACGATTTTGCTCAAGATACGGAAGTTAAACAATGGGCAAAAATGACCTTAGATTGGTTATCCATGGCCGCTAGTGTTAAATATTATCGCGGCGGTTGGGGTGGCCCTGTAAAACGTGATTATGGTGGTAGTAATGGGGTAATGCGATCGGATTCTGCCCGAACTTTTTGGTTATACTTTGGTGATACCCCCGTCGCTAATAATCGCCCGGAATTAGACTCTCTTTATCTAATTACCAGTGGTTATCGTCCTCCTTTGGCAGTGATGGAATTAGCCCGAAAAAACTTTAATAAACCGGTAGAAATTCTCGCCAGTAAACCCCTGTATGAACACTGGAAACCGGGCAATAATCAAAGTCCGGGTTATTGGGAAACTCAATTTATTGGGGCTAGTTATCAAATGGGTAGTCTGGCGGGAACTTTCCCTGATGGCGATGTGGCCCCGTTTAAATTAATGGCCTTTAATCAACACAAAGGTGTGGATTTTTTTGTGGCTAACACCGGCAAAAATGGCGTAAAACCGGGCAAAAATCCCGGGGATGAAATCGGACAATATCGCAATCTTTTAATCTGGTTACGACCAGCAGATCAAGCTTTTTTCTGGCAATTACCGAAAACTGCCAAGGTAGAAAAAGATAATAATATCTGGTTTATTCAATTAGAAAAAACTTGGTTAGCCCTGAGATTAATAAATCTTTCTTCTCCTGAAATGATCGAGATTCCTAATTCCCCTTATCCCGATGATAATACTTACCAAGCTTTACCCACAGGTAACAATTATGCGGGTTTTGCTCTGGAAGTGGGGGAAGCGGCAACCCAGGGTAGTTATGAGAATTTCAAGAGCATATTTAAGCAAAAAAGTCAAGTAAATTTAACTCAAATTAACCAAGGCAGCCTCTTATTTAAAGGCAGTCAGGGACAGAGTTTACAATTTACCTATAATCAAGTCAATTTACTGCCGATGTTAATTCGTAACGGTCAAAAGCACGATTGGTCAAAAAATTTCGCCCTTTATAACAGTTTAAGTCGAGATAACTCTCCCGTTTCTTTGGGATGGAAAGAGGGCAAATTAACCGTCAAAGCAGGGAAATATCAATTTTCTAATGCTTTGATTCTGTCTTCTCCTTAAGTTAGATATTCTGGACTATTTATGAGGATTGCTGGATAAATCTAAAAACCTTTTTGGCTAATACTTTTAGACTTTTTGTCAATCAAAAAGTACCAGTTCTGGGAGTGATCGGGGGAAAATTAAGGTACTTTTTCTCTGAAAATTAGGTAATTGATCAGATGAGAATCTGTAAAAACCTACACCCCACACCCCACACCCTGTCCCCACGAAAAACTTTTTCAGCAGACCCTGTTTATGAGGATTGATCAGACCATTTGCGCTTGATTTAAGAATTCTTGCAATTCTTCTCCTTCGATTACTTCGGTGGTCAAAAGATTAGCAGTAATGGACTCTAATAAATTGCGGTTGTGACTGAGAATTGCTAGGGCTTTTTGGTAACTAGCGTCGATAATTTGTTTAACTTCTTCATCGATCGCTTTGGCCGTATTTTCCCCGATCGAACGGCGGGGACTACCCTGATTATTACCTAAAAAATTAGCCTGTCCTGTTTTATCGTAGGCTAGGGGTCCCAGGGATTTACTCATACCATACATTGTCACCATTCTTTCAGCAATATCCGTCGCCCTTTGTAAATCATCGGAAGCGCCATTAGTGACACTGCCAAAGATTAATTCTTCGGCTGCCCGACCGCCCAATAACATAGTAATTTGTTCTTTAAATTCGGTTTCTGTCATCAAAAAACGGTCTTCCGTGGGAATTTTCAGGGTATAACCCAAAGCGGATAAACCCCGGGGAACGATCGAAATTTTCTCGACGCGACCACCCCCCGGCATGACAGCACCGACTAAAGCATGGCCAACTTCGTGATAAGCGACGATTTTCTTTTCTTTTTCCGATAAAACGCGACTTTTCTTTTCTAAGCCAGCGATAACTCTTTCTATCGCCTCTTTAAAGTCAATTTGACTGACTTTTTCCCGATTATTGCGGGCAGCCAAGAGAGCAGCCTCATTGACGAGGTTGGCTAAATCGGCACCAGCAAAACCGGGGGTTTGGGTGGCGATCGCTTTGAGGTTAACATCTTCACCCATCTGGACTCGTTGGGCGTATATTTCCAAAATTGCCAATCTTCCCGCTAAATCGGGACGATCCACCAAAACTTGGCGATCAAAGCGCCCCGGACGCAATAAAGCGGCATCAAGAGTCTCTGGGCGATTGGTGGCGGCTAAAACGATGACAACGGCCTCTTTGGGGCTAAAACCGTCCATTTCCGTCAAAAGTTGGTTTAAAGTCTGCTCGCGCTCATCATTGCTGCCGCTAGTTCCCGATCCCGAACTTCTCGATTTACCGATCGCGTCCAATTCATCAATAAAAATGATGCTAGGGGCATTTTTCTTCGCTTGGGCAAATAGATCCCGTACCCGGGCTGCCCCGGTCCCGACAAATAATTCCACGAATTCCGAGGCCGAAATGCTAAAAAAAGTCACTCCTGCTTCCCCCGCGACCGCTTTTGCTAAGAGAGTTTTTCCCGTCCCCGGCGGTCCGACTAAGAGAACACCCTTAGGAATACGCGCCCCAATTTTATTAAAGCGCTCGGCATCCTTGAGAAATTCGACAATTTCCTTTAACTCGGTTTTTGCTTCCTCGGCCCCGGCCACATCACTGAAGGTAATCGGATATTTTTCGTCGTCTCCGTAAACTTTAGCGAGATTTTTATTAAAAAGCAGCGATTTACGCGTGTCATCGTTGCGATAGAACAGAAACTGCATGGCGGCGACTAAAATTAAGGGAGGAACCACCCAAGCGAGGAGAGTGCTGATCCAACTGTTTTCGGCTACGGGAATCGCCTCGAAGATTACGCCTTTTTGCTGTAATAGTTGGGGTAATTGGGGGTTATAAACTGGAATCGTGGACAAGACTCGTCCGGAGACTAGATTACTGCTTGGTTTGCTGGCCAGAGAACTAGAATCACTGTGAAAGGGATTACTTGATTCTGGGGGATTAACGGGGGGATTACCCGGAATAGCCAGGGATTCTAAAGGATTTTTTAATTGATAAAAGATGACTTGATTGCCAATTCTGACCCTACTGATGTCGCCCCGTTCCACTTTATTGATAAATTCGCTGTAGGGTTCGAGGGGAATATTGGATAATTCTGAGGGACGAGGGATAAGAAAATAGCCTAAAGCGGCAACACCAGAACAAATGATCAGGATTTTGCCTAACAGAGGCAAACGCGACCAGGAAAATTGATTATCTTCTTGATTAGTCATAATTTTTAGGGTGGGTCAGAGTGAAAATGCAAAGTTTATACTAACAATTCCCTGTCTCGATCGCCTTACCGATGGGATAGGATAGAGGATGGAATACTTGGTAGCGAGCGAGCGACAAACGAGAGAAATCCCATGAATTTAGTTAGCTTAGAGAACTTTCTCGATAACACTTCTTTTTTAGTCCTGTTTTTAACCATGCTGGTTTATTGGGCCGGGGCAGCCTTTCCTAGCATACCTTTGTTGCCCGGCCTGGGCAGCACGGGAGTGGCCATCGCTAACCTCTGTATCGCCGCTTTATTGGGGGCGCGCTGGTTAGAAGCGGGTTATTTCCCCATTAGCAATCTTTACGAATCTTTATTCTTTCTCGCTTGGGGTGTAACTGCGGTTCATTTAATTGCTGAGTACACTAGCCGCAGTCGCCTGGTGGGGGTGGTGACGACTCCTGTAGCCATGGGGATTACCGCTTTTGCCACTTTGTCTTTACCAGGAGAAATGCAAACTTCGGCACCCTTGGTTCCGGCTTTAAAATCGAATTGGTTGATGATGCACGTTAGCGTCATGATGTTAAGTTATGCTGCTTTGATGGTGGGTTCCCTGATGGCGATCGCTTTTCTGATCGTTACTAGAGGTCAAAATATCGAGTTAAAAGGCAGTTCCGTGGGTACGGGAGCCTATCGTCTGCAAAATAAGTTATCTACCACTCTTTCGGCTCCAATTTTCGTGGAAACGGCTAACGGTGGCACAACCGCCCTTTTAACTCCCACCTTAACAGCGATGGCGACTCTTTCGCCCCAACGTCTTAGCTTGGCGGAAACCCTCGATAATATCAGTTATCGGGTCATTGGTCTCGGTTTCCCCCTTCTCACCATCGGTATCATCGCCGGGGCGGTTTGGGCCAATGAAGCTTGGGGTTCCTATTGGAGTTGGGATCCAAAAGAAACTTGGGCGCTAATCACTTGGTTAGTTTTTGCTGCTTATCTCCATGCCCGCATTACCCGGGGATGGCAGGGAAGAAAACCGGCTATTCTAGCAGCCAGCGGTTTTGTTGTGGTTTGGGTATGTTATTTAGGGGTGAATCTTTTAGGTAAAGGTCTTCATTCCTACGGTTGGTTTTTCTAAATCAGTTATAGGGGGGCAAACCTGCCCCTCCTGACTTGAAAGAGGGTGTAGGAATTATAAATTATGAATTATGAATTATGAATTATGAATTGGGGTGTGGGGTGTGGGGAGTTTTCTCAGTGAACTGATAACTGATAACTGATAACTGATAACTGATAACTGTCTCCTAACCCCACCAAGAAACTTTTTCAGTAAACCATAAATAATTACAACTTTTCAAAAATTATAAAAAATGATCGAGCAGAAAACTACTATTAAAAATCTGGCTTTAATTGCCGGTGTGCATGGCAATGAACTAACTCCCGCTTATTTGGTTAAATACCTGCAAAACTCAGCTAATCTCCTGGCCCGCATCAGTTTTCAATCCCACAGTCTCATCGCCAATCCCTTGGCCCTAAAGCAACGGGTTAGATATGTCGATACGGATTTAAATCGTTGTTTTAACCGAGCAGATTTAGCCAATCCTAATTATCGGCAACACGAGCAACTAATAGCGAAATATATCTATCAACAAATCCAAGAAAAATCCATTGATTTATTAATAGATATTCACAGCACCACATCTAACATGATGCTGGCGATTATTTATTCTAACCCCCATCCTTGGCTATTAAAACTCTTTACCTATCTGACTAAAATTAATCCTGAGGTGCGCTTAATTTATCATCCCGTCAGCGAGGAAGAAAATCATTTTCTTAAAGGAATTTGTCCCCTAGCTTTTACCCTAGAAATCGGTCCAATTAACCATGGTGTCATCTGTCCCTATCTTTTTCGTCAAACCGAAACACTCATCTATCAAATCCTAGACTATATCGAACAGGAAAATTATCTCGCTGCCCATCTCGATACTTTCGGCGAATCCCTAACAGTTTACCAACGTTTAGGCTCGATCGATTATCCTCGGGATGAACAGGGTGAAATTAAAGCCATGTTACATCCTCAGATTCTCCAACGAGATTATCAGGCAATTCAACCCAATCAACCGATTTTTCTAGGATTTGATGGTCAGGAAATTATCTATCGTGGGGAATCTACATTATATCCTATCTTTGTTGGAGAATCTTCCTATAAAGAAAAAGGAATCGCCCTTTGTTGGACAGCAAAAAAACAAATCGATATTAATTAGTACCTCCACAGCAGTTTTCCTGACAAAAAACAGGTCTAAATAAGGGAAAAGCCAACATGACCTTTACTTCTGATTCTCTTTTAGCTGAACGTTACCAACTGCAACAACGCCTAGGCAATACCGCTATCGGTCGTCAAACCTGGTTAGCTACTGATCTATTATCCCAAGAATCGGTAATTATTAAACTCCTCGCTTTTAGTCCCCAGATGGAGTGGGAAGAATTAAAATTATTTGAACGGGAGGCAGCCGTCTTAGCTTCTCTCCATCATCCCCGTATTCCCCGCTATCGCGATTATTTTTCCCTCGATAAAAATCAAGGTGACGGGATTCCTTGGTTTGTGCTTGTACAAGATTATATACCGGGAGAATCTCTAAGCGATCGCTTAGAAAGGGGGCAACGTTTCACCGCTACGGTAATTCGAACTATTGCCCAAGAAGTTCTCGAAATTCTCATCTATTTGCAGGAATTATCGCCCCCAGTATTACATCGAGATATTAAACCTAGTAATTTAATTATTAACTCGGAAAATAACGTTTATTTAGTAGATTTTGGCGCAGTCCAGTCCCGCGGTGCAGTAACAGGAGTTACTTTTACCGTGGTGGGGACGAGTGGTTATGCACCCCTAGAACAATTTTGGGGCCGGGCGGTTCCCAGTTCTGATTTATATGCCTTGGGCATGACTTTAATTCATTTATTGACGGGAATTGTCCCGATAGAATTGCCCCACCGCGACTCTAAAATTCAATTTCGCCAACTGGTGACAATCGATGATGATTTAATCGATTGGTTAGAAACTATGACCGATGTAGCGGTAGAAAAGCGGTTTAAAAGTGCCAGAGAAGCCCTGAAATTTCTCCAACATCCCTACTATCGCCAAGCCTCAAGTTTAATCGATCCTAAGAAATTACCAAAACCTCCCCACAGTTCCATCCGTATCGCTAAACATAAGGATAATTTAGAGATTAATTTACCCCCAAAAATTAAGCTACCTTCCGATGCGCCTACTCTCTGGTCTTTGGCGATTTTCCTTACTATCACTGTCTTTATCTCCCCAATTATTACCTTTATTATAGCTCTGATTGGTTTTATTTTTTTGCGGGAGATGCAGTTAATTCTTACCCCTCAAGAAGTTTTAATTAAATATAAACTCTTCAATTTTATCTACCAAAAATTTGCTTTCAAAACTCAAGACTTATGGGGTATTTTTCTTCATAGCAATGGTACAGAAGCTAACTATCAGATTCGTCTGCGGACGGCTAAAAATTATTATCTTATCGGTCAGAATCTCCGCGAGGATGAATGTCTCTGGTTAGGACAGGAAATCCAAGATTGGTTAAATTTTATTAAATACAGTGTTTCTCATCAAGAGGAAGTGTAACCTGACACGGTATTATCTCCTGACTTGAAAGAGGGTGTAGGGTGTGGGGTGTGGGGTGTAGGGAAGGAAACCTCTTTCATCTGTGGGGGTGAAAATTTTTTCATCGGGACTGACTCCCCAAAAGGAGAACTTTGTACCTCACCATTAAGATAAATGAAAATCAATTCAAGAAATCTTGGGAATTAGTCGGTAGGCATTTTCCCTTTTTTAACCTTAATCTTGCAGAGATTACCCTATCTTGATAGAATAATAACTGATTTACATTTTCTTGGATACAGGACGGCAATTATTAAATCGGATTAGGAATTACAAAAAATCAGCCATGAAATGTTAGTTATTAGTGGAGAATAAAAATGATATCTGAAATTTACCAAAAAGTCAGCTTGTTAGTTTTGTATCAAGGGGTTTTTGATAATGCTATTGGCCAGGCATTTATTACCCTATTATCTACGGATAATATCGCCGATTTTCTAAAAGCCTATGGTCAATGGTTTCAAGCTTTAGCATCTAAAAATATTAGTTGGAATGATTTTCTAGTCGAACAAATTTTATTAGATGACAATCCCTTTAGTCAACAGGTACAGAAAAAAAGTGTTTGGGAGTTACCCGAATCTTTAATTAATGGCGTGAAACAGGATTTATCTATCCTCCAATCTCTCTATAATTCTAGCATTTATAGCCTCAGCAATTCGACAATTTTTGAACGAATTAAATTTCTCAGTTTCCCCGCTTGGGAAGTGGACAATAAATTAGAAAGTTTTCTACATTCTGGTTTAGATTGGACGGAATTAGTCGAAGATCTAGCCGATTATTATCGCGAATGTGGTACAGGAATTTTTGCCCGTTATCAAGCTTTAAGGTGGCAAGAAGGCAGATTACAAGGGATTACTCATCCCGATCCCGTGCAGATTCAAGAAATAGTCGGTTATGAAATGTCCAAGGAAACCTTGATTAAAAACACTGATTTTTTATTAGCAGGTTATCCCGCTTTAAATGTCTTACTCTATGGCAGCCGTGGTTCGGGAAAATCTTCTCTAGTCAAGGGATTATTGCAAAAATATCATAGTCAGGGATTGCGCTTAATTGAAGTGGCAAAATCGCAATTAAAAGACCTACCATTAATTATTGAAATCCTGCGAGATTTACCACAGAAATTTATTATCTTTGTCGATGATTTATCCTTTGAAGAAGACGATGAAGCTTTTAAAGCTTTAAAGGTTGTTTTAGAGGGAAGCATCACCGCTAGACCGAAAAATGTCGTAGTTTATGCCACTTCTAATCGCCGACATTTAGTCAGAGAATTTTTCGCCGATCGACCACAACCAAAAGATGGGGATGAAGTGCATAATTGGGACACAGTACAAGAAAAATTATCCTTTAGTGATCGCTTTGGTTTAACCCTAACTTTTGAACCCGCTAATCAAGAAAAGTATTTGAAAATAGTGCGTCATTTAGCAAGTTTAGCTAAATTAGAAATTAGCCTAGAAGACCTAGAATTTCATGCCAAACAATGGGCAACCCAACATAATGGGCGATCGGGAAGAACTGCTAGACAATTTATTGATTTTCTACAGGGGGAATTAGGATTAAACAGGTAGCATTAATTGTGTTATCATTAAATAAAAGAAGCTCTGATCTAGAAAAATGTTGACTTCATCGTCTCCCAAAACCCTCCGCTTAGAAGAATATCGTAATTTAGAAACTAGCGCAGAAACTAAACACGAATATCACGACGGGGAAATTATCGAGATGACAGGGGGAAGCATCAATCATAATAGTATTCTCATTAATCTTATTGTCCTGCTAAAATTAGCTTTAAGAGGAACTAATTATCGTCTTCAATCTAGCGATCTACGTCTATGGATACCCCAATATAATCGCGGTTTATACCCAGATTTAATGATTATTGCCGGGGAACCATTATTGAGTGATAATCGCAACGATGAAATTTTAAATCCCTGTGTAATTATCGAAGTTTTATCCCCTTCCACCTCTAGTTATGATCGGGGTGATAAATTTCGTTATTATCGTTCTATACCCCAATTAAACCAATATCTTCTCGTCAGTCAAGGGGAGATACTAATAGAATCCTATAGCAAAACATCAGACAATAATTGGTTACTGCAAGAATACACCCCAGCAAGGGGAATTATATCCCTAGATTCTTTAGGAATTAGCTTAAATCTTGTCGATATTTACGAAGGAGTTGATTTTAATCTCAAATCCTAACTTTAGCTATCTTTTAAGAAGACGTACTAAAAATAATTTTACCATCTTTTACCGCCACTAAACGCAAAGTTAAGGGGCCAGCCGTATTAGTTTTACTAGCAGCAATTGCCTCAAGTGTCTCGATAGAATTACCCGACTTTTTCACTTGACCAATAAAGTTAACTACCGTAGTTAATAACCCATCTTCCACTTGAATTGACCCTAAAACTCCCGCACTTCTAGCGCGAAATTGAGCCGAAGCTAAGAGTAAATCTAAACGCTTTTGTAGGTCTTCTTCCGTCATATTTTGGGGATCAATGGAAACGGCAGCGATTACCTGTTTCTCCTCAAAAACTCTTTGATTGGGAACCACATCAGCAAAGACACGAATCTCGCTTTCTCCTAAGACATAATTACCTGCTGAAAGGATTCTCACCACATATTCTTTACCGTCCTGTAATTGTTGACTTAACTGTTCTACCTGTGCTTTTGTGATCTTAACTAAACGCTGGTCAAAATTAGGCTGATTCGGTTGGGTGGCACGGATAGCATTCATATTCGCTTCTCGCAATAACTTATCAATAACAGCGACAATAGCTTGAGTATCAACAATACGAAAAGCTCCAAAAGATAACACCTGTCCCCGGAAAATAGCGATTTGTTTTTCCCGCAATTCTTGATAGGTTTGATAGTATTGTTCTAAAACTTCCACTTCCCGCTTAAGAAAAGCCATTTGGGTTTCTAAATCTTTTAATTTTCCCTCGCGCTGTTCCAAAGCCAAATTTTTATCGACGATCGATCGATCGAGTTCTCCAATACGTTGATCCCGGCGATCAATTTCTAGCTGTAGGGTTTTTTGTTGGGTTTCCAACTGTTGAAGTCGCGCTTGTCTGGTTGTTAATAACTTTTGTTGATTAGCTAACTCTTTATCTCTAACTTGAACTGTGGTTTGTAGTTGATTTATCTGACTAGAAAGAATTGATTTTTGTTGGGACAATTGATCCCGTTGACTGATTAACTGTGCCTTTTGATTAGTTAAAATAACTCGTTCATTATTTAAATTAGCCACTTCCTTGCGGAACTTTTCCAACTGTCCCGAAACTAACCGCAAACGTTGACGAGAAGCTTGATAATTTTTGTTAAGAACCTCTAGACGTTTCTGCACGGCTATCTGTTCACTTTTAGCCGTTTTTAACGCTTTTTCCACCTGATTTTTTTGCTCGGTGGTTTTTCTTACCTGTCTTTCCAAATCCTTAATAGCAGCACGACGTTCATTTAACAGGCGATCCAGTTCAAAAACTCCTTGACGCAGGGATTTACTAGAAGCAAACAAGACAATTAAAGTGGAACCGGCGATCAAAATTCCCGTTACAATCGTCATTAAAGTTGCGGTTTGTTTCGGACGCAGATTAAATAAACGCATCCTTTTCTTACCGATACGGCTACCTATGCGATCGCCAATCACCGCTATCAGACCACCTAAAACCACGATGGCCAAAACCAAAATATAAGCGCTAGTCATCCAGAATTTAAGTAAATTGTTGACTGAGAGCGACGGGATTATGGACGGTAATTTTCTTCTTGTAAATTGAGACCATTTCTTGATCCCGCAGCTCTCCCAATAAACGGGTGACAGTGACGCGGGTAGAACCGATCGCTTCTGCGATCGCTTGGTGAGACAATTTTAGATCAACCCGGATACCATCGGTGGTGGGAACCCCAAAATCACGACAGAGAATCAATAAAAAACTGACCAAACGGGAACCCATATCCCGGTGAGCCAAGGTTTCGATCATCATTTCCGTTTGCAAAATCCGCGAGGACAACCCCTGCAGCATCAACATTGATAAATCGGGATTATTGCGGAGGGATCTTTCTACCTGATCGATCGGGGCCGAGAGTAATTCTACCGGAGTAAAAGCCACGGCATGATAAAAACGATCCGATCGCTGGCCGGTGAGTAAGGATAGCACACCAAAGACGCTATTTTCCCGCAGTAGAGCCACGGTAATTTCCTCTCCCGCTTCATAGACTCGCGACAACTTAACGGCTCCTTTCAGCAAAAAATAGACTCTTTCGGCGGGATCTCCAGGGAAAAAGATCGTTTTGCCACGCTCGAACAATTCCACCACCGGGGGGAAATTGCCGCTGCCGATTCGACGGAACACATCTGCTAGGGGTTTGTCTTGTATTAGGGATAAGTCCATCTCACATCCAAAAAAGGGGAAAATTGTTTTTATTATGCAACGAGTGTCACCTCTATTAAACATAACCGCTGCCTAAACTGGGAAAAGTTTTGGGCGCTTTTTGCCAGACAATGGGGGAGGGGTGATCATTGCTGCCCCGTTATCTGTATCCCTATTATACCGAATCTCGCTGGGGTCGGCTATTGGGGAGATTTTTGTAAGAGAAACGAGAACTATGTTAGATTTAACGGGAAAAAACGCCCTAGTGACAGGAATTGCCAATAATCGCTCGATCGCTTGGGGAATTGCCCAACAACTCCATCAAGCTGGTGCAAATATCGGTGTCACCTATCTCCCCGACGAAAAGGGCCGTTTTGAGAAAAAAGTGCGAGAATTGGCCGATGAACTTAATCCCGCTTTTTATGTCCCCTGCGATGTCCAAAATGACCAACAGGTAGAAGATACTTTCGCTACAGTGGCGGAAAAATGGGGTAAACTGGATATTTTGATTCACTGTCTCGCTTTTGCCGATAAAGAGGGTTTAACGGGCGATTTTACCGCCATCCCTCGGGAAGCTTTCACTAAATCCCTAGATATTAGCACTTTTTCCCTAACCCGTCTAGCTCGATCGGCTAAACCTTTGATGACGGAAGGGGGAAGTATTATCACTCTTACCTATCTCGGCGGTGTCAAGGTAATTCCTAACTATAATTTAATGGGGGTGGCAAAAGCCGGTTTAGAAATGAGTGTTCGCTATTTAGCCGCCGAATTAGGTGGCCAAAAGATCCGAGTTAATGGTATTTCCGCCGGTCCAATTCGCACCTTAGCATCTTCGGCCGTGGGAGGAATTCTTGATATGATCCATCATGTGGAAGAAATCGCTCCTTTACATCGCACGGTGACACAAATTGAGGTGGGAAATACGGCCGCTTTTTTAGCCAGTGATCTTGCTAGTGGTATTACCGGACAGATTATTTATGTAGATTCCGGTTACGAAATTATGGGAATGTAGTTTTAAGTAGGTAGGTGTTAAAAATCATCAGCACCCCCCTTATTAAGGGTAGTAGGGTTGATTCATGAATCAACCCTACTATGAATCAACCCTACAATGAATCAACCCTAGGATCAAGGGGGGATCAGCGCCCCCCTTATTAAGGGGGGATCAAGGAGGGATCAGCGCCCCCCTTATTAAGGGGGGATCAAGGGGGGATCAGCGCCCCCCTTATTAAGGGGGGATCAAGGGGGGATCAGCGCCCCCCTTATTAAGGGGGGATCAAGGGGGGATCAGCGCCCCCCTTATTAAGGGGGGATCAAGGGGGGATCAAAACCTTCTCAACAGGATTTAGTATAACTTTTGGATATGGATAAAGCTGGCATTTCTATTACTTCGCTTCAAATAATTTCCAAATCTCTTTAATAGAAATAAAGATACCGAGAACAGCAGCTAACAAAAGAAGGATTTGACTATCCGAGCCAAGGCAATTCTGAAAATTTTCATCAGTTAACACTTTATGGACGACCTTAGACATTGCCAATACAGCCGATAAACTTAACCCAGAAACAAAAAGAATTTCTAGATAAGATTTATTGTTTCCCCGTCTTGGCTGTTTTTTTGTAACCAGCGCCACGCTTGCGGTAATAACCAAGGTTCCGATTAACAAAAGAAAGTTTTCAATGTTAACAATCTTCATCAAAAATTTATGCTGATTTTGCTTTCCTAAAGGTAATATACCATCCGCAGCCCGCCGCTAATATCGCACCAATAACCGCACCGTAAACTCCCGCAATCGATCCTCCTAGGGCCGCACCTCCCACCGTTACCACCATCAGGCGATCGGCTTTATCCCAAAATCGAGGGGAATCAGCACCCTCGCGATCAAGGGGGATCCCCCCGCCTGTCGGCACCCCCCTTATCAAGGGGGGCAGGGGGGATCCAGCTAATTTTTGGGCAGTTTTTACCCAATCTTGGCTAGGAATAACATCATTAATAAATAGGGACTCGAAATCTAAACTATCGGGAAAAGTGACGCTTAAACTTTTGGTGCGTTCTTGGTTAGCATAGGCTGCGTCTAACTCTTCGATCGCTTTTTTATAAGCTTTTTCTAGGGGGGGAAAATCCTTGACAAGTTGCCGCAATTGTGTTGCTGCCTGGGGTTGTTCTTCCCTTAATAATCGTTCAATTTCTTTGAGCGATCGCTGTAGATATTCTGGCAAGGGTTCAGTCTGCTGTGCGAGGGCGATTAGCAGCGCTTCAAGATCGATAATTGTTTTGGGAATTTCCATAAGTTAGTCCTGTCCAGTCAGGGTATAGGCCGCCCAATGGTAAGGATCACTATATTCTGTTAGTTGATCTAGCCCTATTGTACTGCCTTCCTTCAAAGTATTCGCCGCCCTCACCTCCAGTCGATCGACCCCTTCCCTTAGGTCGGGAAGTTGTCCAAGTTGCTCGATCCAGTTAGCTAGTTGCTGCCAAGTGATATTTTTTAACCAATTTTGTGTATTTTTCAGAGCTAGGGCCGGGGATTCACCCGCTAATAATCTTTGATAGAAGTTAATCATAAACCAAGCACTAGAAATCTCCTTCACCGGCCAGAGGGTACTGACCACATTAGTCGCACCCGCTGCCAAGAAAGCACTGACGAGGCCGACGTATTCGGTAGTAATGCCATCCTTACCGGTGAGAGCGGTTTCACAGGCAGCCAGACAGACGAGACGGTAACTAGAGAGGTTGAGCTTGTTGATATCCCGGACAGTTAATAAACCATCGCTAAGGGCGATCGCAGACTCCTGGGGACGAAAAGAGTCATAAAAGCCGTGACCAGTGAAATGAAAGGTTTTATGGGCATTTTCGAGGGCTTTGCGGACGTTTTCCCGTGATGCCTTTTTCGGGCTAATTCTCTGGCTCGGTTGCAGGATATGGCTAATAATCGCTGATTCCAGTTGGGCGAAATCCATGGGTTTTTGTTCCGTTTTGGGGTCTTCGACGCTGAGGAGGGGAGAATAGGAGGAATCGCCGGACTGGGGACGCAAACCGACCTGAGCAGAGGGGAGATAGGTGGCGGTGTATTTTTCGGGGAAGAGGGTATGTAGGGGGAAGCGGTGCAGATCCCGGTGGGGGATGAGAATCAGGGAATCAACGGAAACCGGCAAAGGTTCGAGAATTTTATCGATCTGTAAAATCCGCTTTAATTGGGCAAAACGGCTGTTAAGTGACAATCTCCAGGGGTGATTTTGTTTATTCTCCGTTTCTTTTTTACTGGCATAGTCAAGGTATTGTTTATCCCATTCAGTTAACCAAGTCCGAAACTGTCGCGCCAGTTGACGGCGTTGTTCTGGCTCGACAATGACCGGATCAGCCTCTGGGGTGATAATAAAGGTGGTGAGATTGTCCTCGCTGAGATACCAGTAAATAATCGCCTTATTCGGATCTGTCAGGCTTTGGATAGTGGCATAATCGGGACTGGTGGGGTTTTCTTGCCAATTATCGAGAATCCAAGTCAAACAACGATTTTTATAAAATTCTGCCTGTTCAATTGCGTCTAGGGGATGATTTTCCTCGATCAGTAAATCGATTTCTAGGTGACTAAAACTGCTGAATTTTCTCTCAAAAGCCGGTTTATCCCGTTTCTGGGCGCGTAGTCGGGTAAAAAGGTGGCGCCCCTGTTGTTGATAGAATCGCGCTTCAGGGATTTCCTGTAGGGAAAGATGAGCGCGGATCAATCCTTGCAGAATTTCTAAATGATCTTCGGGGAAGTCTTTTTCGCTGAGAATCGGTAAAGCGGTTTGATAATGTCGGATTGCTTCGCGCCAATAGGGACTAGCATTCTCTTTATACTGGGAATGTTCCAGATAAGCTTGCCCTAGATAGCGATAAATTTGCCCCCACGGAGGCGATCCTTGAATAAGGTGGGGAAGTGCCTCCCGGAGGGCGAAAATATGGGGTTCTCGGTCATTAAGGGCTACTATCGGTTTACGGTAAATGAGAGCTTCTAGACTAGGAGTAGAAATACGATTTTTACTCAGAGAACAAACGGCCCACCCTCGGCCGTACCAAGCTTCATGATAATCGGGTTTAATTTCTAAAGCTCGATCGTAGGATGCGATCGCTTCTTCTAATCTGCCTAAATCAGCTAACGCAATCCCTCGGTTGTACCAAGCTTCATGGTAATCGGGTTTAATTTCTAAAGCTCGATCGTAGGATGCGATCGCTTCTTCTAATCTGCCTAAATCAGCTAACGCAATCCCTCGGTTGCCCCAAGCTTCATGGTAATCGGGTTTAATTTCTAAAGCTCGATCGTAGGATGCGATCGCTTCTGCCAATCTGCCTAAATTAGCTAACGCAATCCCTCGGTTGTCCCAAGCTAGATGGAAATCGGGTTTAATTTCTAAAGCTCGATCGTAGAATGCGATCGCTTGTTCAAATCTGCCTAAATTACCTAACGCAAACCCTCGGTTGTTCCAAGCTAGATGGTAATCGGGTTTAATTTCTAAAGCTCGATCGTAGGATGCGATCGCTTGTTCAAATCTGCCTAAATTATATAACGCAACCCCTCGGTTAGTCCAAGCTTCATGCTTATCGGGTTTAAATTCTAAAGCTCGATCATATGATGCGATCGCTTCCTCAAATCTGCCTAAATTATATAACGCAACCCCTCGGTTGTACCAAGCTTGATGTAAATCGGGTTTAATTTCTAAAGCTCGATCATATGATGCGATCGCTTCCTCAAATCTGCCTAAATTACCTAACGCAACCCCTCGGTTGATCCAAGCTTGATGGAAATCGGGTTTAAATTCTAAAGCTCGATCATAGGATGCGATCGCTTGTTCAAATCTGCCTAATTTATGCAACGCAATCCCTCGGTTGTTCCAAGCTTGATGGAAATCGGGTTTAATTTCTAAAGCTCGATCATATGATGCGATCGCTTCTTCTAATCTGCCTAAATTAACTAACGCAAACCCTCGGTTGTCCCAAGCTTCATGCTTATCGGGTTTAATTTCTAAAGCTCGATCATAGGATGCGATCGCACCGATAAAATCCCCATTCATGTATTTCTGGGTTCCTTGCTCAAACCAGAATGCGGCATCCTGAACCACTTCCGTTAAATCCGTCTCCTTTGGGCATAGATTTTCCCCCTCCACACTGGAAACATCCCTCACCGCGTCGCGTAACTGGAGGCTAATCCGTTGGGATACTTCCCCCAGATTTCCCGTCATCACCTTGCCTAAAGCCGCCAGATCCCGCCCTAAAGTTTGATAATCTTCCGGATACTGTAGCCATTCCTCGCTTTTGACCCCTAACCACCGCGCCAGCTTTTTATCGTCACAATGGCGACTGTATAGCCATCCCCGTAACCCGCCGGTAGTGGTTCCCGCCGCCACCTGCTCGAATAACCCCATCAATATCCCTTCATATTCCCCATCGCTGGGTTCTGGAGGAGTATTTTCGACTTTTTTGGGGTTAATTGCCTTCGGACTGGCAATAAAGAGCGATTTTAGCCAATTCCAGAGCTTTTTTAGTAAGGATAGCATCGGAGAAAGGGGGAAAGAAGATAAGGAAATTATATCTCTACTGCCGAAAGTCGTCCCTCTACCGGTTCAAATTCGTCCTCTAATAGCCAATTTTCCGCTTCCTCCTAACTCGCACGGCTCTCTTCTTCTTTGTCTGATCAGTTTAACTGAATGTAGTGATCGATCTTTGTGTCCTTTGTGCCTCTGTGGTTCCTTCCACTCTTCTTTGTCTGATCAGTTCAACTGAATGTAGTGATCGATCTTTGTGTCCTTTGTGCCTCTGTGGTTCCTTCCACTCTTCTTTGTCTGATCAGTTCAACTGAATGTAGTGATCGATCTTTGTGTCCTTTGTGCCTCTGTGGTTCCTTCCACTCTTCTTTGTCTGATCAGTTCAACTGAATGTAGTGATCGATCTTTGTGTCCTTTGTGCCTCTGTGGTTCCTTCCACTCTTCTTTGTCTGATCAGTTTAACTGAATGTAGTGATCGATCTTTGTGTCCTTTGTGCCTCTGTGGTTCCTTCCACTCCCTCGCCAGCAGGACTGTATCTTAGAATACATTTTAACCAGCAAACCTAAGAGAGCCTTCGCACCGGTGAATACCACATAGGGGTTTTCTGCATCGATCTAATTTTTTCTAGAATGGGGAGAAAAGTAATTGCCATCAATCCATGATTCAGAGTATCTCGTCCTCTTGGTTGTCTGAGTATTCCTCGGCAGTTGCCGCGGGAATTTGCGCTATTTTAGTCTTTTTTGGTTGGTTATGCCTACACCTTAATCTGATCGGCCCGGCTTTCATCCTACTAGCGATCGCATATCTGGTGGGAGGATACGAAAGTACCCAAGCAGGATTGACGACTTTATGGGAGGAAAAAGAACTGGATGTGGACCTGTTAATGATTGTAGCGGCCTTGGGGGCGGCGATTTTGGGACTCTGGGATAGTAATTACTATCTCATCATCGATGGAGCCGTTTTAATCCTGATTTTCGCTATTAGTGGTGCTTTAGAACAGATTGCCATGGCAAAAACCGATCGCAATATTCGTTCTCTCATGGCCATGACTCCCGATACTGCTAGATTAATCACGGGAGACAGGGAAAAAGAGGTTCCTATCAAGCAATTACAGATCGGTGATACAGTTTTGGTCAAACCGGGCGAATTAATCCCCATTGACGGCCTTATTATGGAGGGAAACAGTCCCATCAATCAAGCGCCAATTACCGGAGAATCGCTTCCCGTGGATAAAACCATCGGTGAAGAAGTCTTTGCGGGAACTCTCAACGGTGCGGGAGTGCTACGTTTAAAGGTGGAAACTCCCCCCGAAAGTCGCTTAATTGAGAGGGTGATTCGTTTGGTAGAAAAAGCGCAAAATGAATCCCCTCCCTCCCAACAGTTTATCGAAGGTTTCGAGCGAGGTTATGCGAAAATTATCGTGATTTTGGGCTTAATTTTCGGGATTTTACCGCCTTTTTTCTGGGGTTGGACTTGGGAAACCACTATCTATCGGGCCTTAATTTTTCTCGTGGTGGCTTCTCCCTGTGCTTTAATGGCCTCAATTATGCCGGCTTTGTTATCGGGTATCGCTAACGGGGCAAAACAGGGGATTTTATTCAAAAATGGCGCAAGATTGGAGATGATCGGCCGCATACGAGCGATCGCTTTTGATAAAACCGGCACTCTCACCCTTGGTAAGTTGCAAGTGGTGGAAATTATCCCTATCCATGCAGTCAGCGAAAATGAGGTGTTAGCGGTGGCTGCATCCCTAGAATCCTGTTCGGAACATCCCATCGGATCCGCTATTACCGCCACAGCCAGGGAACGTGGTATAAATTTCTTCAGTGCTAATCAGGTGCAAGCGGTATCAGGACGGGGTATCACGGGAAAAATTGCCGATAAGTCGGTATCTGTGGGCAATTTTGCCTATATTCGTGACCATATTACTGATCTTGACCAGAATATCCTAGCTATCCGCGAACGTTTACAAAAAGAAGGCAGAACCCTCGTCTGGGTAGTACAAGAGAATCAGATAATCGGGGCGATCGCTGTGGCCGATAGCCTGCGGGAATCGGCAGTTAATCTGGTGAAGCAGCTCAAAAAGATCGGTATCGAACATATCGTTTTAATTACGGGTGATAATCAACAAAGTGCCGATAAAGTTGCTGAAAAACTCGGTATTGAGGAGGTTTACGCTGATTTACTGCCCGAAGATAAGTTAACCGTTATCCAAAATCTCCAAGAAAAATATCACACTGTCGCTATGGTGGGGGATGGCATTAATGACGCGCCCGCTTTAGCTATGGCTAATGTGGGGATTGCCATGGGAAAAGCTGGTAGTGATGTGGCCTTGGAAACGGCCGATATTATCCTTATGTCCGATAATTTAGCCAAAATTCCCAGCGCGATTAACCTTGGTCGTCGTGCCAATCGCATCGTTAAACAGAATATCACTTTCGCCCTCGCGTTTATCGGCATATTGCTAATAGCCAATTTTGCCGGTGATATAACTTTACCTCTTGGTGTCATCGGTCATGAAGGATCGACGGTATTAGTGACTCTAAGCGGTTTAAGATTGTTCAAATAGGGATAAAAATACAGAGAACTATGGGCGAAATCCAGGCAATCCGAGGCACAAAAGATATTTTACCGGCGGAGGTCGGTTACTGGCAGTGGTTAGAGGAAACTGCCAGCAGAATTTTAGGGACTGCGCTGTATCAAGAGATACGAACTCCCATTTTTGAACAGACGCAACTTTTTGAACGGGGTATCGGGGAAGCGACGGACGTGGTGGGTAAAGAAATGTACACTTTCCTCGATCGCGGTCAACGTTCCCTGACTTTGCGACCGGAGGGAACGGCTGGGGTCGTTCGCGCCTATATTGAACACAAATTACAGGCCGCCGGAGGAGTACAAAGACTCTGGTATAAGGGGCCGATGTTTCGTTATGAACGTCCGCAAGCGGGTAGGCAGCGACAGTTTCATCAAATCGGGGTCGAATTGTTGGGAAGTGATGACCCTAGGGCGGATGTGGAAGTAATTACCCTTGCCAGCGAGATATTAAAAGCTGTGGGGCTAGAAAACCTAAAATTAGACCTTAATTCCCTGGGAAATGCCCAAGATAGGCAAAATTATCGTCAGGCTTTGCTAGATTATTTGACTCCCTACAAAGCTGATTTAGACGCGGATTCTCAACAGAGATTAGAAAAAAATCCCCTGCGAATTTTGGATAGTAAGGACGAGAAAACCAAGATTATCTGTAAGAATGCCCCCAGTATTCTTGAGCATCTCGGCAGTGATTCTCAAAAGCATTTTGAACGGGTGCAATCTTTACTAACCGATTTGGGAGTTATCTATAATCTTAATCCCTGTTTAGTGCGAGGATTGGACTATTACACCCATACGGCCTTTGAAATTCAGTCCGATGATTTAGGCGCTCAAGCCACGGTTTGCGGTGGTGGTCGTTATGATGGTTTAATAGCTCAATTAGGCGGTCCAGACACACCAGCAGTGGGTTGGGCAATCGGTTTAGAACGTCTGATTATATTATTACAACAAAAGCAATCTTTATCTTTTTTGGTTCCCGATTTTTATCTTGTCTCCAAAGGAGAAAAAGCTGAGGCCCGCAGTGCGGTGTTAGCGCAACAATTACGCGGATTGGGGTTTAGCGTCGAGTTAGACTTAAGCGGCAGCGCTTTCGGAAAACAATTTAAACGGGCCGATCGAGCTAAGGCCGTGGGCTGTATAATTTTGGGGGATGCTGAGGCTGAAAATGGCACGGTACAACTGAAATGGATGGCCACCCAAGAACAAATTAGTCTAACCCAAGCGGATTTACTGACACAAGCAGGGGAATTAAAAGCGCAAATCTCCCGGCACAAATCCTAAGTTTTAGCGTCATGGGCAAACATTAGGCTCTCTTATTCTTTGTGTCCTTTGTGTCTTTGTGGTTCATTCCACTCGCTCGCTGGCGGGACTGTATCCTAAAATACATTTTACCCACCAAACCTAAGAGGCCAAACATCAGTCCTAGGCTAGGATTATGGAATTTATACTGCAAAAACAAGGGGAGAATCACGGACGCACAATTTCTACTAATTCCCTAGAAATTGTCTCGGGAAACTATCGTCTTTTGGCCCGTCTGGATTCTCCTTTTGCTCATATTGAAGTGCGTATCGATTACGAATCTCCCCAAAGTAGCGAACGATATACCCATTATTATCGATCGGATGCCGGGGGTTGGCTAGAAATTTTTTCCTATCGAGATTTAGGAATAGGTAGCTGGAATATTCGCTGTTATGGGGATATTCTGGCAGAATTGGGGGGGCAAGGTTGGCAAGAAGTGTTAACTTTAATTGTTACTCCTGTTAAGATCAATTATCTGGCTCAATTAGAACAGTTAATTAAAACCGAAATTGAACCTTTATTAGCACTAGAATCCTCTGCGGAGATGATAAAATTAGAATTTGCTGATTTAACCAATAATTCTGCCTTTGTTTTTGATTTATGCCTACCAGAGGAAACAATGACTGCTAGAGAAGGGGTAACTCTAGAACTGCCAGAACCTGCTAATATGAAAAAGAGCCTTCAAAGTTTATCTAATCGCAATTCTGCACCCCTACCCCCGAAAATATCCGGTTCTAATTCTCGCCGAAAATCACCGCAACTGCCCCCAATTCCTAAAAATAAATAGGGTTTGCTGAATAAATGTGAAATATAGACGAGGTAAGGATTTTATACCTTTTGCCCATCAAAAAGTGCCGACCCTTGGAGTGATTGGGGGGAAAATTCAGGTACTTTTTCCCTGAAAATTAGGTAATTGACCAGATGAAAATCGGTAAAAACCTACACCCTACACCCTACACCCTGCCCCCAGAAAAAACTTTTTCAGCAAACCCTATGTAATGATGAGGTGAGGCAGCAACTTAAACCTAAGATTTTTTCAAGAACTTCTGACGAACTCGCGAGATTAACAGGTCTAATTCAGGTAACTTCAATAACATCGCACCGAGGAGGAATAAACCCACCGCTACGGTCGAAGCAAAACCCAACTGTAACAATTGTAAGAAAATATTACCAGCACCGAAAACCTTTTCCCAACCCCAACTAGCTCCCCAACTAGCAACACCAGAAAGTATTGTAATTACCGTTAATCCCAATAAGGATAAACCCCATTCTCCTAGAGGTAAACCCCCTAAACGACGATTTAAAATCACCGTAAAAATGCCCATAGAAAGGATATTAACCCCCACGGTTGCTAAAACAATCCCCGGAGTACCAAAAGGTCTATACAAGAGGAAATCCAGCACACCATTGAGAAAAATATTCACCATACTCACCTTAAAGGGAGTGTCACCATCACCCAAAGCATAGAACACTCGTACTAAAACATCGCGACCGAGATAGAAAAACATCCCGAAACCGTAGGCCATTAATACGGGAACCACCTGTTCCGAGGCAGCCAGATTAAAGGCACCCCGTTGATAGATAACTCGCACTACCGGGAAAGCGAGGGCGATAAAGATAGCGGTGAAGGGTAACATGGTTAAAGCGGTCAATAATAAACCCTGACGGATTCTTTGCTTCAATTCTCCCCAATTTTCCGGTTCCGTCAGTCGAGAAAATATCGGCATAAACGGCACGAGAATCATGTTGGACATGATGCCCAAGGGCGTGAGAACGATAAAACTGGCGTAACGCATGGAAGCGGCGGCATTTTCGATAAAAGAAGCGAAAAAGAGGTCAGTATAAACGTTAATATGCAACATTCCCGAAGATAAGGTCGCCGGAATCATCACCCGCAACACCTCCGACACCCCCGGTATCCGCCAATCCCAACGAAATGTTAATTTTCCTAAACCTGCCTTGACTTGTGCGCCCACTTGTGCTAACCATTGCCAGAGCGCCCCGACGAGAGTACCGCCGGCGAGGACAAAACCCCCCAGTTGCACATATTGCGGCTCATCAATGCGATCGCCAACGAACCAAGCCAGCAAACCCACCCCGATAATCACCGCCACACTGGAAAAAAGCGGACTGAGACTCGGTAGCCAGTATTGGTCTGCCGCGTTGAGAGTACCGAAACCGATGCCGATTAAACCAGCTAAAACCGCCATGGGGGCCATAATTTGCAGTTGTTGAATGGCCATACTACGGGTGGCGGCATCTAAACCGGGGGCGAGAACATCGATAAAAATATTGGCAAAAACGATTAAAAAGACGGTGACAGCTAATAAAATCGCGCTGACTAGGGTGGTGACAGTCTCGACAATCGGCGCGGACTCGGATTTATCTCTTTTGGCCAAAACACTGACCAAAGCACTGTGAAAGGGGCCGTTAATGCCACCGAGGAGAATTAACAGAAAACCGGGGATAACGTAGGCAAAAGCGTAGGCGTTCACCACTGGCCCAACACCGTAGGCAGCGGCGATTACCTGTTCGCGGACTAAACCAAAAACCTTACTGATTAAGGTGGCAACGGCGACAATTCCGGCAATGCCGGCTAAGGAACGGGTAGCTTTCTTATTAATGACGACACCTCGAAAGAAAACAACTGCATTGATTGATTCTACCCGTTTCTGTGTTCCCGCAGAAACGCGCTCTCTAGTTGTCAAATTTAATTTGACTGGAATGTATAAGACCCATTTCTCCACAGACATCCGTATAATACCAAGAGCCAACCGAACCATAAATATTGATGGTTCTACTCTTGATCACGAAAATCGCCCGTTCAAGAAAACTTAACAATGCCCACCAGCGATCGCAGTTGCCAAGGCTAAAGCGATCGCGGTTTTAAAGTTTAATTAAGATAAAAGTGTTTCTAACGCAATCGCCAAAGGTTTAAGGGTGCGAGGGATTGATGTTACAATGTCTTCAGAGGAAGGACTGATTGGGGCTTCTGATCAAGAGCAATTAGCTTATGCTTTGTCGCAAGGCTGAGTGGTTTTCACGTTTCATGTATCTGATATTGGCAGCAGCGATCGCCGATGATTAAGTTTTGGTTTTTAAATTTAAGATCAGTTTTGGAGACATGAAGAAAATTTGGCAAGGTCTTTTTTCTGTGGTTATTTAGAGGTAGAGGTTGAATTAACCGATGAGCGAGAACAGCATATTATTGATCGCCATCCGGGTACATTACCCGATTATGAGGAGCAATTAGCCCAGACTTTAGCTGATCCAGATTTAATTCGTTCTAGCGATCATGATGAAAAGGCGTTGTTATTTTCTAAGTGGTTTTCAACGATTCGGACGGGACGATTTTTAATTCTGGTGGTGGTTTCCCAAACTGCTCTTAGTCGTCATTGGATCGTGACTATATACACAGCCCGAAAAATTACAGGGGGAATAATGGTATGGAAAAAAATCTAACTTTTCGCTATGACCCGACGGGAGATATTCTTTATGTAGATGTCTGTTCTCCCTATGCAGATCAAGAGTCGGAGGAGATTGGGGATGAAATTGTCGCTCGTCTAAATCCGACTTCTGGGGAGATTGAGAATTTGGAGATTTTATTTTTCTCGAAACGCTGGAATCAATCCTTACCGTTACAATTGCCGATTGATGCTGCTTTTCGATTAGTGGGATAATGGGACACCCCCTACGCAATCGGCGATCGCACTGTTTTGACAGTTCAAGCAACGGCAAGATTGGTCGGCATGGCGTAACGTAATATTATAAAAATATGTCGTATTCAAGAGTAAAAAGACTTGTTAGATAGCATACTCAGTCTAAAAAAAATTGAATTTGATGACTGAAGGTAAATTTTTAGCCTACATTAACATCAGCAAAAGCCAAGAGGTTACTAATGACTCAAGCGATTCGTCAAACAATTTTTGTTCAGTCAGATGGTCGTCTAGAAATTCAGTCAGATCAGCTTTTCCCTGGGAGAAAAGTAGAGGTTATTATTATTCTGGAAGATGACCCTGAAATTACATCAGCAGAAGCTTTAGAATTAAGAGATTAGAAGATTTAGGTAATCCAAAGAAATGGATAACTGGGGTTGAAGCAGAGGAAGAGATTGATGAGGATGAGTTAAGGGAATGGGTGAAAAGTTGTGGCTACTAAAAGTCATTATTTCGTGCAATGGGTAGCTGATTTTCAAAATGATTTAGTTTGTTTACCTGCCGAATTGCAGGCTCGTTGGTCGAAGTATCAAAAACTTCTAGCGATAGACCCCTATCAAACTTTGGGGTGGCCTAGTCATCATTTAATTGGTAAGTTGCAGGGGTGTCGTGCTATGGAAATTGATTGGAATATTGTTAGTTAGGGCTGGCTGAATAATGGTAAAACCCTTTTAAAATAAGGCTTTTGACCTGTTAAAATCCGATGTTCATGCTGCGAAAATAGGATTAAAACCTTCAAAAACCTTGCATTATCCCTTTTGGAGTACAAAAGCTGGTACAAAAAGAGAGGGCAACAAAGCCTGAAACGACCGACGACCGGCTACTGACGACCGGCTACTGACTCCTAACCCCACCAATAAACTTTTTGCCGCAAACCCTAAGTAGGGGCTGCTGAAAAAGTTTTTCGTGGGGGCAGGGTGTGGGGTGTGGGGTGTGGGGTGTAGGGTTTTACCGATTTTGAGGTAGTCAGTTACCTAATTTTCAGGGAAAAAGTACCTGAATTTTAGCCCCGATCCCTCCAATGGTCGGCACTTTTTGAGGTTAAAAAAGTCTAAAAGCCTTATCCAACAAGGTTTTTAGATTTATTCAGCAAACCCTAAGTAAAATAATCTACAAGATCACCCTAGTAAACTTCATCGTGGGTTCCAAGAGATTCCAAAAGAATGGCTTGCTGATTTTCATGATCAACAAATTTAAAGATAATTCTCAAATCGTAGCCTGCATTACAAGCATAGGATTCTTTGAGTTCCCCTTTTAATTTGTGGGTTCTTAATCTAGGTTGAAAAGGGTCTATTTGCAATAATTCTAAGGTGTCTTGAATATTTTGAGCGAATGAAGGCTGTTTTTTGATAATTTTACGAGCGTTTCTAATAAACACATTGGAGCGCAATAACACAAAACTTATGCAAGGATCTCTTCCATTAGTTGTTGAGGGGTTGCGGATTGGCATTGACCTTGAGCGTATTCCTGTTGAGCTTCTTCAATGTCTTTAATTAATTCGGCTCTTTTTTGATCTCGCAGGCGACTTTTCAAGATGTGAATAAGTTGTTCTTGAGCTTCTGGGGGAAGTTGTTCGGTTGCGTCTAGTATTTCTGCAAAGGTGGCTTGAGTCATGGTTTTTTTAGTTGGTTATGGTGGTCTTTGGAGCTAATTATAGCAGTAAAGATAGGATGGGTTAGCGTAGCGTAACGCATCCCACCAGATTTGCGATCGCACTGGATGAAAGGGTTTCTCAGGCGATCGCCAAAGGTTTAAGGGTGCGAGGGATTGATGTTACAATGTCTTCAGAGGAAGGACTGATTGGGGCTTCTGATGAGGAACAGTTAGCTTATGCTTTATTGCAAAGATAATGGCGATCACTGATGCTTCTACGCGCTGTGCTAACATCTTCAATATTATAGCAATTCCATTTGATACGTAAATAGAGCTTGCTATGGTAAAATAAAAACGTTCTGCCAAGAAATGAAAGAAAAAAGCAAATGGAAACCAATCAAAATGAAAGAGAAAGACAAATAGAGGGTTT